>ENA-OOYV01000006-OOYV01000006.1-human-gut-metagenome-genome-assembly--contig:-NODE-6-length-212410-cov-8.519286_pt1 | contig 212410 bp, 256 predicted proteins | sample MGYA00241704_ERZ501380 | MGnify/ENA primary metagenome ERZ501380 (study PRJEB25962, sample SAMEA2042984) | human gut metagenome | biome: human gut; feature: human-associated habitat; material: faeces...
CGTACGGTGCAAGGGGAGGGACAATAATAATTTTGTTATTTCTCTACCCTATTAAGTACTTGAAAAAACGCGTTTTTATAAATCTAATTTTCATTGTATAAATTGTTTTCATATAAATCTTCAATATAAACGTTTTTCTCTTCATTTGTATCAATGAACCCAACTGTAGCAATATTATCTTTAACATCTTGAATCCAGACAGGACTATCATTGTAATATACATCATGTAATTCTTTATTTTTTAATATTTCAGAAACCCTGTTACTATTCATAAAAATACCCTCCTTAGTTTTAATCATTAGAAAAAGTATATACATAAATTTTAAAAATATTCATAATGTTATGTTATATAAAATAAATTAAAATAATTACTCTAGTTTATGGCTTAAAAATATAACTTTAAATTTCTTGACGAAAGAATATATAAGTTATAAAATAGAAATAATGTAAAAAAATGCAAGGAGGAAAAATATGCAAATTATATATGAAGATGAAGTAATTGATGTGAAAAAAGGAACAAGAGTAGATGAATTACTACAAAAAGAAATTGTTTTAAATAAAAACAATACAATTGCTTGTAGATTTAATAATGAGGTAAAACCATTAAATTATGAAATAGAAACAGATGGAAAAATTGAACTAATTGACATGACAAATAAAGACGGAATGAAGATTTATAGAAAGGGACTTATATATATAGTAAGTATGGCTTTTAAAGAGGTATACCATGAGGCTTTGCTTACTGTTAACTTTCAACTATCAAACTCAATTTTATGTGAGGTACAAAACATTAAAATAACAGATGAAGTCATAAAGAAAGTTAATGAAAAGGTAAAAGAAATTATAGAAAAAGATATTCCTATAAAAAAAGTAAAAATGACAAGAGAAGAAGCAAAAAGTTTTTATGAAAAAAATGATACTCTAAAAGGAAAATTACAACTAGATGCAGAATCAAAAAAAGAAATTGTATTATATTATTGTGAAGATTATTATAATTATTTTTATGGAGTAATGCCAATTTCTACTGGATTTATTCATATGTATGAATTAATTAAATATGGAAATAGATTTTTAATTCGCTATCCAAGTAGTAGCGATCCAAATAAATTACCAGAGTTTAAAGAAACAAAAAAATTACTTGCAACTTTAGATGAGTATGAAGATATTCATAAAGTACTAAATGTTCATACATTAAATAAATTAAATAGGATTATAGATGACAAGAAAATTATAGATTATATTTTATTAGATGAAGCTTTACATGAGAAGAAAATGGCTCAAATAGCTGATAGTATTGTAAAAAAACCAAAAGTAAAAATGGTATTAATTGCTGGTCCATCATCATCTGGAAAAACGACCTTTGCTAAAAGATTAGGAATGCAGTTAAGACTAAATGGACTAAAACCTGTAACTATTTCGGTGGATAATTACTTTGTAGAAAGACAAAATAATCCAAAAGATGAATTTGGAAATTATGATTTTGAATGTATAGAAGCAATTGATATTAAATTATTTAATGACCATTTATTAAGACTTTTAAGAGGAGAAGAAATAAAAGTTCCTACATTTGATTTTGAACATGGAACTAAAATCTATAGAGGAAATACAATGAAATTAAATGAAGACGAAATTTTAGTAATTGAAGGAATTCATTGTTTAAATGATAATCTTACTATGCTTATTCCAAAAGAACAAAAATACAAAGTATATATAAGTGCTCTTACAGTATTAAATATGGATAACTATAATAGAATTTCTACGACAGATACAAGACTAATTAGAAGAATAGTAAGAGATAATCAATTTAGAAGTTATAGTGCACTTCATACATTAAAAATGTGGGATTCTGTAAATAGAGGAGAGGAAAAAAATATATTTCCATATCAAGAAGAAGCAGATAGTATGTTTAACTCATCTTTAATATATGAACTTTCAGTACTAAAAGATTATGCTATTCCACTATTAGAAGAAATAGATTCTTCACGTCCAGAGTATTCAGAAGCTAAAAGATTAATTGGAATGTTAAAATACTTTAAACCAATTCCAGGGGAATATGTACCACGAAATTCATTACTTAGAGAATTTATTGGTGGAAGTTTATTTGAAGAAGATTAAGAAAAAATAAAATAATATTTGATGAAAATTAAGAAATAAAAATTAAAACGAGAGGATTTTAAGGTAAATATGAAAAGTAAATTTACTGAAATTGATGAAGAATTCATTTGTGAAAATTGTGGTAAAAAAGTAGGAAAGTTGGGGTATTCATGTAGAAATCATTGCCCATACTGCCTACACTCTAAGCACTTAGATATTAATCCAGGAGATAGAGAAGAAAATTGCCATGGAATATTAGAGCCGATTGGCTTAGAAGTTGACTCTAAAAAAGGGTATGTTATTATTTTTAAATGCAAAAAGTGTGGAAAAATCAGAAAAAATAAAGCAGCAAAAGATGATAATATGGATTTATTAATTAAATTAAGTGCTAAACATTAATTTTAGGTTTTATCATTAAATAAAAAATTACAAAATAGAGACATCAGTTTTGAAATACTGATATCTCTATTTTAATATAAACATTAAATTTAGACTTCTCTATGCCAATTACCATTTGTAAAATTAGAACCTTCTAATTTGCATCCACTTTTAATCGATTTAACAATTTCATTAATTTGAGAAACAGTTTCATTCAAAAAATCTAATCTAAAATTACATAGTGAAGTTTCTGGAGGATTAATCGAAAGTATTTTACTATTATAAATAGTTTGAATACCATCTATACTATCAGGAACAACTTCAAATTTATATCCTAATCTATCTAATAAATAAAATTTATTATTACTGCTACATGGATGAGAACATTCTTTTAGGCATTTATTACTTTTACCTAGAAGACAGTAATTCATATTCATAACTGGAATATTACCATATACGATAAGTTCTGTTTGATAACTTTTTGTAAAGCTATTAAAATCACTTTCATTTAGTTCTGGAGATAACGTTATAGTGCTAATTCCTAGGTTTATTAATTCATTTGTAGTTATATCATTAAACACATTTAGGGTATAGTTTGCAATAAAGTCGTATTGAGTGATATATTTATTTAACATTTCTAAATTCCCCAGATTAGATATAACAAAACCTTTAACTTTATAGGTATTAAGAATTTTTTCTATATTTAAATTTAGCAATTTTTTATAATTATCACGCATAATGGTTGGCAAGTAAATATACAATTCAAATGATTTAGAAATATTTATTAAAATTTCCTTATAATTTGAATTAAAAAAAAACTTTAAAGGAATGTAGACTCTATCTATATTTTGTAATAATGAATAATTATCACCTATGTTTAGGTTGTTTAGTAATATTGAATATTTATTAGTGAAGTTATCATTTTTTGTTTGAATAACAGATAAATTGTTTAAATTTACTTCCTTTCTGCAATACTTTGAAATGATAATATTTTCAAGTTTTGCCAATGCATCTCTTCTGAGTTTATTAATATCAGAAATATGAGGAATATATAAATTATCATCTAGATGTATTGCAATATTTTTAAACTCATAAGGAGTGTTATTTGTTTTCATAATCTGACTTTTTATTCTATCTTCTGTAATAGGAGAATTTAGAGCCTTTTGAGGTATTATATCAGTTGTAATATCAAAATTTATATCATTATAAAAACTGTCTTCAAAGTTAATACAAGAAATGTGCATTTTCACAGGCTTATTTAGGTGTATTTGGATATCACATTTTAGTGGTATTTTTTTATTTTCTATATTTAGATATGATGTTTGAGCGAAAGTATCTTGTTCTTTACTAGACATTTTAAAAACCTTTAGACCATTTTTAAATTTCCCCTTCATTCTTCCCAAAGTAACCTTTTCATTTGCTCTTGCCGAAAACAATGTTTTTTTATTACTTATAATTTCAGATATTGTATATGTACCATTTTCGGATTCTATACTAATTGTATCACCAATAGCTATTTCCTCTTGTAAATTTAGAGTAATATGACCTTTGTTTAAATTAAAATCAGAAATTGTTCCCAAAAATAGTCCCATATTATTTGGTTTAGAAGGATATATTAAAGAACGATTTCCACTACTCTTTAAGTGACCTAAAGAAAATCCGCCTCTGTTAAATACTTGAAGCAAGTCTTTTTTATCCTTTTCTGAAACTAAAAACTGACGATTACTTTCTACCATATCTATATATTTTCTGTAAATTCTAGTTACAGTTGCAACATATTTTGGAGGTTTCATTCTACCTTCAATTTTAAAGCAAGTAACACCAGCTTTTATTAACCTTGGCAAAAGTTCTAATGAACATAAATCCTTTGTACTAAGCAAATAGCCAGTATCTAATTTTGTTTCAATTTTATTGTTACTTTTAATTAATGTATATGGAAGTCTACAAGTTTGAGCACATCTTCCACGGTTCCCAGAACGTCCACCAATAAAACTAGAAGCAAGGCATTCGCCAGAGTAAGAAATACACAATGCACCATGTACAAATACTTCAATTTCTACATTTGAATTATTACAAATGTATTCAATTTCATCTATAGGAAGTTCTCGAGACAAAACAACTCTCTTAAAACCTATCTTCTCTAATTCAAGAACCCCATCTAAATTATGAGCAGTCATTTGAGTGCTTGCATGAATTGGCAAGTCTGGTATATTTTTAATTAAAAATCTAGCAAGACCTAAATCTTGAACAATAATTGCGTCTATACCACATTCATAAGCATATTTAGCAAGTTTTACTGCATCTTCAAATTCATCATTTTTAATTAGTATATTTAGTGTTAAATTTGTTTTTACATTTCTTAATTTACAATATTGTATTGCATTTTTTAATTGTTCATTATCAAAATTACCAGCAGATGCACGTGCACTAAATAAAGTTGAACCAAAATAAACACTATTTGCTCCATTTTGTACAGCAGCTTTTAAACATTCAAAATCACCTGCAGGTGATAATAATTCTGGTTTTCTCATATAAAATTTAGTATAACTTATATTATACTTTCCTCCTTACATACGTTTTTATATATTGTAACACAAAAAAATAAATTTGCATATTATATCGTATAAAATAAAAAAGGAGGGAAAAGTATGCCAGAAGAAGGAAGAAATTGCGGATGTGGTTGTAACAACAATAATAATGGTGGATTTTTAAATGGAATATTTGGTGGTTGTTGCGGAGACAATACAGAAATACTATTTTTTATAATAATATTTTTACTACTCTTTACAAACTTCGGATGTGGATGTCAAAGAGGTTGCTAGTAATGTTTAATCTAATAAAAACATAAAAACTTTATTTCTCATAGAAGACAATAAATAAAATTACAAATTTTCATTAGATATATTACTTAAAATTAAAAGCACATCATATTACTATAATTAAATAGTAAAAAAGGAACGTAAGAATTCAAGCGTTTCTTTTTTTTCGATTTTAATTGACGAAAAAAAACAAGAATGATATACTTGTATCGTAAAAATAATAGCAAAAGAGGAGGATAAAAATGTTTAATAAAAATGTTTTTATGAAAGGGCTAGAAAAATCAAGAAAAATGATAGTATTTATTATTGTTTTTACTTTAATAATATATTTAATTTTAGGTAGTTTAAGTACAAAATATGTTTTTGCAGGGCAGGAAAGACAAAATATATCTGCAAGATTAAACAATTATCCAAGATATACAGAATTAATTAATAAATTAAGACAAGCTCATCCAAATTGGAATTTTGTAATTTTGTATACAGGACTAGATTGGAACCAAGTAATAAAAAATGAAACATTAGCTTGGCATGGAAGAAATCTAGTACCATCTAACAAAACAGGAGATTGGATTTGCTCTACATGTAATGATAAGAAATATGATAATGGAACATGGAGATGTGCATCAGAAGCGGCGGTATCATATTACATGGACCCAAGAAATTTTTTAAATGATGATGATATTTTTCAATTTGAAGAATCAGTATTCAATTCATCTATACATAATACAAACGGAATTATGAAAATGACAAATGGAACATTTTTAGCAGGACAAGAAAATGCAGAAGCAATGTTACAAGCATGTCAAAATGTAAACATAAACCCATATCAAGTAGTTTCAAGATTACTTCAAGAACAAGGAAGAAATGGTTCAACAATGAGTAGAGGAAACCAAGGATACTATAATGTATTTAATGTTGGCGCTACAGGAAATTCCTCTTCTCAAATTATTGCAAATGCAACACAATATGCAAAAAATAAAGGATGGAACACATTAGCAAAATCAATTATAGGTGGAATAGATTTTTTAAAGTCACAATATATTGGTAAAGGACAAAATACACTTTATCTTCAAAAATTTGATATAGATGATAGTGATGGAAGTTTATATTATCATCAGTATATGCAAAATTTATCAGCAGCATATACAGAATCAATGAATGTAAAAAATATATACAGAAATATAGGAGTTTTCAACAACAGTATAAGTTTTGTAATTCCAGTTTATGAGAATATGCCACAAGATAAATGTCCAGTACCTGGAACACAAGGAATTGTCACACAGAACGTTAAAGTAACAGGAACCGAAGTTAACATTCGTGAATATAAAAGTACAGATTCTAATATAATAGCTACATTAGGAACAAATACAACTTTATTAAGAATAGAGAAGGCTAATGTAGAAGAAAATGGATATTACTGGGACAAAGTAGTATTATCAGATGGAAGAAAGGGATATGTCGCGAGTAAATATATTGAACAAATTGAAGATATTACAAATTGCAATGAAAACGTTGTTGCCAATACATCTGTTAATTTAAGAAATGGTCCTGGAACAAATAATACATCTATTATTACCACACTTACAAAAGGACAAATAGTAACAAGAATAGAAAAAGGACAATATGATGGATTAGATGGATATGATTGGAATAGAGTAAAACTAGCAGATGGAAGACAAGGATATTTAGCAAGTTGTTTCTTGGATGATATAGGAGGAGATTCTAATAATACTGGAAACAATGAAACAATAAAAGTAATAACAAGTGCTGGATTATATGTAAGGGAAAATCCAGGAACAGATGCAAATGTTCTAACACTACTAAATTACGGCGATACAGCAAATAGAATAGAACAAAATGTATCAAATGCAAATGGACTTATATGGGATAAAATAGTTACAAATAGTGGTGTAGAAGGATATATAGCAAGAGGAAATAGTCAAGGAAGTTTTATAGAGGTTGTAGACAATAAAAGTGATGAATATGGTATCTGGGGTGATGTAGATAGAGATGGTGAAATTACACCGACTGATTATGCACTAATAAAAGACTATATTATGGAAAAAGTTCAATTAAATGATGAAGAAAAAAAATATGCAGATTATGATAGAGATGGTGAAATTACACCGACTGATTATGCATTAATAAAAGAATATATTATGAATTTAAGTTTATAAGGAGAAAGTAAAAAATGAATTATAAGAAAAAAATAATTTTTAGTATTGTATTAATAATGATATTTTGTATGGTATCTGGGGTTACAATAGCAGCACCACTTGCAATTTCTAGCTCAAAAACATCGGTATCTGTTGGAGAAAGCTTTACAGTTACTATTTCGTCCGATTATATTGGAAGAGTTGATATTTCAACTGGTGGTGGGATAACTTTATCAGAAAACAAAGTTTGGGTTGAAAAAAATTCTGAATCAATTACTGCTACTGCAAAAAATGCTGGAACATATACAATTACTGCAATACCATTGAACTCAAAGTTATCAAATGGGAAAAAAAATGAACTGGTTGAAGGAAAGTCTGTAACAATTAGAGTAAATGATAAATCAACAAATACAAATCAAGGTGATAGCAGTAATAAAAATAATACTCAGACAGAACCAAGTTTTACAAAAACAAATCAAACAGTATATGCAACTGGAGATGTAAATGTAAGAAGCAGTTATAGTACTTCAAGTTCTTCAGTTGGCTCACTAAAAAAAGGAGACTCAGTTACAAGAATTGGAGTGGGAAGTAATGGATGGAGTAAAGTAACATTTAATGGAAAAACGGCGTATATTAATTCAAATTATTTAACAACAACGAAACCAAAAGAAGAAAAATCAACCAATAAAGCTCTTAAAGGTTTGGCAGTTGAACCAGCCGGACTAGATCCAGAGTTTAACAAAGACACAACCAATTATACTCTAACTGTAGAACAAGATGTAACTTCTTTAAAAATAAATGCAGAAGCAGAAGATGAAAAGGCAAAAGTTTCTATTTCTGGAAACGAAAATTTACAAGAAGGAGATAATACAGTAAAAATAGTAGTTACAGCGGAAGATGGAACTGCAAGAACATATACAATTATCGTTACAAAACAGAAAAAGACAGCATTAAAGTTGCAAAAATTAGAAATAAATGGTATAAATTTAAATGAAACATTTAACCCAGATACTTACAAATATACTGCTACTTTAAATGGAACTTCTAATTTAACTAACCTTGATGTTAAAGCAGTAGCAAACCAGGAAGATGCTATTATTGAGATTATTGGAAATGATAATTTGGTTATAGGCGAAAATGTAATTACTGTAATAGTTAAATCAAAGGATGATAAAGAAAATGTAACATATCAGATTTTGGTTAATAAATTAGAAAATACTTCAATAACTGGAACAAATAAAAAAACACAAAAAGGAAATATATTGCTCTTTACTGGAATAGGAATGCTTATATTTGCGATTTTAATTATTATATTTATGATTGTTAAAAGAAGAAAAAAATCTGATAACGAAGATGCAGATATAGGATTTAATTATAGTGATGATATTTCAGATGATCTATATGGAATTAAAAGCCAAGATGATAATACAAAGCAAGAGATAAAAGAAAGTGAAGAAAAAATAGTAGAGGAGAATTCTTCAGATGAGATAAAAAGTACCAAGCTATATGATGTAGAAAAAGAAGTGGATTTTTCAGATGAAGATAAAAAAGCTAGAAGAAAGGGAAAACATTCAAAATAGTATTTATTAAATAATAATTTTAATATTTCTGGAATGATTAAGTAATTTGTATTTAATCATTCCAGAGAATAAATTAAATATATCTTGATAATAATAAATAAAAATTACAAAAATGCTATTGTAGCTCAGTTGGTAGAGCACCAGATTCGTAACCTGGGGGTCGGGAGTTCGATTCTCCCCAGTAGCTCCATAATAAAACCGCCATATCAAGCAAAATGGCGGTTTTTATATTTCAAAAATCTTTTTAATTTATATAACATATTTAACACTTTTAACTACTTTAGTGTGTCAAATAGGTGTGTCAGATTTAGCCTAAAAATTGATTCACTTTATCAATAGAATCTTGATTATCTTGTGAATCTAAATGTGTATATATTTCTAATAATACTCGAATGTCTTTATGCCCAGTCCAAACTTGAGCTTGTTTTACATCTATTTTAGCTTTATACAATATACAAGCGAAAGTATGTCTTAATTGATGTAAAGTAAATTCGATTTTTTTATCTGAATTTTTATTTAATTTATTTAATGTGCTTTCTAGTCTTCTTCTGATAGAAGTAAGTGACATTATTTTTCCATCTTTGTTTGGAAATACATAGTCATCATCATTGTGAGTTTCTTTCATTTCTTTTAATTTATCGTATAAAATATTAAAAATAGGTATTTTTCTAGATGTATGATTTTTAGTATCTTTTAATTTTGGTTGATTTGATGGCATATATACTGCTTTATATACATTTATATACTTATTTTCTATATCGATATCTTTATATTGCAATGGAATAAGTTCTCCTCGACGTAATCCAGTATAAATTAAAAATAAAACCATAAATGTATTATTATCAGTTTCTGCTAGTTCTTTAATCTTTGCAATTGTATCATCATCAAGAGGGACTTTCTCAGGGGATTTATATCGTTTCAATTTTACTCCGAGAGCAACGTTTTTATAAATGTAATCATTTTCAATAGCTTTATTTAATATTTGCTTGATAAGAATGAGGGTGTTATTTTTATTTTTAGTTATACCTTTATCATCTAATTTATTAAGCATAAATAAAATATCACTTTGTTTTAATTTCTTTAATTGAATATTTCCGATATAAGGTTTTATATATAATCTTATAACATCTTCGTACATTTTATATGTACCTGCTTCAACATCTTTTTTATAAGTTTTTATCCAAATATCAGCCCATTGACTAACCGTTATATTGCTATTATCTAGTGTGACACCTTTGTTAGATAAGTGTTTCAATTCAATATATTGTCTTTCTAAATCTTTAGGATTATCCGAATAAATTGTTTTTAATTTCCCACCGACGCTAACTCTTTTCATTAGTCTACCATCTTTTCTGGTAGTGTATGTAAAAGCCATACAAGCACCTCCTATATATAAGAATTTTCTATATAATAATTATAAGCTTTATTAATTAAAGCTTCTGAAACACCCAACTCTTCAGCAAATTCATAAGAATATTTAATACCTTTATCATATAATTCCTTTAGCTTCGAGTAGGGAATAAGAGTTTTAAGAGCCCACTTGTTAGCTCTATATTCTCGTTTTCTGATTTCATCATTAGAATAATTGTGATTATATAAAGTATTGGTATAATAATGTCCTAGTTCTTCAGCAAGTAATTCTTTTTCTTCGACAGAATTAGTTATTTTTGAATAATTTAATCCAATATAATATTCTTTATCTATTAATTCAATAATTGCCTTATTTTTCATTTTGAAATTAATTATAGATACATTCTCTCTTGTTGCTACATCATACAATTTATTTAATTCCATTTCGAATTACTCCTTATTATTTTTTCCATACTTAATTTGTTTATAAAATCTAATTGCATCAGCTATTTCTTCATCAGTCAAACCTTCGGCTTCTTTGTGATATGCAAATGTAAATTCTTCTTTTATTTTGTCATTTAGATTACGTATGTCAGATTTACACATTAAATAATCTAAAGAACAATTAAAAATTTCACACATTTTTATTTTAACCTCATCACTAGGCAAATTAGAACCGCTTTCATAATTAGCAATGCTACTTTTTCCTTTCACAGATGCAATTTTTTGAGCTAGCTCTTCTTGTGTTAAATTAAGCTCTAAGCGTAGTTGTTTAATTCTTTTTCCAATTAACTTCATATCATCATCAGTCATATATATATCTCCTTGTTCATTTTTTATAAACATTATAGCATATTGTTCAGTGAAAGTAAACAGTTAAAAATTTTTTTTCTTACAACAGAGCACGTTGTACAATGTTTTTAAACTTTTTTTAAAAATACTGTTGACAAGTTCAATTATTCTGTATATAATCAGTACAACAAAGTTGAACAAAGGAGGTGCAATATGGAAAATAAATATAGTAAGTATGTAAATACAAACGCTTTAAAAAAAGCAAGAGAATCTAAAGGATTTTCATACCGAGATATGTCAAGTTTTATGGATTTTAAAAGCCCTGCAGCGTATTTTAATATTGAAAACGGATTAGTAGAACCTAAAATTTCCCATATAAATAAAATATCTAAAATATTGAAGATGCCAAGTTCAAAATTTTTTAACTTTAAAGTACAATAAAATTGAACAAAAAAGGAGGTAAGAATATGGCAACCAATATATGTAGTCGAACAAGAAGGAAATTTAGTCCAGTAAAGGAACTAGCAGAAGAATTAAGTACAACAGTACAGCAAATATACAGGATATTGAAAGAACCAGCAATGCAAGGTGTTGTACAAAAGATAGGTGAAAAAGGGATAAGAGTTGACAAAGAAAAATTTTACACAACATTAGAACAAATTTATCGTTAGAAAGGCAGGTGAATAGAGATGAATATTTTAAAAGAATTGATAGGAAATTCAATGATGATAAGTTTTACATCATTAATAGCAGTAGAAATTATACACGAAATTGCAACGAGAATAAAAAATAAGCAAAAAATGAAACGCAATCAGCAAATTATACGTACAAGCTTAAAAATATTAAAAAGTGTGTATTAGATGAAAGGAAGTGAAAAAGATGGCTAAGATACTAAAACGAAAAAAAGGAAAGAAAACAGAACATTTAATAGCAGTAAGCGAAGAGTCTATAACAAATTATTTTGAAATGTTAGATGTAAACAAAAGACTTAAATATAATGCTTTTACAGTAGAGCAATACAACAAAGCATTAAAGTTTGAAGAAACAGTTTATAACATATTAAAAGAACTAGCAGTGCCCGAAAAACAATACTAGTTCAATCAAAACATTTAAATAAATGCATTCTCTGTAATTATATTAACATAATTTACGGAGAAAATCAAGAGGTAATATGAGTTGTAAAAATTTAAAAATAAAAAGCAGAAAATATAAAAAGTATTTTTATTGTTCTCTATGTAAGCAGGAAGTAAATGTGAACGAGTGCAAAAAATGTGAATTAAAAGAGTATAAGCAAGTAAGAAAAATAAAAGGTAAGAAACATAGACAAACTAAAGCAACAGAAATATCAAAAAAAGTAAAATTGCAAGTTTGGGAAAGAGATTTCCATAGATGTATCTTTTGTGAAAAGACAGTGCCGTGGAATTTGGCAAATGCACATTTTATACCTCGCAGTGCGGGAGGCTTAGGAATAGTAGAAAATATATTTACTGCTTGCGAGGATTGTCATAGAGAGCAAGACAATGGTCTAAACAGTAAATTATATACTGATAAAGCAGAAAAGCATTTAAGAAGCATTTATGGAGCAAATTGGCACATAGAAAAACTAATCTACAAGAAATATTAAATAAACGAAAGAGGGTATTTTATGAAAAGAGACGAACCGAGTTATTTTGCAACCATACCTGCAAATGTTCGCTATGATAAGAATTTAAAAGATAAAGCAAAGTTATTGTATGGAGAAATAACAGCATTATGTAACAAAGATGGTTTTTGCTGGGCAAAAAACGAATATTTTGCGGATCTGTATGGCGTTACCAAAACAACTGTATCTACATTGATAAAAAATCTAGTTGACAATGGATATATAAAATCTAAGATAATTTACAAAGAGGGTACTAAAGAAATTTTAAATAGGTATTTAAGTATAGTTATAGACCCTCTTAAAAAAAATTTAAAAGATAATAATATAAATATAATAATAAATAAAAAAGAAGAAGAAAAAGAAAAAATCATAGATTTTTATAATAACAACTTTGGATTAATAACACCTTACATAGCCGAAAACATTTTTTCATATTTAGAAGATGGATTGCAACAAGATTTAATAATAAGAGCAATGGAAGAAGCGGTATCAAATAATATAAGAAAATGGAATTATGTAAAAACAATATTAAATGACTGTGTAAATAATCAAATAAAAACACTCGAACAATACACAATTAAACAAAGAGAATTTAAAAATAAAAAAGCTAACAAAACTACAGCAAATAAAAAACAAGAAGTAACATATAATACAGATTTTAGTGAGTATGATCAATATGTTAAACGAGACTGAAAAATTATATTCAGAAGATGTAGAACAAAACATTTTAGGTTGTATGTTAGTTTTTAAAGAATGCAATAGATATATAAAAAACATAGAAGTAGAAGATTTTTACATAGAGATAAATAAAACAGTATTCAGATTAATAAAAGAGTTAAAGCAAGAAGAAAGACCTATCGAAATTCTTAATGTAAAAGAATTTGCTAAAAGTAAAAAGTTAAATGAACAAGAGATATTTAATTATTTAATAAAAATAACATCTAACATAATTACTACTAGCACAATAGAACATTATATAAAAATATTAAAAAATTACTGTATGCGAAGAAATATCATTAATAAATCTAAAGAATTAATAAACAATATGTATAAAATAAGTAGCGAAGAAGAAGCAGAAGAAATAAAAAAGAGTGCAATAGAGACGATAACAGATATAAATACAAGTCATATAAACATAAAAGAAAATAACATGAAAACAGTTATGTTAGAAGCAATTGCAGATATAGAAAATAAATACAGAAATAGAGATGACAATAGATATAAAACCGGATTCTTTGAGTTAGACAAAGTAACAGATGGCTTACATGAACAAGAATTTACAATAATAGCAGCAAGACCGCGGAGTAGGAAAAACATCTTTAGCATTAAATATAGCAGAAAACATTTCAAAAAAAGGAATTAATACATATTTTTGTTCATTAGAAATGTCGGAAAAGCAGTTAGGAAATAGGTTAATATCTAGTAGAGCGAACATAGATTCACACAGAATCAGAAGCGGATGGCTAAATGATAATGACTTTGCAAATATAGCAATAACAGCAGATGAATTATCTAAATTGAAAATATTTATAGATACGCAAAGCAAAACTATACAAGATATAGAAATTAAAGCATACGAATTAAAAGAAAAACAAAATATAGGTTTAGTTATAGTAGATTACTTACAATTACTGAAAAGCAAAAATAAATACAATGTAAGAGAACAAGAAGTAGCAGAAATAAGTAGAAAATTGAAATTAATGTCTAGAGACTTAGATATACCTGTTATTGCACTTTGTCAGCTGAATAGAGAAAGCTTAAAAAGGACAAGACCTACAAATGCAGACTTAAGGGAGTCGGGAAGTTTGGAACAAGATGCAGACAATATATTCTTTATTTATGCAGATGACGAAGAGAGAGAAAAGAAGATAATTGAAACAGAAATAATTGTATCTAAACAAAGAAATGGTCCAACACGGAACAGTAAAATTAAAATACGATAAAAAAACAATGACTTTTAGAAATTGTAATTAAGTTAAGAGGTGATAAATATAGAAATTATAACAAAAGAACAATTATTAAAACTAGAAGAGAAAGAAAAAATCAGAATTTTAATAAATATAGTAAATGGAAAAGTTAAATATAAAGAAAATTGTGATAATTAGAGAGAAGGAGAAAACATGAATACTACAGAATTAATATCCAAAAATATATTTCTGGATATTAAAGACACTGAAAAGCGAGATACACAATGTTGTATTTGCAGTAAAAAAATAAAAATAGGGGTAAAAAATAAAAAAGTTTTATCAGAGAAATTTACGAATTATGAATATATGAAATTTAAATCTGATTACATGTGCATAGATTGTGCAAAATGTATTAAAGACGAAAGGTTAAGAAAAAATAATTTTATTGCAAGTGAAAAAGAATTGATACTATTTAAACAAAATGAATTAAAAAAATACATATTTGAATTAGAGAAATATACAACTACACCATTTGTATTTGCAATAACAAGAAGTTTCAAGAAACATAATAGTTTTAAATGTAATTTGAACTATGATTATAAGTGCTTTTACATACAAGAAGAAGATAAAAAATACCTATTTGATGTAGAAAAAATGAAAACACTTTATAAAATATTAGAGAATGCATATTTGCAATTTACAAAGGATGAAATGCTAACTGGAAATTATAGATTTATTAACATAGATCAATATGGAAAAGATAGATTTATAGAATTAGAGAAAATATTAAAAAAATACAGAGGAACACATCAATTTAATCTATTAATATATATGCTCAATTCAGAGAGACGAAACGAGTATATAAAAATGAAAAAGGAGAAAGAAAAAGAATGGAAGAAGAAAGAAAAGCAAAAGAATGTGCAGTTGCAACTTTAATAAACATATGGAATTGCATAGATTGGAATAAGGTTGACTCAAAAAGAGCGTACAACATTTGGGATGAGTTCACAAACAAAGTAAAAGCAGCGTCATATACAACAAATAAATATGAAAGATTTGTTGAAAAGCTTTGTAAAAAATTAAATATAAATAGTTTGAAATTTAGAGAAATTATAGATATCGAAATGCAAAATATAAATTTAAAGAATCAGATTATGGAACTATTTAGAGAAGAAACTCTATCTCTAGTTTTAGAAGTTAAACTAAATAAAGAAATCATAAAAGAACAGAAAAAATTAGAAAAAAATAGGGAGGAAGATAAAGGTGAAGATTAACTTAGAATTATTATTAAAGTCTCCATTGCTACATTTTGGTGATGAAAGAATGGGCACAATGCAAGTTGCTAGAACAATGAAATTTAAAGTAAACGAAAAGTATGTGGATATACCAGTTTTTAGCGGAAATGCTTTTAGAGGAGAATTGAGAAGAATAGCTATGAATGACTATTTAAAAAAACTTGAAATAAAAGAAGAGGGAATAAGTGCTAAATTATATTACACATTATTCACAGGTGGAACATTAACTAGTGGAAGTAGATTCACAGAAATTGCAAAAAAAAGAGAAATGAGAAGAATGTGTCCTCCACTTAGCTTATTTGGAACAGCAATAGGAGACCAAATTCCAGAGGGAAAATTAAAAGTAAGTATTTTTAAACCAATATGTAAAGAATTGAATGAATATAATAATAAAAAATCTAAAATAAGCTTTTATGAGATGTTACAAGATATTTTTTATACAAGAAGAGATGACTTGAAGTCAAAAGATGAAAATATAACAGATGAAACAAAAAATGAAAATGCTCAACAAATGAAGTATGAAGCACAATGTTTAAGTGCAGGTACAATTTTAGAAGGAAGTATAATAATAGAAAATTCTAATGAAATAGAAAGTTCTTGCTTGTATTCTATATTAGAAAATTTTAGAAAAAATTCATTTATTGGTGGAAAGTCGTCAACAGGGCATGGAGAAGTTAAAGTAATTCAAGATATAAATGGAAAAAGCGACGATTATTATAAATTCTTAGAAGAAAACAAGGAAGAAATTATAAATTGGTTAAGAAGGGTAGAATCAGAATTATGATGACATCATATGAAAAACAATTATATACATATACTGCAGGAAAACAAAGCTATATAGATAAAGTTGAAAAAGCTATAAAAGTCATAAAAGAAGCAGTAAATATGAATAAGAAAATGTCAATATCATGTAGTTATGGTAAAGATAGTATAGTTTTATTGGATTTAGTTATGAAAGTAACTAAAAATATAATAGTAATTCAATCTGATAGTGGATACCAATTACCAGATACATACAGAATAAGAGATTACTATGAAAATAAGTATAATTATAAAACTATTATTGTAGAACAACTAATGCCTTTTCAAAAGTTTCTTAAAGAATATGGAATGCAAAGTATAAATAGGAGTAGAAGTCAACATCAAAAAGTTATACAAACCACCAAAAAAGACAGATTAAATGAGAAAGCAAAAGAAAATGGAATAGAGTTAATTTTTTGGGGACTAAGAAAATCAGAAAGCAATGCAAGAGACAAATTCTTGATAGATAGAACTATATTTTATAACAATACAAAAAAGATGTGGTTTTGTTCTCCATTATCATATTTTACTAGTACAGACATTTGGACTTATATTTTCACTAATAAATTAGAATATCCTAATTTTTATGATATGCAAAATTGTGGAAAGACAAGAGAATGGATAAGAAACACAAGTTGGGTAACAACAGATGGAGCTAATAAGGGAAGCCTAATATGGTTAAGATACAATTTTCCTGATTATTATGAAAAACTTAAGAAAAATTTTAAGGAGGTAGGAGGTTATGCTTAAAGTAATATTAGGAAACAAAGATGAAGCACTAAAAAAATATATAAAAGATGATAATTATATTATGTTCGCGGAAAAAGCTAACAGTATGTATAAAAACATATATACATATAGTTGGGAAAGTAGAAATACAGCTAGTGCGCTTGACCTACTAACTAATAAACTAACAATTATATATGATGGAGAAAAAATGTTTAGATATGACACAAGATTAGCAAGATTCTTTTCAACTATGGCGTATAACAAAACAAAAAATAAAATTGTATGTTTAGATAAATTGAAAAATAAAAACAATTATGAGATCTTTGCATATTTTATGTTTTTGGACAAAAAGATAATCGACGTTAATCATTATTGGTGCTTTAAGGCAAATCACTGGGAAGAGTCAATTTTTGATAGTAATCCAATACGTATGTTAGATACTGAATATTTGGCTAAGAAAATATATAAGTATATCGAATTTAACAAAGAACCAGAAAACGATTTAGAAGAAGCGGTTCTAAAACTAATACAAGGAGAAGGCAATGTCAAATAAATTATATTTAAGAAAAAATGTATATGAAATGGCAAAAGAAAGACTAAACAAAATTTACAATAGTGTTGAGAATATTGCAGTGGCTTATAGTGGAGGCAAAGACAGTACGGTTCTAATGCATTTAGTTTTAGAAACGATACCGAAAAACAAAGAATTATATATATATTTTATAGATAAAGAAAGCAATTTAATTTCTACAAAGGAATATATTGAAAGACAATTTGAAGCCATAAAAGAAAAATATAAAAATGTACATTTGTTATGGTTTGCAATACCAATGAGAGAAATTAATGCAATGTCATTTTATGAACCCTGGTGGACGTCTTTTGACCAAAATGAAAAAGAAAATTGGATATATGAGCCACCTAAAAAAGAATATGTAATAACAAATGAAAATAATATACTTAAAGAATATGGAAATGATGAAACACATACAACAATTTACAAAGAAATAAATAAATACATATCAAAAAATAACAAAATAAAAACTGGCGTAATGGTAGGAATAAGAACGGATGAGAGTCTTAATAGATTTAGAGCGGTTACAAAATATAAGCATCTGAATATGGACTATTGCACACAAGTAGATACAAATGTATACAACTTCTATCCAATATACGATTGGGACTTTAGAGACATTTGGAAATATCATCATGATAATAACATAGAAGTTAATCCAATATATCAGAAAATGTGGCTAAAGGGAATATACAAAAGAGAAATGAGAATTTCACAAAGTTTTGCAGGAGTTCCTAAGAAAACATTACCAATTTATAGAGAACTAGAGCCAGAAAGTTTTGAAAAATTCTGCAAAAGAGTAAAAGGAATAAATAGCTTAACACATATAGATTTAAATATAATTAAAAGATTATGCGACAATGTGGATTATGACTATTTATATAATTGTTTGCCAGAAGTATATCAGAAGGCATTAGATAAAACTAAGAAAAATACAAAAGATAGAGAAACAGTTAAAGCTATATTAAATGGAGACATAAGACTAAAGAGAAAGGCTGAAAAGAAAGGTGATAATAAATGAGTAATATAGATTTTCCAATATTAAATGTGAGGATGGTAGATATTAATAAAGTAATTGCAAATGATTATAATCCTAACAAGGTAATGAGTTCAGAAATGGAGCTACTAAAGAAAAGCATTGAAGAAGATGGATATACACAACCTATAGTTACTTTTTATGATAAAGACATAGATAAATACATTATTGTAGATGGATTTCACAGGTACAGATGTGCTAAAGAGTTTTTTAAACTTGAAGAGATACCAGTTGTAACAATAGACAAACCACTTTCAAATAGAATAGCTAGTACAATACGACATAATAGAGCTAGAGGTGTGCATCAAACTACAATAATGAGTGATATAGTAAAAAAGTTAATAAAATTAGGGAAAAGTGATAAAGAAATACAATCGGAATTAGGAATGGACCCAGATGAATTTTTAAGAATGAAGCAAATAATGAAGGTTGATGAATTTTTTGCTAATGATGAATATGGACATGCATGGGTTGATTATAAGGAGGATAAAAATGTTTAAAAATTTTAAAGTAATAATGCATATGAAGTCTCCTGTTGCTGTAATGGATAATATCATTCTCGATAGCATAATTAGTGCTGCAATATGTAAAAAAATATTAGGTGATGATTATTATGCAGGAAACAACGAAATAGGAACAAAAGAAATGCAAGATAAAACATTAGGAAAAATTCTAGATAAAAAATACGACGTATATTGTACAAGTTACGGATTCGGAGATAATAAAGAATTTCTGGTAAATTGGAATAAAAGGTGGGAATCAAAATATGACGATTATGTTGATTTTGGAAAAAGGGGAAAAATAGACATAGGAGCAGGATATTTTAAAAATTACCATATGCCACTTATAGTTCATTCATATAAAACAATAGTTTTTTATGTCAGAGGAGACTTAGAAAAAATAAAAGTATTGTTAGAAAATTATATAAATTTTATTGGAAAAAAGTCGGCACAGGGATATGGAGAAATATCAAGATATGAATTTGAAGAAATAGAATCGGACTATAGCATAATAAAACAAGGTATATTAATGAGACATATTCCTATAAAATACAAAGATAAATTGAACGGATTCCAATACAACACTATGGAAAAATCTATAATACCACCATATTGGAGGAATGATTATAGAGAATTATGTATGATACCGCAAATATTAAAGCGAGAAGGTGAAGCACTATGATAAGAAATTATAAAAAGAAAAAAAGAAGAAAAAGCAGAAAAGAAATAGAGAAAAAACTAAAAGTAGAAAATGAAGAAAAATATTACTTTGAAGAAGAAACAATAAGAGAATTAAATAAACAATTAGAGAATTTTAGATAGGACGGCTCAAGAATAATTTATGAGAAAAACAGAGAAGAAACGGTTATAGAGATAACAAAAGTGGAGGAGGGACCATGGAAGATGATAGGAGTAAATGATTATGTGAGAATTAATATGGATAACAGAAATTGTATTGGAATAGGAAGAGTATCAAGAATAGTAAATGAAACAATATATGTAAATATGAATAATAAATATAATCTTCCAGTATCATTTCAAATAGATAAAATAGTAAAGCACAGCAAACAACTAATAGACTTAATAGAAGTTGAAGATATAGTAAATAAAGAATTGGTAATTGGTATAATTGACATAACAAATGATAAAGAAGAAATAATAGGTAAAAAATTAATAACACAATATAGGTCAGCACAATTTACAGGTTTAGATATTAAACATTATATATATGCTAACGACATAAAAACAATACTAACAAAAGAACAGTTTGAGGCTAATTGCTATAAAGTAGGAGGAGAAGAATAATGAGTCATTTTACAGTAGCAGTTATAACTGCAAAAAAAGAAAAATTAGAAGAAATGTTAGCGCCTTATGATGAAGAGTTAGAAGTAGAACCATATATAGAGAGAACAAAAAAAGAAATAATTGAAAAAGCAAGAAAATGGAAAGAAGATTTTTTAAAAGAACAAAAAGAAGGAAAAAAATTAAGTGGTTGGGAATTGAAATATATAAATGCCCAAACAGATGAAGAATTATACCAAGCAGAAATAGATGAATATGAACAATATGATGAAGAACGGAAATGAATTAAGTACATATAATCCTAATTCAAAATGGGATTGGTATTCAGTAGGTGGAAGATGGAGAAATTTATTGTTAACTAAAGAAGATAATGAAGATGTAATATCAGAAACTAGTTTAGAAGATTTAATAAACCAAGGAAAAAATTTAAGAAAAGAATCTCCAATAGGGTATAAATGGGTAGATGGTGCAAGAATAAAAGACATAGATTTTAAAAAAGCTATTGAGTTTAAAAATACATACAACAAAGCAATTAGATTTTGGGAAACTTATGTAGAAGGACAAGAAACAATAACTGAAGAAGAAAAAGAAAATATTAAATTTGAGCTATATAAAAAGGAATATTACATAGAAAGATATAAAACAAAGGAAAATTATGCGGAGGTGCAATGCACATTTTCTTGTTGGGCATTATTAGATGAAACAGGTTGGCATGAAAAAGGAAAAATGGGCTGGTGGGCTATGAACGATAGTACAAAAGATAGTGAACAACTATTCTTAGAAAAATTTACAGAAACAATTAATAAACCAGAAAATCAAGATAAATACTTAATTATAGTAGATTGCCATATATAAAAGTAGGAGGAGTGATACATAGTGAAAGAAAAAATAAATAAAAGAACAACTAAAGATAGTATTGAATATTTAGAACTAGAATGTATTGTTAATAATAGAATACATGATTATGTTTCAAAGTATCATAATTACCCTAAATACATCAAATTACCTTTATGGATATTTGAATGTTTAAAACAAACAATGTGTGAAGTGGATTTAAAGATAGATTATAAAACAGAAGAGTTTACATTCTTTAATTTAAAAGTTTGTGAAACTGTTAGCATAGAAAAACCAGAAGAAATCGAGGTGTTTTAAGTGAAAGATGAGATAATAGATGGAGTTATATTAACACCGATGTATAAAGGCGAAGTATATAAATATCATGAATGCTCAAATTGTAAAAAAGAAATATACTTTGAAGAAGATATATTTCAACCATTTCATTTTGAAGAAAATATAAAATATTGCCCATTTTGTGGAAAAGAAGTAATAAGATATGCAAAACCCAAATTTATAGAAGAAATAAATTGGAATTGGTTAGATGAATACAAATCGGTTATAGAAAAAATGTATAGAGAATTAGAATATATAATTTATTGTAAGCTAGATAAAAAACAAATAGATGAATTAGAAGAAAAGTCTGCAAGGGGAATTGAATATTTTGGACAGGATAGATGGTCTTTTCCATATAGCAATGGAACTATATGCGATATAATTCATCAAATAACAAGAACTAAAGTACATTATACAGAAAAACGAAAACTTGAAAAAGAGTTTGGAGGTGTTCTAAATGAAAGAAAATGAAGAAATAACAAATTTAGAAAGATTTGAATTACTAATTGAAGATTGCAAAGGACATAGAGAGCTATATGGTGAATTTTCTGTAGGAGAATACGATATAGAAATAATGCAACATATTATATCAGAATATAAAAGAGTATTAAAAGAAAATGAAGAGCTAAAGCAAGAGAAAATTAATAATTATAAAATGATAGCATTAGCACAAAATGAAGCATTAGGATATATGCAAGGATATGAAGATGGTAAAAAATTAAAAACGAGTGCTATTGCAAGTATACTAGAAAATCAACAATATTATATAATTCAAAAACAAATGGAAAAATATGAAGAACATATAGCAAAACTACAAAAAGAGAATGAAGAATTAAAAGTTGAAAACAGTAAAATGAGAAATATAGAATTGGCATCAAAAAATGGAATTGTAAAAGTTACTTTAGAAGGAATTTTAGATATGGAAGAAAAAATTAAAAACAGTATTCCAATTCAAAAAGTAAAAGACAAGATAGAAGAATTAAATGATGTATCTAATGCAGAAAAACTTGAAGATATAATGAATAGAAAAAAATATACTATAACAGAATTATTTCAATATGTTTTGCAAGAACTACTAGAAGGGAGAAAATAAAATGAGTGCTGATGAGATGTTTGAAGAGTTAGGGTATGAAAAAATACATGATAATAAAAGAAGAATAGTTTATAGCAACTATTTAGCAAGAATAGTTTTTAAAATTAAAGACCAATGGATTGACATAAATATGAATTTAGATATATTAGAATTACAAGCAATAAATAAAAAATGTCAAGAACTTGGGTGGTTAGAGGAGGACTAACATATGACAAAAGAACAAGAAGAATCACTGGAAAAACTTAAAAGACAAATATTGATAGAAGAATGTGGAAAAAATATTGGAATGCCTGTTTTCATATCAGATTTAAAAAATGTTTTAGCTATGCTAGAAGAAAAAGACAATAAAATAAGCCAACTAAAAAATATGAATGAATTTCAAAGTAAAGATATAAAAAAAATAGTAGATTATACATTTGAATTAAATAAAGAAATAGAACAACAAGACAAAATAATAGATTTAATGTCAGAACAGTTAACTACACCGATTCATGACAAAAAATGGATTAAAAAATATTACGAAAATAAAGTAAACGGAGGTAACGAGAGATGAAAGATTTAACATGTGCAATAACTACTATAATATGTTTTACAATAGTACTAGTAAGCATAGTAATAGCAGTAAATACAAATAAAACAGAAACTGCAAGCGCAGGGATAGAAAATTGTGAGCATGACTTTGCAATAACAAGCAAATACGATTTCTGGAGAAGTAGTTACAAAACAATAAGTAAATGTGCAAAGTGTGGAAAAATTGTGGAATAGGAGGAGAGATAAAATGAAAAGAAAAATAATAAAAATAAGTATATTAATAATAATGTGTGTAGTGGGAGCGATAACTTTGTCAGGTTGTACAGAGGTAAATAGAGTATCAAGCAACATCGGTAAAGAAGCGGACAATTTTAATATAACAAGAAGAATATCTGTAATAAATGCAAGAACAGACAAGCCGATCTTTGAGCTGATAGGAAACTTTTCTTTACAAAACAATAGCAATAATGAATTAGAAGTAATTTGCGAGGTAGGAGAAGGAAAGTATAAGAAACATTTTGTATACTTAAACGAATATACAATATATTTTGTAGAAGACATAAGTGGAGCATATGTGGATAAATATCATTATGAAGTGCATTACATACCAGAAATGATACAACCGATTACAATTACAACAAAAGATTAGGGGTGATACAAATGAAATTAGAACATGTATACAACACAATACAAAAAGCAATGACAGAATTAGAAAGTGTTGATTTAGTAGATGTATCAAAAAGAAAAGAAAGTCAAGTTAAAGTAAATAAAGTATACGACATATTAGATAATTTTAAAGACGAATTAATAAGAGAAAAAATAAAAAATAGGAGGTACAAATGAATAAAAGTCAATTAATAGAATTGTTAAAAGAATATAAAGAAAATAAAGCTAAATTAAATATTAAGCTTAAAGAATTAAAGACAGCAAGAATAAAATTAAAATATGTTGATTCTGATACGAATATGACATCTTCGTATGGAGATAATCAAGATATACATAGTAAAAACCAAATAAGTGATAAAGTGTCGAGAAAAGTAGAAGAAAACGACATAAAAAGAATTGAACTAAAAAATAAAATAGAAGAATTAGAAGAAGAAGTCAGAGAACTAAGAGAAAAAGTAGAAGCGGTTGAAGATAGATTGATAGGACTTAAATATAAAGAAAGAGAATTGTTAGTTGCATATTACATAGATGGAAGAACAGCAGAAAATATTAGTAGGACATTATATTATGATATGTATCAGAGAACTTGCACACCAAGATACATACAAAAAATAATAGATAAAGCAACTCAAAAAATGATAAATATATAAGAGTTCATAAAAAGTTCGTAATATAGTACATAGTATTATATAAATATATATAGTATAATAACAATAGTAAAAAAGCCGAAAGGCAAAAAGGTCCATAAAAAATTTTTAAAAGAGTAAAAAAGAATAGATGTTTTAAATGTCTATTCTTTTTATTATGCAAGAAAGAAGGAATAAAAATGAAAAGAGAAAATTTAATAAGTATATTTGATACTGCAAAATTAATGAAGAATGATATAGCAGTAGAAGTAACAATACCAGGACAAGAAACAACAGAAGTAATAGTAAATAGATATGAAAATTTAGATAATAAACTAGCATTTTATACAAAAGCATATGATGAAGATTGCATACATTGCATGAATAAAGAAGTAAGAATAGTAAACGCATGGTGTGTAAATTTTTTTAAATATTATGACAGTAGAAGCGGAGAACTTTTTACAAGTAATTAATTAGTTATTACCAGTATGCTAGGTAACTGATAATATAAAGTTTGTTATGTTGGGTTGAATGTAATAAACCTCCTTTCTGAATATTTTTTTATATAAACTTTTATAGAACTTTCCTAGCGAGTTCTAAATATATTGCATCTTAGTTCAAATGGTAGAACACAGCACTTTGAATGCTGAAGTTTCAAGTTCGAGTCTTGAAGATGCATCCAAATATATGACACAGTGGCAGAGATGGCTTAATGCACTTGTCTACTAAACAAGAGTACTAAAGAGTACCGTAGGTTCGAATCCTACCTGTGTCGCCAAGAAAGCGGTGCAGATTTCTTCGGAACTGCAGGAGATGAAAACCCTCCAAATATAATATTTATTGATAGTACGAAGTATGTAAACATATATATATAGCAGAATGGCAAATAGTAGCCGTTTAGTTCTAGAGTGCAATTATATATAACTTGCATATTTCGTAGTGTTTATAAATAAAAAAGGAGATGGTATATATGACTATCCAAGAATTAATCCAAGAGCATGTAAAAGAAGAATGTAGATATTGTACAAATAAAGAATGTGATGGAATACATATAACAAGAGACAATAAAACAAGATGTGATAAAAATGAGTAGATTAGCAGATGAAATAATGAATGAATATTTTAAGAAAAAGTATTATTCAAACAGAAAAAGACAGAAGTGTACAGATAAGAAGTGTATAGAGTGCAAATTGAGAATCGTTTGCGAAGGATGGGAAGAAAATGAAACAACACAATAAAATATATTTTGATGAACGGAGAAATTATCAATGAAAGGTGAAACAATCAAGGAAAATGATAAACTGAAATTTATAGGATATGATTACAACATTGCAAAGATTTATAATTATGACAAGATATTTAAAGACAAAGAATTAATAGTAGAAAAAATCCTACGATGTCCTTGTGAAAAAGGAGAAAATGATAAAATAAAATTTAAAGAAATAGAAGGATATTATAGAGCAATATTCTTTCAAAGAAAAGAGGAGTAAAATGAAAAGTTTATTAAATGTAATGAATAAAAATTTGGGAACAAATTTTAAAACTGTTGCAGAATATGGTGCAAATGCTGACAAGATTGATATGAAAATTGTAGCAGAAACATTATATCAATACATGTTATATCAAGAAACAATAGACAGAGCAGATATAGATAGTTTCAAAGTAAAACTAAAGATAAAGAAAGATAAGTAATATGTTTACTACAGAACAAATAATAAAATTAATATTAAATGGTCAAAAAAAGAGATTTTACAGTGATATAGATTGGATAAAGTTATCAGCAGAGATATTAGAAAGAGATAATAATGAATGTCAAGAATGCAAAAAAGAAGGAAAGCTAACAATAAAACAACACAAAAAGAAATTAGATATACATCATATAAAAGAGTTAGAAACAAATCCAGAGTTAGCATATGTAAAAAGTAATTTAGAAACAGTATGTGTACATCATCACAATATATTAGATAATAAAAAATTTAATGTAAACAAGAAAGAAAAGTTTATGAATGAGGAGAGATGGTAATGTTAAAAAAGATATATTCAACTAATGGAAAAATAGAAGAAGATGTAAAACAAATAATATTAAAGAATAAAGATTATTCATTAAAAGAATTGTTATATAAATATACAATACCTGAAGCAAGAATAGGATGGAAAGGACAAAAGAAAACATTTAAAGTTATTGCTAGAAATGATAATTTTATTATTATTGTAAGACCATACAATCCTAAAAAGACATTTGAATACTCAATATTAGATTTAGAATATATGGAATGTAATCATGATAATTACTATACGAAATATGATTATTCAAATAAAGAAGAATGCGAAGAAGCATTAAAGGAATTGCAGGAGACAAGAGATGAATTTCACGAAACTAAAATAAGATTTGATGATGGACTTCAGTTATCAAGAATAGGACCTGCTAAGATAGATGATGTTATAACAGAAATTTATATAAATGTTAAAGTTAATTAAGGAAAGGAATGATAAGATATGCCAAGAGCAAAGAAAGTAAAACCAATTGAGGAAGAATTAAAAGAAAATGAAATCAAAGTAAATGAAGTAGAAGCGGAAGTTGATACAGATACTAAGAATGAAGAAGCGGAAAATATAAGAGAGATGGAACTAGAAATATATAAGAAAGTATATAAAGTTTCAGAACTCCTAGAGCTTACAGAAAAGAAAGACAAGACTTATGCAGAGAAAGAAATTGTAAATAGATTCAGAGAGTTAATGCTTAATTATTATCGAGGAATTGAATATGCAATTTTAAGAAATTGCTGCGGAAAAAGATATACTATACAAGAATTAAAAGCTAATCTTGATTATGAAGTTATAGATAGAAGATGTAGTAGAAAGAACATGCGTTTCGACAAAACAACTGTAGATGCAGTAATAAGATTCGTGGAGGAGTATAATAGATAATACCCCCATACGAAACTTTTTGGGTATTTGAGAGGAGCTCAGGAACGAGGAGCTTTCTCATATTTTTAGATTTTTTGTAAATTATCGCATGAAGGGGGGTAGAATTTGAAAATGCCTAAAAAAAATGAAGAAAATTCAAAAGAATATGAAGATTTAAAAGAAGAATTGAAACAGCAACTTATAACTAACAATAATTACAACAAAGTAACAATTGAATTATTAGAGAAATATATCAAATTTACTGAAATAGAAGATAAACTTAATAAAGATATTGATAAAAGAGGGGTAAGCGTTGCTTGGAATAACGGCGGTGGTCAAAAAGGTCATAAAAAAAATGATAGTATTGCTGAACTTACAAAAGTAAATGCTCAAAAATTAAAAATACTTGATAAACTAGGAATCAAAGCACCTGAATCAAAAGATGAAGGTGATGATGACTATGAAGTATAACAAATATATTGATAGATGGTTTGAAATTGTAGAAAATGAAGAGATAAGAGTGTGCCAAGAACAAAAAATGCTAGTCAAATGGCTCAAAAATAAATTAGATACAGAAAATATCATAATCAATAATGAAGAAATAGAAAAAGCTATTGTTACGAAAGAAAAGTGGTTTGATTACCAACTCTTAGACTGGGAAAAATTTTTGGATGCTTGTGAATACGGCTTATATTATGAAGATGGCTCATTAGTATTTAATGAGTTTTTTATTATGGCAGGAAGAGGTTTTGGGAAAAATGGATACATAAGTACAGAAGTATTTTATCAGACTACTAAACAACATGGAATTAAGAATTATGATATAGATATTATAGCAACATCAGAAAGTCAGGCTAAAACATCATTTAAAGATGTTCACGATATGATAGAAGAAAATCCAAAATTAAACAAGGCTTTTAATATAACTTTGGAGGAAATAAAGAACAAGACTACAAAATCTACGATAAATTACAATACGAGCAATTCAAAAACAAAAGATGGTAGAAGACCTCGGACATGTGTTTTTTGATGAAATACATGCTTATGAAGACTATAGAAATATAAAAGTTCATACTTCTGGTGGAGGTAAAAAGAAAAATTTTAGAATTACTTACATAACAACAGATGGTGATGTAAGAGATGGAGTTATTGATGATTACAAAAAAGAAGCAAAAGATGTATATACTGGAGTAATTAAAAATTCAAGAACTCTTTTTTTTATATGTAAATTAGACAATGAAAAAGAAGTAGAAGATCCTAAAAATTGGATTAAAGCAAACCCATCTTTGATTACATTTAAAGATTTAATGAACACAATGTTAAGTGAACATCAAAAAGCTTTAAGAAGACCATCTCTTTTTCATGAATTTATGACTAAAAGAATGAATATACCTCATCAAGACGAAACAAGAGTAGTAGCAAAATGGGAAGATATAGTAGCAACTAATCAGCCACTACCAGAATTAGAAAGTGAACCATGCATAGGCGGACTAGACTATGCAAGCGTTCGAGATTTTTGCGGTGTAGGATTATTATTTAAAAAAGATGGGAAAAAAATATGGAAGAGCCATACTTTTATAAATAGAAATAGCCCTCATTTAGCACTAGTCAAGAAAGAAGTTATAAAAGAAGCAGACTCTAAAGGAGAAATAACGTGGATCAGTACACCAACAATTCCACCTGAAATTGTAGCAGAATGGTTTATTAATCAAATGTCAAAATACAACATTATTGCAATCGCAATTGATAAAGTAAAAGCAAATTATTTCATAGAAGCGTTTGAAAATGTTGGTTTGACATTAAGAACATCTAGTAACAAAACTGGTGAAATTGTAATAGTTAGAAGTGGCGAGTTTACTGACACAATGGTATATGGAGTACTAGAAGATTGGTTTTCTAACCATAACCTTATTTTTGGAGATAGTACTTTAATGCGTTGGTATGTAAATAATACAGCTGTAGAACCTAGAAAGAATGGAAATAAGGCTTTTATAAAAATAGAGCAACAGAGCAGAAAAAATGATGGTTTTATGGCTCTTACACATGCTACAAGCATACAAAGTGAATTAAAAGAAACCAAAAAGATAGATAAAGAATATTTAGAAACATTTTTAAGAGCATATTGAAAGGAAGTGATAGTTTGGGATTTATAGAAACAGCCTCAGATTATATGAGAAGATGGTTCAATAAAGATAACGAAATATGCTTAAGTCAATGTATAGATTTAATTAATGATACTTGTTATAAGGAGTTGGGATTACGAAAGGTAATATCTTTACTAGCAAGTTCTTTTATTAGTACAGAATTTAAAACATATGAAAATCACGAGGAAGTTAAAAAAAATATGTATTATAAACTTAATGTTTCTCCAAATCTAAATTCAAACAAATATGATTTTTACTTTAAATTTATAAAACGTCTAATAAGGGAACGAGAATGCTTAATTGTTGAAGTAAATGATCAATTATTTGTTGCAGATAGTTTTGAGAAGAAAAAATTTGCATTAAAAAACTATTGGTTTGAAAAAGTTGTCATTGATGACTATCCGTTAAAAGACAAGTTCTTTATGAATGATGTGCTTTACTTTAGCTTGAATGACGAAAGATTAGAAGTATTAATAAATTCAATAGAGAACAATTATTCAGGTATTATGGGTGCTATGCAAAATGCTTATGTAAGAGATAGAATGCGAAAAATCATTGTGAATTATGATTCAACAAACAATTTAAGAAATGGTGAAGAAAATGATTTACAAAAATTGATTGATGAACTGATAAAGCCGTTTATTGAAGGAACTAGGAATGTACTTACTTTACCCAAAGGTTTTTCGTTGTCTATTCTAGACGACAAAAATCAGAAAACAAGTTCCGATAAAGTTTCTGAAATGAAAGAGGCAGGTAAAGAAATATTCGAAAACATAGCTTCAATATTTAATATTCCTGTTGATTTGCTTTACGCGAACAAGAATGAATTAAAAGAGCAAGAACAGTATTACATGACACATGCACTCAAACAGTTGGCGTTAATGTTTAACACTGAAGTTAATAGAAAAGCTTATTCAAAAAGTCAATTTTTAAAAGGTACATATATCAAAGCTGATTTATTAACAACAGAATTTACAAACTGGTTAAAAGAAGCTGATTCATTAGACAAATTATTTAGAATAGGATTTAAGCATAATACTCTATTAAACAAATTAGGAGAAGAAGAATTAGAAGAAGAATGGGCAAATAAATCATATGTAACTAAAAATTACATGACAGTTGAAGGAGGTGATAAAGGATATGAACAGAATTAAGCAACAAGCTAAAAATAGTGTAAATATTTACTTATATGGCGATATTGCTGATTACTGGTGGGATGATGAATCTAATTCTGCTAAATGTTTAAAAGACAAGCTTGCAGAATTAAACGATATTACCGAAATAAATTTACATATCAATTCTTTGGGTGGTGATGTTATCGAGGGAATAGCAATGTTTAACTTGTTAAAACAACATCCTGCTAAAGTAAATGTATTTGTAGACGGATTTGCATGTTCTATTGCAAGTGTTATTGCAATGGCTGGAGACACAGTATATATGCCTAAAAATGCTTACATGATGATACATAATTGTTGGACTTGTATGCAAGGCAACTCGAAAGAGTTAAGAAAGACAGCTGACGATCTAGACAAAATCATGGAAGGTTCTATTGAATCGTATTTGTCAAAAGTAAATATAAGTAGAGAAAAACTAGTAGAATTGTTGGATGCTGAAAGTTATCTTACTGCTGAAGAATGCTATGAAATGGGTTTCGCAGATATAGTAATGCCAATTTCAGAAACAATTGAACAATCAGCAACTAGAAGTATCTTACAATTAGTAAAAGAAAACAAAGAATTGAAAATGCAAATTGATTCTACCAAAAATGAAACAATTAATATTTCAAAAAAAGCTGTTGAAGATATAGCTAATAGAATTGTTGAAAAAATGAACGACGACAATTTTAAAAAAGAAAAATTTAATAATAAACCAGAAAGAGACCAAAAAAATATTTTTGAGTCTTTTTTTAATGGAATTTTAAAAAATGAAAGTGAGGAACAATAATTATGAGTATTAAAGATTTAAACAGAGAAGATATTAAAGAAAAGGCTTTAAAAGCTATTGAAGAAGGAAAAACAGAAGAACAAGCAAAAGTAATGGAGCAATGGATGGAAATGGTAGCTGAAGAAGTAGCAGAAAAAGTAACAAAAGAACAAGCTACAATTAATAATGATACAATTATTTTAACAAATAGAGGAGCAAAACAACTAACAAGTGAAGAAATAAAATACTTTGAAAAGGTTTCAGAAGCAATGAAACAAAATAATGTTAAACAAGCATTAACAGATTTAGATGTTACAATGCCAAAAACAACAATTAATAGAGTGTTCGAAGACTTAGAAGAAGCACATCCTTTGCTAAAGAAAATAAAAATAACAAATGTAACTGGAATTACTGAAGTAATTAAAAGAACAGGTGACGTTGAAGTTGCTTGGTGGGGACCTCTATGCGATGCAATTAAGAAAGAATTAGAGGCAGGATTTAAAAGAGAGTCTACAACACTTTACAAATTAAGTGCTTTCTTGCCAATTTGCAAAGCATATTTAACATTAGGACCAGCTTGGCTTGAAACATATATAAGAACAATATTAACGGAAAGTATGTCGAAAGGATTAGTTAAAGCTATTGTTACCGGTACAGGCGTTGATCAACCTTATGGTATGGATAGAGACTTAGAAGCGGCAGTTACACCAGGACAACCAGTTCCTAGAAAAACAGCTATTCAAGTTAAAGATTTTGAACCTAAAACACTTGGAAAAATAATTGCTAAATTAACAAATGGAGGGAAAAGAGTAGTAACAAAAGTAACATTAATAGTAAATCCTGTTGATTACTGGGAGAAAGTATTTGCAATAACAACTTCTAAAAATGCACTAGGACAATATGTAGCAAATCAATTTCCATTTCCAGTTGATATAGTTCAAGAACCATCTGTAGCATCAGGAGAAGCTGTAATAGGCTTAGCTGAGAAATATGACTTGGGCGTTGGAATGGGTCAAAAAATTGAATATTCTGATGAATTTAAATTCTTAGATGATGAAAGAGTTTATCTATCAAAAATGTATGCAAATGGAAAAGCTATTGACAATAATTCATTCTTATTGTTAGATATATCAAAAGTTGCAGCAGACGAAACAAACGGATAGGATGTGAGTTACTATGAACATTGGTAACGATATAAAATCGGATGATGAATTTTTTAAAGAAGTTAAAAGAACAGTAGGAATTACTTGGGAGGACGAAGCAACAGATAATAATGTTCGAGATTACATAAGACAAGGTGTAGAAGTGCTACAAAACGATGTTGGCACTTCTATTGACTTTGAAAAAGATGATATAGCAAGAGGACTTCTAAAAACTTATTGCAGATATGCAAGAAACAATTCAGAAGAATATTTTATTGAAAATAACCTGCAAACAATCCTGAAATTGGAGGTCAAATATGGCAAAAGTTAAATTTAGTCAACCAATTCAAAATTATCACCATTATACATATAATGACGGCATGGCTTATTTTGGTTTAATAAAGATATTGAAAAATGAGAAAAAGGAAAAAATAGGAGAAACAATTGAAATTATCGGTAAAAGACCATTTGCTAATGTAAATATAAGAGATTCAGACAATAATATTGCTGAATCTCTAGGATATACAATCGATAAAAAGATTAGAGTTCCATTGTCACAAATACCTAAAAATGTTAAATTTAAACTTAATAATGATAGTCAGTTATATGAAGTAAAAAAACGTGATTCAAGTGATGGAAAAAACTTATATCTATATTTACAAATTGCGAGTAACAAAAAAATGGAGGATTAATATGAATGATGAAAGAATTATAAAACAATTAGAGATATTCAAACTACCAGTGCGGAAATAAAAGAATATATGAAAATGAATTAGATGGAAACTATAATTATTTTATTTTTCGTAGAGGTCAATTAATCAAAAATGGTTGTGGAAGATTTGTGAGGAAGATTTATATTTCTTATGTATACGACGGGGAACAGAAGATATCTGATTATGAAATAATTAACACAATCGAAAAATTAGGTCTAAATTTCATAACGATGGATAACGATGAATTTCAATTAGCGGATACTAATAACTGGATAGATATGAATACATTTACTTTCGAAAGACCAGAAAAGGGGTAATAAATGAGTAAATACAATCAAATATCATTAGATTTTACTGAAATAGCAAAATTGGAAGAAAGAATAAAAGCTTTGCCTAAAAAAGCTGAGTATGAAATAAATAATTATTTATGGAATGATGCAGGTAATATATTAAGGAAACAAGTATATGCAAATATGCCACGTTCCCAAAAAGATAAATCGAAAGTAAAAAAGGCACCTAAAGTTCATGCAAAAGATGCTAATAGCTTAGATAAAGAAACATTTAATTTAGGTGTAAGAATACAAACACATTTAAAGCCAAAATCAAAAGATTTTGGTTATTTAATCTTTCCTGATGAAGGTAGAGGAAAACATCAAAAAAGAAAAGGTGCTCAGAATTTTTTTGGAAGAGCACTAGATAAAAGAACAAATGAAATAGCGGAAGGTTTGCTAAATCATTTGGATAAAAAAATAGAGGAGGAATTGTAATGGTAATAGAAGAATTTGATGATTATAAAATTATAGAAGGGTCTATACAATTTAATAATAAATCTGCAGTAGCGTTTGGTTGCATAGGAACATTAGACGCAACATCTAATGTAGAAGAAGTAGTTAAAAAATGTGAAGGAGTAGTAGTAAAGAAAGTAAAGAGAATTACTGATATGACAGTAGCTTTAACTGGACATGCTAAAATCCCTGCAGCGAGAGACATAATGGGCTTAAGCAATTCGGGATTAAAAACTGGTGTTTATGCTTATGGTACAGACACATTTTCAAACCCTTTCACTTTTGCTGCTAAAGTTCTTGACATGGACAATAAGGTAAAATACATAGCTTTTTCTAATTTAGAAAATGTAAAAGGATTGTCTATTAAAGTAAATAATGATACAACAGAAATAGAAATGAAAGATTTTGAATTTTCAGCATTAGCAGATGCAAACAAGAAATTTTATTATGAAGCTTATGAAGATGAGATAGAAGATACTGATGTAAAAGAAAAATGGTTAACAAACTTTACACCAGATCTAGTAAAAGCAGTTAAAGATAATCAAGACAATGGTTAACAAAAAAGTCGAATATTGTCGATAACTTTTCCTTGTCATAATTTGAAATTAAATATAGAATTGTGACAAGGAGGGAATATATATGGGGAAAAATAAAATAGAAATAATTTTATTAATTATAGGGCTAGTAAGTGCTTTAATCTGTGGTGCAGTGTATGAAATTAGCAATTTAAATTCTAAGATAACTGACTTAGAATCAGAATTAGAAATTAAGAATACAGTTATTAAAAATAAAAATGAACAAATAAAAAAAATAGGGAAGTCTGACAAACAAGAAGAGATTGGCCAAAACATAGAGAATTTGACAACTAAAGTTGCAGACCTTACAAATCAAAAAGAGAATTTAGAAAAACAAATTGAATCGTTAAAAAGTGACGCAATTAAACTAAAAGGTAAACCGAAACAATATCCAGCAGGACAATTAACAGCGGGAACTGATATACCAACGGGAAAATATAAAATATATGGTGGAAACAGTAATTTTATAGTTCGTTCATCTTACGGAAAATTAAGAGTTAATATAATTCTGGGTTCAAGATTAGGTGTTGATGAATATGTTTATACATTTGAAGTAGGGGATAAAATTGAAGCAAGTTCATCATTTAAATTAGTAGCTGTAGAATAAATAAAAAAACACTTACATATTTGTAGGTGTTTTATTTTTGAAAAATATAAAACTATTATAAACTAAATATAAAAATTAATCAAGCACTAAATTTATTTTAGTGTTTTTTTATTATGGAGGGAATAATGAAAATTAATGAAAATGAAGTAAATTTGAAAATAACTCCTTTAGCGCTCAGAAAAACAGAAGAAATGTATCAGGATTTTGATATTCTTGCATTATTAAGAAAATTGCAAGAAGAGGGAAAAGAACCTAGAATATCAGACTATTACAAACTTGTATATACAGGATATATAGGCGCTACTGGTGAAAACATAGATTATGATAATTTCTTAAAATTAATAGAAAATATTGATTTACTAGAAATTAATAGAGCAGGCGTAAATCTTTTATTGAAAAGAAAAAACTAAAATTCCAAGAAGGATTTAAAAGAGTTACTAAAAAAGAAAAAAGTAAATATCAAAAACCAAACATACATATCGAAACAGTAGCAGACATGTATGTTTTTTATGTGCAAATTTATGGAATAGATATTCAAACTTTCTGGAACAGTGATGTATCCTTCTTGGACAATATCGTAGAAAACAAAATAGCTTATGAAAATTATGTAAGCAATCCAAAGGAGGTTAAGTGATGTCTAAAAATAAACAAAGTATAAAATTTGAAGCGGAAGTATCTGGATTTAAAAAAGAAATTGAAGAAATGAGAAAAAGCATTACATCGCTTAACAAAGAATTAAAATTAAATCAAGAGCAATTAAAAGGAAACGAAAATGATTCTAATTTATTGACAACAAGGGTAGAAACATTAAGCAGAGAATATGAAGAACAGAATAAAGTAGTAGAGAATACAAATAAGGTTTATGAAAGGTCAGTAGAGCTATTTGGAAAAAATTCCGCAGAAGCTAAAAGCTGGAAAGATAAACTTGTAGACGCAGAGACTAAACAACAAAAAATAAAAAATGCATTAGATGAAGCTAATAAGAAACTGGCAGAGCAATCAAGTAAGTTGATTCAAAATGGAAAAAAATGGCAAGAACAAGGAGAAAAGATTACAAAAGTAGGAGATAAAATTGAAAAAGTAGGAAACAAGTTATCTGTTATTAGTGCTGGTATTGGAGCTATAGCGGGTGGTTCTTTAAAAGCTTCAATAGATTTTGAAACTGCATTTACAGGCGTAGAAAAAACAGTAGATGGAACAGCTGAGCAAATAGCTGAATTAAAGCAGGGGATATTAGACATGTCTACTCAACTTCCATCTTCTACAACAGAAATAAGTGCTGTTGCTGAGGCAGCAGGGCAATTAGGAATACAGACAGAAAATATCTTATCATTTACAAGAACAATGATTGATATGGGCAACTCTACAAACTTGTCGTCAGATGAAGCGGCTACTTCTCTTGCAAGATTTGCTAATATCACTCAAATGAGTCAAAAGGATTTTGATAAATTAGGCTCATCTATAGTTGACTTAGGAAATAATTTTGCTACAACTGAATCAGAAATAGTTGAAATGGCTCTAAGACTTGCAGGTGCAGGCAAACAAGTTGGAATGTCAGAAGGTCAGATACTTGGACTTGCGACAGCTTTAAGTTCTGTGGGAATTGAAGCTGAAATGGGTGGTTCGGCTCTTTCAAAAGCAATGGTTAAAATGCAAAATGCTGTTGAAATGGGTGGTAAAAAATTAAATAATGTACTAAATAAAACTGGAATGTCTTTAAGAGAATTAGAATTAATGTCTGCTAATGATTCGATGGGATTTAAAGAACTTTCGAGTAGCATCGGAATGACAAGTACAGAACTAAAACAATTAATAACAGCAGGTACAAACTTAGAAGATTTTGCAAGTATTTCTGGAATGACAGCTGAGCAATTTAAAAAAGCGTGGAAAGATGACGCAACAGGAGCGTTAACTGCATTTATAAAAGGTTTAGGAACAGCTGAAGAAAAAGGAGAAAGCGCAATTGTATTACTTTCCGAAATGGGTTTATCAGAAGTAAGACTAAGAGACTCTTTATTAAGAGCGGCGAACGCAGGAGACTTATTTAACAGTGCTATTGAAACTGGAACGAAAGCTTGGAAGCAAAATACAGCACTTACAAATGAAGCAAACAAGCGATATGGTACAACAGAATCTCAATTAAAGATATTAAAGAATGAAGTTGTAAAATTAGGTATAGAGTTTGGAAATGAGCTGGCACCTTCTCTAAGACAGATAATAAAAGATGCTAAACCACTTCTAACTACTGTTTCTAGTGCTGTTAAAAAATTTAGTGAATTAGACTCTACAACAAAGCAAAATATAATTAGAGTAGGAGCATTCGTTACAGCAATAGGACCTGTTACAAAAGTTTTAGGACAAGTCACATCTGGTGTAGGAACTGTTACTTCTAGTATAGGGAAAGCAACAGAAGCTCTCGGGAGAATAAATACGGGGACTCAAACTACTAATTCAGAAGTAAAACTTGTTACAAGTGCAATTTCGCAAATGTCAAGTGCGACAGGAATTTTAACACTAGCAGTTACAGCATTAATAGGAGCTTATGCAGTTGCAAAAATTCAAACTGCAGAGCGACAAAAATATATGACAGATGAAATTTACAAACTAGATGAACAAATAAAAAGTAGGGAAGAACTAACTAAAACTGTACTAAAGGAAAGAGATGCAACAATATTTCAAATGGATCAAGTTAGCAAATTGAAAGATGAGCTAGACAGTTTAGTAGATACAAATGGAAAAGTAAAAGACGGATATAAAGATAGAGTAAATTTTATTTTGAACGAATTAAATAATGCATTAGGAACTGAATTTAAGATAACAGGCGATGTAATAAATAATTATGAAAATTTGAATAAAAGTGTTAAAGATTTAATTAGAACTAAAAAAATTAATGCAATATTGGAATCAGAAGAGAAATTATATAACGAAGGAATAAATGAAAAAGCAAAAGCGTATGAATCAGTTGCTAACGCTCAAAAAAATGTAAATGAACTGCAAAAAAAGATTGCTGCTTGGGAAGAAAAAAATGGGAAAATTGATGATAGTGTGCAAGGAAAATTATTAAGAGGTCTCACAGTAACAACAGATGCGCATGCTGAACTCAATGGATTAAGAGCAGATTTGAAGGTTGCTCAAGAAGAACTAACTAAAGCAGAAGGAAATTATAAACAGAAAATGGACAATATTAATACATATACGCAAGATGCAACAGTTCTGCTAGGAAAAGATGTTGAGGCACAAGAAAAACTGTTACAGGAAAAATCAATAGCGCATCAAAATGCGAGTGACGACATTGCGGAATCTACAAAGGCATCTATTGAAAATTATTTATATGATTTAAATATGTTTAAAAAATATAAAGATGAAGCAATAGAAAAACAAGACGAGACTTCGAAAAAATATTATGAAAATCAAATAGAAATTAATGAAAAAGCTTTGAAAGAGCAAATTAAACACTTATCTGAAATGACAAGTACAACAGAAGAAATGACACCTGCTCAAATTGAAGCTTGGAAGACATTAGCAACAAATTCGAATGATATATATAAAGAAGAAATATCAAAAATACCTGTAGAGATGAGGCAAAAAATACAACAAGCAACAGGTGAAATTAATTCTGAGATACCAGCAGCAGAAATTGCAACGAGATCTTTAGCTATTCGAGTAACTGATGAATTAGAAAAATCAGCAGAAGCAAGGAAGAGTGCATTAGAAACGTTACAAGGGTTTATGAATGGTTTAACAGATGATGAGCAACGAGAGTTGTTAAAAAATGCAGGTATCAAAGATGTAGATGAAGTAATGAAAGGTCTAAAAGAAGGAAATTTATCAGAAGAACAAGGAAAAAATGTTTTAAAGGGAATTTTGTATGGACTAGATGACAAGAATTGGAATGAACAATTAAGAGCAAAAGCTTCTGGACTTGCAAAACAACTTTCTGAATTGTTGACTATAACTCCAAAAATCGGAGCAGTTCAAGGTGCTTCACAAGCGTTAGCAACTATTCAAGCAGTACAGCAAAAAGCTTCTGGACATGCAGATGGATTAGCATATGTTCCTTACAATAATTATGTAGCGAGATTGCATGAAGGAGAAAGAGTTTTAAGTAAAAAAGAAAATGCAGAATATATCCGAAACAATATAAGTAATAAAAATAGTAGAAATGTAACAGTAAACATATATCCTCAAACAATGACAGAAGGAGACATGTATAAAGTAAGCAGATTTGTTAATAGAGAATGGGGTGAAAAAAGTTGACATATAAGTATGAAGATATAAGAAATTTTTATTTTGAAAATGAAATAGGACAAAGAGTAGATTGCCAAAAGGTGAATGGTAGCTTATTTTTATTTAATATTACTGGTCTAGGATTCGAAAAAAATGTTGAATATGTGCAAATCGGAAATTCTTTTATAAAAAATAAAGAAAAAATTAAACAAGGCATTATTGAAGGTGAATTAGAATTTTACAATATGACTTATGATGAATATAGCAATTTTATAGATTTTGTTCTAAAGTCAGAATCTTTAAAATTAATATATATTCCTAAAAAAAGTAATAGAGTTGAATATTATAGAGATATAGACGTTGTAAAAATAGAAAAGAACGATGAAGATGATTTCAATGTTTTGACTTCTCCAATTTCAATTTATTGTACCTCACTTTGGTATAAAGAGAATACTGTCATTTATATGGGAGATGAAGCAGAAAACGAGATTAGATGGGATTTTGATTGGGATAGTAAATTTACAGATTATGAGAATAGAAATCTAATATTTGAAAATAAAGGGCATGTAGAAGCTCCTTTTTTATTAAAAATGAACGGATATGTTCTAAATCCAAAAATTCAAGTATATGTAAATAAACAAAAAATATATGAATTAGCATTAAATATAACAATAGAAGAAAATGAAAAGCTAATGTATTCGACAAAAGATAATGGATTGTTTTTATATAAAGTACATACAGATGGAACAATAGAAAATTTATTTAATTATTTAGATCTAAATAATATAAACTTCTTTAAACTTCCGAAACGGAGTTTGTGAAGTAAAGGTAAGTGGAGAAAATGAAATATTAAATACAAGATTAACAATCTTTGAAGAATATGTAGCGGTGTAGGAGGTAAATATGTTAAGAGGACATGTTTTTAAATTTCAAACTTTTGCAAATGAAGCGTTTGCACATTTTATAAATGTATTTTTGCAAGGAAATATGGGTGTAACAAAAGGTTGCAATTTAAGCAAAACAAACGATTCTGTAACTATAAGTGCAGGATATTTTTGCGTAATGGGAAGATTTCTTGAAATCATAGGAAATGAAACAATAGAAAATATAACGAATACTGGATATTACAACCTTGTTTGTGAAATTGATTTATCTAAAACAAATACAAAATCGGAGCTAAATCAAGCAGTAGTAAAAACAATAAGAAATACAAGTGGGTATGGAACTCTAATAAAAGAAGATTTGTTTGGAGACGGAAATATTTATCAGTATGAATTTGCAAGATTTAAAGTGACAGAAAGTGGAATTACGGAATTTGAAGATAAAAGAACATTTTTGAATTTAGATAGTATATATAACTTAATAAACAATAATTTCAATAAAATGTTCGATTTAAAGAATCAAGAAGCAGAAACGTTATTGGAAGAAATCAGACAAGAACTAGCAAGTGTTGTAGATGGAAGTGCATATTTGTTAAAAAATGGAGGAGGAACAATAAATGGCGATTTGGAAGTTACAAACGGAAAAATTAAAGGAAATGTTATTGGTAATGTTACTGGTAATTGTAGTGGTTCTTCAAGTAGCTGTACTGGCAATTCAGCAACTGCTACTACTGCAAATAATGCAAAACAATGCACACGGCAATTCAGCAACTGCTACTAAGCTACAAACAGCGAGAAATATAAAATTGCAAGGAGCGGTAAGCGGAAATGCTAATTTTGATGGAAGCGGAAATATAACAATTAATACAACTCAGTCTAATATAGCAGTAATAACAGGAAATATGGATTTAGATGCGAACTCATCGAGTATGGCAGCAGAGGGATATTGCACATTCACACAAGTCGACAATATTAACTATCCAAACGGATTTTCAAAAGATAACTGTGTTGTTATTAGCTATGCAAGAAAAGGAGTTAAAGGATTTGGATATGGATGGAATAATTACCCAAACTCAGCTGACCTTTTTACTGGTAGTTTACCGATTACGATTAGATTAGATGATAAAATTTCAATTAGCGCAGGAAATTTAAGTGTAAATGCTCAAACAATAACATACAAAATAGTTCTTATGAAAATATCATAGTAGGTGATAAAAATGGAATTATATATATTAGATAATAAAAATTTAAACGTATTATCAGTATGTCGCCCGTGCGATTATAATTTAAATTTAGATGAAGAAACAAATGGCAAAACAGAACTTGTTTTGCCTTCTTTAAATTCAGCGAAAAAAGGTTATTACATAGTATTGAATGGACTATATAAGCAATTTATATTTGTAATAGATGATGTAATAACTGCTAAAGATGAAAAATGTGTAACTGTTGTAGCATTAGATATTTCAAATATTTTTGATAGAAAAGTTATCTTAAAAAATAAAGATGATATGCAAAATACAGGGATAGAAAACTATATAGCAGATGAAATGGATAGAAGTTTCATAAACTCAGATGACAGTGTATTAAATCTAAATTATGTAGATGTTTACATACATTCAAACACAAAAGCGAATGTAACAATAAATGAAGAAAACGGCTTATATAATTTTCATACATTTCTAATAAATTGTAGACAATATAAAAATATCTATACAGAGTTTTCAATTGTAAATAAAAGATTAAAGATAGATATAAGTTACAAATTAGAAAGTACAATGCTTGTAGATGCTACTCTAGCAGAAGTTACAGGATACAACAAAATTTATGACGTAGACCCGGTTGCAAAAGTAGAGGCTTATATAAGAGAAGATGAAAGCACTTACAATTTATATTTAAGAACAGATAGAACAACAACTACAGATAAAAACGACAAAAATAGACTAGACGGAAGAATAGAAGTAATAAGTTGTGATACTCTAGAAAATGCAAAAGAAGAAGCTTTAAATGTAATAAAGTCTAATACTTATAAACATTTGGTAGAATTTAATATTTCTAAAAAATCTAAATTAATAGACGTAACAAAGTTATACATAGGAAGAGTTATAAAGATAAAAACAGAAGATAGTATTTATGACAGCTATATAAGTGCAATCACGCTAACAGATGAAAATTTTGTTTCTTATAAAACTGGAAATTTGAGAATAGATTTTACAGATAGACAAAGACAACAGAAGAGAGAAGGCACAGTAGGTACAAAACTTGACATAAGCGGAGGAAATATAACTAATACACTGAAAATACGAGGAAAAACGGTTGCAACAGAAGAAGATACAAATAAAAAGGTTACAAAAACTGGAGATACAATGTCAGGTGATTTAAGTTTACCAAATAGCAAAATTAAATTTTCTAATAACGGCGGAGTCGAGTGGAAAGAAAACGGATATGGGGATGGATTTAGAATAATACCTGATTTCAACGGTACAGACGATAGCAATAAATTAAAAATACAAGGAAGCACTGGAAAAGCAGGAGATAATTTGAATTTTAATGACATAGCAAGTATAAGTGCTAAAAACGGAAACGTTAATTTTAAAGGTTCTGTATCGGCTGCTGCTGGATTCAAAGGAACATGGAATGGATATACAGCGGATTTTGCTACTGCGAACACGGCGGACACATGGATTCTGGTTTTAAAAGGTACTACAATACAACATAGACTTTTGATGACAAAGTTTGCAACATATGAACAAGACACCGGATTGAAGTGGGTTGATGGTAAAACCATTTATATAAAGACAGTAAAAATAACAAGTTTAAATTCGAGTAATCCTCAATATCAGCACGGAATTAGCAATTTTGGTGAGTTGATTGATATTCAAGGCACAGGCTACTGGTCTGGACAAGGCTGGCAACCGATTCAACGTGTTGTGACAGATAATATTGGACCATACGGACTTGGACTTGGTGATGTAAATTCAACTAAGTTCATGCTTCAAGTCGGTACAAGTTACACTGGTTTTCAAAAAGCATATATAACTCTAAAGTATACAAAGAAATAGAGGTGAAAAAGTAAATGGAAAATATATCTAGTACAATACTGCAAATAGCAAGTTTTATTACGGCGGTAACAGTAATAATAGTAGCAATGCAAAAAATATTAAAAAAAATGTTTGAACCGATACACAAAAAAATTGACGGAATAGACTTAGGACAAGCTCGTAACTATTTAGTAGATTTTCTTGCAGATGTTGAAAATGGTGTAAGTAAAGATGAATGTCAGATAGAAAGAGCATACGAGTTGTATGATCATTACACAAAAGACCTGCATGGGAATAGTTATATACATTCGAAATGGCAGAAAGTGATGGAAAGAGGTGAATTAAATGGAAGAAGCAGTAAAACAATTATTACTAAACATAGCAAATTTATTTAAAGTAAAAACGATGTTAAGTTTAGCAGTAATAATAACAACATGTGTATTAACATGTAAAAATGTAGTAAGTGTTGAAGCCTTCATGGCAATAGCAAGTGCGATAGTGACTTATTACTTTACAAAAAATAAAGAGAAGGAGGAATAAGGATGTTAAGTGTAAAATATAGACAGATGAATCTAAAATTTTTGGGATATTACAAAAATGCAATTGACGGCATTGAAGGTGTAGGAACAAAGCAAGCTTATAGAGATTTTCAAAAAGATTTCGGACTAGCTGTAGACGGAATTTATGGTGTAAATACGAATGCTAAGCTAATAGAAGTAATAAAAGAAAGGCAGAAAGAATTAGGTGTAGCACAAGACGGTATAGCTGGACAAGTTACAACAAATGCAAGAAATAATAATCTTAGCTGGAACAACATAAAACACTTTTCTAAAAACGAATTTACTTGTAAATGCGGTTGTGGTTTAAACAATATAAACTTGAAATTAGTTAAAATCTTAGATGATATAAGAGAGCATTTCGGACAACCTGCCGTCATCACATGCGGTTGCAGATGTCAAAAATATAATGATAGCTTAAGAGGAAGTGTAAAAAATTCTAGACATGTGACCGGAAAAGCAGCTGATTTTTATGTTAAAAATGTAAGTACAAACACATTACTATCTTACACAAAATCTCTTGTAAGACAAGGAAAATTAAGATATACATATACAAATAATACGAACATGGCAGGAGCTGTGCATATAGATATAAATTAAAACAGAGCTAGATTTATTTCTAGCTCTTAATATTAAAATATTTACATTCAGCTTCCTTACGAGCCTTCACGGCTTCTTCAAGAGTGTCGAAATAACCGAGACTGATTGATTTTCGATTGAACTGTATTCTAACTCTATATCTATCATTAACTTTAGTTATTCCGTGTGTGACCTGTTGAGTTGTTTTTTTGTGTCTTATTAGAATAAAAACTTAGTAAGCTAGAACGTTGTTTTTCTTTTTCTATGTTTGATAAATTGCCTTGCATGCAACCACAACTTTTTATTTTGCCTTTTAAAACTTGCGTAAATGCCAGTTCTCTAAGTTTTCCACAATCACATTTAAATAGTGCCAATTTAGAATTGTACTTATCTATTTTGTTTAAGTTCTTTATAAGAGTAAGTTTATTAAATTTCTTTCCGATATAGCTATCTATATTATAACCTCTCATATTAGATCCTCTTTATTGAATAGCAATTGTTGTTATATATTTTCCTGCTGAAAGACCGTCTAATCTTTGTTCTAATTCATAATCGTTACATTCATATATTTCTACTTTTTTAGAGTCTCCTGCTTCTTTTTTCATTGTTTTATTTGAAATATATTTTGTATGTATTATTTCTTCTCCGTTTTCATATACATAAACTAATTTCTTCATAACTTTCTCCTTTTTTAGAGTGCTAGCCGTTTTGGTCTAGTCTTATCTCTTTCTGTAATTATAATAACACACGGTATACCGTATGTCAATACTTTTTTTAATTTTTTTTCAAAAACTTTTCAATTTCTTCTTTAACCCATACCGCATAAGGTTTATCAAGTTTTTGTAAAAATTCTTCTGCTAAGTCTTTATCTACTTTAGCAACTAATCTTTTATATTTTTCACTTTCCCATTTTGATTCTTTTTTATAATCTCTCATGATTACCTCCTAAAAAAATAATATTTTACTATATTATAGTACACGGTGTACCGTGAAGTCAATATTTTTTTCAAAAATACTTAAAATGCACTAAAATCAAGCTATAAAAGTATATGTCTAAAAAATAAAAACGGCTTAAAATCGATTCTCGTGCGTCGAAAAAATGGCGGAAAATCAAGAAAAATTAATTGTCGAATTTTGTCGTACGATTGTGTAAAAAAGTATTGACGAAAATAACGAAAAATGATATTTTGATATAAATAATATATTATAACACATATAAAAACGGTTAGTGTACATAATATTTACAAAAAGCATAAAATGTTATATAATAGTATATAAAATTAAAGGGGAGATAGTTATGCTTGAAGTAAAAGATTGGGAAGAATTTTGGAAAGACTCTGAGGCTATTAAATTAGCTGCGTATATAAGAAAGAAATATATGGATTATAAAAGAAATATAGAAAAAAGAGAAATATCACCTATAAAATTACAAAAATCATTATATTTCTTATTCGCATATTGGGGTAAGTTTATACGAGAAAACAGAGAAAATCCAGATAGTGTAGAAGTAGATTATTCATCATACAATGAATATTTATTTGACGATAAAATAGAAGCTTGGACTTATGGTCCTGTGATACCTTCTGTTTTTTCAGCGGAAAAATGTGAATTTTTACCATTTGTTGATATAGATGGATATTTAGCAGAAGATCATATAAAAAGAGAATTTATAGATGACTTGTTGCATCAGCTATTTGCAATAAGCGATTTTAGTTTAGTAGATTTATCTCATCAAGATGAATGTTGGAAAAATTATTATATAGAAAACGATAAAAAACATAATAGAGAAATACCGAAAGAGGATATAATAAATGAATATTGTATTAAATCAGCATAATATATTATCATCAAATACAATAAAAGTGAAAAATAGGATTGGAAATAAAATAATAAGTACAGATAAAATAAGATTTAAAGAAGTTAATATGAATGGAGCAATTCATTCAATTAAACTTGAGAATAAATACTTCACTAACTTTGTTAAGAGTTATGATAAAAAATTATATATTGAAATAAAAGAGTTGTTTGATGATATTATTTTAAAAAATGCAACATTAGATGAAAAATTTATACTATTAAATAATGATAATCAAAATGAAGAAAAAGAGAAAAGATTACAAGAAATAATAAAAGAAAATTTAAATATAGAAAAAATTCCAAGTTTAATGAAATTAAAACCTAAGGCACCTAAGAATGATCAAACACTGGATGGAGTTAGATTATATGTATATTATAATAAAACTACAGAAGAATTTGAATTGTATTTAATAGATTTATATCATTTAGGTATTGATGGGAAAAATTATAAAATAGGAAAATATGATTTAAAAGGAAGATACAAAGTTAACTCAGAATATAAAAAATGCATATCAAAGATAGCAGATGATTATACCTAAGAGACTAGCAATAGTCTTTTTCTATTTACAAAAAATAGCATTTTTTTGCATCTTCGACAAGTTTCGACAGACAAAGTAAACATAATATGTTATAATACATATGAGGTGATTTAATGAGCTACAGAGTAGAACTGTTAATCATAAAAAACAAAGCAAAATTAGAACAAATGATAAGAGAGAATTACAGTAAAGAAAGAATACTAAAGCAGAGTAGACTTTTAGATAAATACATAAATATAAAGATGAGAGAGCTAGTCAGTTAGTTCTCTCAATTATAAAAAAAGCAAAAAAGTAGATATAAAAAATCTACTTTTTTTATCTCATTGACTTGAGGTCAATAAATGTATTCATTAAATATATTATAAAAGAATTTTAAAAATTAGTCAATACCTAATTTTTCTTTTAAGGCTTCTTGAAGTACTTGAGAAAAATTGATATTATTTTTTTCTGACAAATTGTTTAACCAGGCTGGAATAGTTAAAGTTTTTTTAACTGCTTTATTATTAAATTTTTTTCTATATTCTTCCATATCAATGCTTACAAATGAAACAAATTGATTCTTTTGTATATCAATATTTGAAAAATCTAAAGTAGGTTTTGGGACATCAACTAAATTATCCAAATATAAGCCCATGGCATCTTGAGCCATTGTATAAGCTTCTTGTATACTGCTTCCAAAAGTTGAACATCCTTTCAAATCAATAAAGTCAACATTATAACATTTACCATCATAAGTAAATATTGCTGGAAAAACAGTTAATTGATTTTTCATTACTATACCTCCATTTAATATATGTTAGAAAAGAGAATAAATGTATAAAAAGAGATTTTTGTATTTATAATATAATAGTAGACTTCTCCTCATTTAATCTAAAATTATATTAGGAAGGGCTAACTATTTTAGCCCTGTCCTTTTAAGTATTGCCTCAGCTGTTCCAACTGGAATATCTCTTGTATGTACCGGAATAATTTCCGTTTGGTTACCGTTTTCTCATTTTGAGATGGGAACCGTTTTGAGATACTTTTTTCCAACCATTTTGCTTTAACAATCTGATTAGATCTCTTGAATACATTTATTAACCTCCTTTCTAATTAATATTATACTACGTATTAATACGTATGTCAATATAAAATTAAAAATATTTCAATTTTTTTAAAAACTTTAAAGGTTAGTCAGTTAGTTCTCCCTTTGATTTTTCTTTGTTATCAATGTTAATTAATAAATCAATTAGCTGACTTACTTCTAAAGTTTCTTGTGATTTTATACCATATTTGTCTATTCTTTTGTACATTTCTTGCTTTAGAATATCTATATCAAATTTAGTGTAGAATAAATCTTTTATATTAACATTTAAAGCAAGAGCGATGCTATGCAAAACTGCTAATGTAGGATTTAATTTTTTATTATTTTCTAAATCTCTAATGTAAGTTCTAGATATATTAGTAATTTGGCTTAATTTAGAGATACTTATTTTCTTTTGTAGTCTTATATTTTTTATAACAAAAACAAACATAACAAGCTCCTTTAAGACTAGTATCCCAATATTATATAATCTTATACAAAGCTTGAAAAGACTGGAACTCACAGCTCCACTTCTTGTCGAACGGTTTTTCTTGACTTTTTTCGACACTGCGATAAAATAATAAAAAAGAGATAGCTCAGCTGCAACTGAAACTATCTCAGAAATGTATACTATATACGCAAATATACAATTTAAGTATACATTCTTAGAAACAAAATGTCAATTATTTTTTAGGAGGTATATTATGGAAGAAGAGATGGTAGAAGAATTAAGTAGAAGGTATTGCAAAAGTAAAAGATTTATTGTATTGTTAATTAAAATGTGTAGAGATAATAATATCAAAGATACAATAAGATATATAAAAGAATATCTAACAAAGTGTGTCAAATAAGTGTGTCAGAAGAACACAACAATCAATATAATGTACTTTAAATAGCATATTATAAGGATTTTGATTTCCAGATTCGTAACCTGGGGGTCGGGAGTTCGATTCTCCCCAGTAGCTCCATAAAGTACTTGTAAACTGATAAAAATATATTATCAATATTAGGAGAATATAAATGGATGGTAAATTAAGAAATATGACATCAATATATTTAAGCGATAATAACAATAATTTGCTATTACTATATAGAATAGGATCAAAAGCAATAAAAGATTCATATATAGGAACTGCGGGAGGACACTTCTAAAATGAGGAACTTAATAACGCAAGAGCATGTATATTAAGGGAACTAAATGAAGAAACAAATTTATCAGTAGATGATATAGTAGATTTAAAATTGAGATATGTGACACTACGACATAAAAAAGATGAAATAAGGCAAAATTATTATTTTTTTGCTAAATTAGTAAATAAAAATAAAGTAATAACAAGTAATGAGGGAAATCTAAAATGGTTTAAATTTGATGAGATATTAAAATTAGATATGCCACATACAGCAAAATATATGATTAGGCATTACATAGATAAAGGAAGATTTAATGAAAAGTTATATGGCGGTATTGCAGTAAAAGATGGTGTGTCATTTATCGAATTGGAGAACTTTGAATAAACTGACAAAGTGAGCAGATTTATTATATATGACGGTCAAGAAACTAAATAGTGGGTGGATAATAATTGATTTATTGTCCACTCACTATTTCCATATTAAATTATAAATAAAAATATAATTAATTATCACTTATTTTTATCTCCTTTTTTTCCTCCTTTAAAATAATTATAACAAAATTACAATAGTGTCAATGGGGACAGGTCTATTTGATATTTATAAAAAATTTTAAACAAGCTACACATTTTAAAAAAAGTATGCTATACTAAAAGCGTTAAAAAAGTTTATGGAGGAAAAGTATGGGATTTTTTAGTAAATTAAAAGAGGGTCTTAGTAAGACAAAGGAATCTTTTAACGAAAAGATAAATAATGTATTTAGTAATTTTAGAAAAGTAGATGAAGAATTATTAGAAGAGCTTGAAGAGGCACTTATCATGTCAGATGTTGGAGTAGAAACTTCTACAAGAATTATTGAAGCTTTAAGAAAAAGAATTAAATTAGAAAAAATTGAAGAAGAAGAAAAAGTAAAAGAAGCTTTGAAAGAAGAAATAAAGAAAATTTTAGATGAGCCAGATTGTATAATGCATTTAGATACAAAGCCTTCTGTAATTCTAGTTGTGGGTGTAAATGGTGTCCGGAAAGACAACATCGATTGGAAAAATTGCAAATGTATTAAAAAAACAAGGAAAAAAGGTAGTTATTGCAGCAGCAGATACATTCCGTGCAGCAGCAGTTGAACAGTTAGAAATTTGGGCAGATAGAGCAGGATGCATTATAGTAAAAAAACAAGAAGGTGCAGATCCAGCTTCAGTTGTATTTGATGCAATAAAACAAACAAAGCAGGAAAATGCAGATGTTTTGATTTGTGATACTGCAGGAAGATTACATAATAAGAAATATTTGATGGATGAATTGATAAAAATAAAAAAAGTAATAGATAAGGAACTTCCGAACTCTTCAAAAGAGGTTTTAATGGTTTTAGATGCAACAACAGGTCAAAATGCAATTATGCAAGTTAAAGCATTTAAGGAAGCAGTTGACATTAATGGTTTGGTTTTGACAAAGCTAGATGGAACAGCAAAAGGTGGAGCTGTAATTGGAATAGTTTCTGAAAATAATATTCCTATAAAATATATAGGAGTAGGGGAACAAATAGATGATATGGAAGAATTTAAAAGTGCAGACTTTGTAAATGCAATTATTTAAAAGAAAGGTTTGTGATAAAAATGGAACAAAATGATATAAGAAAAGACATTCGGAGACAATAAAAAAATACCCCAAAAAACAAATAAAAGAAGAAATACAATCGTATTAATTTCTGGAATAATTACATTAATAGTAGCTTATGTAATGTTCCGCGGTTCATATTTGGAGACTTTAGAAATTGGGGGAAATTATATTAATCTATTTTGGCAAAATGTTAAATATTTATCTTTAACATTGGCTATTAATTTTAGCATTGTATATTTTATGATTTATCTTACAAATAGAAAGATAAAAAATAATCTAATTCCATTTTTTAAAGAAGAAAAAAAGGAAATGGTTAAATTACCAAACAAGTCAATTGCATTTATATTTGCAATAATAATTAGTGCGTTTACTTCAAAAATGATTTTAAATAAGGCACTTTTGTGCTTTAATAGTACGCTATTTGGTAGTTATGATCCAATATTGGGGTACGATATAGGTTATTTTATGTTTCAAAAGCCATTTATCGAACTTATTATTTGGTATTTACTAATAGCTGTAATTGCACTTACTGTATATTCAGCCCTTTATTATATAATTACATTTAATGTGCTTTTTGATGGTATTGATAGAAAAACAATAAAAAGTAGCAATATTATAAAGCAGTTAACTACTAATATTATGCTTGCAGCACTGTTAATTGCAGGTTTAGTGTATATGAATACGCAAAACGTAGGATTACAGAACTTTATATCAATAAAAGAAGATACATCAAATTATTATCTTGTTGGTGCAGGACTTACAGAAGCAACTATAAAATTATGGGGATATAGAATTTTAGCTATTGTAATAATAATATCAGTTTTCTTAGCAATAAAGGCATTTAAGAACGGAAAAACTAAAAAAACTCTAATATCAATTATAATTGTACCTTCATATTTACTTGCATTTCTTATAGTTATGATTGGATTTAATATTATTTTTGTAAATTCAAGTGAGCTTGATAAAGAAAAAAAATATATTCAATATAACATTGATTATACCAGAAATGCTTATGGAATTAATGCAGAAGAAATATATACAGACAATGGCGGTACTATAACTAAAGATAAGATAGAAAACAATTCTGATCTTCTTGCAAATCTTGCAATTATAAATAAGGATATTGTGTTAAAGGATTTACAAGCATCACAAACAAGTAAAGGATATTATGTGTATCATAATACACAAGTTGCAAAATACAAAATAAATGGTAAAGATAAGCTTGTATATGTATCACCAAGAGAGATCGCTAGTAGTAATGGAACATATAATAATAAAACATATGAATATACACATGGATATGGTGCAATTATTACGTCTGCCTCATCAGCAGATACAAATGGCAATTTAGAGCATATACAAAAAAGTTTTCAGAAAACAAATGAAGCGGTAAAAATAACTGAGCCAAGAATTTATTTCGGACTAGAAACTAATGATACAGTGGTAACAAATAGTAATAATAAAAAAGAATTCGATTATCCAATATTAGATGCAAATGTAATAGAAAACAAAGAAAATGTTTATGATGGACAGGCAGGTTTACAATTAAATCTTATAGATAGATTGATTTTATCAATAAAAGAAGGAGATATAAAATTAGCACTTTCTAGTAGTGTTACAAAAAATAGCAAGATATTAACAAATAGAAACATCATAGAGCGTGCTAAAAAAATAATGCCATATTTAACATATGATGAAAATCCTTATTTGGTTGTTAATTCTGAAGGAAAGATGATTTGGGTTTTAGATGCATATACTACATCAAATGAATATCCGTATTCACAAAGAACAACTATTAATGCTAATTCAGTTAATAAGAAGGAAATTAATTATATTAGAAATTCTGTAAAAGTATTAATCGACAGTTATGATGGAACTATTAAATTCTATATTACGGATAAAAATGACCCTATTATAATTGCATATAAGAAAATTTACAATAATTTATTTACTGAAGAAGAGATACCAGAAGATATAAGTAGTCATTTTATATATCCAGAATATTTGTATAATATCCAAGCACAAATGCTTACAAGATATCATAACATTAAGCCAGATGTATTGTATCGTAGCGATGATATTTGGGATACAGCAAATTATAATACAGGGAAAGTATTAACAAAAAAAGGAACGAAATTACAAGCATATTATACAATGGTAAAAACGGTAGATAATGAAGTTCCAGATTTAGGATTAGTTATTCCATACACACCATACGGAAAACAAAATATTAATTCTTACCTAGTGGGAACATGTGATGAAAAAGGAACTTCAAAATTAACACTATATAAATTCTCAGCAGATAGTAATATATTAGGACCAATGCAATTGGATACACAAATAGAGCAAGATGAAACTATTTCAAAACAGATAGGAGCATTAAATGTTAATGGAACAAAAATAACAAAAAATATGATTGTAGTTCCAATTAATGATACTTTACTTTATGTGGAGGCGATTTATCAACAATCATTAAATGAAGGAGATACAGCATTGCCAACATTAAAGAAAATTGTAGTGGCATCTGGAAACAAACTTGCGATTGGGGATAACTTAAAAGACGCCTTAAGCAATTTAGTATCACAATATGCAGTAGATATTGAAGTAGAAAATACTGATAATATAGAAGATTTAATAAGTGCAATTATAAAAGCGAATAAAAACCTTGAAACTTCTACAAATTCAAGTGATTGGGAAATGATGGGAAAAGATGTAAAAAAATTGCAAGAATTAATTGACAAATTAGAAGTTGTAAAAAAAGAAGAACAAGAAAAAAAGAATGAAATAATAAAAGATAATAATACACAAAAAAATACTGAGAATAATAATACAATAAATCATTAAAACGGAACCTACCCTTTTCCTTGATTTTTGACTTTTGATTGTATATAATATTTAAAAAATTAATTTTAGGAGGGCAAAATGAATTTAGCAAATAAATTAACTCTATTTAGAATAATACTCGTACCTATAATGGTTATCATTCCTTTTCTTAATATAGATGCTACATTTTTAGGAATTCCAGTAACATGGATAATTATAGACATAATTTTTATTATTGCATCTATTACAGATAAATTGGATGGACATATTGCACGTTCAAAAAACCAAATAACAACATTTGGAAAATTTCTAGATCCAATTGCAGATAAGATTTTAGTTATTTCAGCTATGATTATGTTAGTTGAAGATGGTAGATTACCAGCATGGATTCCTATTATTGTTTTATTTAGAGAATTTATTGTATCAGGATATAGATTAGTTGCTGTACAAAATGAAGGAAAAGTTATTGCAGCATCAATATGGGGAAAATTGAAAACTGTAACACAAATGTTGGCGCTTATAGTTGCATTAATAGATACAAATGCATTTGGTGCAATTTTCACAAAAAGTTTAAGTACATATGAATTCATTATAAACTTATTTGTTACAATTATGATGAGTATATCTGTAGTTGCAACAATTGCTTCTGGTATTGACTATGTAAAAGATGGAAAAGAATTACTTAAAGATAAATAAATGTTGAAAGGTGAAATAAAAAATGGATATTGAGCAAGCAAAACAAGAAATTACAACTTTAAGAGAAAAATTAGAATATTACGCAAAAAAATATTATGATGACGATAAACCTGAAATTTCAGATTATGAATATGACATGATGATGAATCAATTAAAAAAATTAGAAAAACAGTTCCCAGAATTAATAACAAAAGATTCATTAACTCAAAAAGTTGGGGGACATGTAAAAGAAGGATTTGCTCAGATTACACATGAAGTTCCTCTTCAAAGTCTTCAAGATGTTTTCTCTTTTGAGGAACTTATAGAATTTGACTTAAGAGTAAAGAAACAATTGGAAGTGCAAGATGTTAATTATGTGGTAGAAACCAAAATAGATGGATTATCTGTAGCTTTAGAATATGTAAATGGTGAATTTATAAGAGGTGCAACAAGAGGCAATGGACTTATTGGAGAAGATGTTACAGACAATCTAAAAACAATAAAAAATATTCCAAGAAAATTAAAAGATAATATTACAATTACTGTACGTGGTGAGGTTTTTATTGGAACAGCTGAGTTTGAAAAGTTAAATCAAGAACGTGAGGTACTTCGGAGAGAGTTTATTTGCGAATGCAAGAAATGCGGCGGCTGGGTCACTTAGACAATTGGACTCAAATATTACCAAAAAAAGACCATTAGATATTTTCATTTTTAATGTTCAAAAACTTGAAAATAATAAGTTTAATTCTCATTACGAACAATTGGAATACCTAGAAAAGTTAGGATTTAATGTAAATCCTGTTAGAGTTTTTTGTAAAAATATTGATGAAGCAATTAAGGCTATTAAAAAAATAGGCGAAGATAGAGAAAAATTAAAGTTTGGAATTGATGGAGCAGTTATTAAAGTAGATAATTTGAAAAATAGAGAAAAGCTAGGAACTACATATAAAGTTCCTCGTTGGGCAATTGCATATAAATATCCTCCAGAACAAAAAGAAACAATTTTAAAAGATATTATTTGTCAAGTTGGAAGAACCGGAGCAATAACTCCCATGGCAATTTTAGAACCTGTTAAAGTTGCTGGCTCAACTATTTCAAAAACAACACTTCATAATGAAGATTTTATTAAAGAAAAAGATTTAAAAATCGGAGATACTGTTGTTATACAAAAAGCAGGAGATGTTATTCCAGAAGTTGTTGAAGTAAAAAAAGAAAAAAGAACAGGTAATGAAAAAGAATTTAAAATGCCAGATACTTGTCCTGTCTGTGGTGGACCAGCAATAAGAGAAGAAGGAGAAGCTATAAAACGTTGTATTGGAATTGAATGTAGTGCAAAAGCTCTAAGAAATATAGTTCATTTTGCCTCAAAAGAAGGTATGGAAATTGATGGACTAGGATATAGCATAATAGAGCAGATGTTACAAAAAGGTTTAATTCACAATATTGCAGATTTATATACATTAAAAAATCAGGATATAGCATCTTTGAAAAAAAATGGTAAAAAATTTGCAAGTAACTTAATGGAATCAATAGAAAAGAGTAAAACAAGGGATTTGTTTAAATTAATAACTGCTTTAGGAATACGTCATGTAGGAGTAAAAGGAGCAAAAAGTTTAGCAAAGGTATATAAAGATTTAGATAATTTGATGAATGCAAGCATAGATGAATTAGCAAGTCAAAATGATGTGGGTGAAATAACAGCTAAGAGTATCTATGAATTCTTTAGACAAGAGCAAACTATTGATTTAATAAATAAATTGAAACAGGCTAATGTAAATACAAAAACAATTCAAGAAGATGAGGGAGATAGTCGCTTCGAAGGAAAAACTTTTGTATTAACAGGTTCTTTAGAAAAGTATACAAGAGAACAAGCACAAGATATAATTGAAAAATTTGGTGGTAAAACTTCAAGTTCTGTTTCTAAAAAAACTACTTATGTTTTAGCTGGAAGAGATGCTGGAAGCAAATTAATAAAAGCTCAAAATCTGGGAGTTCAAGTTATTTCTGAAGATGAATTTGAAAAAATGATAAATAAAGATGATTAATTCTTTAAATAAAGAAAGGAGATGTATGATTGTTTAAAGTATAAAACTTATCATACAAAAACAAAAAATGGATTCAGAATTTACATTTAAACAAATGGAGAAAAATTTAGATGATGGATATCAAATTTATTTCACATATGTTAGAAATAGATACTTAATATTTAAAACAAGTGAAAACTGCTATACACAAAAATTGCTAACAGAGGATCCAAAGAATCCTCAACCAAGACATGCAGTTATTACACATAGAAGGGTAAAAGAAATGTTTCCTTTTATGACTGATGTTGAATATAAAATTAGTAACAATGAAGTTAATTTTTAAACAAAAAGAGGTTGAATTTATATATGGATGTAACAGAGCAAGTAAAACAGAATAATTCTAATAAACAAATAGTTTTAGATGCAGTTAAGCAAAAAGGAGTTGCATTAGAATGGGCTAGTCGGAGATTTACAAGATGATAAAGAAGTAGTATTAGAAGCTGTTAAACAAGATGGGTGTGCACTTGAATTTGCAAGTGATAGGCTAAAAGATGATAAAGATATTTTATTGCAGGCAGTAGATAAATTAGGATGGGTTGCATGTTATGCAAGTGATAGATTAAAAGATGACAAAGAAGTTATATTAAAGGCAGTAAAAAATGATGGACAAATTTTGTATTATGCAAGCCAAAAGCTAAGAGCAGATAAAGAAGTAGTATTAGAAGCAGTTAAAAATAAAGCTATTATATTAAAATATGCAAGCAAGGAGCTTAGAAATGATAAAGATGTTGCAATTCAAAGCTTGATGCAAAATAAAAAATCTTTAAGCTACATCAGTGATGAATTAAAAAAAGATGAAGATATATTAAAAATATTAAATCCAGAAGAATGAAAATATTATGAATTAAAATAATATTTACACAGGAAAACTTTATATTTAAAACTATATTTATAAAGTATTCCTGTGTTTTTTACGTGAAAAATTTAAAAATTATAGTCCATTAGGATTTACATATAATGTTTTTTGATGAGTATAGATTACCATACCAGGTTTAGCACCATGTGGTTTTTTTACGTATTTAACAAATGTGTAATCAACTGGAACGTTTGATGAAAGCTTAGCTTTTGAATAATAAGCTGCAAGTCCGAGCACATTTTTCTATTATTTCTGGGCTTGGAAATTTACTATCAATTTTTAAGATAACATGGCTTCCGTGGATATCTTTTGTATGAAACCATAAATCTGTTTTTTTAGCAAGCTTTGTGGTTAAATAATCATTTTGTTTATTATTTTTTCCTATATAGACTTGAAAATGATTTATGGTAGTACTAATAGGTTCTCCAATATTTATATATTTTTTTGAAGATATAGGCTTTTTAATTTTTGTCTTAGAATTTTGTTTGATATTATAAAAAAGTTCACTATCAGAAATTTCACTATAAATTTCATTAATATCGTTAACATCTTTGGCTGTATCTAATTCGTAAATAATGCTTTCAATATAATTCAGTTCTTCTTTTGTTTCAGATTTTTGAATTGTAACAATTGCAAGTGCATTTTTTAGCTTTCTATATTTTTTAAAATAGTTTTTAGCATTATCAGAAGGAGAAAACCTCTTATCCAAAGGAATTTCAATTAATTCATTGTTATTATAATAATTTGGAAGACTAATTTTTTCCAAATTTTCGTTTTCTATTCTATATAAATTTGCTGTTAACAATTCTCCGTAAAGCTTATAAATATCCATATTATCGCATTCGGTAAGCTTTCTATTAATATTTATTAATTTTTGATTAACTTTTTTTAAAGTATACAGCACAAGTTTAGATAAATTTTTTCGATACTCTGAAAAAATAAGATCATTCTCTTTTGAAAAATAGAAGTCATCAATAAATTTATTAATTTGTAATTCAGAAGTATTAGGGCATGTTTCATTTTGCAAAGCTAAACAATAATCATTCTGAAACTTAGTGGGAATTACATTTGAAGTACCAAGATTATTTAAAATATTACTAATATATGAATGAAGCTTTGTACAATTTGATTTATTTATAGATAAATCAATTCCCAAGTACTGAATTGCTTTTTCAACAAATAATTTACTAATACCGTTAAATTTTAAACAAATAGCATCTTGAATAGATTCTTTGCCAGAAGATTCTAAAATCTCATAAAACTTTTCAGCATTTTGTATAGTATGAAAATCAAATTTATTACATGGAAGCATTTCATATTCATATGCAGGCATAATATTTCTATAAGAATTTGAGCTAATATCTAAATGTCTTAAACTATCTATTATTCTATTATTTTCATTTACTAAAATTATATTACTGTGTTTACCCATAAGTTCTATAATTAATTTTTTATGTGTTAAATCGTTTAATTCATTATAACCTTCAAGTTCCATAAAAATAATTCGTTCTAACCCAAGACTTTCTATTTTAACAATTTTAGAACCTATTAAATGTTTTCTAAGTAACATACAAAAACTATATGCACTAAATGGGTTAGGCTTTGTATGTGTGCTTAAATTTACTCTATATGAAGCAGGATTTATCACTAAATCAAGAAAATATCCTGTGCCGTTTTGAATATATACCTAATATAACTTCATTTTTATTAGGTTCAAAAACCTTATTAATTTTACCATTTAAAATTGATTTATTTAATTCAGAGACAACACCTTTAGTTACTATTCCATCAAATGACATAAAATTTCAGCTCTCCTTTCAAAAATATAATAATTATATAATATGAAAATATTATAATTTATATTAAAATTTTTTGTAAACTTGAATAAAATTTAGTCTGAATTGTAACATAAAAACTGCAAAACATCAAGTTTTATTCAAATTTCTATTGACATTAAAAACAATACTAGATTATAATACAAACAAAGTATATCATCAGAACAAATGCAATAAACAGAAGGGAGAAATGTAACATAATGGGCGAAAGTAGTAATCTATGGGAGTCTACAACAAATTATAACCTAATAGCAGATGAAGATTTGATTCGGAATGATTAAATCTGGTGATAAACAGGCTTTAGAGTATTTAATTTATAAATATAAAGAATTAGTAAATATGAAAGTTACAAGATATTTTATTATTGGTGCTGAAAAAGACGACATTGTTCAAGAAGGTTTAATTGGTCTTTTTAAAGCAATAAAAAATTTTGAGCCTGATAAACAAAATTCATTTAAAACATTTGCAAATTTATGTATTGAAAGACAACTAATTACAGCAATAAAAACATCTAATAGGCAAAAACATTCACCTTTAAACTCTTATCTATCATTAAATTTAGCAGCTTATGATAATGATGATACAGAAGGATCTTTAATGGAAATATTTAAATCTAATTTAATAGAAGATCCATTAGATACAATTACAAGGAAAGAATACTTTCAAAATCTAGAAAGTACAATAGATAAATCTTTAAGTGACTTTGAAAAACAAGTACTACATAGATACTTAAATGGAGAGTCATATGTAAAAATTGCAGAAAAGTTAAATACGCAAGTTAAATCAATAGATAATGCAATTCAAAGAATACGAAAAAAAGCAATAAAAAATATAGATTATTAAAGAATGAATCTATTCATTCTTTATAGATGCTTCTATAGCTCAGGAGGTAGAGCACTACCTTGGTAAGGTAGAGGTCACCGGTTCGAATCCGGTTAGAAGCTCCATTTGAAATCAACTTACGGGCTTAATTGTTCGCGAGTTTTTATTTTAATGATATACTAATTTGAACAATTAATAGATTAATTAATAAATATAGGAATGTTTTTTAAATATTTTTCCAAAAAACATATATTTTATAAAAACTATTGTAAAAAAATAAAAATTATGTTATTTATATATTGATAAATTAATCAAAAACATATATTTAATAAACAACCAATTGAGTATATAACTCTTTTGGTTGTTTCAAAGTAAAAAAATGGAGGAATTTAATCTTGGAACTAAAAAAAAGAAATAGATTTAAATTTAAGATGATTATACTAATTAGTTTAATAATTGGTATAGATATATTAATACTATTTTCTATTTCCTTATTTTCTGTACGAGGTCAAAGTGAGGAGATTTCTAAATTCTATGTAAATGAAACAAAATTAAATACACAAGAGGTATTATATACTATAAAAGCAGATGATGAGGAAGAAAAAAAGGAAAATATAGAAGAACAAAACTATCAAACAGGTGAGCAAGAATATTTCTTAAAAGTAAATTATACGGCTCAAACTGTTACTGTTTATGGAAAAGATGAAAATGGATATTATTCTAAACCACTTAAAGTTATGCTATGTTCAACTGGAACTAATACTCCTAAAACTGGAACCTATAAAATAACATATTTTAAAAAGGAGTGGTTGGCACTTCAAGGAAAAGTTTATGGACAATATTGTACACAAATTGTAGGAGATATATTATTTCATTCTGTACCGTATTTAGAGTATGGAAATCCAGAAAGTTTAGAATACTGGGAATATGATAAACTTGGACAAGAGGCATCTTTAGGTTGTATAAGACTTACAGTTAAAGACGCAAAATGGATTTTTGATAATTGTAATGCAGGTACAAAAGTTGAATTTTATTCATCAGATAATCCAGGACCACTTGGCAAACCAGAAATTGAAAAAATATCACAAAATGAAAAATTAAGAAATTGGGATCCAACAGATGAAAAAGAACAAAATCCTTGGATACCATATTTAGAAGAAAGAAAAAATAAAATAGAAGAATTAAATAAAGTAATAAAAATAATACAAAAAGTATCAAAAATAATGAAAATGTAAAACATAAAGGAGAGGACGATTATAATGAAAATTGGTATAGTAGGTTTACCAAATGTAGGTAAAAGTACATTGTTTAATGCAATTACAAAAGCAGGAGCTGAATGCGCAAATTATCCATTTTGTACAATCGAACCAAATGTTGGAGTAGTTCCAGTACCAGATGAGAGATTAGATGAACTTGCAAAAATTTATAACCCACAAAAAATAACTCATGCTATTATTGAGTTTGTTGATATTGCAGGACTAGTAAAAGGTGCAAGTAAAGGAGAAGGACTAGGAAATAAATTTTTATCACACATAAGAGAAGTCGATAGCATAATTCAAGTTGTAAGATGTTTTGAAAATCCTAATGTTGTTCATGTAGATGGTAGTATCAATCCGATAAGAGACATTGAAACTATTAATTTGGAGTTAATTTTTTCTGATCTAGAAACAGTAGATAAAAGATTAGACAGAGCAAAAAAACAATTAAAAGCAGACAAGAAATATCAAGAAGAAATTCAAGTTTTAGAAAAAATAAAAGAAGCCTTAGAAAATGGAAAAGGTGCTAGAAGTGTTTCATTAACTGAAGAAGAAAGTGAATATATAAAAGATGCTTTTTTATTAACTATGAAACCAATTTTATATATTGCAAATATTTCAGAAGAAGATATGGAACATCCAGAAAATAATAATAATTATAGTAAAGTAGTTGAATATGCAAAAAAAGAAAATGCAGGTGTAATACCATTATGTATAAAAATGGAAGAGGAACTTTCAGGGCTAGAAGGCGAAGATAAAGCTGAAATGCTAAATGCTTTAGGGCTAGATGAGTCTGGATTAGACAAAGTAATAAAAGCAAGTTATAGCTTATTAGGTTTGATGTCTTTTTTAACTGCTGGAGAGCCAGAAGTAAGGGCGTGGACTATAAAAAAAGGAACAAAAGCTCCACAAGCTGCAGGAAAGATACATTCTGACATTGAAAGAGGTTTTATAAAAGCAGAAGTGGTTTCATATGATGATTTAATAAAAGAAGGCTCTATGGTGTCAGCAAAGGAGAAAGGATTAGTTAGATCTGAAGGAAAAGAATATGTTATGCAAGATGGAGATGTTGTTTTATTTAGATTTAATGTTTAATGTAATTTTTTATTCTAAGAAATATATAAAATAAAAAAATCACTATAATTAAGTAAAAATAGATAAAAACAAAATTTTAAAAAAATAAGTATTTTTTATTGACGAAAAATTAAATTAAGTGTAAAATGAAGAAGAAATGATAATTGTCTATAATAAAATCTAGAATTAAAATAAGTATATAGATAATAATATAAGTAAATCAAAAGAAAAAGGAGAGATGGAAAAATGAGAAAAACAGTAAAACTTATTATTACATGTTTAGTAATATTAGCTGTAGGAGCAGTTACAGCAAATTTGTCATTTGCGGTGGAAAATGCAACAATAGACTTTGAAAAGCTATTGGAAGAAAATAACTCAGAATCTATTGAACAAATTGAAGAGGAAAAACCACAAGAACAAATAAAAACAGAAAATAATAATGCAGAAGAAAATAATACAAAAAATAATGAAGAAAAGAAAGAACCAGAAACAATACAAGAAGAAACTAAAACGACTGAAGACACAAAAACTGAAACAACAGATGATACTAAATTACCACAGACTGGTATAACAGAAAATTATATAATTGCATTTTGCGTAATTGCGTTAGGAGCTGTGGCAATGTTTGCATATAAAAAAGCTAAAAATTATAATATAAAATAAATTAGTATTATAAAAAGGCCATCTATTAGTAGATGGTTTTTTATTTTTACATAAAATATAGTAAAATAGTACTCAAATTTTAGATCATATCACACACATAAAATATCTATATTATTTTATTTATCTGCTATTATAAAGATTATTTTATAAAAACTATAAAACAGTAATAAATTTTTAAAAAAATTTTAAAAAAATACTGCAAAATTAATATAATATATGTTACAATAGCAAAAGATAAAAATATAAGGAGAGTGCATAAAAACTATGGGAGACATAAAGTATAAAAGAGTATTACTAAAATTAAGTGGAGAAGCTTTAGCAGGTGAAGAAAAAACAGGTATTTCAGCTAGTGTAATAGATGAAATATGTATGCAAGTAAAAAAAATATTAGAACTAGGAGTAGAAGTAGCAATAGTAGTTGGGGCAGGTAATTTTTGGCGTGGCAGATATGGAAAAGAAATGGAAAGAACTACATCAGATTACATGGGAATGCTTGCAACAACAATGAATGCATTAGCTCTTCAAGATGCATTAGAAACTAGAGGAATGTATACAAGGGTTCAAACTGCAATTGAAATGAGAGAAGTTGCAGAACCATACATTCGTAGAAAAGCTGTAAAACATTTAGAAAAAGGAAGAGTAGTAATATTTGCTTGTGGTTCCGGAAATCCATATTTTACAACAGATACAGCAGCAGCATTAAGAGCAGCTGAAATTAATGCAGATGTTATTTTAGTTGCTAAAACTATAGATGGAGTATATTCAGCTGATCCAAAGATTGATAAAACAGCAATAAAATTTGATGAAATTACATATCTAGATATTCTAAATAAAGATTTAAAGGTAATGGATTCAACGGCAATATCTTTATGCAAAGATAATAAGATTCCTTTAATAGTTTTTGCTATGGATAACCCAGAAAATATTGTAAAAGTTGTTAAAGGAGAAAAAATAGGAACTTTAGTAAAATAAAAAGGAGAGAAGAAATTATGGATTTTAATGAAATTAAAGAAAAAATGAATAAAACAATTAGTGTATATGAAGAAAATTTGGCAGAGATAAGAGCTGGTCGTGCAAATCCAGCAATATTAAATAAAATAAAAGTAAATTATTATGGAGTACCAACTCCAATTAGTCAAGTAGCTGGAATTTCAGTGCCAGAAGCAAGACTTATTGTTATACAACCATGGGACATGGGAATTTTAAAAGAAATAGAAAAAGAGATTTTGAAATCTGATATTGGTATTAATCCAAATAATGATGGTAAAGTAATAAGATTGAATTTCCCAGAACTTAGTGAAGAAAGAAGAAAAGAAATTGTAAAAGAAGTTAAAAAAATAGCAGAAGAAACTAAAATTGCAATTAGAGCAATTAGAAGAGATTCAATAGATTCAGCTAGAAAAATGGAAAAATCAAGTGAAATAACTGAAGATGAACTAAAATCTTCAGAAGAAGAAATTCAAAAAATAACGGATAGTAAAATAGAAGAAATAGATAAAATACTTGAAAATAAAGAAAAAGAAATTATGAATGTATAAAAAGGTGATAAAAATGGATTTTAAAGAAATGCTGCTTAATAAAATAAGTAATGTGGATGTTGAATTAAAAAAATATTTAAAAGAAACAAATTGCCCAGAAGAAACTTTAAATGAAGCAATGCGGATATAGTCTTCTTGCTGGTGGCAAGCGCTTAAGACCAATTTTAATATCATCTACATACGAACTTTTTAAAAAAGATTATACAAAGTGCATTCCTTTTATGGTTGGAATGGAAATGGTTCATACTTTCTCACTTATTCATGATGATTTACCTGCAATTGATAATGATGATTATAGAAGAGGAAAACTTACTAATCATAAAAAATTTAATGAAGCAACTGCAATACTTGCAGGAGATTCATTATTGAACAATGCATATCTTATTATTTTAGAGGATATTATTAATAGTGAAGATGAAATAGAAAAAGCAAGAAAGACTCTAGCATTAAAGGAACTTTCATATGGAATTGATAGAATGATTGCAGGAGAATATGTTGATACTGAATATGAAGGTAAACAAATATCTAGTGATTATTTAGAATATATGCATAAAAATAAAACAGGAGCATTGATAAAATCTGCTGTAAAAATAGGTGCAATTCTTGGTGGAGCAAAGAATGAAGACATAGAAAAATTAACAAACTATGCTGAAAAAATAGGTTTAGCATTTCAAATTAAAGATGATATTTTATCTGAAATAGGAGATGAAAAAGTATTAGGAAAACCAGTAGGAAATGACAGAGAAAAAGGAAAATGTACATATGTTACAAAATATGGATTAGATGAAGCTGAAAAAATGCTATCTAATCAAATTGAAGAAGCTATAGAATGTATAAAAGAATATGAAACAGAAGATGAATTTTTAAGCAATTTAGCTTTATATATAAAAAATAGAAACAAATAAGGAGAAAATAAAATGAGCAATTTAGAAAACGGATATCCAGAACATATTGCAATTATTATGGATGGAAATAGAAGATGGGCAAGAAAACAAAATTTAGCAGTAAAAGAAGGACACAAAAGAGGAGCAGAAACATTAGAAAAAATTGCAAAATATTGTAATAAAATCGGAGTAAAGTACTTAACTGTTTATGCATTTTCTACAGAAAATTGGAAAAGAAGTAAAGAAGAAGTAGGAGCTTTAATGTTATTATTGAAAAATTATTTAAATGATTTTTCAAAAAGAGCAGATACTGAAAATATAAAAATAAAAGTTTTAGGAGATATTTCACCATTAGACAAAGGACTACAAAAAAGCATTGAAAAAGCGGTTGAAAGAACTAAAGGCAATACTGGGCTTACTCTAAATGTTGCTTTTAATTATGGAGGAAGAGATGAAATAACAAGAGCTGTAAAAGCAATAGCAACAAAAGTAAAAGATAATGAAATTAATATTGATGATATCGATGAACAATTAATTTCAGATAATTTATATACAAAAAACCAGCCTGACCCAGATTTATTAATTAGAACTAGTGGAGAGATAAGAACAAGTAATTTTTTACCATGGCAACTTGCATATACTGAGTTCTGCTTTGTAGAAAAATACTGGCCAGATTTTGAAGAAGGAGATTTATTAGAGACAATACATATATATCAAAAGAGAAATAGAAAATTTGGAGGAAAATAATTTATGAACTTAAAAAGAATTTTAACTGCTGTAATTGGTTTACCATTTATTGTTATGACATTAGTATTTGCAAATATATATATTGTTGATTTGGTATTTGCTTTAATTGCAATAATGTGCTTACATGAATACATGTCTAGTTTTAAAGAAAAAGCAAAACCAGTTTTTTGGGTAGGATACATGGCATGTTTATTAATATCTATAATAAACATAATTCCAGAACAATATAAAGTAGTAACAATTCAGGTATCGATTTGCACTATTATTGCTATTTTATTTATTCAAAGTATTATAACAAATATGAAATATTCAATTATTGATATAGCTATTACTTTGTTTGGAATATGCTATATACCACTGTTTTTAATATATATACCAAAGACAATAGGGGCTGAGAATGGTAATATATTAATTTGGTATCTTTTCATTGCTTCATGGGGAACTGATATATTTGCATATACAATAGGAAAAAAGTTTGGAAAACATAAATTTAGTAAAATAAGCCCAAATAAATCAATAGAAGGCTGCATAGGAGGAGCGGTTGGTGCAATATTAATAGCACTAATTTATACATATGCAATAAATAAATTTTTTGGAATGAACATTAATTATATATTTATAAGCGGTATTGCTTTATTACTTAGTATAATTGGGCAAATTGGTGATTTTGCTGCATCTAGTATTAAACGATATGTAGGAATAAAGGATTTTAGTAATTTACTTCCAGGACATGGTGGAATGCTAGATAGATTTGACAGTTTAATTTTTATTGCTCCTTTTGCGTATTTTTTGTTAATTTTATTATAAAATTGATTAAAAACTATATATAAACATTTTAAAGACATATGGAGGAAATAATATTGATATCTTTTTTGATTAACGCAATTAAAGTTATTTTTTTACTAGGCTTATTGGTTTTCATACATGAAGGAGGACATTTTCTTGTTGCAAAGTTATGTAAAGTGAAAGTAAATGAATTTGCAATTGGATTTGGACCAACCATTTGGAAAAAACAAGGTAAAGTAACCAAATATGCTATTAGATTAATCCCACTTGGTGGATTTGTTAGTATGGAAGGTGAAGAAGAAAGATCGGAAAATGAAGGCTCTTTTAGTAAGGCAAGCATTCCAAAAAGAATAGCAATTGTTGTTGCACGGTGGTATGGTAAATATTATATTTGGACTTATTATTTATTTTTGTTTAATGACGACAAATGGAAACTTTACAACCAATCAAATAGATTCATTAATTCCGGATTATGGTGCACAAATAGCAGGAATAAAAGTAAATGATCGAATATTAAAAATAAATAACAAAAAAATGAGAGGAAAAGAAGATATAAATGAAACAATACAAAAATCAAATGGAAATGTTGTTTCAGTTCTTATTGAAAGAAATGGGGAAAAAATAGAGTATGAAGTAAAGCCAAATGCAATTAAATATAAAGAAACAGGAATTTATCTAGAAAATGAATCTTCCACAGAGATTATTGGAATTGAGCCTAATAGTCCAGCTGAACATGAAGGATTAGAAATTAAAGATAAAATTATAAAAGTAAACGGGCAAGATGTTGAAAATAATACAAGCAAGTTAATTAGTATTATAAATAACAATGAAGATGAAAAAGTCAATTTTACTATTAATAGAAAAGGCCAACAAAAAGAAATAATTATAAATACAATAGAAAAAAATATATATTATTTAGGAATAAATTTAAAACAAGCAGACGATACTGTATTGAATCGAATTTATTATGCTTCAAATAAAACATTAGATTTTGCATCTTCTATTGTTCAAAATTTAAAAAAATTGTTAACAGGAGAAGTATCGAAAAATCAATTAATGGGACCAGTTGGAATTTCAAGTGTTGTATCCAATACAGACGGAATTAGAAATTATATATACATTTTAGCGTTAATCTCTTTATCACTAGGCGTTACAAATTTACTTCCATTTCCACCTTTAGATGGAGGTAAAGTAGTAATTTTATTAATAGAATTAATAAGAAAAAAGCCTTTAAAAGAAAAAACAGAAATGACATTACAAACATTAGGGTTTACAATGCTGATAGTATTATCAATTTATATTACGTATAATGATATTTTAAGAATTCTATAGGAGTGATAGGAAATATGGCTGAAGAAAAAGTATTAAAAATTGTAAAATCAAAATTTAATGGAATGTGCGAATTATTACAAAAGGCATGGCTTATAATATTGTTATTTATTTTTTTAATTATTCCTACTATAATATATGGAACTTATTTTCTGTATATATTATCTATTGTTGTTTTTATTATTGTACTATCTATATATATGTTTTTTAGATGTGAACAATATAAAGCATTTGAATATGTTTTTTATAAAGATAAATTAAAATTTAATTCTAACTTTTTTAATGTGGAAAATAAAACTATAAAGTATAACAATATAATAGAAGTAAAATATAAGCAATCGGTAATACAAAGATTTTTTGGATTAGGTGATATAATTATCAATACTAGTGCAGAAAATGGATTGAATAATGGAATAACAATTACTTCAGTTAAAAATGTTGAAAATTTATATGAAGAAATAAATTTAATTGTTAATAAATAAAAGTTTTTAATCATTCATAACTAAAACGTTATGAATGATTAATTATAAAAAGGGGATTAGATTAAAAGATGGAACAAGTTGTACAAAAAAAACTTAAAGAAATATTTAAAGATTTTAATTTTAATAGTAATATCTTAAATTCTAAAATCCAATGCATTAATTTATATAAAAAAACAAGTAGGCTTGAAATAAAAATAAATATATCAGAACCAGTAAAAATAAAAGATATAGGAGCATTTGAAAAATTTTTAATAAAACGATTTATGTTAAAAGATGCAATTGTTTTAGTTGAATATGATCAAAATGCAGAAAATGATTTTATTTCTGAATGGAATAATATAGTAGATTATATAGCTTACAAACATCCACTAACAAAGGCAATACTAAGAAATAGTAGTGTAAAAAAAGATGGAAATATAATCAAAGTTAATTTAATATATATGGGTGCAGATATTTTGTATGCACAAAAAATTGATGAAATATTATCAAATATAATAGATAGGATTTTTTCCGAAAAATGTAAAATTATTTTTGAAGATAACAAATCGGAAGAAAGTAAAAATACATATTTTGAATCTGCAAAAATAATTCAAGAAGAAACAATTAAACAATTCCAAAATGAATTAAATAGTTTAAAAGAGAAAAAGGAAGAAAAGAAACAAGAGGACGAACAAAGTCCAATTGATGTATCCAAAGAGCCTAAAAATGACAGTAAGAATTTGGATGAACAAGAAGAAAAAGAGATAACACCATTAATTCTTGGCAGAAACCAAAATATAAAAGAACCACTTACAAAAGTAATTGATGTATCTATTGATAGTGGTAAAATAGCACTAGAAGGAGAAGTAATTAATACAGATTCAAGAGAACTTAAAAGTGGTAAATTTTTGTTTATGTTTGATTTATATGATGGTACTAGCACTATTACTTGTAAATCATTTATTGAAAAAGAAAAATTCAAAGATGTATCTAGTAGAATAAAAGATGCAAAAGGAATTAAAATTGGAGGAACTGCACAATTTGATCCATTTGCAAAAGAACTTGGCGTAATTGCAAATACAATTGTTGAAACATCCGGAATAAAAAGAAAAGAAAGAAAAGATGAAGCAAAAGTAAAAAGAGTTGAACTTCATATGCATACTCAAATGAGCCAAATGGATGGAATGACATCCGCAAAAGACCTAATAAAAAGAGCAATGAAGTGGGGGATGAAGTCTATTGCAATTACTGACCATGGTGTAGTACAAGCCTTTCCAGAGGCACACAAATTATTGGGATTTGATAATCCAGATATGAAAATAATTTATGGTGTAGAGGCATATCTAGTTCCAGATAGAACTCCATGTGTATCATTCCCAAGAAAACAAGATATAGATACTACATATTGTGTGCTCGACTTAGAAACTACAGGATTTTCTTTCCGTACAGAAAAAATAACTGAAGTTGGAATTATGAAAGTGAAAAATGGAGAGGTTATTGATGAATTTTCTTGTTTTGTAAACCCAGAAAAGCCAATTCCGCAAAGAGTAGTTGAAGTCACAAATATTACAGATGAAATGGTAAAAGATGCTGATACTATAGATAAGATTATGCCAAAAATAATTGAATTTGTTGGCGATAGTGTTCTAGTTGCTCATAATGCAGATTTTGATATAGGATTTTTAAAATATAATGCTAAAATATTAGGATTATCATTAGAAAATACATATTTAGATACATTGCGTTTAGCAAAAGCTTTATTTCCAGACTTCAAGAAATATAAATTGGGAATAATTGCTGATAATTTAGGAATTAAAGTCGAAGTTGCACATAGAGCATTAGATGATGTTGATACTACCGTAAAAGTTTTAAAAGTAATGCTAGATATGTTAAAAGAAAAAGGTGTAAAAAATATAAATGATATAGATAATGTTACATGTGGAAATGCAGACTACAAGCGCTTACCAAGTTACCATGCAATAATTTTAGCTCAAAATTATGTAGGACTTAAAAATTTGTATAAACTTGTTTCTTTATCGCATTTGCATTATTTTTACAAAAAGCCACGTATCTTAAAATCATTATATAAAAAGTACTCAGAAGGATTGATTTTGGGAAGTGCTTGTGAAGCTGGAGAATTATATAGAGCAATAATTGCAGGAAAATCTGACGAAGAAATAGAAGAAATTGCAAAGGACTATGATTATTTAGAGATTCAGCCAATTGGAAATAATATGTTCATGGTTAGAAATGAAACAGTTCCAGATACTAAAGCATTGGAAGATATAAACAAAAAGATAGTAGCACTTGGTGAAAAACTACAAAAATTAGTTGTTGCAACATGTGATGTTCATTTTATGGATCCAGAAGATGAAATTTATAGACGAATTTTAATGGCTGGACAAGGCTTTGATGATGCAGATCAGCAAGCTCCACTTTATTTACGTACAACAGAAGAGATGCTAAAAGAATTTGAATATCTTGGAGAAGAAAAGGCATACGAAGTAGTAGTTGAAAATACAAATAAAATTTCAGATATGTGTGAGAAAATAAGCCCAATATCTCCAGAAAAATGCCCACCACATATTGACGGATGTGAACAAACAATAAGAGATATTGCTTATAAAAAAGCACATGAATTATATGGTGAGCAATTACCGCAAATTGTTGAAGAAAGACTATCTAAGGAACTTGAGTCTATTATAAAAAATGGTTTCTCAGTTATGTATATTATTGCACAAAAACTTGTGTGGAAATCTAATGAAGATGGATATATAGTTGGTTCAAGAGGATCTGTTGGTTCATCTTTTGCAGCATATGCAACTGGAATTACTGAGGTTAATTCTCTTCCACCACATTATCGTTGCCCAGAGTGTAAATACTCAGACTTTTCTGATTATGGATATCAATGTGGATTTGACCTTCCAGATAAGAACTGTCCAAAATGTGGACACAAATTAATAAAAGATGGAATAGATATTCCTTTTGAAACCTTTTTAGGGTTTAATGGAGACAAAGAGCCTGATATAGACCTTAACTTTTCTGGAGAATATCAAGCAAAAGCACATAGGTATACTGAAGTTATATTTGGAAAAGGAACAACATTTAAGGCTGGAACAGTAGGTACTGTTGCAGATAAAACAGCATATGGATATGTAAAAAAATATTATGAGGAGCGTGCAATACCAATAAATAATGCGGAGGTATTAAGAATTGCTAAGGGGTGTACAGGAATAAAAAGAACTACAGGACAGCATCCAGGACGGAATTATTGTTGTTCCAAAAGGAAGAGAAATATATGAATTTACACCAGTACAACATCCAGCAGATGATCCGAATTCAGATATTATTACTACACATTTTGATTATCACTCAATCGACCAAAACCTATTAAAGTTAGATATTTTAGGTCATGATGATCCAACAATGATAAGAATGCTATTTGACTTAACTGAAATCGATCCAACTAAAGTTCCATTAGATGATAAAGAAACAATGAGTATTTTTAGCTCAACTAAGGCATTGGGAGTTACACCAGAACAAATTAGAAGTGAGGTTGGAAGTTACCGGAGTACCAGAATTTGGAACAAAATTTGTAAGAGGAATGCTTGTTGATACAAAACCTACAACGTTTGATGAATTAATTCGTATATCAGGTTTATCACATGGTACTGATGTATGGCTTGGAAATGCGCAAAGCTTAATTGAAGCAGGGACTGTTACATTAAATGAGGCTATTTGTTGTAGAGATGATATTATGATTTATCTAATAAAAAAAGGCGTACCACCAAATCATGCATTTAAAATAATGGAAACGGTGCGTAAAGGAAAGGCACTAAAAGACCCAGCAAAATGGGCAGAATATGTTGAATTAATGAAGGAACATGATGTTCCAGATTGGTATATTAAATCATGTGAAAAGATTAAATACATGTTTCCAAAAGCACATGCTGCAGCATATGTAACAAATGCCTTTCGTATAGCATGGTTTAAGGTCCATGAGCCAAAAGCTTATTATACTGCCTATTTTACAATTAGAGCAGATGAATTTGATAGTGACATTATGTGTCATGGAGAAGAAAGAGTTAAAAATAAAATGAAGGAGATTGATCTTGCAGGAAATGGCGCATCTACTAAAGACAAAAACATGTACGCAATCTTGGAACTTGTTTTGGAAATGTATGAAAGAGGTATAAACTTCTTACCAATCGATTTATATAAATCTCATGCAACTAAATTTCAAATAGAAGAAGAAGGAATAAGACCACCATTAAAAAGTATACCAGGACTTGGAACAGTTGCTGCTTTAGGAATTGAAGAAGCTAAAAAAGATGGAAAATTTATGTCTATTGATGATTTAAAGATTCGATCGAAGATTGGAAAATCGGTTATTGAAATGTTACAAAATGCAGGATGTCTTAAAGGAATGAGTCAAAGTAATCAAATGAGTTTATTTGGCTAAATGTTAAAGTTTAGAAGGGAGTAATGAAATTGATTGGAATAGTTAGTTTTTCCGATATCTTTTCAATTAGAAATATTATAATTTATTTTATTTTAATTAATATTATTGCTTTTTTAGCTATGTGGATCGATAAATCTAAGGCTAAAAAAGGTGCGTGGAGAATTAAAGAATCTACTCTTTTTACTCTTGTACTGCTTGGAGGAGGAATTGGAGGCATTGCTGGAATGTATTGTTTTAGGCATAAAACGAAAAAACTCTATTTTACCATTGGATTTCCAGTCATTCTAATATCTGAAATTGTGCTTACTATTTATGCTATAATTAAATTTTTATAATAATTAATATTAAGGGTTTTTTGGAAAAGTTATATAAATTTTTTCTAGAAAGCTCTTAATTTTTGTCAGAAACTCTTAGCTAAAAGATTTATTTTTAAATTAATATTTGCAAATTTAAAAAGTTATATCAAATATTAATATGCAAATATTTATTCGATAAACATAAAGAGAGAGCGTAAAACACTAAAAAAACAAACAAATAATCTGTTGAAAAGTATGTGAATAAAATATAAAACAAAAACTAGTTATATCAGTTATTCACAGACTTATCCACATTATCCACAACAATATATATTGCAAATGTATTGGTTAATTTTGTAACATTTGGAAACATAATATAGGTAAATCGTAATATAATAGAAATATAATTGTAAAAATAGCAGCAAAAAACAACCCAAGGTGATATAAAAATGGAAAAACTGACATGGATAGACAAAGTTATATATTTTGGAGCCTACTGCATAGTTATTAGATTGTAATATTTTTATTGTAATTTTAGTGTTAGCCTTGACAAACAAATTATATGGTTGTATAATGTTAACCGAAGTTAACAAAAGGAGAGGGAAAATGGTATCAAAGGCATTGGAAGAATATATAAAAACAATGTACGTTTTAAAGAAACAAAATGGAAACATACGAGTTACAGATATTGCAAATAAAATGAATTGTACTAAACCAAGTGTAAACAAAGCACTAAACAATTTAAAGGAAAATGGTTTAGTAAATTATGAATCATATGGAACAATTGAAATAACAAAGAAGCGGAGAAGACTTAGCAAAAAAGATATTAGAAGCATATGACATAGTATATTTATTTTTAAAAGACGTTTTAAATTTGAAATCGGAAGATGCAAAAAATGAAGCTGAGAAAATAAAATTTACATTATCGGATGATACTATAAATAAGCTCGCAAAATATGTTCATAAAGTTTTAGATTTAAATAATCTAGATTGTAATTATGATATAAACAAAGAATCGTGTAGACAATGTCTAAGAAGAACGTCTATAAGAAAGATAGATAGTTTAGAAAATTAAAAAATATAGATTAGAAAGGAATTAGAAAATATATGAGTAACAAGCTATTAGAAATAAAAGATTTATATGTAAAAGCAGAGGAAAAGGAGATATTAAAAGGAATTAATCTAAAAATAAATAAGGGAGAAATTCATGTAATAATGGGACCAAATGGTTCTGGAAAAACAACAACAGCAAATGCAATTTTAAATAATCCTATGTACGTAAAAGAAAAAGGAAGTATTATATTTGAAGAAGAAGACATAACAAATTTAAAAACAGATGAAATTGCAAGAAAAGGAATTTTTATGTCTTTTCAATTACCAGAAGAAATACCTGGAATATCTGTTACAAACTTTTTAAAGTATGCTAAAAATAAAGTAACAGGAAAACCAGTAAAGATTTTTGAATTTAAAGATGAATTAAAAAAATACATGGAGAATTTAAATATGGATTCTAAAAATATGGAAAGAAGCCTAAATGTTGGTTTTTCGGGTGGAGAAAAAAAGAAAAATGAAATATTGCAAATGCTTGTATTGAATCCAAAACTTGCTATTTTAGATGAAACAGATTCTGGATTAGATGTTGATGCTATAAAAACAGTATCAAAGGGAATTGAAATGTTTAAAAACAACGAAAACAGTATTTTAATTATAACTCATAATACAAAAATATTAAGTAGTCTAAAAGTAGATTATGTTCATGTATTAGTAAACGGAAAAATAGTAAAAACTGGTGGTCAAGAGCTTGCAAGAGAAATTGAAGAAAATGGGTATGCACAATATAAGTAAAACGCTAGACAATTAAAAACATCATACATGCACTTTGAGCCTACTATAATTTAATAGTATACTATAAGAATAAAAAAGTAAAATACAGAAAGGAAAGTTTGAATGTCTAAAACTAATATTGAGAATATAAATAGAAATATTTATGATATAAGAAATAAAGATGATTATGATTTTAAAGTTAAAAAAGGATTAACTAAAGAAATAATAGAAGAAATATCAAAACAAAAAAATGATCCAGATTGGATGAGAGAGTTTAGATTAAAAGCATTGGAGGTTTATAATAAATTAGAACTTCCAAGCTGGGGACCTGATATTTCAGAACTTAATATGGATGAAATTGCAACATATGTAAGACCAAAAACAAAATTAAATAATTCATGGGAAGATGTGCCAGAAGATATAAAAAATACATTTGATAAACTAGGAATACCAGAGGCAGAAAAGAAATCTCTAGCAGGAGTTGGTGCTCAGTATGATTCAGAAGTTGTATATCATAGTATGAAAGAAGATTTAATAAAACAAGGTGTAATATATACTGATATGGAAACAGCTGTAAGAGAGTATTCAGAACTTGTAAAAGAGCATTTTATGAAGTGTGTTCCTATATATGACCATAAATTCGTTGCATTACATGGAGCAGTATGGTCTGGTGGGTCATTTGTATATGTTCCAAAAGGAGTAAAGGTTGACATACCACTTCAATCATATTTTAGGCTTAATTCACCAGAGTCAGGACAATTTGAACATACATTAATAATTGTAGATGAGGGTGCTTATCTTCATTTTATAGAAGGATGTAGTGCACCTAAATATAATAAAGTAAATTTACATGCTGGTTGTGTTGAATTATATGTAAAAGATAATAGTTACTTGAGATATTCAACAATAGAAAACTGGTCAAAAAACATGCTTAATTTAAATACTAAAAAGGCTATTGTTGGAAAAAATGCGCAAATTGATTGGGTTACTGGTTCCTTCGGCTCTAAAATATCAATGTTATATCCAATGAGTATATTAAATGGAGAAGGAGCAAAAACAGAGTATACTGGAATTTCATTTGCGGGAAAGGGACAGAATTTAGATAATGGATTTAAGGCAGTTCATAATTCTCCAAATACTTCTAGTATAGTTAATGCTAAATCTATTTCAAAAGATGGAGGTAAATGTACTTATCGTTCACTTATTAGAATAAATGAAAATGCAAAAAATTCAAAATCATCAGTTTCTTGTGAATCACTTATGTTAGATGATATATCAGTATCTGATACAATACCAGTAAATGATATTAGAACAGATGACGTTGAATTTTCACATGAAGCTAAAATTGGAAAAATTAGTGATAAAACAATATTTTATTTAATGAGTAGAGGATTGTCGGAAGAAGATGCTAAATCTATGATTGTGCGTGGATTTGCATATCCAATTTCAAAAGAACTTCCAGTAGAATATGCAGTAGAAATGAATAACTTAATTAATTTAGAACTAGAAGGAGCAATAGGATAATAAGAAAGGATTAAAAATATGGGAATTTTAAAATTAAATGAAACACCTGTTAGAACTTCAAGAAATTTTAATATTAATAACATTAAATTAGACGATGTTGAAATTCCAGAGAATATTGGGAGTTTTGATAATGTGGAAATAATAAATAGCACTTCCGAAATAACAGTAGAAAAAAGCAATAATAACTTTAACTTAACTTATGGAATAGGTGATATACTTGTAAAAAAAGTAAAAGAAGAAGCAAATCAAAACTTGAAATTAGTTATTAATAATAAAAATGATGATGTAACTAAGCTAAACTTTAAATTTGATAATCAAAATTTTAATTTGTTTGAAAATGTAGAAATTATTGCAAATGAAAATTCTAAATCAACTGTGATTTTGAAATATGAATCGAATGAAAATACGAAATGTTTTCATAATGGAGTAATAAGAATACTTGCTAAAGAAAATTCAGTATTACATGTAATAATTGCAAACTTTATGAATTCAGTTTCTAATAATTTTATGAGTATAGAAAATAGCATAGAATCAAATGCTAATGTAAAATATACGATAGTTGACTTTGGTGGAAAAAATAGTATTACAAATTACTATTCAAATTTAATAGGTGATTTTTCAGAAAACACAATAAATGCTATATATTTAGGCAATGAAAATGAAGTAATCGATTTAAATTATATAGGAGAATTAAGAGGAGAAAAATCAAATATAGACATTAAAGCAATAGGAGCCTTAAATCAAAATGCTAAGAAAAATTTTAAGGGAACGATTGATTTTAAAAAAGGTTGCAAAAAGGCTAAAGGAAATGAAGAAGAATTTTGTATGTTATTATCTGACAAAGCAAAATCTATAGCACTTCCTATGTTATTATGTTCAGAAGAAGATGTTGAAGGAAGTCATTCTAGTTCAGCAGGTAAAGCAGAAGAAAAAGAACTATTCTATATAATGAGCAGAGGATTTTCTTTAAAAGAAGCAATAAAATTAATTATTAGAGCTAAATTTAATAAGACTATTGAAAATATTCAGGATAAAGAATTAAGAAGACAAATTTTAAATGAAATGGATAAAAAATTAGATTAAAACTTTTTTGCTTAAAAACTTGTATTACCAAATAAAAAAATAGAAATAACTAATAATATTATAAAAAGGAAGGACCAAGTAATATGGAAGTAATAAAAAATGATTTTCCGATTTTAGTAAATAATGATATAGCATATTTAGATAGTGCAGCTACAACTCAAAAACCTAATGAAGTAATAAATTCAGTTAAAGAGTTCTATGAAAAATATAATGCTAATCCTCACAGAGGTGCTTACTCATTAAGTATTGAAGCTACTCAAATTTATGAAAATACCAGAGATAAAATTGCAAAATTTATTAATAGCAAAAATAGAGAAGAAATTATATTCTCAAAAAATGCAACTGAAGCATTAAATTTAATTGCATATTCATATGGTATGGAAAACTTAAAGGAAAATGATGAAATTGTTATTTCTATAATGGAGCACCATTCTAATTTAGTTCCATGGCAAAAGGTAAGTAAAAAAACAAAAAGTAAATTAAACTATATGTATATAAACAATGATTTTGAAATATCTGATAAAGAAATAGAAGAAAAAATTACAAATAAAACAAAAATAGTTGGAATTACACATGTTTCAAATGTATTAGGTACAGTAAATAATGTAAAGAAAATAATCAAATATGCACATAAAATGGGAGCAGTTGTAATTGTTGATGCTTCTCAGAGTATTCCACATATGAAAATAGATGTTCAAGACTTAGATACAGACTTTCTTGTATTTTCAGGTCATAAAATGCTAGCTCCTCTTGGAATAGGAGTACTATATGGGAAAAAAGAAATATTAAATAAAATGACTCCTTTCATAATGGGTGGAGATATGATAGAATATGTATATGAGCAAGAAACCACATTTGCACCTCTTCCAAATAAATTTGAAGCAGGTACACAAAATGTAGAAGGCGTAATAGGATTAGGTGCAGCAATAGATTATATTGAAAAACTAGGTTATGATAAAATTAATGAAATTGAAAAACAATTAATTTCTTATGCAAGAGATGAACTTTTAAAGCTAGATTTTTTGAAATTGTATTTAACGCCAAATGTAGAAAATCATTCTGGAGTAATTTCTTTTAATATAAATGGTGTACATCCACATGATGTAGCAAGCATATTAGATTCATGCGGAGTTTGTGTACGTTCAGGAAATCATTGTGCACAACCACTTATGAGATTTTTAGGAATCGATTCTACATGTAGAGCAAGTTTTTATATTTATAATACAAAAGAAGATGTTGATAGGTTAGTTACAAGCTTAAACAAAGCATATGACATGTTTAAAAAATATATTAAAGAATAAATGTATGAGGTGTTATATATATTTATCTAATGGTGAGATTGCAAAATCTTAAACTTTTTTTGAAGGGAGTTATATGTTAATTTAAAAATTAACATAGATTAAAAATGGATGATTTAAATGATGTTTATAATGAGCTTATTATGGAACATAGTATGAATTCTTATAATAAAAGAAAATTAGAAAATGCAGATTTTTCTTGCATGGGACATAATCCGAATTGTGGAGATGAAATAACTTTAGAAATAAAGTTAAATGGAAACATAATAGAAGATATGGCTTTTTCTGGTCATGGATGTGCAATATCTCAAGCTTCAACTTCTATAATGATAGATACATTAAAAGGCAAAACAATTGATGAAGCAAAAGAAATTATAAAAACATTTATTGAAATGATAAAAAGAGAAATTAAAGATGAAAGTGAATTAAAAAAACTAGAAGATGCAATTGCTTTTAAAAATGTTTCTAATATGCCAGCAAGAGTAAAGTGTGCTTTACTTGCTTGGCATACAATAGAAGACATGTTAAAAGATAAAGAAGGTAATGTAAATGGAAAATAAAAGAGTTTTACTTGGAATGAGTGGTGGTGTTGATAGTAGTGTTTCAGCACTACTATTAAAAGAAGCGGGATATGAAGTAATTGGTGCAACTTTAGAGCTATTTGCAGGAAGTAGTTGTTGTAATATAAATACATATATAGATGCTAAAAATGTATGTAATTCAATTGGAATACCACACTTTACATATGATTATAAAGATGAGTTTAGGAAATATGTTATAGATGATTTTATAGATTGCTATGCAAATTGTAAAACCCCTAATCCATGTATTGAATGTAATAAATATATGAAATTTGGTTTTATGTATGAAAAAGCAAAGCAATTAGATTGTAACTATATAGCAACTGGACATTATGCTAAAACAGAATATAGTAATGAATATAAAAGATGGGTTTTAAAAAAATCAAATGCAGGAAAAAAAGATCAAAGTTATGTGTTATGGAATATACCAAAGGATTTATTAAGCCATGTCTTATTTCCACTTGCAGATTTTGAAGATAAAGATCAGATAAGAGAAATCGCAAGAAAGAACAATTTAAAGGTTGCAAACAAACCAGATAGTGAAGATATTTGTTTTGTTCCTGATGGCAACTATAAGAAATTTTTAGAAAACAATTCCAATATTAAACCTAAAAAAGGAAATATTGTAAATTCAAAAGGACAAGTTTTAGGAACACACATGGGGTTATATAACTATACAATAGGCCAAAGAAAAGGGCTTGGCATTTCGAACAGTGTGCCTTTATTTGTTCTAGGATTTAACAAAGCTAAAAATGAAGTTATAGTTGGAGAAGAAAATGAACTTTACAAAAAAGAGATTATTGTTTCAGACTTTAATTTGTTATTAGTTGATGAAATAGACTCATGGATGGATGTTGAAGTAAAAACTAGATATTCTTCAAAAGTTGCAAGAGCAAAAATATTGAAAGAAGATAATAACATAAAAGTGGTATTTGATGAGCCACAAAGAGCAATAACTAAGGGGCAATCAGCTGTATTTTATGTTAATGATATAGTTCTAGGTGGAGGAAAAATAATTTCTTAAATAAAAGACAGAAATATAAGGAGATAATAAAAATGCTAAACCAATTTTCACGAACAGAATTATTAATTGGAAAAGAGTCAATAGAAAAATTACAAAATTCAAAAGTTGCAGTATTTGGAATAGGAGGAGTAGGTTCTTTTGTTGTAGAAGGGCTGGTAAGGGCTGGTATTGGAAACTTTATATTAGTAGATGATGACAAAGTGTGTTTAACAAATTTAAATAGACAAATTATTGCTACTAGAAAAACTGTAGGAAAACCTAAAGTTGAAGTAGCAAGAGATAGAATTTTAGAAATAAATCCAAATGCAAATGTAGAAATTTTCCAAGAGTTTTTTATGCCTAATAGTAGGGAGATTTTAGATGAAACTGTTTCATATGTGGTAGATAGTATAGACACAGTTACTGCTAAAATAGAACTTGTTGTAAGAGCAGAAAAACTTAATATACCAATTATATCTAGCATGGGGACAGGAAACAAATTAGACCCAACAAAATTTGAAGTTACAGATATTTATAAAACAAGTGTATGTCCTTTAGCTAAGGTTATGAGAAAAGAATTAAGAGCAAGAAATATAAAAGGACTGAAAGTAGTCTATTCAAAAGAAGAGCCTATAAAACCTGACAAAAACTTAGAATGTAGTTGTAAAACGGGATGTATATGCCCTCCAGGAACTGTTAGAAAATGTACTGCTAAGAACCAAATACCAGGAAGTATATCTTTTGTTCCTTCAGTTGCTGGATTAATAATTGCGGGAGAAGTTATAAAAGATATTATAAATATATAATTTTTTTAAAAGTTGTTTTTGAACTAAACAATAATTAAATGTAAGTAATAATTCAATATGAATTATTGCTTCTTTAATTTTTATATTTTACATTATACTGTTGTTCTTTTAATAGGTTATGTTTGACATAAAGACATTTTAGTAAAAAGGTAATTCTTTTTCCTACTAAAATTATTTAGTATTAAATTATAGACGGATAAAATTTGACAAAATGCATAAAATAAAGTATAATTCATACATCGAGTAAAGCCAGTGCGAGGAAGAAGTAGAAAAGTATAAGCATTTTAGAGAACTCTGTTAGGTGAAAATGAGGATGTAATGATTTTTCGAACATGGCCCTCAAGGGTGAATAACTGAAAAAATAAGTAAGTTGTTACAGGTGTGCCTGTTATAGCACAGACCTATAACTATGCACAGACATAAGTAGGTTAATGAGATTGGTACATTAATGTGCTAATAAATTAAGAGTGGTAACGTGATAATATTCACCTCTTAGGAAATTGTATTCCTAAGAGGTTTTTTGTTGAAAGGAAGGGATCAAAATGAATATATTAATAGGAATTAGTTGGCCTTTTGCTAATGGAGATTTGCATATAGGTCATGCGGCAAGTAGTTTGCCAGGAGATGTTATTGCAAGATATCATAGATTGAAAGGAAATAATGTTATTTTGGTATCTGGAAGTGACTGTCATGGAACTCCAATCGATGTAAAAGCATTACAGGAAAAGAAAACTGCAAAAGAAATAGTTGATAGTTGTCATGAGAAATTTTCAAAAGACTTTAAGGATTTGGGGTTTAGCTTTGATTTATACAATAGAACTGATGATCCATATCATAAAGATTTCGTAAAAGAACAATTTAAAAAGTACTATGATTATGGTTATCTTTATGAAAAAAAAGAAGAACAACTCTATTGCAAACATTGTAACTTATTCTTAGCAGACCGTTATATCATTGGTGTTTGTCCTAAATGTGGAGCTGATATTAAAGGGGATGAATGTGAAAAATGTGGTAGCCTTTTAGAAATTAATGATGTAGAAAGAACCAAATGTGCTATTTGTGGTAATCCAACGAACATTAAGCAAACTAAAAATTTATATTTTTCATTATCAAAATTTCAACATAATTTAAGAGACTTAGTTAATTCAAATAAAGATAATTGGAGAGAAAATGCGGTTTTATTTACAAAAAGATATTTAGATGAAGGCGTACCAGATAGGTGTGCTTCTCGTAGCCTTAATTGGGGTATTGAAATTCCAATTACTGGTTATGAAGATAAGAAAATCTATGGTTGGTTTGAAAATGTCTGGGGCTATGTCACTGCAAGTAAAAAATATTGTGAACAATATAATCTTGATTGGGAAGAATTTTGGAAACAAGATAGAAACAATAAAATATATCTAGTTCATGCTAAAGATAATATACCTTTTCATACAGTTATTTTTCCATCTCTATTATTAGGTACTAAACAAAATTATAAATTACCAGATAAAATTGTTTCGGATGAATATATTACTATAGAAGGAGAAAAATTATCGAAAAGTAAAGGTAATTATATATCAATAAGACATTTATTAGAAAGATATCCTGCTGATGCTATCAGATATTATTTTTTGATTAACAATCCAGATAAGAGAGATTTTAATTTTACTTGGAATGGTTTTATTAATTCTATAAACGGAGAGCTATTAGGCAAATGGGGAAACTTTATAAATAGAACGTTAATATTTATAAATAAATCTTTTGATGGAAAAATAAAAAATACACAAGTAGATAAGGATATAGAAGAAAAATTAAAAGTACTATTTAATGAAGTTGGAATTAATATTGATAATGGAGATGTAAAAGAGGGAATTAATAAAATATTTGATTTTATAAGTTTTGCAAATAAATATTTTGATGAAAAACAACCATGGGTACTTGCTAAAAATAATGTAGATGCATGTAATGATGTTTTATATAATTGTGTAAATATTATTTATAATATTAATATTTTATTAAAACCATATTTACCTTTTTCATGTGAGAAAGTAGAAGAATATCTAAATAACAAAACTTCAAAATGGGAATATAATGTTATTTCAAATGTCTTTATCAGTAAAAATGTTAAGCCTTTATATGAGAGGTATGATAAAAATGTAATAGAAGAAGAAAAGAACAGATTGCATCGATAAGTTTGTCGATAGGGTCGGTTCTGTTTGACATAGTACTTTTATGTGTCAAACAGAACCGGCCCTATTGACATTAGATTCTATGAAGCCAAAAAATGGTCAATTAAAAAAGTAAATTCTAGTTACCGAGTAAATGCTATTTATAAGCAAAAATTTAATGCCAAAACATTGATTTTTGCTTATTTTAGTGTAAAATGAAAGTATAGACAAGAAAAAAAGACGCGTTTAAGCGAGTGAATTCAAATTAATTTTTTTGAGTGTAAGACTAATTCCTATTCACTATATTGTGCACGCAACAGCGACAATATTCAATTAATGTAGATGTTTCTTGTTTGAATTTTGTTTTTTATAAGTTAAGAAGATAAGGCTTTAAGGTGACCCCATCTTCTTTTATCTTTTGTATATTTAATTTATCTAGAGTATCTTTACCATAGAAGAATTCAAATGCTTCGTATGGTGTCTTTCCGCCAAGAGATTTTCTTGGTACAGAATTTATGTGCGAGAACATTAAATCAAGCTTGTCCTGTGTCAAATTTGACATGGACTTTTTCTTTAATATAATATCTCGTATAAATTCATGATTGTTTTCTACATGTGGCTTCTGACTTGGCATTTGTGCATCACAATAAAAAATATTGCTTCTAATTTCACCTGTTTCTGTGTTTACTTCAAACAGTTGTGGTTTTGCAAATTCAGAACCTCTGTCTGTTAATAATAATCCAAACAATTTTTGATACATATCATCTCCGAGAAGTTCTTGGAAATAATTAAGTGAACTGGACATTTCCTCAGATGTTTTATATTGTTTTAAGCGTCCTATCATAAGTCCTGTATTTTCAAATATAAATGTTTGAATGTATGGACCTTCTTGATGATTATAAACTGTATCCATCTCTGTTGTTGCATAACATGAAAAATCTTCAAATATTAACAGATGAGTCATGTAATTATAAGTTTTATGAAAAATTAGGATGCAAAAAAGTATATGAAACAATAGTTAAAAATAAAGAAATAGGACAACTTGGAAATGAATATACTGAAAAAGCATTTATATATGAAAAGAAATTATAGAAAAATTATTATAGATTAAATCTTATACAAGATAAAAACTCACGAACTTTAATTGGTCAGTGAGCTGTTTTTTATGGAGCGGGTAGCGAGAATCGAACTCGCGCTATCAGGTCGGAAGCATGACATTCTACCACTAAATTATACCCGCATAAACAAAAATCACATTGCTTTTTATAAACAATGTGGTTTTTTATAATATTGGAGCAGGTAGCGGGAATCGAACCCGCATAGCCAGCTTGGAAGGCTGGAATTCTACCATTGAACTACACCTGCATCTCTTCTTAAGAACAATTAATATTATAAACAATCAATTTTCAAATGTCAATAGTTTTTTATTTTTTTTTCATTTTTCTTTTTTAATTGTATTTTAGCTAAAAATAGGGTATAATTTAAAAGTCAAAGAAAAAAATAATAAAAATGAGAGGTGAAAATGTTGAATGACGGTATCCAAACTGGTAAAAAATTAATAAACATTCCTAAATATACATTGGGAGAAGAATTAATTAATGCAATCTCACATGGTATTGGTGCAGGACTTGGAATTGCAGCACTTGTACTTTGTATTGTTAGGTCAGCCATGCATCATAATGCTTATGCAGTTGTAAGTTCAGCAATTTATGGCACTAGTTTAATCATTTTATATATTATATCTACTTTATATCATAGTTTTAGACCAACTAGAAAAGTAAAAAAAGTATTTAGAATTTTAGATCATTGTAGTATTTTTCTATTAATCTTTGGAACATATACACCAGTTGCATTAGTTACATTAAATGGAGCAATTGGATGGATTATTTTTTCAGTAATATTAGCTTGTGCAATATTAGGAATTGTACTTAATTCTGTAAATTTAGAAAAATATAAGAAATTTTCAATGATTTGCTATATAATAATGGGGTGGATGATTGTTATTGCGTTTAAACCAATGTGTAAAATGTTAGACCCTAGAGGAATAATGCTGTTAGTATTAGGAGGCATTATATATACAATAGGTGCCATTATATATGGAGTTGGAAAAAAGGTAAAATATATGCATTCAATTTGGCATTTTTTTGTTGTAGCAGGAAGTATACTACATTTTTTTGTAATTTATTTATATGTTATATAAAAAAATATTGCAATCTTTAAAAAAAAGTGATAAAATAACCACAATTTAAAAGGGAGTAGCTTAAAACTTACTAATCAACAAACGCGAATTATCTGGTTAGTAGCCTTATATAAAATAAAAGGAAGCAAGACTTTTAAAGAAGCTATTATATAACTGTTTCTATATAATAAATTCTTTAAAAGTCTTTTTTTAAAGAAAAATTATTTAGAAATAGTAAAATTAATAATATTAAAGAAAGGAAGAAGAATTTTGGAAGAAAAATGGTTTAGCAAAGAAATTAGTGAGGTGGGTAAAAAATTCGAAACAAATTTGGAAACAGGGTTAACAACAAATCAAGTAGAGAAAAACAGAGAAAGTTTTGGTTTAAATGAATTAAAATCACAAAAAAAGAAGAGTTTATTCGTAAAATTTCTAGAACAATTTAAAGATTTTATGATTATAGTTTTAATCATAGCAGCAATTATATCTGGAATTGTTGGATACATGCAAGGAGAAGGAATTACAGATTCAATCATTATTCTTATTGTTGTTATAGTAAATGCTATTATTGGTGTTGCTCAAGAAGCAAAAGCAGAAAAATCACTTGATGCGCTCCAAAAATTGAGTAGTCATTCTGCAAAAGTTATAAGAAATGGAAGTGTTACAGTTGTTCCATCTAGAGAGCTTGTACCTGGAGATGTTGTTGTTTTAGATACAGGAGATTATGTTCCAGCAGACTTAAGAATTGTAGAATCTGTAAACTTAAAATCCCAAGAATCTTCTTTAACAGGAGAATCAGTACCAGTAGAAAAAACTGTAAATGCTATTAAAGAAGAAAAAGTAGGCATTGGAGATAGAAGCAATATGTTATTTTCTTCTAGTTTAATTACTTATGGTAGAGGAAAAGGCATAGTTGTTGAAACAGGTATGAATACTGAAGTTGGTAAAATCGCTGGAATTATTAACGATACTGTAGAAACAGAAACACCACTTCAAACAAAACTTAATAAACTTGGAAAAACGTTAGGAATTGTAGCTCTTACTATTTGTGCAGTCATATTTTTAATTGGTCTATTGTATGGAAAAGAACCAATAGACATGTTTATGACAGCAGTAAGCTTAGCAGTTGCAGCAATTCCAGAAGGTTTAGCTGCAGTATCTACGATAGTCCTAGCAATAGGAATGCAAAGAATGGTAAAAAAACATGCCATAATTAAAAAACTTCCAGCAGTTGAAACTTTAGGAAGTGCTACTGTTATTTGTTCAGATAAAACAGGAACATTAACACAAAATAAAATGACAGTTAAGAAAATATTTTATGATGGTAAATTAGTTAACTTGTCAGATATTAAAGAAGACGAAATTAAAGATAACTTAGAGAAACTTGTTTATATAAGCATGTTATGCAATGATACGAAAGTAGGTGAAAATAAAGAACTTACTGGTGACCCGACAGAAACTGCTTTAGTAGATATGGGATTTGAATTAGATTTCAAACCAGAATTATTTAGTATGCTACCAAGAGTTGGAGAAATTCCATTCGATTCTGACAGAAAGTTAATGACAACAATTCACAAAATACAAGAAGACAAGTATATTGTATATACAAAAGGAGGAGTAGATGAACTACTTCGCAAGTGTAATAGCTATATTATAAATAACGATATTAAAAATGATTTAGGAGAATACAAAAAGATTATTGCAAAAAACAATGAAGAAATGGCAAAAGACGCATTAAGAGTTTTAGCAATGGCATATAAAGAATTAGACCATATGCCAACAGATGATGAAATTAAGAATATTGAATGTAATTTAACATATGTTGGCATGGTTGGAATGATTGACCCGCCAAGAGAAGAAGCAAAAGAAGCGGTATATAAATGCAAAACAGCTGGAATAAAAACAGTTATGATTACAGGTGATCATAAAATTACAGCAACTGCAATTGCAAAAGCATTAGGAATATTAGAAAATGAAAATGAAGCAATTACGGGAGCAGAGCTTGAAGAAATGTCAGATGAAGAATTAACAAAAAATATTCGCAAGTACTCTGTATATGCTAGAGTTTCACCTGAGCACAAAGTCAGAATTGTAAAAGCATGGCAAGCTAATGGCGAAATTGTTGCAATGACAGGAGACGGAGTAAATGATGCACCAGCGTTAAAAACTGCGGATATTGGATGTGCAATGGGAAAAGTAGGAACTGATGTTGCAAAAGAAGCAGCAGATGTAATTTTAACAGATGATAACTTTGCAACTGTAGTATCAGCAGTAGAAGAAGGAAGACGTATTTATGATAATATTTTAAAAGCAATTCAATTTTTATTATCTAGTAATGTTGGAGAAATTATTGTATTATTTTTAGCGATTTTAATTACACCAGTTTTAGGAAATGCATTTGGAATTGATATAAAATTAATTGAGCCATTACTTCCAATTCATATTTTATGGATTAATTTAGTAACAGATTCATTACCAGCACTTGCACTTGCAGTTGATCCAGCAGAAAAAGACGTAATGCAAAGAAAACCAATAAAACCAGGCAAAGGTATCTTTACAAAGGGAATGAGTTGGAGAATAATTTATCAAGGATTAATGATAGGTATATTAACACTTGCAGCATTTGTTATTGGTCTTGCAACACCAGTAGAAGAATTACCTGTTGTTGAGGTAAAAGGTGCAGATGGAATGGTAAGAGTATTATCTAATGAAGAAGTAAAAGTTGAAATAGGTCAAACAATGGCATTTATTGTTTTAGCACTTTCAGAACTTGTACATGTATTTAACATTAGAAATAATAAAAAGTCTATTTTTAAAACTGGAATATTTAATAATAGTAAATTAATACTTGCAATTGCAATATCTGCATCATTAATGTTTGTAATTCTACTTATCCCTGGACTACGAGATATATTTAGCATACCAGTATTACCAATGGGAAATATTATTGAAGCGTGTGCTTTAGTATTGGCGCCTATTGTAATAGTTGAAATATTTAAATTATTAAAAATTAATACAACTAAAGATGAGTAAAAATAAAACGATTGTAGTTTAATAAACATTGTAAAAGAATAACCTAAGTTGGCAATATATTCAGCTGATTTAGGTTTTATATATTTTGTTTTACTTTTAGAATATAAAATTTAGTAATTTCAATAATTATTTTTTAAAAATCATGAAAAATGTTTTAATTTGTAGAATGTTGTTGTATAATTTATAAATAGTAGGGGATGAATAATATGTATGATTTAATAGTAAGACGCAATAAAAAGAATAAACTAAAAATATTTATAAATGTCCTTCTTTTACTACTTTGTATTTTTGTAATTAGAAGTTGCATAGTGAACAAACATAAAAATAATATGAATGCCTATCCAAATGCTATTCAGGTTGCAAGTCAAGATTTTGATGTTCAAATTCAAGCAATTAACAACAAAGAGAAAGAAGAAACTATAAAAAACACAAGAATTACTACAAGCCAGCAAGTTGATAATATATTGAATATTTATAAAAATACTGGAGAAAAAAGGGTGTTTCTGACTTTCGATGATGGACCATCAAAAACAGTTACACCACTGATATTAGATTTATTAAAAAAAGAAAATATAAAAGCTACATTCTTTTTATTGGGAAGTAGAGTAGAGTATAATCCAGACTTAGTAAAAAGAGCTTATGATGAGGGACACTATATTGCAAATCACGGGTATTCACATCAATATAGCAGTATCTACTCAAGTATAGATTCAATACTTGATGAATATAATAAAACCGAACAGTGTATTCAAAAAGCTTTAGGTGATTCAAATTATCATTCAAATCTTTTTAGATATCCAGGAGGATCTAATGGAGGAAAGTATAACAAATTAAAACAAGAAGCAAAGGAAGTTTTAAAACAAAACCAAATAGCTTATCTTGATTGGAATGCTCTTAGCAATGATGCTGCTGGAGCAAAAACTAAAGAAGAACTAATAAATAATATAAAAAGTACTGTTGGAGGTAAAAGTTCAGTTGTTATTTTGATGCATGATGCAAGTGATAAAATACTAACATATGAGACTTTACCAGATGTTATTAGTTTTTTAAGAGAGCAAGGATATAAATTTGAAACAATTTACGATATAATAGAATAATTTGTATTCTTAAAATATAATAAAAAGAAAGGTATATTGTTAGTTTTTTATATACTATAAAAAGTAAGTGAAATCTAACATTAAGTAAAGTTTATGTATGATACTATTATTATTGGAAGCGGACCTGCAGGAATAACATCGGCAATTTATGCAAAAAGATCAGGATTAAATGTTTTAATTATATATAAAGGTTTAGGAACACTAAAAAATGCAAAAAAAATAGAAAACTATTATGGATTTCAAGAAATTTCAGGAGATAAATTGCATGAAATTGGAATAAATCAAGCTACAAGGTTAGGAATAAATCTCATTCAAGACGAAGTAACTCAAATACAAAAAGAAAATATATTTGAAGTGACAACTGCAAATTCAAAATATACTTCTAAAACAGTAATTCTTGCTACAGGAACTAATAGAGAAAAAACAGATATAAAGGGTATAGAACAATTTGAAGGTAAAGGAATAAGCTATTGTGCAATATGTGATGCATTCTTTTATAAAAATAAAAATGTAGCAGTTCTTGGAAACGGAAATTATGCTTTTTCAGAAGCAACAAAATTACTGCCAGTTGCAAAGTCTGTTTGTATGTTGACAAATGGGAAAAAAGCAGTTGAAAATAGAAGCATAAATATACCGATTTATGAAAAGACTATTAAAGAAGTAAGAGGAAGAGAAAGACTTGAAGAAGTTAGGTTTAATGATAATTCAATAATGAAATTAAATGGAATATTTATTGCATTAGGAATAGCCTCTAGTATAGACTTAGCTAAAAAAATTGGAGCAATAACAGAAAAAAATACAATAAAAGTAAATAATAAAATGGAAACCAATGTAGAGGGATTATTTGCTTGTGGCGATTGTACAGGTGGAATACTGCAAATATCAAAAGCAATATATGAAGGAACAATTGCAGGATTATCTACTGCGGATTTTATTAAAAAGAGTAACTTAAAAAGAAAGGATGAAGTAAATGGAAATTTTAAAAATAACTAGCCAAAATTTTAATGATGAAGTTATTAATTCAGATGTACCAGTTTTGATAGATTTCTGGGCATCATGGTGTATGCCATGTAAGATGATGGCACCTGTTCTTGATGAAATTGCAAATGAATTAGGAGATAACATAAAAATTGGAAAAGTAAATGTTGACGAAGAAACTGCACTTGCAACAGAATATGGAGTAATGAGCATACCAACATTTATTGTTTTCCGTAATGGAGAAGCTTATGCTAGAACGGTTGGAGTTCAGGAAAAGAAAAAAATTATTGACATTTTAAGTTAATGCTGATAAAATATTTCTAGTTAAATAACGGCATTGAAAAAGAAAAAGTATATTTTATTATTTAAAGAGAGTTAGTTATTGGGTGAAAACTAATAATAATAGGTATATGGGGAGCTTTGGAGCTAAATTAAAAATAAAGAGGATAATTATTATAATTATCAATTAGGGTGGAACCGCGGAAAAATTTAAACTTTCGTCCCTAGCTTATTTTGTAAGCTGAGGATTGAAAGTTTTTTAGTTTTCTTTTACCTTAGCTTAGCACTTAGAAATTTTTATTTCTTGTGTAAGTATTATAATTAGGAGGTAGAAAAATGGAAAAATTAAGTATGGAAAAAATAGTTTCACTTTGCAAAAACAGAGGATATATTTATCCAGGGTCAGAAATTTATGGAGGACTTGCAAATACATGGGATTATGGTCCTTTAGGAGTCGAATTAAAAAACAATATAAAAAGTGCTTGGAGGAAAAAATTTATACAAGAGAATAAATATAATGTTGGACTAGATGCAGCTATCTTAATGAATCCCGAAACATGGGTTGCATCTGGTCACGTAGGAGGATTTAGTGATCCACTTATTGATTGCAGAGAATGTAAAACAAGACATAGAGCAGATAAATTAATTGAAGCATGGATGCATGAACATAATTGTGAAGAAATTGCAGATGGATGGTCAGATGAAAAAATGATTAATTATATAAAAGAAAATCACATTACATGTCCAAACTGCGGAAAAGAAAATTTTACAGATATTCGTAAATTTAACTTAATGTTTAAAACATTTCAGGGTGTAACAGAAGACAATACATCTGAAATATATTTAAGACCAGAAACTGCTCAAGGTATTTTTGTTAATTTCAAAAACGTTTTAAGAACAACAAGAAAAAAGATGCCAATGGGAATTGCACAAATTGGTAAGGCTTTTCGTAATGAAATTACACCAGGTAATTTTACATTTAGAACACGTGAATTTGAACAAATGGAACTTGAATTTTTCTGTAAACCTGGAACAGATCTAGAGTGGTTTGAGTATTGGAGAAACTTCTGCAAAAATTGGTTATTAAATTTAGGAATAAAAGAAGAAAATATTCGTCTTCGTGACCATAGTAAAGAAGAATTAGTATTTTATAGTACAGCAACAACAGACATAGAATTTGCATTTCCATTTGGTTGGGGAGAATTATGGGGAATTGCAGACCGTACCGATTATGATTTAAATAAACATATGGAACATTCAAAACAAGATATGTCTTATTTAGATCCGGAAACAAATGAAAAATATGTCCCATATTGCATTGAACCATCACTTGGATGCGATAGAGTTGCACTTGCGTTTTTATGTAATAGTTATGAAGAACAAGAAATTGGAGAAGGAGACGTAAGAACTGTTTTACACTTACATCCAGCAATTGCTCCATTTAAAGTTGCAGTGTTACCACTTTCAAAAAAATTAAGCGAGAAGTCACAAGAAGTATACGAGAAACTTTCAAGTAAATTTATGTGTGATTACGATGAAGCTGGAAGTATAGGTAAACGTTATAGAAGAGAGGACGAAATTGGAACTCCATATTGTGTAACAATAGATTTTGATACATTAGAGGATAATCAAGTTACAGTAAGAGATAGAGACACAATGGAACAAGTAAGAATTTCAATTGATAACTTAGAAAGCTGGATTCTAGATAAAATAGAATTTTAATTTTAAAAAAATAAAAAACATTCTAAAATAAATCTATAATTTTAGAATGTTTTTTACTATTGTTTTACATTATAAATTAACTAAATTATCAATATTGATTTGTTTTAATCTTCTTGAGTTGATAATACAGGATCTTCTGTTGTAGTATTTACTAATGTCTCATTGTTTGAGTTGTTAGAATCCTCATCTGTAGTATCAACAACTAATGAATTATCATTTGATGTTGATGTATTAACTCCTAAAAGCTGTAATTTAATTGGTAATACTTTTTGATAATTTACTATAATTTCTTTTATTAGTGCTTCCATTTCAGATACACTCATATTATTTAGACATTTTCCGTTATCTGTATTTAAATCATCAATAGAAACATCATCACTAAATGTAATGTCTTCTTTTAAATTTACTTTAATAGTTGTATCTCCAGATGTAATAGATATAACAGATGTATTTGAATTTGTTCCTTTTCCAAGTTCACCAGTTGTTTGGCTATCTATTTCAAATGTAGCGTCATTACCGAAAGATGCTCTAGATATTAACATTGTATTATCTATAGGAAGAGTTGTTTTTAAATTTATCTTATTTAATTCTTTATTAGATTCTATGTTAAAGTTAATAGGAATATTAGTTCCATCTGCAATTATTGTAATTGTACCATTTAATTTTTGTGAATTTTTTCCTTTGTTTACAGTGTAGTCAGCTTTAAAAACAGTCTCTCCTTCTACACCAAAAGATAATAAGTTGTTATTATTATCCTTTGTAATATCTAAATTAAATTTTGATTCATCATTTGCAAATAATTCAATTTTTATAGGTTTTTTATTATTAACATATATAGTAATTTTCATTGTATTATCAGAAGAAACATCTGATTTGCTATTTTGTAAATCATCAATCATACTTTGAATACTATTTTTTAGATAATCTTTATTGAAAGTAACAGTTGTAGTATTTAAAGTTGAACTTATACTATCTGATGAATAGTTTGTACTAGACAGACTTTGTTCTATCATATATTTTAAATTTGATTTTTCAGCTTTATCAATAATTAAATCTAATGTTGTGTCATCGTCTTTTAAAGTTTGAAGTAAAGAAATTAAAATATCATATGCTTCTACTTCATTCAGTTTTAATGAATATGCATTTGTTTTTACTTTTTCGCCATTTACAGTTATTTCTGCATTTTTTTCTTTACTAAACATTTTACTATCTAATTTTTGATCTAATACATTGTAATAAGTGTCTTTTATTTTAGTTCTTGTGTCTTTGTCAACATTTAAAAGTTCGTATAGATTTGTCTTTTCAAATTTATCTGGAGCATATGTAGCACTAATACCAAATTTTCTGGCAAGTGATTTTAAGTTATTGTTTTCAACATATATGTATTTATCATATAAGTCTGCACATTTTAAACCATAATTGTTATTTGAAGCTAATCCTTCAAGTTTTGTGATTTCATTATTTTTGTATGTTATTCCAATATTGGTATAATGCTTTTCTTTTGTTGGAATTGAATTTGCTACAAATGTTATCTTCGCATTATCTAAAACTTCTTTTGCTTGTTTTAAATCTGAATCATCAGAATTAACAGAGGCAGTTATTTCGCCAGAAGATTTATAAGACTTTTCGCTTTGTACTTTGTAGTTTTCTAAAAATTTGTCATAATCAAATTTTTCAGAAGTGTCAAGAGTTTTTCCAGCGTATTTAAAGAATAATTGTTTTGGCGATTTGAACATATCTGTTGCAAAATATGCAAATGCACAAAGTCCTATACCAATTAATAATAAAACAATAATTGGTATAATAATAATTAGTATTTTTTTGTTTTTCATAAGTAAAATCCTCCCTTTAATATATAATAAAGTGATTATAACATAGTTTTAAAAAAATAAATAGAAAAAATAAAAAAAACTATGCAAAAATAAAAAAGTATATTATACTAATTTATGGAAAGAAAAATACAAATAAAAATTAATTATATTCAAGGTGCAAAAAAGCTATGAGTATAAAAACTAGCAATAAATACATACTATTTTTAATAGAAAATAAATTACAAAGGAGGATATGTTATCTAAAACAGATTAACATAAACTAAATATGGAACAGATAATAAGTGAATTAATTCAAACAGATAAACAATGTAAACAAGCTTTAAATGAATTAGAAAAAAAAGAAGAAAACATAGATAATTATATTTCTGAAGAATTAGAAAAAATAAAAGAATCAATAAATGAAAAATATCAATATAAACTAAACTTTAAAAAATCTGAATATGATAGAAAAATAAAAGAAAAAAAAGAAGAACTGACAAACAATGCAAATATTGAAATGCAAAAATGGAAAGAAAACTTTTTAAAAACAAAAAATAATACCATAAACGATATAATTGATAATATATTAAAAAAGAGAAGGTGATATTTTGTATCCATTTACTTTATTTAAATACTCAAATATTAATGCAAAGTTAAAGGGTATGTATGCAAAAAAAATTAAGCCGAAAGATTTGGAGGAATTAATAAATCAAGAAGACTTAAAAAGTGCAATTTTTATTTTAAAAATGAAGAATCCAGAATTAAATAATTTAAGTGATCAAGCAAATAGAATACAGATTGAAGCTAAACTAGATGAAATTATAATTTCAGATATTATAAAAATATACAGATTACTTGGAAGAAAAGATAAAATAATTTTTCAGCAATTTATTGAAAAATATAAATTAAAATGCATAAAGAGTGTATTTAGAAGGGTATTTTTAAATCATGATATACTTTATGATAATACTGAAAACATCAGAGAATGGACAAATTCTATTTTTAAAGATATTTCTGGACTTGAAAATGTAAAAGATAAAAATGGCTTTTTGGAAATTATACAAAAAACTAAATATGCAGAGATTTTTAATAATCTAGTAGAAAAAGATGAAAAACAAATTAATGTATTTATGATTGAAAATATGTTAGATAAAAATTACTTAAATAACTTGCTAAACACAGTAAAAAAGGAAGATGATAGTCTAGAAAAAATGGTTATTCAAGAAATTGATTTAATTAACTTATTATGGATTTATAGAATAAAAAAATATTATAAATTTAGTAATGATAAATTACATTCTATGGTAATACAAGTTCCAAAAAATAACGGAATTAATATAGAAGAATTGATAGATGCAGAAGATGATATTGGTATAATAGAAAAATTGAAACAATCAAATTTTATAAAAAATTCAAGTACAAAGTTTGAAATAGAGCAAGAGACAAACAGAATATGGCATAAAATAAATGTAAAAGAATTTAAGAATAAATTTTTTAGTATTGCTTCGATATGTGCATATATTAATTTAATTGAATTAGAAAACACAGATATTATACGTATTATTGAGGGAATACGTTATGGAATAAGTAAACAAGATATACAAAATAAATTAATAGGAAAAGTAATCTAAAGAAAAAAGGAGATTTAAAAATGTCAATTGAAAGAATGAAACTCTTAAGTATAACTGGTAAAGAAGAAAAACTGGATAGCTTTTTGGCAAAAGAACTATTATCTAGAGATATTCGGCTTAGAAGACGCAAAAAAAATCTATGGGAAGTCTTGGAAATGTGAATATTGTATATATGATTACTCAGTAAGAGAATACTTAAAAAAGACAGAAAAACTTTTTGAATTATTTGAATTAAAAAAAGAAGATTTTACTCAAGATATTATAACTAAAAATACAATTTATGAAATAAAAGAAAAAATAGATGAAATAGAAAATAAATGTTTACAATATGAAACAGAAAAAGAAAATTTGATTAAAAAAAATGAAGAAATTTTTAATGATTTATTACCAATAAATAGTTTATCAGATTTTAATGTTAATATTGAAGAACTAATCAACTTAAAATATATAAAATTTAGATATGGAAACATACCAACTGAAAGTATAGGTGAAATAGAGGAAGGATTAAAAAGGCTACCAGCAGTATTTTTAAAAATTGAGGAAAAGGAAGATATCTCTTCAATTATATACTTTACAACTTTAGAATATGAAGATACTGTAGATGCATTTTTTAATATGCAAGAATTTAAAAGAATTTTATTTCCAGCCAAATTTAAGGGAAGTTTAAAAGAAATTATATTTAATCTCAAAAATGAATATGAAACAAATAAAAGAAGAATAGCTGAAAATGAACGTGATTTTAAGTTTTATAAAAGAGAAAATAAAGATGTTTTAATTAATTTATATAAAGAACTAAAAAATTACGAATATATTAATAAAATAAAAAAGTATATAATGCATGATAAAAAAGGGACATTTTACATGGTAATATGGGTTCCAGCATTAGAACTTGATTCTGTTGTAAATATGTTGAAATTACAAGAAGGAATAGATTATACTATTCATGATGGAAAAAAGGAAGAAATAAAAGAACCAACTAAACTAAAAAATAATAAACTAATAAAACCTTTTGAAATATTAGTTAATATGTATGGTCTTCCAAATGTTAGTGAAATTGATCCAACATTATTTGTTGCAATAACAGCATTTATTATGTTCGGATTTATGTTTGGAGATGTTGGACATGGAGCTGTTATCTTCTTAATTGGAATATTGCTAATGAGAAAAAAAGTAGGAATGGGTCCTGTAATGGTAGCAGGAGGAATTTCTTCAATTATTTTTGGATTTTTATATGGAAGTATTTTTGGAAAAGAGGATATTTTACCACAAAAGTTAATAAGTCCAATGGAAAATATTAATACAATGTTAATTTCGGGAATTGTAGTTGGCAGTATATTTATTCTTATTTCAATGATATTAAACATAATAAATGGAATTAAAAACAAGGAAATAGGTAAAATATTTTTTGATAAAAACGGACTTGCAGGTTTTTTATTATATAGTTTTGTACTGGCATGTGTTGCAGTTTATTTCTTAAAGAGTAAACTAATTATTTCTATATCAAATATTGTAATAATTGCATTTATATTGATTTTAATTATTTTGTTTGGAGATAAAATATCACAGAAAATACAAAAACAAAAAGAAAAAGTATCTATTCCAATTGTAGAGAAAATATTTGACATTATAGAAATGTTATTATCATTTGCAAGTAATACAATTTCATTTTTAAGATTAGCTGCTTTTGCAATTAATCACGTTGGATTGTGTATGGCGGTATATTTACTTGCTAATATGACAACAGGTGCAGGAAATCTATTAATTGCAATAATAGGTAATGCTATTATAATTGTACTTGAAGGATTAATTGTTGCAATTCAAGTATTAAGACTTGAGTATTATGAATTGTTTAGTAGGTTTTATACTGGAAATGGAATAGAGTATAAAACAATAAAAGCACAAGCGAAAAATGAATAGAAAGGGTGAAAAAATATGTTAAAAAGAGTTTTAGTAGTAGTATTTATTTTAATTTTAGGGGGATGTATATATTCTACAAAAATTAATAGTTCATATGCAGTAGAGGAAACAGAAAGTAGCACTGTAAATGAAGCAGTACAAGAAAAAGATAAAGGTACAAGCTTAATTGCTGCAGCTCTTGCAGTTGGACTTGCAGCAATAGGTTCAGGTATTGCAGTAGCTGTTGTTGCTTCAAGTGCTGTTGGAGCAATTAGTGAAAATCCTAGCCTATTAGGTAAAACAGTCATTTTTGCAGGACTTGCAGAAGGTATAGCAATTTATGGATTGATTGTTTCAATTATGATTTTAAGTAAAGTATAATTTGAAGAAAACCAATTTTCAATTAACTAGTATACAATAATAAAAAGAAAGGTTATTGGAAAAATGAAAATATATTCTATTTTAGATGATATGGATACTGCAGTTGGTTTTAATTTATCAGGAATTCATTCAATTGTTCTAGAAGATTTAGATATAGTAAATAAAAAAATAGATGAAGTTATGGAAGATAATAATGTAGGAATTTTAGTAGTATCTAAAAATGTTTATGAACATGGAAAAGAAAAATTAGATAATATAATTGAGAAAAGAAGGACACCACTTGTTGTGGTAATTTGAAAATAGGTGATGAAAATGGATACAAATTTAAAATTAAATGAACTGAAAGAAAGCTGCAAAAGACTTGTTCAAAAGGACAAAGAAGAATTAGAAGGAAAAATAAAAAAAGAAATGAATGAACAAATTATGCAAGAAGTAGAAGAATATACAAACAAACAGGAAAATACTTATCAAAAAAAATGTGAAAAATTAGATAAAGAGTACTATAAAAAGATTTACGAATATGAAACATTACAAAAAAAGGAAATTTTTGAAAAAATAAAAGAATATAACAAAAAATTAACAGAAGATATATCTGTTCAAATAAAAAAGATGATGGATTTAGATATTTATGAAGAATACTTTTGGAATTTAGTAAAAGATATTTTACCTAAAATAGATATTAAAAACTCAAAAATAGGGCTAGTAAAAAAGGATTTTGAAAGATTTAGTAAAAAATTAAGTGATGAATATTTTGCAAATTGCATGATAATAGATGATAGCTATATTGGTGGAATCATAGTAGAATCGCAAGAAATATTTATTGATTCTACTATAAAAAATTCAATTGAAGAAGAAGTAAGAAAAAAAGATTTGGGGTGAGATTAATTGCAAAAAAAAGTAGTAACTTCCATTAACGGACCAGTAATTTTGGCAAAAGGTGAAGGCGATTTTGCTATGCATGATATTGTTTATATTGGAAAAGAAAAAATTTTAGGTGATGTAATAAAAATAAAAAATGATACAGCTACAATTCAATGTTATGAAAATACAAGTGGATTAAAAATTAATGAAGAAATAATAAGTGATGAAGAACCACTTTCTGTATTATTAGCACCAGGATTAATGGGAAAAATTTTTGATGGAATTCAAAGACCTTTAAATAGACTAAAAGAAGAAGAGGGAGATTTCATAAAAAGAGGTAATAACATACCTGCTATTGATTTTGAAGAATTATGGCATTTTGTACCAACGATTCAAATAGGTGATACTGTAAAAAAGAGCACAATTATTGGTAATGTACAGGAAACCCCATTAATAGTTAATAGAATTATGAATTCTTCAAGCTTGGAAGGAAAAGTTATAGAAATTGCTAAAGAAGGCAATTATAAAGTAAATGATGTACTTGCAAAGGTACAAACAGAAGATATGAATATTTTTGAAATAACAATGCTACAAAAATGGCCAGTTAGAAAACCAAGAGAATATAAAGAAAGATTAGTAGTAAATGAGCCACTTCTTACAGGACAAAGGGTTATTGACTCTATGTTTCCAATTGGAAAAGGTGGAACAGGAATGATACCTGGAGGGTTTGGAACGGGAAAAACAATGCTCCAGCACCAATTTGCTAAATGGAGCAATGCAGATATTATTGTTTACATTGGATGTGGAGAACGTGGAAATGAGATGACAGATGTACTAGAAGAGTTTCCAAAATTGATTGATCCAAAAACTGGTAGACCAATGATAGAAAGAACAATTTTAATTGCTAACACTTCCAATATGCCTGTTGCAGCAAGAGAGGCTTCTATCTATACTGGAATTACAATGGCAGAGTATTATAGAGATATGGGATATAATGTTGCTGTAATGGCAGATTCTACATCAAGATGGGCAGAAGCTTTAAGGGAAATTTCAGGTAGACTTGAAGAACTTCCAGCAGAAGAAGGATTTCCTTCATATTTACCATCTAGATTATCAGAATTTTATGGAAGAGCAGGAATAGTTGAAAGCTACAACGGAAAAATTGGTTCAGTTACTATAATTGGAGCTGTTTCTCCACAAGGATCTGACTTCTCTGAACCTGTAACACAAAATACTAAAAGATTTGTTCACTCGTTTTGGGGATTAAGTCGTGAGCTTGCTTATTCAAGACATTATCCTGCAGTAGATTGGAATATAAGCTATAGCGAATACATTTCTACATTGCAAAACTGGTATGAAGAAAATGTAGATGTAGAGTTCTTAGAAATAAGGCAAAAAATAGTACAAATTCTAGAAGAAGAAAATGAACTGTTAGAAATTGCTCGTGTTGTTGGACAAGATGTTTTGTCAGAAAGCAATAAGTTAATATTAGAAATTGCAAAAATAATTAGAATTGGTTTCTTACAGCAAAATGCATTAGATTTAGTAGATACTTCAGTTTCAATAAATAAGCAATTTAAAATGATGCAAACAATTATATTATTATATGAAAAATCTTTAAATTTAACGCAAAAAGGAATTCCGATTTCTGAAATAAAAAAACTAGGATTTCTAGATAAATTTAATAATCTTAAATTTGAAATAAAAAACGACGAATTAGAAAAATTTGATTATATAAATACAAAAATAAAAAGCAGTTTTAAAAAATTAGAGGAAGAATATAAGGAACATATTTAAATTATACATCAGAATAAATTAAGAGGTGACTAAAAGATGAAAATACAATATATAGGGCTAGAGGAAATAAATGGACCATTAGCTTTTATCAAAACTCCAAAGAATGTATCTTTTGAAGAAAAAGTTAATATTGAATTGAAAAATGGAGAAAAGAGAATAGGAAACATTATAAAACTTGACAATGATATTACAACTATTCAAGTATATGAAGGAACAAATGGAATAAATTCAAAATCTACTAAGACTGAATTTATGGGAGAACCTCTAAAGGTGAATTTATCTAGATATATGCTTCGGAAGAGTGTTTAATGGAATAGGGAAGCCGATTGATGGACTTCGGAAAAATTCAACCAGAAGTAATTAGAGATATTAACTCTAAGCCAATTAATCCTGTATCTAGGGAATATCCAAGAGATTATATTCAAACAGGTATATCTGCAATTGACGGATTAATGACACTAATTAGAGGACAAAAATTGCCTATTTTTTCTGGAAGCGGTATTAATCACAATGAATTAACAGCTCGAATTATTAAACAATCAAATATTAATGATAATGGCGAATTTGCTATTGTATTTGGACTTATGGGTGCCGAATATGAAACTGCTCAGTTTTATAAAAAAAGCTTTGAAGATAATGGAGTATTATCTAAAGTTGTAATGTTTGAAAATTTATCTAATGATTCGTCTATAGAAAGAATATTAACTCCAAAAATTGCACTAACTTGTGCTGAATACTTAGCCTTTGACTTAGGAATGCAAGTTTTAGTAATCTTAACAGACATGACTGCATATGCTGAATCTTTAAGAGAAATTGCAACATTAAAAGGAGAGATTCCTAGTAGAAAAGGCTATCCAGGATACTTATATAGTGACTTGGCATCTATTTATGAAAGAGCAGGAAAGATAAAAGGCAAAAAAGGTTCAATTACACAACTTCCAATTTTAACTATGCCAAATGATGATATTTCACACCCAATACCAGATACAACAGGATATATTACAGAAGGACAAATTGTTTTAAGTAGAGAATTATATCAAAAAGGTATAAATCCTCCAATTAATATTTTGGATTCTTTGTCAAGACTTATGAAAGACGGAATAGGTGCTCGGATATACAACTGAAAATCATGCTAAAATTGCAGATAAAATATTTGCAGCATATTCGAAAGTTGGTGAAATAAGATCTTTAGCTAAAGTTTTAGGGGAAGCAGACTTAAGTGCAAATGATATAAAATTTTTAGAATTTGGAAATGCTTTTGAAAAACAATTCATAAATCAAGGTCCAGATGAATCAAGAACAATTTTTCAAACTATAGAACTTGCTTCAGAATTACTAAAAATTTTACCAGAAGAATAAAAAAATGTAAGGGTGATAATCTATATGGGAATGCGTAACTTGCCTACAAAAAATAATTTAATAAAATTAAAATCATTTATAAATCAGTCAAAAGAAGGAAAAAAATTACTAGAACAGAAAAAGTTGATTCTGCAAAGAGAAATGGACAAATATATAAAAGAAAGAAAAGAACTAAAAAAACGTGGAGAAAATTTATTAAAGGAAGCATTTGAATCATTAAAAAATGCTAATGTTGATATTGGAATTGAAAGAGTTGCAGATATTGCAAATGGAATAGAAAAAGACGACTCACTTGATATTAAATATATAAGTGTTATGGGTGTTGAAATTCCTTCTGTTGTTATAGGAGAAAAAGAGCAGAAAATAAATTTTGGTTTATATGAAACAACAGTAGCAATGGATGAAGCAATAGTGAAATTTCAAGAAGTAAAGGAATATCTTGTTAATTTTGCACAAATTGAAACCACTATTACGCGTTTGAAGGCGAGTATCGAAAAGGTTGAAAGAAGAATAAATGCATTAGAACAAGTGATTATTCCTAGAGACGAAAAAATAGCCAAAAAAATAAGTGATATACTAGATGAAACAGAAATGGAAGAGTTTGCAAGATTGAGAATTGTAAAAAAAGATAAAAAAGAGTAGGAAATTCGGATAATATAAAATAAAAACATAAAACTATTACAATTACGTAAAAACGACAATTGTAATAGTTTTTATAATTACAGTTAGATACTAAAAGTATGAACTTTAAGTTGTAAATTAATTGAATTTGATTTATTAATTTAGCGCTTTTTAATTATCGTATATGTACTTCTTCCAAAATAGGTAAGCATTTATCTAGTGAATCAACAACTTGAACCATTGAAGATAGTCCTCCTAAACCACGCTTTTCTAATATTTCATATTGTTCAAGCAATGAATCAAAAATGTGATTATCATTAATCAATATAATTTTTCTTAATTTATTAAAATCAGCCATATAGCCATTTGAATAGCTGTCTAAAGAAGTAAGATAATTTATTAATTTATTTCCTCCATGATACAATATTACATAATGATAAGATTTAGCTAATTCAGGGATAGCATTATCCATACAAAAGACCTGGTTTATTTTATCATGGTAGCCAGTAGTTTCTTTAATTTCCTGTTCTCTAAGACGTATTATTTTCTTATCAACATTTTGAGCAACTATTTCTCTCTTATAGCATGTCGTTTTGGGAATAAATTCATTAAAATTAGAAAAACATAAAGGTTCATCAAATACAATATCAAAATTTCGCGGACAATTTTCTAAGTAATGCATTGTAAGCTGATGGTTTAATCCGGTTTTTAAATTTATAATCTCCTAATTGGGAAAAAATATAATCATTACTAGGATAATGACCAATATATGTGCAAAATTGTTTTGCTTGATTAATAATTCCCGTATTTTCATCTGAATCTGGTAAATCTTCTGCAATTAAAATAACTTTTTTCAAAGTAAAACACCTCTTTTTTAGGTTAAAACCTCTTTTAAATTTTAAATTATTAATTTATAACTTTTTTGTTTCAACAATAAAATCAAGTGGATTTATAATAAAAGTTTTTAAATTATAGCATATTTTACATAAAATTGCAAATATAAATTTTAATAAAGTAATGTAATACGATTTCCACTTTTTTGAATAATTCCATCGCTTTTTAAATTAGCAAGTTCTCTCATCATTGCACTACGATCTATACTTAAGTAGTCAGCTAAATCTGTTAGAGAAAATGGAATGGCAAATGACTTTGTCATATTTCTTGTAGAAATTATTGTAAAATATGAAAGCAATTTTTCACGAATAGTACGCTTACTCAATAATTCTATTCTTGTATTTAAATCAATTATTTTCTTTAAAAATAAATTAGGCAATATTTGTAACAATGTATCATGAAATTTACATGTTTCAGTGCATTTATTTTGCACATTATCATAGCTAAAAAACAATACAGTGCTTTTTTTTTGTGCTTCAACAAATAGCTCATTATTTGTTGAAACATTATAAAAAATTTCACCGAAAATATTGTCAGTAAAAAAATGTTCAACAATAGTCCTGTTTCCGTTTAAATCATATCTAATTAAGTCTGCTTCTCCAGATATAAGTGTACAAAGTTGATTTCTTTTAGCTATAAAAGATGTAATAATTTCTCCTTTTAGAAAAGTCTTTTTTTGCACTTTGGAACAATTACCCAAAAAGTCTTTAAAAAAATCAGATACATTAATAATATAATCGTTCATACGAAATGCTCCTTTAAATTTTTAAATTACTAACATTATACACTAAAATAGTTGCAAATGCAACTATTTTAGAAATCAACGTAATAACTATGTAACAAAAATGTAATATAAAAAATTTTTTTTAAAATCCTTAGAGTGGAGCCAAGAAAGAATTGGAAAAATTTTTAAAATCATAATCTGTTGCAAAAGCAACAGAAAAAAGAAAAATATTGAGATATAAAAAATACATAACAAAACGGGGGAGGAAAAAGAAATGAAAGTTATAAAAAGAGATGGACGAGCAGTAGATTATAATAAAGAAAAGATTGTAACTGCAATTGAAAAAGCAAATAAGGAAGTAAGAACAAAACAAAGAGCTTCTAAGGAAGAAATAAAAGAAATTATAAATTATATTGAAGAATTAGATAAAAAAAGAATTTTAGTAGAAGATATTCAAGATATTATTGAACAAAAATTAATGGACTATAAAAAGTTTGAACTTGCAAAAAGATATATTGTATACCGTTATACAAGAGCACTAGTTAGAAAACAAAATACAACAGATGAATCTATTTTAGGACTAATAAAAAATCAAAATAAAGAACTTGCAGAAGAAAATTCAAATAAAAATACAGTACTTGCATCAACACAAAGAGATTATATAGCAGGTGAAGTATCAAGAGATTTAACAAAAAGAATGTTACTTCCAGAGAAAATAACAAAAGCACATGAAGATGGAATCTTACACTTTCATGATGCTGACTATTTCCTTCAACCAATTTTTAATTGCTGTTTAATTAATATAGGCGATATGTTAGATAATGGAACAGTAATGAACGGAAAATTAATTGAAAGTCCAAAAAGCTTTCAAGTAGCATGCACTGTTACAACACAAATTATAGCAGCAGTAGCAAGTAACCAATATGGTGGACAATCTGTAGATCTTAAACATTTAGGAAAATATTTAAGAAAAAGCAAAGAAAAATTCAAAAAAGAATTGGAGTCAAATTATGCAGGAAAGTTACCACAAGAAATTATTGATAGCATTGTAGAGAAAAGACTAAAAACTGAACTTTCAGCAGGTGTTCAAACAATACAATATCAAATTAATACATTAATGACAACAAATGGACAATCTCCTTTTGTAACGTTATTTTTAAATTTAGATGAAGAAAATGAATACATTGAAGAAAATGCAATGATTATTGAAGAAATTTTAAAACAAAGATATGAAGGAATAAAAAATGAGAAAGGTGTATACATAACACCAGCATTTCCAAAGTTAATTTATGTATTATATGAGCATAATTGTTTAAAAGGTGGAAAATATGATTACTTAACAAAACTTGCTGTAAAATGTTCTTCAAAAAGACTATATCCAGATTACATTTCAGCAAAAAAAATGCGTGAAAACTATGAAGGAAATGTATTTAGCCCAATGGGATGTAGAAGCTTTTTATCTCCATGGAAAGATGAAAATGGCAAATATAAATTTGAGGGTAGATTTAATCAAGGTGTTGTTAGTATTAATTTACCACAAATTGGAATTATTGCAGATGGAGATGAAGAAAAATTCTGGAAACTTTTAGATGAAAGATTAGAGCTATGCTTTGAAGCGTTAATGTGTAGACATTATGCATTACTTGGAACTAATTCTGATACAAGTCCAATTCATTGGAAATATGGAGCAATTGCACGTTTAAAAGCAGGAGAGAAAATCGACAAATTATTAAAGAACGGATATTCAACAATTTCACTAGGATATATTGGAATTTATGAAGTAACTAAACTAATGAAAGGTGTATCACATACAACAGAAGAAGGACATGAATTTGCAATTCGTGTTATGAAACATTTAAGAGAAAAAACAGATAAGTGGAAAGAAGAAACTGGAATTGGATTTGGATTGTATGGAACACCAGCAGAAAGCTTATGTTATAGATTTGCAAAAATTGATAAAGAAAAATTTGGAGAAATAAAAGATATTACAGATAAAGGTTACTATACAAATTCTTATCATGTTGACGTTAGAGAAAAGATAGATGCATTTTCAAAATTAAAGTTTGAAAGTGAATTTCAACAAATTTCTTCAGGTGGAGCAATTTCTTATATTGAAATACCAAATATGAAAAACAATCTAAAAGCATTAGAGGAAATTGTAAAATTTATTTATGAAAATATTCAATATGCAGAATTCAATACAAAATCAGATTATTGTCATGTTTGCGGATTTGATGGAGAAATTATTATTAACGATAAAAATGAATGGGAATGTCCACAATGTGGAAATAAAGATCATAACAAAATGAATGTAACTAGAAGAACATGTGGATACCTTGGTGAAAATTTTTGGAATGAAGGTAAAACAAAAGAAATAAAAGCTAGAGTATTACACTTGTAAAAATATATAGCAGTTTACTATTTTATAATATAAACGGTAAACTGCTATTGAATAATAATTTACGTAAGAAAGAAGGAAAGAAAATGAACTATGCAACTATAAAAGAATGCGATGTAGCAAATGGACCAGGAGTTAGAGTTTCCGTATTTGTTAGTGGATGTAATCATCATTGTAAAGGTTGCTTTAATGAAATTGCGTGGAACTTTAATTATGGCAATGAATTTACACAAGAAACAATTAATAAAATTTTAAAAGACCTAGACAAAGATTACATAGAGGGGCTATCACTACTTGGAGGAGAGCCATTAGAATATGCAAATCAAAAAGGTTTAGTTTCGCTTGTTAAGCAAGTAAAAGAAAAATTTCCAAATAAAACGATTTGGTGCTATACAGGGTTTGATTTTGAGAAAGATGTTATGGGTAAAATGTATCCAAATTGGAAAGAAACACGTGAAATTATAAATGATATAGATGTAATTGTAGATGGAAAATTTGAATTAGAGAAAAAAAATCCATCATTAAAATTTAGAGGTTCAGAAAACCAAAGATTAATAGATGTTCAAAAAAGTATAAAAGCTAACAAAATTGTTTGGGCTGATGTAGAAGATGAAGAAATAAAAAAGGCAAACTAAATAAGAGAAAATTAAGTAAAATTGATAAAATACTAATTGACAAAGATTAACTATTATGGTAAAATATGAACTTGTAAGCCGCCTAGGTCGGGTACCTAAATGCTAATATTTCATTAGCTACCTAGTATTTTATGCTTAGCGAGTATACGTATAAAGGGAGGTGTACTGTAAGATGTACGCAATAATTGAAAGTTGTGGAAAACAATACAAAGTTACAGAAGGAGATGTTGTTTTCTTTGAAAAATTAGATGCTGAAGAAGGAAAAAAAGTTACATTTGATAAAGTGATTTTAGTATCTAATGAAGGAAAAGTTGAAGTTGGAACTCCATATGTAAAAGGTGTTAAAGTAGAAGGAAAAGTAGTTGCACATGGTAAAGGTAAAAAAATTATCGTTTACAAATACAAAGCAAAGAAAAACTACAGAAGAACACAAGGACATAGACAACCATATACAAAGGTTGAAATAACAACAATAAAAACAGCTTCTACAAAAAAAGCAAAAGCAACAGTAGAAGCATAATATAAAGTGATTAAGAATCTACAAAATGGAAGGAGTGAGAAATCATGGCTCATAAGAAAGGGCAAGGTAGTGTTAAGAACGGAAGAGACAGTGAATCAAAGCGCCTTGGATTAAAAAGAGCTGATGGACAAATTGTTCCAGCAGGAAATATTTTAGTAAGACAAAGAGGAACAAAAATTCATCCAGGAACAAACGTAGGTATTGGAAGTGACGATACATTATATGCAAAAGTAACTGGAAGAGTTAAATTTGAAAGATTAGGAAAAGACAAGAAAAAAGTTAGTGTTTACCCAGTAGAGGAAACTAATAATTAAAATATAGTAAGAGAACATATTTTTAAAATACCACAATATTAGACAAAAGGTTTAATTTTGTGGTGTTTTTTAATTAGTAGGAGGAAAGATGAGAGTATTAATAACAGGAGCTTCATCAGGAATAGGAAGAGATTTAGCAAGAGAGTTTTGCAAAAGAAAATATGAGTTAATTTTAGTTGCAAGAAATGAAGCAAAGCTAAAAGAGTTACAAGAAGAATTTGAAAAATATACTAAAGTTTCAATAGTTTCGCTTGATTTATCAAATCCGGAAAACTGCAAAAAACTATATAAAGAACAGAAAAATGTAGATATATTAATAAACAATGCTGGATTTGGAGTGTTTGGCGAATTTGCTAAGACCGATTTAGAAAAAGAGATAAATCTAATAAATACAAATATTACAGCAGTTCATATTTTAACAAAATTATATTTGAAAGATATGATAGAAAAAGATGCTGGAATTATTTTAAATGTTTCTTCAATTGCAGGAAGTATGCCAGGTCCATTAATGTGTGCATATTATTCTTCAAAAGCGTATGTTTTAAGGTTATCTGAAGGAATAAGAGAAGAATTAAAAAAGAAAAAATCAAATGTACAAATAAGTGTATTACAACCAGGACCTGTAAATACAAATTTCAATAATGTTGCAGGAGTAAAATTCAACTTAAATTCTTTAACCAGCCAATATGTAGCAAAATATACTGTAGAGAAACTACTAAAAGGTAAATTTGCAATAGTTCCTGGAATACAAATAAGGCTATTAAGATTTATAGCAAAAATTATGCCAAACAATATTATTACAAAATTTGTATACCATATGCAAGAAAAAAAAATGTAATTATAGTAGACTAAAAATAAATTTAATTTGTAACCTACAATAATATAAATGGTAAAATTAGATTAACCTTGAAAAAAAAAAAAAAATAAAGTATAATAATACTAATTATGTAGTGTATAAGAGGAGGAAGGTATGTTTACCGATTATGTAAAAATTTTAGTAAAATCAGGAGATGGTGGAAACGGAGCCGTTTCATTCAGAAGAGAAAAATATGTAGCAGCAGGCGGACCAGATGGTGGTGATGGAGGAAAAGGCGGAGATGTTTATTTCGCAGTAGATCCAGATGCAAATACTTTAATTGATTTTAGATATAAAAAGAAATTTAAAGCAGAAAACGGAAAAAATGGTGAGGCAAACCGTAGATATGGAAAAAGTGGAGAAGATTTATATATACAAGTTCCAATAGGAACTATTATAAGAGATGCAGAAACAGGAAAAGTTTTAGCAGATTTATCTAAAAAAGGTCAGGTAGAAAAAATATTTCCTGGCGGAAGAGGTGGAAAAGGTAATTCACATTTTGCAACATCAACAAGACAAGCTCCAAGATTCTCACAAGGACGGAGAAAAAGGAATAGAGAAGGAAATAATATTAGAATTAAAGTTACTTGCTGATGTAGGATTAATAGGATTCCCAAATGTGGGAAAATCAACATTTTTATCTGTTGTAACATCAGCATCACCTAAAATCGCGGATTATCACTTTACAACATTAGAACCGAATTTAGGAGTTGTAAAAGCAGAATATGGAGATAGCTTTGTAATTGCAGATATACCAGGGATTATAGAAGGAGCAAGCCAAGGCACAGGACTAGGACTTCAATTTTTAAGACATATAGAAAGGACAAGATTGTTACTACATGTAATTGATGTATCTGGAGCAGAAGGAAGAAATCCTGTAAAAGACTTTGAAATAATAAATGAAGAGTTAAAAAAATACAGTGAAAAACTAAGTACAAGAAAGCAAATAATAGTTGCAAGCAAAATTGATAGTATGCAAGATGAAACTTTATATAAAGAATTAAAAGAATTAGCCAATAAAAAGAATATGGAAATATTCAAAATATCATCTGCAACAGGCGAAGGAATAAAGGAACTATTAGCGAGAGTTTCTGAAATATTAAAAACATTGCCAAAAGAGGAACTTTATGAAATAGAAGATAGAAAAGTATATACATTGGAAGAAAAAGATGATGGATTTACAATATTTCGTGAAGATGGAATGTTTGTTGTTGATGGACCAGCTGTACAAAAAGTAATGAGAAGAGTAAACTTAGAAGATAATGAATCTATGTATTATTTCCAAAAATGTCTAGAACAATTGGGAGTAAACAAAAAACTAAAAGAGGCTGGAGTACAAGAAGGAGATACTGTAAAAGTAGTTGATTGGGAACTAGAATGGTATGATTAATTAAAAAAGATAGTAAATATAGGCATGTGATTTGAATTATATAGTTTTAATTATATTGTCTATATTTTTTACTAAAAAAATATTTAAAACATTAAAAAACTACTTGCTAAACGTATGAAAATTTGTTATTATAAAAAGGTAATAATTAAAATTTAGATTAAATTTTAATTTATAATGCCGGTGTGCTGGAATTGGTAGACGGGGCAGACTCAAAATCTGTTGTCAGCAATGGCGTGTGGGTTCGAGTCCCACCACCGGCACCAAAAGAATTAAATCGTTGCACCAGACGAAAAACTGAAGAAATCAACTGTAAAAGGTTGTTTTTTTTTCTTTTATTGCAAATGTTTATAATTGGTTTAGAAAGTGACATAATAAAAAAATTAATCAAGTATTTGAATAGTTACAACATGAAGAAAATATTATTTGAATGTCAAATATACGATGCATATTATGCAGAAAAATAATTTGTTTGTAAAATAAATTGATGATCATCAGAAGTTATGATAATATTTAATAAAATAAACTTGGAGGTATTTTTGGAAAAAAATTTAGTTTGTTCATATAGAATATATGTTGAAATAAAAATTAAAAAAATGGTAATGATATATTAGTTTATTCTGCTATGACAAACAAAGAATAGTTTTAAAAGTAGAATTTAATAAAGAACATATATTTTATTCCAATATGATGCTAGGAAATTTAAATGGTACAAATGATTCAATGTTTTATTTATACAATAAAATGTTCAGAAAATTTAAAAGAAACAGAAATATCTTCATATATTCAGTATTTATTCGACAATATAATATTAATAAATATATGGAGGATCGATTATGAATAACAAAAATAAAATTAAAATAGTTATATTATGGCTTGTATTTTTAGGAGTGTGTATTGTACCAATATTTATATGGTTAATTAAATATAATTTATTATTTGCTGTAATTATACCTGTTATTTTATTAAGTATTTATATACTAATAATAAAAAAATCAAATCTTCGTAAGACAAAAGGTGAAAAGATTATAGAAAAAGCAGTTGAGGATGGTACAGTTGTGTATGGCTAAAAGATTTGGAAAAATAAAAAGCTATTTGGCTGATTTAGACTCGCAAAATGTTTGTTTTAGACAAGATAGGTATGGCGCCAAATATGAATATATAGTAAATGGTCATAGATATGTTTATAAATGTATTTTTAGAAATAATGTACCACCTGATGAAATTGAATTATATTATCCGAAAGGAAAACCAAAAAAAGCGATAAGCGATAGTACAGAAAAATTAGGTTCTTCATATATATTATTTATGCTAATAATTCCAGCTATAATAGTAATTGTAGTACTACTGTTATTAGGTGTTATTGATATTAAAAATATAATTAATATATAAAGAGAAAAAAATTATAAGCTCAAAAATAAATAGAAGAAATTTTAAAACAGAAAGAGTAATCTTAATTATAAGATTACTCTTTCTGTTTTGATTTGGAAATTAATGAAACTAAGGATTAGTGGAACCCAGCCAAATCTTTACAACTGCAAAGGCCTGGTTTGAGTTCTGGGGAAAATCCAGCATAGATATGTCCCCGTGCACCAGCAGATTGAACAACAAATGATGTAGTTTTTGATGCCTCCTCAAAAGCTGTATCAACGAAACGTTTTGTTATTTCTTTACCATTTTTATAGTATTGGTTAACAAATGATGCCAAAAAAGCATCTCCAGCACCTGTTGTATCTACAGCATCTAAGACAGCATTTCTAAGGATCTTTCCATATGAACATGAAGAACTTACAACGATTTCAGCACCATGTTTACCCCAAGTAATAATAAGTATTTTGGGTTTTAAGATATCATAAAAATCTCTATATTTTTTTAAACTGAAGAGATCCTTCAAATACATTGCAACTTTTCCGTTCATTTGAATAATTTCAAATTTTTCGCTAAGAGAAAGGATGTTCTGTGGAGAAAGAGTTCTACGTACATGACCTAAATCGATAATTTTATCATTAGGTAAAATACTAATGAGCTCTATGTCTTGTGCGGTTAAGTGATCAAAGATGATAACATCATTAGATTTAATCTTCGATATACAATATTGGTTTGTTGTAAAGCTTTTTTCATACCATGTTACATTTCCACATATTGGACAAATCTTGCTTGAAGAAAAGTGTCCATTTTCAAGACTGCTTAAGTGATAAATTCTGGATTGTGGCATATCAATAATCTTTATATCAGATATATCAACATACTCACGCTTGAAACCTGCCAATATCATCTGACCAATGATATTGGAATTTACTGTACCTATAACTGCGGTAGGATTTCCTAAATAAGCAAGACCCAATAAACAGTTAAATTTAGAAGATCCTCCATCGATGAGAGCCAATTTCTTAGGGCTTTTGTAGTAGTAATCTGCGGGTGGGTCACCTGTTACTATGAACCGTAATTTTTCCATTAAAATTCCTCCTAATAATAAAGTATAATATAAATTATATCATGAAAATACTAAAAATAGTACTAAAATGAAAAAAAATTAATACATTTATTAGCATAGAACACTATATAAAATAAAAGTTAGGAGGTAGACATGCAAGAAAACATTGAAATTAAAGCCGAAAGGATTAGAGAAATAGTAAAAAGTGAAAATATAAGAAATATATATTTAAACTTTATAGATTTAAATGGCAATATTCGTAGCAAATTGGTAGGAGTAAAAGAATTAATAAATAATACTCATGTTTCATGGAATGATGGAATTAGCATAAATGGTAGATTAATAACTGATTTTAAAAATAACATACAATCAGATTGGTTAGTATTATTACCTGATGCTGACTCATTTAGAATAATTCCATTTTTAGAAGAAAGTCAAAAATCAGCAATGTTAATGTGCCAAATAAAGAACTTTTCGCTAGATAGTAGAGACTTATTAAAAAAAGCGGTTAATCAATTATATACAAAAGAAAAGTGTATTCCAGTAGTAGGAACAGAGCTTATATATGAATTCACTTGTAATGGGCAAGATTATTATCATACACTCCCAACTAGCAGTAGTACAATTTTTAATAATTCTTTAGTAGATTGTTTATTAGAATCGAAAATAGATGTGGAATATTATATGCCTTATGGCAAAAAGCATAATAGGATTGATTTAGTACCCGATATTGCAACAAATAGCGCAGATAAGTATACAGTTTCTAAATGGTTTTTAAGAAGCTTAGCTACAAAAGTAAATTATGATATTAAATTTTCAAAACTAGATGAAAATAGTCTTTCATCATTTCCAATGCATATAAGTTTATGGGATGAAAATAAGAAAAATAATTTATTTTTCAGTAATGATGATGAATTTGAATTAAGTAATTTGGCAAAAAAATTTATAAACGGTATTTTACATTTTAATAAATATATTTATGCTGTTACAAAAGCAACAACAAAACAAGAAATGTTAAATTTAATACCAACGTTGTCAATGAATAGAGATAATTCACTTATACAAGTTCCTTTATATTTTAAAGAAAAACAAAAAAAGGATAGAGTAGGGTGGAGCAAAAGACTAGTTTATCAAGGTGCTACATCAGATTGTAATCATTATCTAGTTTTAGCATGTATATTATATGCAGGAATTTTTGGACTACAAAATTTAAGTGAAAATGAAAAACATATTGAATGTGTTAATCAATATTCATGCGAGGAGCTGCTACAAGAAGTAAAAAATAATGAATATTTTATAAAAACAATAGGAGGTGATTTTACAGATTATATTATAAATAAATTAAACTGTAAGAAAGGAAATTAGAACTTATGAATCAAGAATTTTGCTTATTTCAGGTTAATAAAAAAAGAGTAATATGGGAAGTTACTAAGTTTTGCAATTATCATTGCAAACATTGCTGTGCATCAGCAGAAATAATAGATACAAAAGACGAACTTAAATTAGATAATTTTATTAAAGCTTTAGATGAAATGAAAGAATATGGAGTAGAAGAGATATATTTTTCAGGAGGTGAACCATTTTCTAGAAAAGATATATTACAAATATTAAAAAAGGCTGTAGATAATGGCATAAAATGTAATATCTCAACGAATGGCTCATTAATTACTGAAAATATTGCTAAAGAATTAAAAAAATTAAACATAAATAAAGTTCATATTAGTCTAGATCACTATGATAAGGAAAAATTCAATTCATTCAGAGGCGGAGAATACTTTGAACCAACGATTAATGCAATAAGATTACTAAAAGATAATAATATTTATGTAAGAGTTGGTGCAGTTATATGGAAAGAAAACGTAAAACAAATAGAAGAAATGATACAATATCTAATTAATTTAAATGTAGATGAAGTTGTTTTTAATTGGTTAATAAAAGTTGGTAGATTAACCAAAAACGAAGATGTATGTGTTAATATTTCTGAATTTGATTCTACAATTAATAAAATTCGAGAACTAAAGAAGAAATGTGAAAAAAATATAAAAGTATCTATGCATAGAAGTTGTAAATTCGAAGATAGTAATCAGATATGTCCAGGAGGAGAAGACTTTTTTTACATTTCACCAGAAGGAAAGCTTGCACCATGTTCATGGATAAAGAAAATGGATAAAAATACAATCTCTAAAAATAGTCTAAAAGAAAAGTCTTTTCTTGAAATTGTAAAAGAAGATAATTTCAAGAAATTTAACAATATGAAAAATGAAAGAAAAGAAAAATATAAAACTGGGTGTCCAGCGATATGTTTTGAAAGAAATAATACATATTTTTCAAAAGATCCATTATTATTAGAAAAGGAGGAAAAGTATGGTAAATGTTCTAAATGCATGTCCGTTTAATTTAAAAGATGGAAAGGAAAGAATTCTTTGGGAAATAACACCTAGATGTAATATGAATTGTAAGCATTGCTTATTTTATATGGGAAATGGAAAAAAATGCTCAGATGAAATTACAATGGAACAAGCATTTGAAATTATAGATAATATTAAAAAAGATAAATCTATTAAAGCAATTTGGATTTCGGGTGGAGAGCCATTGCTGAGAAAAGATATTGTGGAAATTTGTAAATATATAAAAGAAGCGGGAATAAAACCGTCAATTAGTACAAATGGAGTTTTATTAACCGAAGAATTAATAGAAAAGTTATATAATGCTGGTGTAGAATATATGCACCTTAGTATTGATGGCGCAACTGCACAAACACATAATAATTTAAGAGGTGTACCACAAGCTTTTGAAATTTTAATGGATAAAATGGAATTATTAAAAACATTTCCAATTAATGTTGGAGCAAGCTTTATGGTAACAGAAGAAAGCATTGATGAAATAGATGGAGTATTAGAAATTGCAAAAAGTAAAAATTTGAATGTGATTAGTTTTTACCTTGTCGCAGAACTTGGAAGAGGAGCAATTAATTTTAAAAAAGAAAAGTTTGAGCTAGCGAAAAAACTCTATGAAAAAATAAATTCAATTGATAGAAACAGATATCCAGGTCTTAAAATCGAAATGTTTAGAGCTAATAGAAGTAACTTAGATGATAACGATATAATCCAAGAATGCAAAGGATATAACTTTTTTAATATAACATATGATGGCAATTTAGGTGGGTGTCCATGGCTTATGAAATCGGAGCATGCATTTACAGTTCGGAAATTTATTAAATGAAGATTTTATAGTACTAAAAGAAAAATGTTCAAATGAAATGAAAAAACTTATAAATAATAGGAAAGAAAGAATAGAATATTGCACAAATTGTGACAGAAATAAAGAATGTGGGAAGGGATGTGTAGCTCTTCAAATAAATGCAAATAATAAACTAAAGGGAATGGATGAAGTGTGTCCAAAAATAAGGAAAGAGGTTTTAGGTATTGAATGTTCTTGATTGGAAAAAACGAGAAGATTTAAATACATATGATTTAGAAATTGGAAATTATATTTTTGAGATTAAAACTTCAAAAAAAATATTTTTATCAGATTATAACAATATAGAACCAAATGATAATCTGCCTAAAATTAAAATAAAAATCTGGATAGAGGAAAGTGAAGAATTAAAAAGAGAATTTTATAATAGTTGTAAAGATAAAAAGATATTTGTACCAGATGAACTTGCTATATTTTATGAACAGTGCAATAAAAAACTAGAACATAAATATTCATTAAAAAATAAATTTAATAAGTATTATAAAGATAAGGATAATATTTTTTTGTGTTTTAATTATATAACAGATAAGTTCTATATTTATTATAAATATGGGATAAATGAGATTTTCATAATTGGAAATGAAAAAAGTTTAGAAAGAATAATCCTTGACTTTCTAACAGTCAGTAGTATAATATTACCTATACATTCTTTGGCAGTAAAAACCAAAGGCGGTCTTGGAATTTGTATTTTAGGAGAAAGTCGGGTCAGGTAAAACATCTTTTATGATAAAGCTTATAGAAAGAGGATATCTTTTTCTTACAGATGATGCGCTTTTTATAGATAAAGAAAAAAATCTTATAAGAGTAAATACTTTCTTTTCATACAGAAAAAAATATCCTAATAACATAAATTTAGAAGAATATAGTAAAAAAATTAATAATGAAAAAATTATAATTGATTTCAAACTAGCAAAAAAATTAATCAATTTAGAATATGCAGATACAATAGAAGACTATATATTTTTTAAGCTAAGTGATATTAAAAAGGTTCAAGAATTAAAAGAACCTTTTCCATGTATTCCAAGGGAAAGTTTTTGGTGTTTATCTTTTTTAATAAAACAAAAACAAAATGAATACATTAAAGATATTTTAGAAAAATCGATTTATGAATGGAATGAGATTACAAAAAATTCTAGATTTATTAAAATTGATTTTCAGGATTTAGAAAAATTCACGAATGAATTTGTAAAACACATAGAAAAACTAAGAGGGTGAAAAAATGAAAAAAATGCTTGTTAGCGATTATGACGATACATTTTATACAGATGAGGAAAGTGTCAAAAAAAATGTTAGTAAGGTAAAAAAATTTAAAGAAAATGGAAATCTTTTTGTTATTGCAACATCAAGAAGTTGGAAATCAATTAGCCAAGAAATAGAAAAGTATAATATTGAATGTGATTATGTCATTTGTAATGCAGGTGCAATAATTATTGATCCTAAAAAAAATAGTACAATTTATAGTGACTTTTTGAAGCAGGAATATATAACCAAAATCGAAGAGATATTAAAAAAACAATCAGATGCTGAAGTTACAAGGTTCACAGAAGATGATGGCATCTCAAAAAGCGGAATTTTAGGCTACAAAATAAAAGGTGATAGAATAATATTAAGTAATATTATGAATGAGATAAAACAGACTAATATGTGCTTACAAATTATTTATAGCAATGAAAATAAATTATTTATAAACGGAACAAGTGCAAAAGAAGATGCAATTGAAGAAATTTATAAATTAGTTAATGAACCAATTAATATCGTGACTGTCGGAGATGATAAAGTAGATATTGGCATGATAAAAAAGTATGATGGATATAGAATGAAAAACAGTTCAGAAGAAGTAAAAAAGGTAACCAATAAAGAGATTGAAAATGTATATGATATTATATGAAAAACCCCCTTTTGTGTAATCACAAAGGGGGAAAAACTTTTAAAAGGGTCTACCAGTTGAATTATTCTTTGGCTGGGTTGTCTTTGATGCGTGTGAAGTTTGCTTTTTTTGCTGAGTTGTCTTTGATGCGTGTGAGGTTTGCTGAGTAGTGCTTTCACCTTGTGTATCTTTCGTTTCTGTCTTGTTAAATTTTGATCCAAATACATAACCTATCAAAAACAAAATGACTGCTAGGATAAGCACGATTGTCAACAAGACAATTGATTCAAATTCATATTTAAAAACAATAATCTTGAGACATGACAGCAATTCAGCTGTCGTTTCATTTGTAAAAAAGTAAGCTATTAATAAAGACAGCAAACTTACTACAATAATAACCAAGGAGCATTTAACTCCAGACATTTTCTTCATTTCTTGATCCTCCTTTGTTGTAAATTTTTCATGAAAAAAATGTTATGTATATATATTATATACCGTTTTACATAAAATGTAAATACTTATTCTGAATTTTATTCAGAGAATTATTAATAATAAATCATATAATCAATTTCTGGGAAGATGCAATCCTTTTTTTGTATTGATTTTAAAAATTCTCTATCAATATTATTATCTTTTATTTGTTCATATAATTTAGTAAATCTTCCAATATGATCTTTAATTCTCTTTTTTGCGTAATCTACCATTGTTCCGTTTGTTATAATGAAAAGCCAGTCACTACTTTGAGCAAGTAACAATTCACGAGCACATTGATTTAATGCAGATTTTTTTAACTTATTTTGTTCATTAGGAAATAAATGACAAAGCTCAACCATTCTATCTCCTGCAACATGTAAATGTCTATGAACATAGTCGTTACTTGGATTAAGCCATACTTCACTATAACCGTTTGCACCCCAACTTGAACGGCAAGGAGTTGCCTCTTGCATTAAAGGAAATTTATCTATATATTCACCTGGAGTTATTAATTTGAAATTATCCTGATCAAAGTAAATCTTTTTAAATAAGATATACAACCAATATGGTCCTTCATACCACCAATGACCATAAAGTTCAGCATCATATGGACATAAAATAATAGGTGGTTTTTCCATAAGTGAAGATAGATGATTTATTTGAGAGATTCTACTATCTAAAAAATGTCCGGACTGTCTTTCAGCAGAATCTTTTGCCCACTGCAAATTGTAGTATTCTTTGCTCTCCGTTTTTCCTGTAATACGATAATATTTTATTCCAGTATGAACTCTTGCTCCATTAGATGCTATATATGGTTTTATATATTCATAATTAGCATCATAGCCAATATCTCGGTAAAATTCACGGTAATTATAATCTCCAGGATAGCCATTAATTGAGCTCCAAACTTGTCTTGAAGATTCAATATCACGTCCAAAAGCTATAACACCTTTTGGTGAAACGATAGGAGCAAATGTTCCATAAACAGGAGTAGGGTCAGCATATAAAATACCATGTGATTCTGTAATAATATATTCTATTCCAAACTCTTTTAAAAACTCGTCTGCTTCAGGGATGTAACCACATTCAGGAAGCCATATTCCACGAGGATTTTTCCCAAAATATTTTTTGTAAGTTTGTACACCTACTCCAATTTGAGCTTTTATTGTCTGCAGAGTAGTATAGAGAATTGGAAAATAACCATGTGTTGCTCCACATGTTATTATTTCCAAAACTCCAATATCTTGAAAATGTTTAAATGCTGAAATTAAATTACATTCATATACATCTTTAAATAAATGTAAGTCATTTGAATATTTTTGAACATAATATTTTGATAAGCTGTTTAAATGCTCATCATAAACAGTTCTTTTTACCTCTTTTTTTGCAAGTTCAATATGTTTTCTTAAATATTTTATATAACGCCTTTGAAGTAACTTATTATCAAGCATATTTAAAAGCGGAGGCGTAATAGACATTGTAATTCTAAAGTCAACTTTTTCCTCCACTAATTTTTGAAAGTTTGTAAGAAGTGGTAAGTATGTTTCAGAAATTGCTTCATAAAGCCACTGTTCTTCTAAATAATCTTCACTTTCTGGATGATGCACAAATGGTAGATGTGCATGTAAAACAAAACTAACATATCCTTTAGGTTGATTCATAATATATTTCTCCTTTGTGGTTTAACTAAATTTTAAATGATGAAGAGGTGCATGTAGAAGATGGATTTTTAAAATCATAATTTTGTATATTTTCTTCTGGATATATTTTTTCATATAAATCGTAAATATTATATATTTTCTCTATATTTTGTATAGAAAAAATTGAAGAGATATTTCTTTTTTCTCTTTTATTTGTTTTAACATTCTTAAAATATACAGAATTATTTAATATATTAAACAAAATATGGTCATTTGGAGCATCCATTTCATTAGACGAACTAATATATATATAATCACTGCTTTCATCAACTTTTTTGTAATTTTTATATTTTCTACCAAGTTCTATTTTATATGAACATTTAGCATCATTAACATGCAAATACCAACAGTTTGCAAAATCGTTTATTTCTACTTCAAATGTATAATTCATAGTCTCATTATGAATTAATAATACAGGTTTAGTTTCTATAAAAAAGTTTTCACCATATTTTTTTATAAATTCATTTTTATCATCGTCTGAGATGTCCCAGTAGACAAATAATGAATTTGGTGTTTGGGCTAGAAGTTTAACAGTAGTTTGATTATAACGGTATGGTAAGTCATAATATTCAAGTACTTCTATTTGTTTTTTTGTAGATGGTGAAGTTTTAGATTTTTTTGTGGCAGTACTTTTAGTAGTTTTCTTTTTGGTAGTTTCTTTTTTTGCCACTACCTTTTTTTCAGTAGTAGATTTATTTGTTTTTTTTGTGGCAGTACTTTTATTAGTAGAAGCAGATTTTTTTTTGCTATTTTCATTTGAGTTTTTTTTACTTGCTACCTCCTTTTTAACAGCTTGTTTTTTTATGTTGGAAGTTGCAGTTCTTTTCTCAGTCTTTTTTATTTTTTTTGTGTCTTCTGACACAACGATAGATTCTTTTTCTTTTGAATTTCTTGGCATAATTTCCTCCTTCGTGATATGTTTATATTTACTATAGTATATACTATATCAAAAGTTCTATAAATTCAAGTAGAATACATAACAAAATTTTTAAAAAATATATCGAAATATGTTTACTTTTACCAAAAAGTTGTATAAAATAAAGAAAAAGTTATAAATTATATTCAAAAGAAAAATGAAAGGGGATTTTAACCTATGAAAATATTAATGCTTACATGGGAATATCCGCCAAGAATAGTTGGAGGAATTGCGAGGGTAGTACATGATTTGTCACAAAGATTAATTAAAGATGGACATGAAGTTACAGTAATTACCTATAAAGATGGAGATGCACCAGAATATGAAAGCGATAAAGGAGTGCAAGTCTATAGAATTGAAAACTATATGATTCGTCCAAACAATTTTATCGATTGGATTATGCAAATGAATTTTAACATGATTGCAAAAGCAAATGAATTAATTGCAAATGGAGAAAAATTCGATACAATACATGCACATGATTGGCTTGTTGCATATGCTGCAAAAACATTAAAACATTCTTATAATATTCCACTTGTTTCAACTATTCATGCAACTGAAAGCGGTAGAAACAGTGGAATTCATGATGAGGTGCAAAGATATATAAACGATACAGAATGGCTTCTTACTTATGAGTCTTCTGAAGTAATTGTTAATAGTAATTATATGAAATGTGAGCTTCAAAGATTGTTTGGACTTCCTTTTGAAAAAATAAATGTTGTTCCAAATGGTATAAATATTAATAATTTCGCAGGAATCGAGAGAGACTATGAATTTAGAAGACAATATGCAATGGATAATGAAAAAATTATTCTATATGTTGGAAGATTAGTATATGAAAAAGGAATACAAAATTTAATATCTGCAATGCCAAAAATTCTAAATGGATATCATGATTCTAAATTGATTATTGCTGGAAAAGGTGGAATGCTTGATGAGCTTAAAGCACAAGCAAATTCAATGGGACTGGGAGATAAAGTTTATTTTACAGGTTATTTAAACGCAAAACAAGTTCAAAAAATGTATAAATGTGCAGATGTAGCTGTATTTCCAAGCACATATGAACCATTTGGAATTGTAGCTTTAGAGGCAATGCTTGCAGGAGTTCCAACAGTTGTATCAGATGTTGGAGGATTAAATGAAATAATTGAGCACGGGGTAAATGGAATGAAAAGTTATGCTGGAAACAGTAATTCGATTGCAGATTCTGTATTAAGCTTATTATATGATCACAAATTATCTGCTAATATTTCAAAAAATGCAAAAAATAAAGTTAAAGAACAATTTAATTGGAATAAAATAGCTCAAGATACACACTTTATATATGAAAAGGCAATTTGTCAAACAATGGCAGAAAAACAAGCAAGACAAATAGAACAAGAAAATGCAAAAAAGACTTCAAAAGCAAAAAATACAGATAAGGAAATTACAAAATTATTAAGTTTCAAAAAAAGGCATGCGTATGCTTAAATAAATTGAATAAGAGGAGAGAAAGTATAGTATGAATGTATATGATACTGCAAATCGTTTAGCATATGAGATAAAGGAATCTAAGGAGTATAAATTATTTGAAGAGGCAAAGCAAAAAATAAGCCAAAATCCAGAATTAAAATCAAAAATAGATGAATTTGAAAAAGTAAGATATGATGCTCAAGTTTTATCTATAAAATCTGGTGAAAATGATGGAGAAAAAATAAAGAAATTACAAGAGTTGTACAATATATTAATAAAAGATAAAGAAATAAAAGAATATTTTGATTTAGAAGTTAAATTTAATCTTATGATTGCAGATGTAAATAAAATTATAGCAGAAGCGATAAAAAATGTATTAAAATAAATAATAGAAAGTCACATCTATGTTTGGACAATGATGTGACTATTCTTTTTTATAAAGGGGGATAAATATGGAATATGTAATTGTAATTATTGTGAGTATAGTACTTTTGAGCATTTTAGCACTAGTTTACGATTTTAAAATAAGCAAAATTAAAAAGTTGAAAGAACTCGGATTTTCAAAAAAATTAAATGAAATTACCAATAAACTACCAGAAAATAAAGTGGTGTGTGAAGAAATTTTAAAACAATTACATAATGAAAACAACGTAAAAGTAGTGGAAAATCAAGACAAAAATGCAAAGGCAAGTTTATATATTGTTGTAACCAACACAATAAGTATTGCAAATATTAAGGAGTCTTGTAGTAGAATTCAAACAATAGCACATGAATGCATACACTCTATTCAAAATAAAAAAATATTAATGTTTAATTTTATTTATTCTAATATTTATATACTATACTTCACAATAATATGTATACTTACGATATTTAATAAAGTATCTAATCCTATGCTTCAAATTTTTATTTTAACATTACTAAGTTTTATTTACTATAAAGTAAGAAGCTATCTGGAAATAGATGCAATGACAGAAGCTCCGTATGTTGCCAAAGAATACATGGAAAATAGCAACTTGCTTAAAAAAGAAGAAATTGATGAAATAATGAACTGCTATAAAACAATTAATAATATAGGAATAAAAATGGTAAACTTACAATTTTTTGCAAATTGCATTTTAAAAATTATTATCTATTCAGTTATTTGTCTAATATAAACTATTGAAGATATGCTTTCATATAGAGTAATAGCACTTGAAAAAAGAAAAAAAGTATTATACAATATGAAAAAAGTAAAAATAGGAGAGATTTATGAACAAAAAATGGGAATGCTATCAAACGGATGAAGAAAAAGTAAAAAAAATGGCCAAAGAATATAATATTAGTCCATTAATTGCAACAATATTAGTAAATAAAAACTTAGAAGAAAAAAAAGATATTGATAAATTTTTAAACCCAACAAGAAACGATTTTTATGATCCATATTTAATGCCAGATATGGAAATCGCTATAAATAGAATTATAGAAGCTATAGAAAAAAGAGAAAAAATAATAATTTATGGTGATTATGATGTTGATGGAATTACAAGTATTACTGTACTAAAAAAGTTTCTTCTTGAAAGAGGAGCAATAGTTGATGATTATATTCCAAATAGATTAGATGAAGGATATGGATTAAATAAGGAAGCAATTAAAAAAATTGTAGAAGAGAAATATACTTTAATGATAACAGTAGATTGTGGAATTTCAGGAATAGATGAAGTAGAATATGCAAATAGTTTAGGACTGGAAACTATTATTACAGATCATCATGAACAGGCAGAAAAACTGCCTCGAGCATTAGCAGTTGTTGATGCAAAAAGAAAAGACAATAAATATCCATTTAATCAGCTTGCTGGAGTTGGTGTTGTCTTTAAATTAATTCAAGGTATTGGAATTAAATTAAATTTAGAAGAAAAAGAATATTTAAAATTTTTGGATTTAGTTTGTGTTGGAACAATTTCAGATATTGTTCCATTAGTTGATGAAAATAGAGTTATCGCAAAACTTGGACTTAAGCTAGTTAAAGTAACAAAAAATATTGGACTTAAAACTTTATTAAATAGTATTGGTTATAAAAATATAGATTCAACATGTGTATCATTTGGTTTAGCACCAAGAATTAATGCATGTGGTAGAATGGGACATCAAGAAGAAGCATTAAAATTATTTTTAACTGAGGATCCTAATGAGGCTGGAAGAATAGCCAATAAATTAAATGAATATAATAGAGAAAGACAGGAAAAAGAGAAAAAAATATTTACTGAAGCTTTAGAAATGATAAAAAATGATAAAAATGATAAACCATGTATTATTTTAGCAGGTGAAAATTGGCATCATGGTGTAATTGGCATTGTAGCTTCAAAAGTAACCGAAATGTACTTTAAACCAAGTATATTAATTTGCCTTGAAGATGATGAAGGAAAAGGTTCTGGAAGAAGTATTCCAGGATTTGACCTGCATGAAGCATTAAGTAAATGTGATAAATATATTAAAAAGTTTGGTGGACATTCTATGGCAATAGGAAGTACTATCAAAAAAGATGAATTTTCAAAATTTAAAGAACAATTTGAAGAATATGCAAGTAGTTGCAATATTGATAAAATTGTTCCAGTTATTCATATTGATGAAGAAGTTTCACTAAGAAATATAAACAAAGAAGTTGTAAAAGAATTATCTTTATTAGAACCATTTGGTGAAGGAAATAAAATGCCATTATTTTTATATAAAAATTTAAAAATTCATTCTATAAGAGCGCTATCAGAAGGAAAACATTTGAAGTTAACATTAAAGGATGATAATTATATGATAGATGCAATAGGATTTAATATGGGTGAACTTGCAAATGAATATTTAATTGGAAATAAAGTTGACATTGTAGGAACACTTGAAATAAATAATTTTAATAATAACGATAATATACAAATAAATTTAAAAGATATTAGAAAATCATATTAGAAATGAGAGGGGGATAATATGTCTAAAGTTAAAGATGTTACAATTGATGATATTATAGTGAAAGTTAAAGAAAAAAATAGACGTGCAGATATTAAAATAATAAAGAGAGCTTATGAATTTGCTAAATTGCATCATGGTGATCAACTAAGAAAATCAGGTGAGCCATATATTATTCATCCAATACAAGTTGCATATATTTTAGCAGATATAGGCCTTGATGAAAGCACAATTTGTGCTGCCCTGCTTCATGATGTTGTAGAAGACACACCTGTAACACATCAAGATATAGAAAAAAATTTTGGCAGTGAAATTGCAGAAATGGTTGAAGGAGTTACAAAGCTTGGAAAACTAAAATATACTTCAATGGAAGAACAACAAGTAGAAAACTATAGAAAAATGTTTTTAGCAATGGGAAAAGATATTAGAGTAATTTTAATTAAACTTGCTGATAGACTTCATAATATGAGAACATTAAAACATCTAAGACCAGAAAGACAAATTGCAATATCTCAAGAAACAATGGACTTATATGCACCACTTGCAAACCGTTTAGGTTTATATTCTGTTAAATGGGAACTTGAAGATTTAGCTTTTAAATATTTATATCCAGAGGAATATCATGAATTAGTTGAAGGAATAAATAAAAAAAGAGAAGAAAGACTTAAATTCATTGAAAAAATTATGGATGAAATTAGAGTACAATTGAAAAAACAAAAAATTGAAGCAGAAGTAACAGGAAGAGCAAAGCACTTATATAGTATTTATAGAAAAATGAGAAGAGATAATAAAACATTAGACCAAATTTACGATTTATTTGCATTAAGAATTTTAGTTAATTCTGTAAAAGACTGTTATGCTGCTTTAGGTGTGGTACATGAACTTTATAATCCGATGCCAGGAAGATTTAAAGATTATATTGCTGTTCCAAAACCTAATATGTATCAATCATTACATACAACACTAATTGGTGAAAAGGGAACACCTTTTGAAGTACAAATTCGTACATGGGATATGCATCGCATTGCTGAATATGGTATTGCTGCGCACTGGGCATATAAAGAGGCTAATAAAGATAAAAAAACTGCAGTTACTGTAAATGAAGATAAGCTTGCTTGGCTTCGTGAAACATTAGAATGGCAAAAAGATATGCAAGATCCACGGAGAGTTTTTAAATACACTTAAAACAGAACTTTTTGAAGATGAAGTATATGTGTTTACACCAAAAGGTCAAATTAAAGTATTACCAAGAGGAAGTACGCCAATTGACTTTGCATATAATATTCATGCTGAAATTGGTCATCATATGGTTGGAGCAAAAATTAATAGTAAAATGATGCCAATTATCACACATTTACATAATGGAGATATTGTAGAAATTATTACGTCAGATCAAGCTAAAGGGCCAAGCAGAGATTGGATTAAGTTTGTAAAAAGTTCTAGTGCAAAAAATAAAATAAAAGGTTGGTTTAAGAAAAATCAAAGAGAAGAAAATATTGAAAAAGGTAAAGATTCAATTGAGAAAGAAATAAAAAGATTATCACTTGACCATTCAAAAATATATAAACCTGAATTTATAAATGCAGCTCTTAACAGATATAAATTCAATTCTATCGATGATATGTATGCAAGTGTTGGATTTGGAGCAATATCAGCTGGAAAAATTATTGCTAGAATATTAGAAGAATATAGAAAAGAAAATAATGAAGAAAATTTAGAAGCTAAACTTGAGGAATTATCAAAAGAAAGAGTTATTCATTCAAAACCATCTAGTGTTGGAGTTGTAGTAGAAGGAATTGATAATTGCTTGGTTAGATTATCTAAGTGCTGTAGTCCCGTACCGGGTGATGAAATAGTTGGCTTTATAACAAGAGGTAGAGGAGTGTCAGTTCATAGAAAAGATTGTGTAAATATGAAAGATTTAATTTCACAAGCTGGAAGAATGATTGATGTTTATTGGTATAATGAACAAAAAGCTTCTTATGCAGTAGAAATTGAGATTTTTGCAAATGATAGAAATGGATTACTTGCAGATATTATTAGCCAAATTGGAAATAGTAATTGCAAACTTCTTGCTGTTAATTCAAAAGCTAATAAAGAGAGAATTGCAGTAACTGATGTTACAATTCAGGTTGAAAATTTAGATGAACTTAACAAAATATTAAAAACACTTAGAAGAGTGGATAGTGTTTATGAGGTGAAAAGAAAAAAATAGGAGAGGAAAAAATGATACTAAAGAGAATAAAGGTTCTTACAGAACTTAATGATTATACTAATTGTTATATTGTTCAAGATGAAAAAAGTAAAGAAACTATGGTTATTGATCCAGGTGGAGAAGTTGAAAAAATTGTAGAAATGCTAGATATTATTGAAGCAAAAGTAAAGTACATTTATTTAACTCATTGCCATGCTGATCATGCAGGTGGAGTTAATAAATTAAAAAAAATAAAAGGTGGAAAAGTTTTAATTCATAGATTTGATGCAGAAGGTCTTTCGAATGATGCAATTTGTCTTGGTACATACATAGGGATGGAACCAATTTCTTTAGAAGCTGATTCGAGAATTGATGATAATGATATTATTCATATTGGAAACATCGAGTTTAAGGTTATTCATACGCCAGGACATACTAAAGGTGGGACTTGTTTATATTGCAAAGAGGAGAGTTTATTGTTTTCAGGTGATACTTTGTTTCGTGGAACTTGGGGTAGAACAGATCTTCCTACTGGTAGTTTTGAAGATATTATTAATTCAATTATGAAGAAATTAATGGTTTTGCCTGATGAAACTATTTGCTATCCAGGACATGGTAAGTCTACAAAAATTTTTGAAGAAAAACCTATCTATTTGGAACTTGAAGCACGTAGAGATTAAGCTTTAATTATTTTTATGGTTTGAAAATAAAAAATATAAAGGAAGGATGTGGTTATTGTATGTTAATACAAAAACCTAAGGGAACTAAAGATTTATTGCCAAATGAGTCATACAAATGGCAATATATTGAACAAGTTGTAAAAGATATTTTAGAAAATTATGGCTATAATGAAATTAGAGTGCCTGTTTTTGAACATACAGAACTTTTTCAAAGGGGGGTTGGTGAAACTACTGATGTTGTTCAAAAAGAAATGTATACTTTTGAAGATAAGGGTGGAAGAAGTATTACCTTAAGACCTGAAGGAACTGCAGGAGTTGTAAGATCTTACATTGAAAATGGCATGTCTAGTATGCCGTCACCTGTAAAGCTATGGTATAATATGGCAATGTATAGATACGAAAATGTTCAAAAAGGAAGATTAAGAGAATTCCACCAAATTGGTGCTGAGATGTTTGCATCTGGTTCATATATGGCTGATGTTGAGATGATTTTAATGGCATCTGAAATTTTTAAAAGCTTAAATATTCCAGATATTGAACTTAATATAAATAGTATTGGCTGCCTAGAGTGTAGGAAAAATTATCAAGAAGCTTTGAAAAAATTTATTAAACCAAATCTTGATAAATATTGTGATACTTGTAAAACGAGATTCGATAAAAATCCAATGAGAATTCTAGACTGCAAAGAAAAACAATGCAAGCATTTAAATGAAGGTGTTCCAATCATTTTAGATTATTTATGCGATGAATGTAAAGAACATTTTGAAAATGTCAAAGATTTGCTTACTAAATTAGGTGTTAATTTCGTAGTAGACCCTGGCATTGTAAGAGGATTAGATTATTATACTAAAACTGTTTTTGAATTTATTTCTAAAACAGAAGGTTATACAGTCCTTGCAGGTGGAAGATATGATGGTTTAGTTTCACAATTAGGAGGACAAGATACTAAAGCAATTGGATTTGCTACTGGTATGGAGAGACTTGTAGAAGTTTATGAAAAGTATAATAAAGATAATTTAGTAAAACCAAAAGAGCTATTAGTTTATGTAGCAAATTTAGGTGATAATGCTAATATATTTGCAACTAAATTGGTGTATGAACTAAGAAAGAATAATGTATATGCATTAAAGGATATTTCTGGTAGAAGTTTTAAAGCACAATTAAAATATGCAGACAAACAAAATAGTAAATATGTTATTATAATTGGTGATGATGAAATTAATAATAGAAAGGCTAAAATTAAGAATATGGATACTGGAAATGAAGAATTAATTCCATTAGAAATAAATAAAATATTGGAATTTATAAAAAAATAATAAAATATATCATATTTTTCTTGAGCCCTGAATATATATATTTATAAGGACTTGGACAAAGGAGAAAGATATGGTAAATGTAACAGTTGTAAAAGGAAAAGATGTAATAAAATATCTAGTAAGAATAACAGTTGTAATGATTTTAATTTTTATTCTTGCTAGATATTTTTGTAGCTTAAAAGAAACTACTATGGCTACTGAAATAAAAGAAAAAGAAGATTCAAGCTATATTTCTTGTTTGGAAGAAACAATTCAAGTAGCTAAACAAATTAAACAACAGGAAAATAAAGAACCAGAAGAGAACAGTAAAATAAATTCTAAAGAACCTGTTAAAGCAATTCTATCTAGAGAATTAGGTTTTATAGATTCTATTACTAAAAATGATGCTACTGTAATAAAATTGGGAAATGAAGAATCAAGTATTACTTTTGAAAATAATGAAAGTAAGGAAAATAGTGAGAATTCACAAGAAATTCAAAAAGCAGAAGAAAATGTGCAAACAGAAGTAGTTAAAAATAATGTACCAAATAAGTATACAAATACATATAATAATGTTCAGATTAAAAATGAAACTGGAATTACTATTACTAATGATATGTTAAATTATGATTTATCAATTAATACTAATAATGTCATGATTTTTCATACACATACCTGTGAAAGTTATACATCTAGTGAAAAAAATAAGTATGATCAATCAAGTAGTTTTAGAACAACTGATTTGAATTTTACAGTATCAAAAGTCGGAGATGAACTTACAAATCAGCTTAAATCTTATGGTTATAATGTTATACATGATAAAACCTATCATGATTATCCAGCTTATTCGGGTTCATATGGAAGATCTCTTACTACTGTGCAAAATTTACTCAAAGCAAATTCAAATACAGATGTAATTTTTGATATTCATAGAGATGCCATTGGGGATAGTTCATATGCACCAAAAGTTAAAATTGGAGATGAATATGCAGCTCAACTTATGTTTGTTATTGGAACTAACGAGTCTGGACTATATCATCCAAATTGGATTCAAAATTTAAAGTTTGCAATTAAAGTACAAGAAAAGGCAAATGAGCTTTATCCAGGACTTTTTAAACCAATTGTTGTTAGAAGCTCTAGATATAATCAACATGTATCTAAGTGTGCAAGTATTATTGAAGTTGGTGCAACTGGAAACACTTTGGAGGAAGCAAATACTAGTATGAAATATTTAAGCAAGGTACTTAGTGAAGTACTTAAGTAAAATTAAATAAATGGATGAAAAGAATTTTGATTATTAAAAAACTTAGACTATATTATTATTTTAAATTTTTCCTATTTTAATCTTGAATTGACGTCACTTTTAATATAGAATTGCATTATATAATATAAAAGTAATGGAGGAATTTAATATGTCTAATTTAAAAGTTGATTTTGAAAACGTTAATTTAAATGAAAGAAAAATTTTGTCTTATGCTAATAAAGTCGAAGAAATACATAATAAATTAAATGAAGATGCTAATAAAAAAGATGAGTTTTTAGGATGGTTAGAACTTCCTAATAATTATGATAAAAAAGAGTTCGAAAAAATAAAAAAATGCAGCAAAGAAATTCAAGAAAGCTCTGATATACTTCTTGTAATAGGAATTGGTGGTTCTTATCTTGGAGCTAGAGCTGTTATTGAATCACTTACTAATACTTTTTATAATATGCTAGATAAAAATTCAAGAAAAACTCCTCAAATTTTATATATTGGAAACAATCTAAGTTCTAATTATTTAAACGATTTAGTGGATTTAATTGGAGATAGAGATTTATCTATTAATGTAATTTCTAAATCTGGTACTACAACAGAACCAGCAATTGCTTTCAGATTTTTTAGAGAATTTCTAGAATCTAAGTATGGTATAAAAGAAGCAAGAAAAAGAATTTACGTAACAACAGACAAAAAGAAAGGAGCTTTAAAAGAACTTGCAAAAGAGGAAAAATATACCTGTTTTGTTATTCCAGATAATGTGGGTGGTAGATATTCTGTTTTAACAGCTGTAGGTTTACTACCTATTGCAACTGCTGGTATTGATATAGATTTACTTATGGAAGGTGCAAAATTTGCATGCGATAGGTATGCAGATTCTAATTTGAAATATAATGAATGTTATCGCTATGCAGTTATAAGAAATTTGCTATATTGTAACGAAAAAAATATTGAATTATTAGTTACATATGAACCAAAATTACAATATTTTATAGAATGGTGGAAACAATTATATGGTGAAAGTGAAGGGAAAGATTTTAAAGGAATTTTCCCTTCTGGAGCTATTTTCACAACTGATCTACATTCTTTAGGACAATATATTCAAGAAGGAAGAAGAAACTTATTTGAAACAGTAATAAATATAGAAAAAGTTGATAATGATATTGAAATTAATGCTGATGAAGATAATTTAGATGGATTGAATTATCTTGCAGGAAAAAAACTCTCATTCGTAAACAAAAAAGCAATGCAAGGAACAATAAAGGCACATGTAGATGGTGATGTTCCAAATATCTTAATTACTATAGATGAACTAAATTCTCATACAATTGGACAATTAATTTACTTTTTCGAAAAAGCTTGTGCAGTATCTGGTATGTTACTTGGAGTAAATCCATTTAACCAACCAGGAGTAGAAAAATATAAAACAAATATGTTTAAATTATTAGAAAAACCTGGATATTAAAGAAAAGAGAAAATAAAAAGCCTCAGAGTAGTATAATGAACTAGAGGCTTTTTATTGTTAAAAATAATAAAAAATAGTAGACATTGCTTTTAATTTTACGATATAATGTTTTTGAAAAATAAAATGTAATATTAGGTGATAGATAATAAACTAATAACTATTCAAATGAATAACAAATATAAAATGGAAAGGACAAATAAACTGTGAAAGTGGTATGTCAAAGAGTAAAAGAGGCAATGGTGAGAGTAAACAATGAAATAGTGGGTTCTATAAATGAAGGTTTACTAATTCTTGTTGGATTTAATAAAGAAGATACTATAAAAAATATAGAAGAAATGAGTAAAAAAATTGTCAATTTAAGAATATTTAATGATGATAGTGGTGTTATGAATTTATCACTATTAGATAAAGATTACTCTATTTTATCAGTATCTCAATTTACACTTTATGCTGATACGAAAAAAGGGAATCGCCCAAGTTACATAAATGCCATGAATGGGGACAACGCAAAATTTCTTTATGAAGCATTTAATGAAGAATTAAAAAAATATACTAAAAAAGTTGAAACTGGAATATTTAGAGCAGATATGAAAGTTTCGTTAATTAATGATGGACCAGTTACAATAATACTAGAAAAATAATTGAATTATAAATTAATATAGTTTATAATAAAAAACAACGAAAAAACAAAGCATTTGTATTAAACTATTTTAAATAATATAAAAGGAGAAAAAAATGCCGAAAAAAGTCAGAGGTATATAGAGAGAAAAATAAAAACGAAAGAGATTAAATTATGAAAGGGGAACTAACATTATGAGTGAAGCAAAAAATGAAATAACAGGACTATCTGATAAAGATGTAGAAGAGCAAATACAAAAAGGAAATATAAATAAATTGCCAAAAGATAATTTAAAAACAAATAAACAAATTATTTTTGACAATGTTTTTACACTATTTAATTTATATAATTTTATCATTGCACTATTTTTAATTTATGTAAAAGCATATACAAACGTATTTTTCTTTCTAATTATAACAATTAATGTATTAATAGGAATAGTCCAAGAAATTCATGGTAGGAATTTAGTAAAAAAATTAACTATTTTAAATAAATCTAAAACAACAGTTATTAGAAATGGAAAGGAAATAAAACTAGATACAGACGAAATTGTTTTAGGAGATATTATTATAATAAAACAAGGAGATCAGATTCCATCTGATTCTTACATTGTAAATGGAGAAATTGAAGTAAATGAAGCATTACTTACCGGGGAAACTGATGTTATTTTTAAACAAAAAAGTGACAAATTACTATCAGGAAGCTATGCGGTAAGTGGAAGATGTTATGCAAAAGTTGAAAAGGTTGGAGCTGATAATTTTGCAAATAAAATTATAGATTCAGCTAAAAAACAAAAAGAAAATAATTCAGAACTAATAAATTCTATGAAAAAAGTTACTAGATTTACAAGCTTTGTAATAATTCCAATTGGAATAATATTATTTGTACAAGCATATATTACAAGACAATCAGACTTTACAACATCTGTTATTGCAACATCTGCCGCATTACTTGGAATGTTACCAAAAGGACTTGTATTATTAATTACAATAGCTTTAGAATCAGGAGTAATTAAATTGTCTAAAAAACAAGTACTAGTACAAGAATTATATAGTATGGAATCATTAGCACATATTGATACAATTTGTTTAGATAAAACAGGAACAATTACGACTGGAAAGATGAAAGTATCTGAAATCAAAATGTATGATGAAAAGATATTACCAAAAGATTTTAACGAAATGATGACCGCTTTTGTAAATGAAATGGAAGACAGTAACAGTACATTTAAAGCATTACAAAATCATTTTAAGGGTAGTACAATTTATGAAAAGGAAGATAATATTTCTTTCTCATCTGAAAGAAAATGGAGTTCTATATCTTTTAAAAATCTTGGCTCGATTGTAGTTGGAGCTCCAGAAAGATTGTTCGAAAAATCAAATGAAGATATACCAGATAGAATAATAAAATTACAAAAGCATGGAAAGAGAGTATTAAGCATTGCATACAGTGATAAAACAATATCAGAACCTGAATTACCAATGCTCAAAATTGTTGCTTCAGTAATATTAGAAGATCCATTAAGAAAAAATGCAAAGGAAATGCTTGGATACTTTAAACTACAAGGTATTGATGTAAAAATAATTTCAGGAGATAATGAACTTACAGTATCTAATATAGCAAAAACAGCAGGTCTTGAAAGCTATGATTCTTATATAGATTTATCAACTATAAAAAATGATGATGAAATAAAAGATTTGGTTAATAAATATAGCATTTTTGCAAGAGTACTACCGCACCAAAAGAGCATTATTGTAAAGGCACTACAAGAAAAAGGACACAAAGTTGCAATGACAGGAGATGGAGTAAACGATGTAATTGCCTTAAAAGAAGCGGATTGCAGTATCACACTTCCAGATGCAACGGATAGTGCAAAACAAGTATCTCAAATAGTATTGCTTAATTCCGATTTTAGTATATTAAAAGATGTATTAATGGAAGGCAGGAGAGTTGTTAATAATATAACAAATGTTGCAAAAATATTCTTTATTAAAACTATATATACAGTGTTATTATCAATATTTTGCTTTTTAACTAATATGGAGTTTCCATTCATACCAATTCAAATAACACTTATTGATTTAGCAATCGAAGCATACACATCATTCTTTATAACTTTTGAAAAGAATGAAAAAAAGATAAAAGGAACATTTTTGAAAACAGCTTTAACAAATGCTCTACCATTTGCTTTGGTAATAATGCTAAATATTGTATTTTTAACTGTTATGGGAACTAGATTTGGAATAGAATATAGTAGTTTAAAAACAATGATGTATTTATTAATTGGTTTTGTAAGTATTCTAGCTGTACAAGAAGTATGTACTCCATTTAATAAAATTCATGCATTTTTATTTAGCACAACAGCTGTTGGATTTTATACTGCGGTATTATTATTTCATAATATTTTAAAAGTGGATTTAATAGATAATAAAGCATTAATTATAACAGGAATTTTAGCTATTATAAGTTATGTATTGATTAATATAAAAAGAGTTATTTATAAAAAAATATTTAATTAAGAATGAAGCTCACACAAAATAACCTCTATTCATACAATATAAAAAAGTATGATTGGAGGTTATTTTTATGGACTATGAAATAATGATGAATGGAAATGTAAAAATTGGTACATATGCTCCAGAATTTGAAGCACAAACGACAATGGGAAATGTTAAGCTTAGCGACTATAAAGGAAAATGGTTAGTTCTATTTTCACATCCACGGAGACTTTACCCCCGTAAAGTCTTAATCTTTGGATGAATATATGAAAACGCTTGATATTGCTAATAAAATTCGGTGCCTAACAAGTTAGCCTAGAATGGAATAAAAATGGCACAAAATCAATCGTGAGGCAATTGATTAGGAAGATTTTTGAATAATGAAAGAATTTAAAGGAGTATGGATACCTTATGAAATATTTATAAATAAAAAATTAACTGATAAAGAAAAGTTTGTTTATTCAATGATTATTTTTTTAAGTAAAGAAAATGAATGTACAATTTCGAGTGCTTATATAGGCAATTTATAAAATATATGTAATGTACAAGTATCAAGAATAATAAATTCATTAAAGAAAAAGGGATATATAAATACAAAGATTATTTATAAAGAAAATTCAAAAGAAATAGCTTTAAGAAAAATACTACCTATTATCAAAAATGATAATACTTATAAACAAATTAATGTTAACCCTATTAACAGAAACACTAAAGATATATAAAATATATTAATAAAATAAATAATAAGAATAATTGGAAATTAGAAAATCAAAGAGATTATAGTAATTTTGATTTTAGAACACTTTATGCAAATAATTTTTAGAAAGGCACTTGCTTTTTCTATGAAAAAACATGTATATCTAATTGATATACACAAAATAAAATGTATATACGCTAAAAGCCACGCTTTTAGGTTATTAAATTGGGTTAGTATAACTCCCTGTTCCTGCAAACTTTAAAAAAGTTTGAAAAAATGAAAAAATTTTTCTAAAAAATGCAACATTAAAGAAATTTTTTGGCTTCTTATATAGAGAGAAGTGAGGTGATGAAATTTGATAAATGTGAAAAAAGTTTTGCACTATTTCTATTGTAATTTGAAATAAAAGAGATAACAATTCTCTTTTTGGCATAACATTTACTTAGAAGAAGTGTTATGAAGGAGTTAAAAAGTAATGCAAATTACAAATACAGAAATGCAAAGCAAAAAGTATGTTCAAATTTATTTGACAGAAGAAGAACTCCAGAAAAAAGAAACAAAAGATTTAGTTAAAAAGTATAAACAAGAAAAATATAGCGTGGCTACTTTCGTAAGTGGAAAAGAGAATTATCCCGAGATTCTTGAAAAAATAATTACGAAACAAGTGGAATTAAATAAAAATGTATGCTAACATCAAAGCAAGCAATATCAGGCGAGATTTGGAGGAAAAAATGACAGTTGTAGGATATTGTAGATTGTCTAGAGATGAAGATAAAGAGAATTATGCAAGTATTGAAGAACAAAAAAGAATTATTCAAGATTATGCAAATTCTTGTAATTGGACTGTCTCAGACTTTTACATAGATGACAATGTTTCGGGATATACCTTTAACAGACCTGAATTTACAAAAATGATGGAAAGAGTAAAAGGAGGAAAAGTAGATGTAGTAATAGCAAAAGATTTATCAAGAATTGGAAGAAACAATGGACGAGTATTAGTTTTAATAGATGAATTCAAAAATATGCAAAAAAATCTAATTTTAGTATCTGAAATGGGTGGCACTTATGATGTTTTAAATGATAGAGATGATACAATTGGAATAACAACATGGTTTAATGAAAGATATGTAAAAGACTGTTCAAGAAAAACCAGAGACCATATGTATTCTAAACAAAAAACTGGAAGACTAATTATGGGAAATTATTATGGGTATGAAAAAGTTTTTAAAGATGATATACCTATGCTCTATGTAATAGATGAAATTAAACCTGTTATTGAATTGATTTTTAAGTTATACTTAGAAGATGGATATGGTTTTCAAAAAATAAGTGAAATATTAAATACAAAATATAGCTTTCCTACTCCATCTGAATACTACAGAATGAAACATTTAGAACGAGGGAGAATTTATAAACACAAAGTTCAAGAAAAATGGACTAAAGATATGGTTAGTAATATCTTAAAAAATGAAGTTTATACAGGTACTTTAATAACTCATAAAAAGCGAACAGTAAATATTAGAGGGAAAATTGTAAAAATACCTAAAGAAGAACATTTTGTATTTGAAGATCATCACGAACCTATTATTTCAAAGGAAATGTTTAAGTTAGCACAAGAATTAAGAAATAAAAGAAAAAAGCAAAATACATCAGGTGCAAATAAAAAACGAAATTATTTTTTTTCAGGAATGTGTATATGTAATAACTGTGGATCTGGAATGTCAGGAGTAATAATAAAAAGAAAAGTACCAGAAAAAGGGTATGAGTGCTCAAAATATAGACAATATGGTACAAAAGTTTGCCACTGTCACGAAATTAAAGAAAAAGATATATTAACCCATTTAAAAGAATTTTTAAAGTTTACCAAACAAAAATATTTAAAAGAAATAACAAATATTAAAATAAACCTAGAACAAGATGAAAAAAATAATAATAAATTAAAGCTAAAAAACAAATTAAATATTTTAAATGACGAGTATAAAATATTAATTAATCAAAAAATAAAAGAACTATTATCTAGCAATAATCCTATACAAAGAGAAATTATAGAAAATACATATAAAGAGTTAGAAAAAGAAAAAATGCAAAGCATTAATTGTTTACAAGAGTTAATTCAAAAAGATAAAAAGAAAAATCTACAAGAAAAAGTTCAAAAATTAAAAACAGCATTAGAATACTATGATAAGATAATGAATGCTAAAGAACCCAATAGAATAATATTACAAATGATAATTGATAAAATATATATAGATAGAGATAAAACTATTATATTTAAATTAAAAAGTAATATTGAAAAACTTTATTAATTCCAAAAAAGACTTTGCAATATTATTGAAAAATATTACAGTTAATAGAAAATAGTTACCAAAATGGCACGGAAAATTTGGTGAAAAACATGGAAATTAAAATACTATATGATAAAATTAAAATGAAAATATTGTAGGAAAGGAGGAAAATTAAATGAAGAGAACAAAAGCATTATCAATATTATTTATAATTTGTTTATTAGCTAGTTTAATATTTCAAATAGCTATAAATAAAGTATATGCAGAAACAAAAAATGAAGTAACATTAAATTTTAAAGGTGGAATTATTCATGATGGCTATGTAGAATATAGCAAGAAAGCAAAATTACAATTATTCAAAGGTGATGAGTTAGTTACTAATATTTCAAATAAAATGGTAATTGATTTAAACGAAGCAGAGTATAAGTTTATAATTGAAGAAATTGAAGATGCAAGTGTTTCTGGTGCTAATACAACCATAAAATTAAACATTAATAATTGGTATTATCCTATTTCTACATCAATTTTAGAAGAAACCAAACCTACATTTAAATTAGATTCAAGTAAATTTAGTGGAACATTAGATGTTAAATTTGAAAGAACAAATATTGCTATTAACACAACAGTTAAAAATGTTTATAATGATATATCATCAAAAGGTGTAATTGATTTGACTAATGGGCAAGAATATGTAATAGATTTTTCTAAAACTGATGAATTAACAGAAGGATTAAAATCATTTGCAGATCTAGATAAAACACTATATTATAAAAGAGAAAATAAAGGTCTATTAGCAACAGACAATGAAAGTGAAGCTGTTATAAAGATAGTTGGAAAAGGGTCAGAAAATAAGGCAATATTAACTGCAGTAAATGTTGGAACTAAAAAAAGCGAAGTTTTTAAAGGATTTCATACTCAATATACAGGTTCTGCACTGGATTATGACAGCACTGATGGTGGCATTATATATGAAACAAGATTTGATTATTATACTAGATGTACTTATGAATTTACATTTCAATATGTAAAAGAAGAAGTTATTCCTAAAGAATATAAGTTTACCGAAGGAGCAAATCAAACATATACAATTGATGAATCAAAAAATGCAATATTTAGAATAGATGCAGACTATAGCCTATTTACAAACAAAGTATATGTAGACAATAAATTAGTAGATTCTACAAATTATGACTCAAAAACAGGAAGCACAGTTATCACTTTAAAAGATGAATACCTAAAAACATTATCTGTTGGAGAACATACATTAAAAGTTGCTTTTACAGATGGTGGAGAAGCTACAACAAAATTTATTGTTAAAGCAAAACAACAAAATATAGATATGGAAGACGATAAAAAAACTGAAAATGAAGGAAGACAAGAAAGTATAAATATAGAAAATACAAATATAGTAAATGATGAAAAAGATAATAATATTCAAAAAGAAAACAATAGTATGAATCCTAAAACCGGGGATACTGTTATCGTATATTTTGTATTGTTTGCAATTTCTATAGTAGGTATTATTTCACTAGTAATGATTAATAGAAAAAAAGTAAAAAATAATATTAAGGGGAGATCAAAAGATGAAAAGTAAAAAAATATTAGTTATTTTAGCATTAATTTTAGCTAGTATATGTCTGTTTAGTTTTTCAAACAGGGTAAATGCTGCAACAATTAGTAATGATGGAAAATATTCATTATTACTAATTGTTAATGATGAAAATGGTGGTATTGATGGTGAATATGCCAAACTTATAAGGTTTAATGTTGCAGAAGGAGAAACAACAGTTAAATTATCTGAATTAACAAAAGGAATTATTCCTTTCAATGGCAAAACTGAATTTTCACATTGGGAAACATCAAATAATGTGAAAGCTAGTGAAGAATTAGCAATAGCAGAATTTACTGTTAGTGGCAATTTTTATACATCAACAGGTGAAGAAGTTAATTATACTAATGGTTTAACTCTTAAAGCTAAATTTTCAGATAAAGAATTAAAAGATGGTGATACATATTATGTAACACTTGATGCATTTGCAGGTACAATAAATGGCAAAGCAAAATTAATATTAGAAAGTAAATCAACAGAATTTAAAACCATTGATTTAACAAAATATATTCCTATAAGAAAAGGTCACACTTTTAAAGGCTGGGATTTAGATGGAAAAATTGTTACCTCTATTGATTCAAGTGCTTTTGCAAAAGATGTTTCAATTAATTTAACTGCTACATATACTCAAGATACTTTTGTTGGAGATGATAGGGTATTAATATTAAATGCTAATGGTGGAACAATTGATGGTAAAACATCTAATAAATATGACTATTTAGGTGGTGGAAATTCTGGAACAGCTATGTCACTTTTACCATATGTACCTGTAAGAGAAGGATATAAGTTCACTGGATGGAATACAAAAAAAGATGGAAGTGGAAAAAATTATACTTATATATATTGGAGATTATGGGATAATGATGGAAAGACAGATGTTGAAAAAGATACTTTAATAAAAAATGAAATGGGTGCAGAATATTATCAAAATGTAACATTATATGCTTCTTGGACTAAAACTTCAGGAGGAGCAGAACAACCTGTTAAAGAAACAGTAAAAGAAATTCAAAGCACAGGAGAAACAAAGGCAAAAATTGAATTTGCAAAAGAAGTTAGTAAAGACTATAAATTAGATATTAAACCAATTGAAGTAAAAAAAGATTTAACAGATAAAAATGTTAAATATGTAGTAGATATAAATGTATTAGAAAATAACCAAGTGGTTAAAATTAGTAATACTAAAATGAAAATTAGAATTGCAATACCAGAAGAATTAAAAGGTTATAACCAATATGAAGTAGTGTATATTTCAAATGATGAAATAAAAGAAACATTACCAGCAACAGTAGAAGATGGATATATAGTATTTGAAACATCACATTTAAGTCAATACGGAATTGTAGCAAAAAATACAAATGAACATAATAGTAACCAAGATAGCAATAATGAAGAAAAAGACACTAATACAGAAAATAATAATACAGAAATAGCAAAAAATGAAACAACCAATCCAAAAACAGCAGATAACATTACTTTTAATTTAATATTATTTGTGATAGCTTTATTTGGAGCAGTAATATTACCTGTAATTAATAAAAAACAAAAAATAAGCAAGTAGATTTTGAGGTATAAAGACTAGCTGTTAATAGCTGGTCTTTATATGTGAAAGGAAATAATAATTAATGAGAAGAAAAAAGAATAATAAGAAAAGGGTAATTTTAAATCTTATTATATATATTTTATTAATTTCTATTTTAATATATTCGGGAATTAAAATTTATGAGTGGTATAAAGATAAGACAAGTAATAATGAAATAGCAGAGAAATTAAAGAGTATAGTAATAGTTGAAAATGCTAAAGATGAAAACAAAGATAAAAAAGAATATACGGTTGATTTTGGTAAATTAAAAGAACAAAACAATGAGGCTATTGCGTGGCTTAAGGTAAATAATACGAACATTGAATATCCTGTTGTAAAAACTGAAAATAATAGTTTTTATCTAAATCATAGTTTTGATAAAAGCAAAAATTTGGCAGGTTGGATTTTTGCAGATTATAGAAATAAATTTGATGGTACAGATAAAAATATAGTTATTTATGGACATAATATGAGAGATGGTTCAATGTTTGGAAGTATGAAAAATATTCTAAAATCTGATTGGTATAATAATGATGAAAATACAAATATTATATTGAATACAGAAAAAGAAAGTTGTGTTTATAAAGTCTTTTCAATATACAAAATAGAAAACGAAGATTATTATATAAGAACAGAATTTAACAATGACAATGAATTTGAAGAATTTATAAAAACTATAAAGAAGAGAAGTATAAAAGAATTCGATATAGATATTTCAAAAAACGACAATATTTTGACACTGTCAACTTGTGCTAATAACAATAAATATAGAGTTGTTCTACATGCTAAAAAAATATAAAGAAGAAAACTCTAATTTTGTCTATATAAGTTCATTGCAATAATAAGTATTTTGTATGCTGTTGATATTAATAGAATGAGGAATAATAAACCTGTGTTATTTAGCAATTAGCTATTTACAAATTGGGGATATTCTTACATACAACCTGTTAATACACAAGAAGATAAAAATGAAAGCACAATAGAGGATTACTTAACAAAGAAAAGTGATAATGAATATAAGAATTACGAGAATGCAAAGGCTTTTGTTAGTATGAAGATATATTTGATAGAAGAAAAGAATACACAATACAATATAATGTAAGAAATAATATGAGTAATATTCATACAGATGGAACAATGGAAGAGCTACAACTAGATATTGAGCAACAAACAAAACTATATTTTCATAAATCAATTTAGAGCGGGTAGTTTTATCTGCTTTTTTTGTTGTTTTCTATGAGAGGACTTGCATTTATATGCTACAAATCCAGTTTTAATAATTAAACTTTTTATATATTCCCTCAAGTAAGTCATTAACGGTTACTTGTAATACTTTGGCAATAGCATATAATTCAAAATTTTTCACACTTTTTTTATTATGTTCTAATCATTATTATACATATTTATACCGAGTAACGATAATTCTCTACATAAATCTGGCTAAGATAAGCCACTCATAGTTTCTATACTTTATAACGTTTTTGAAAATTACATTAAAATATTTATTATTTAATTTTCCTACACCAGTAATTATATACCAACTTATTGTTTTCAATTTTACAATGAAAATAACAATTAATTTGCATTAACTTGTTGTAAGAAACATAGGCTATTGAATATTTTAATTCTAAAAAAATTATTGTAGAGTCTCGTATAACTCTTTTATATAATGTCGAAAAATATCGAAAAATGTAGGAAAATGTAGGAAAAAAATGGAAAAATATAAAGAAAATATATTGACATAGAATAATTAAATTTATATAATGTGTATAACATACTGAAAAAGTTAATAATAACTTATAAGTTTAAATAGGACAGTTTATTTTTAGAAAAATTTCACAATAAAATATACTATATATAGAGTAATAAGAAACTTTGTTTTAGTATACTATATTATTTAACAAAAGATAAGATTACTTTAATAGTAATTTTGTTTTTTTTTATAGATTTATGTTTCATGTACAAATTATTTTAGGAGGTGAAGGTAATGATTATTATTGAAGGTATAGATGGAACAGGAAAAACATCGTTGGCTGAGCAATTAGAAAAAGCAAATTTTGAACGATATCATCTTGGATACGATGAAAAAAAGAAGTATTACTTTCTTTAAGAAAAAATACAGGAATGAATGATGGAGAATATGAATTGACAGGAGGGTATGTTGATAATGTTAGAATGTAAAGTAGAGGCTTTAGTCTTTAAAAGAGCCTAACGCTCAAGGAGGTGGCTAAAACCACTCTAACAATTACAATAATTATACTAAAAATTGGTCTAATATTATAGTGTGAGTAATGAAAAAACTCATAAAAAAATAAAATAATGTCAAGTTATTTTTGACTTAACATTATTATACTAGGAGGTTAGCTAATGAAGGATTCTTTAAAGAAAAAATTATCTGATTTAGATTTGGTTATTTTTGATCTCGATGGTACTTTAATTGATTCAAATGGTACACATAATTATTTGGATATTGAATTGGTACGTTCACTTGGAGATAATAAAAGTTCAGAAGAAATCTTACAAGAAAGAGATGAATTTATTAGGAATAGTAATACAGGTGATATATATTTAAATTATTGTGATTATTTAAAAACAAAATATAATTCTGTTTTATCAGGGAAAGAAATTTTACAATTTCGAAGGGATTTATCAAAAAAAATTTCAAAAGATATTAAATATAAACCAGATGCAGACAAAATTATAAAATATTTAAAAAATCAAAATATAAAATTAGCTTTAGCTACAGTTTCAAGAAAAGAAACAATAGATATTTATATTAATGAAAATGAAAATATCAAAAATAAATGTAATATTAAGGATTATTTTGATCTAATAGTAACTAAAGACGATGTAAAATTAAAAAAACCAAATCCAGAAGTTTATAATAAAATAATTGAGAATTTTCAAATTAATGATTTATCAAGATGTGTTGTTGTTGAGGATTCATTAACAGGTGTTCTTGCAGCAAAAAATGCTAATCTCGATGTTATAGTTATTTATGATGAATATTCTAATAAAGATAGAGAAAAAATAAATGAACTTGCAGATTATAAAGTTTCAAATTATAAAGAATTAATAAATTTGTTTGAAGAAAGTAAAAAGAGAGGAGAAAACTAAAATGAATTCACCATGTGTATTTAGAAAAAGAGTGACTAGTAATTATTTGGCATTTATTGAGATAACAAATTCATGTAATATGAGATGTAAACATTGTATGAATTGGTCTGTTGAAAATTCAAATGAGGGATTTGGGAAAGAAAATATAATAAAATTAATAAAAGACCTTTATGATAATAATACAGAGGAAATATATATATCAGGTGGAGAACCTTTATTATATCCATATATTGATGATGCAATTTTATATGCAAATTCATTAGGAATTAAAGTAACTCTTGCAACTAATGCTCTTGAAGTTTCTAAACATTTAGAAACAATAAAAAAAGGTGTTCAATTAGTATCAATTAGCTTAGATGGTATGGGAGAAACACATGATAGTTTTAGAGGTGTTCCAGGAGCATTCGATAATTGTCTGAAAGTATTTAAATTATTGAAAGAAAATAATGTAAAAACAAGAATAAGTGCTATGATTTGGAAAGAAAATGTTGAACAATTAGAAGAAATGATTTCTCTTGCAAAATCTTGTGGAGTTTCTAAGGTTAATTTAGCGTTTTTAATTCCAGAAGGAAGAGCTAAAACAGACAATACTATTAAATTACCTATTGAAAGATATAAGGAAATGGTCGATAAAGTAGCTAAATTAATAGAAAAATATAAATCAAGAGATTTTGATATAGAAATAAGAAGAAATAATTTATTAGATGAGGACAGCTTAGATTGTCTTGGAGGAAGCAATTTAATACATATAAATGTAAATGGAAAAGTATCACCTTGTTCTTGGATTGCTAAATTAGATAAAGATGATGAATTTTCTGCATATTGGCCAAAATATAGTATTAAAGAGTGTATAGACAAATTTGATAATTTTAAGCAATTGGTTGAGCTAAGAAAAGATAAATATGGATATTGTGGATGTATAGCTTTGTCTAAAATTTATAATGGAAATTTTACTGATGAAGATCCATTAAATAATTTTTTGGAGATGTAGATGAATATGAGTAAATATGCAATAGTAACTGGTGTATCATCTGGAATAGGTGAATGCATAGCGGATTGTTTTATAAAAGAGGGAATATATGTTTTTGGAGTTGATGAAAATATTCCTAAAAATAGTAAAATAGACTTTTTTAATTCTGACATCAGAGATGAAGAAAAAATAATTAGTATAATTAATAGTATAAAAGAAAAAACGGATAGTATTGATTATTTAATAAATTGTGCTGGAATATTTTGTGATAAACGGAAGAGATTTAATTGAAAGTCTTTCAAAGGAAGAATGGCAAAATGTTATTGATGTCAATTTAACAGGTACATTTTTGATAACAAAGTATTCTATACCTTTATTAAAAAAATCTAGTAATGGAAATATAATAAATTTTAGTTCAGAACAAGTAGTTTTACCACAACTTAAAAGTGCACCATATGCAATAACTAAAGCTGGAATTGAAATGTTTTCTAAAATACTTGCATTTGAGTTAATGGAAAATAAGATTAGAGTTAATACTATAGCATTAGCATCTGTAAAAACCAATTTTTTGAAAAGATACAAAAAAGATGCTAATATAATAAATGAAATGATGGAAAAAACTGATAAAAATATGCCTTTTGGAATTATAAAACCAAATGATGTATATGAACTAGTTAAGTATTTGACAAAAGAGGGGAATAAAATAACAGGTCAAACTATTCTTATGGATAGTGGAGTTGTATTAGATGTTAATAAGAAAAAATAGGAGGATTTTATGAAGAAAATAGAATTTGATATAAACGAAAATAATAAGTTATTTTTTCTTCCTGAATACAATAGATTTGCTTTAAATAAGATTAATTCTGAAATAGAACCAGATCTTTATGATACTTCATTAGTAAAATTAAGATTAGAAATTTCACATAAGTGTAATGGAAGATGTAAATATTGTTTAGTGTTTGGAAATAATGTAGAAAATTTTGAAACATTAGATATAAAAGAATTTTGGAAAGAATTTAGTAATAAAGACTGGTTTAAAAATTTAAGAAGCATATTTATTATTGGAGGAGAGCCATTACTTTTTTTCAAAGAAATTAGTTTTATTTTAGACAATTTTAATGGAAGAGTTAGTTTTTCAACAAATGGAACTTTATTAACAGAAGAAATGGTTAAAAAGTTTTCAAAATCAAATGTTTCTGTATATATTTCATTAGATGGTCCAACTTTTAAAGATAATATTAATAGAGTTTATACAGATGGTAAATATATGTATTCAGATATCATGAAAGGAATAAATTTGCTACAACAATATGATGTCAAATTTGGAATATTTATGGTAGCAAGTAAAGAAACGATACATAAAGCTAAAGATATGATTTTGGAATTAGATGAAAAGTATTCTCCATCTAGGATTGGATATAGTCTTCCTCATTGGGCATCAAATTATCAAAATGAAGATTTAGCAGAAGAGTTTAGAGATGTTTTAATTGAACTTTATAAGAACAGAAAAAAGATAAAAGCCGATATTCCACAAATGAGTTGGAGAATAAATCCATTAAGAGAAGGAAAAGTTAAAAAATTTTCATGTGGATTACATACTACTCAAACAACTATTTTACCAGATAAATCTTTTGTTAGATGCTCAAAAATTGATAATATAAATGATAATTTGAAAGAAATTTTTACAAATAAATTATTAGATAAAAATTCACCAATAGAATTAGCAAAAAATGAAAATTCTTGTTGTTCTAGATGTATAGCATTAGCTTGCTGTGGAGGAGGATGTCCATTTGATGGAATGAAAAGATTTAAATGTTTAACAGATAAAAGAGAATGTGTAATAACTCCGGCACTTATTAAAGTTGCAATTAATGATATTGTAGATGCTTTCAGAAATGGAAAAGTTCAGTTGAAAGATGGATTAATTGATCCAAAAATTATAGATAAAATATTATGGAGTTAATAATTATGAAAATAGATAATATAAAAAAGATTATGCTGGGACACTTGGCAAATGATGTTAAACTAGTTATAATAACTCCACTGAAATCAACATATAGAAGATTAAAAGAAAGATTAGATGTTAAAGAAATATATAAAAATGCATTTTTTGAAAATTGTATTTTTAACATAAAAGAATCTAGAAAAGGAATTGTTATTTTATCTCCACAAGGCATTGCTTCAAAAGATATTGTTGAATTATTTGAAAATAATAAGATTGTATTTTTTGGATTAGCAGGAAGTTTAAATTCTGAATTACCAATTGGTAGTTTTGTAGAGGTAGATACTGCAATATATCAAAATAATAGTTTTGAATTAACTACAACTAAAGATTTAAAAACAGTAAAATGTGGATATTCTCCATGTTTATTAGGAGAGATTGCTGAAGAATATTGTAAAAATGCAAGAAATCAAAATTGTAATGTTGTTGATATGGAGGTTGCGGTTTGCACTAAGACTGCAATAGAAAATAATAATCAATTCTTAGCTTTATTACTGATTTCGGATATTCCAGGAATAATTAGCTTTTGGGAAGTACCAGAAGATATGCAAATAAAACTTACAGAAGAAAGAAGAAATGCAATAGATAAAATAATTAATTATATTAATGTTTTGATATGAAAGGAATGAAGAAAAAATGGATGAAGAAATACTTATTAAATATATTGAAACAACTAGTAAATGTAATTATTCTTGCCCAATATGTGTTCAAAGAACAAGAAATTGCCATATGGATATGAATGATTTTTATTCAATTATTGATAATAATTTGGATTTATTTTACAAAAAAGCTATATGGATGGATTTTAATGGAGAACCTTTAGTAGATATGTATTTTTTTGATAGAATAAAATATATGCATAGTAAAGGAATTAATACAAGAATTTCTACAAATGGAGCATTACTTAATGAAGATAATAGAATTAAAATGGCTAATTCAGGTATAAGTTATGTTGTAGTATCAATAGGGACTTTAAATCCGGAATTATATAAGCAAATAAGAGGGATAGATAATTTATCAAATGTTTTAAACAATTTAATAGAATTAAAAAAATGCATTGATAAAGTTGGAGCTAAGACAGAGCTTCAAGCAGTTATGATTGATACAGGAGAAAGCTTAAATAGAGATGAATTTATAGAATATTTTCATAAATTAGGAATCAACGTAGCATTTCATAATTTTACTAATAGATCTAAAAGTATAGAGATGGATATAAATCCAAAAGATAGAGACTTTTCTAAATATACAAGAGGAGAATGTAAAGGATTAAAAAGTAATATAATAATACTTAGTAATTGCGAAGTGGTTAATTGTTGTTGTGATCTTTTAGCACAAAATTCTTTAGGAAATTTAAGAGATTATGATTATTCTGTAAAAAAGTTAGTAGAAAATGGTAAATTAGATAAAATCATTTCTGATTTAAGAAATCATATATATAATGGTGCTTGTAAAAATTGTTCCGATTGGATATATTATCAAGAAGGTGCAGATGAAGAATATGTAACAGTTTACCCTGTTAAAAAGGATGTGTAGTAAATGGATAATAGAAGATATGTTGTTTTAGGAGATTTTATTGCAGACTTATATTATAGTGGTAAAAAATTAATCGGAGTGGATGGAGGAAGTTCTAGATTTAATGTTATAGCAAATCTAGCAAATATGAATTGCAATACAGTAGCTATTGGTGGCTGTGGTAATGATAAATTTGGAAGAACGGTATTAAAAAGATATTCAAAATTAGGAGTTGATATCTCTAGAGTAAAATTAAGAGATAAACCTATTAGAGCATATAATTTAATTATTGATCAAGCAATGGTACCAAAACTTAATTATGAATGTAGCAAAATATCTCCAGTTACTTATCAAAATACATGGTACGAAGATAGTTTAGAAGATCTCGAATATTACAAGAGCCAAGTAAATCAAAATGATATTGTAGTTTTAGATAAATTAGATACTTTTTCACTTAATATTATTGATGATTTTGAATGCTATAAGGTTCTTGATATTGGAAATTCAAATAGATTGGATGAACTAAGTGATGAACAGATTACAGCATTAAAGCAAAAAATTTCAATATTGCAATTAAATGAAAGAGTAATACCATATTTGATGCAAAGATTTAAATATAGTGATATAAAAGACATATACAATTTATTTCAACCAAAACTTATGATTATAACGAAGGGAAGAGAAGGAGCTAATTTTTTTTTCGAAAACAAAACAATACAAAAAAAACTTATAAATAGTACTAGCGAAATAGACCCAACAGGAGCGGGTGATGCTTTTTTCTCTGTTTTTATAAGAGAATATTTTAATAACTCAAGCGAAGTTAATGAAGAATTTATACATAAAACATTTTTTAAAGCATCAAATTTGACTGCAAATGTTGTAAGACATATAGGTGCAAGAGGACATATTTATGACAGAACATTGGATAAAGTATCTTTAGAGAATGATGAAGATGAAAGAGAATAAATATATATTTAAATAGAAAGTGGGCAAATATTATGAAAATTTATTTAACGAGGCATGAAGAAACGGATTGGAATATAAAGCATAGTAATCAAAAAATAAATGATAATGCTAAAAACCTTCCCGTCACAGATGATGATTTTATAGATATTAATAGTACTGGAATAAAACAAGCTAATAAATTAGCTGAAAAAATAAAAAATGTTAGTATAGATTTAATTATATGTTCACCATTGCCTAGAGCAAAACAAACAGCTGAAATTATAGCGAATGGTAGAGATATACCAATAATTTTGGACGAAAATATTTCTGTAAGAGAATTTGTTGAACATAAAGGTAAAGTAGCAAATGTTGATTCTGGTTTTACTCACGGATTTTGGAGCTATAAGGCTAATATAAAATATAAACAAGCTTGAAAATATTAGAGATTTTTTTAAAAGAGTATATTCATTTTTAGACCAAATAAAGGAAAAATATAGAGATAAGAATGTTTTAATAGTAACTCATGGAAGTATTGGTATTCCAATATATTGTTATTTTAATGGGATTCCAGAAGATGATAATTTATTAAAATATGTTCTAAAAAATTGTGATATTACTATTTACGAATTATAGTTTTCACACAGCCAAAAAAATATTTTATATTTATTGAAATGTTATAAGTATTATAGAAAATGAATTCATAGAAAAATTTTATTTAACCTCACAAACAGCTTACAAGCTGTATAATAAATTTTATAATATTATGGTGGGCGACTAAAAGTCGCCTCTTTTTTATAGTATTTTGCTAAAAGTTACATATTTAGACCCTTTACTGATAAATATATTGTATTTTTCATATTAGAATTCTAAATAAATACGAAACAAGAAAGATTAAATAAAAATTTTATGCTAACTTTACTAAAGTGCTTTAAAAATACATCCAAGGAAGTAGACTTTACCCCCGTATGCACAACAGAGATAATTGCGTTTGCAAGAGCTAATTCGTACTTCGAAAAGTTAAATACCTGTTTATTAGGGCTAAGTGTAGATAGCAATAGCTCACATTTAGCATGGTTATACGACATATATTGTAAAACTGGTGTACAAATACCATTTCCAATAATTGCAGATAGAAATGGTACTATTGCAAGAAAATATGGAATGATTGCAAATGATATAAGCAATACGGAAACAGTAAGAAATGTATTTATAATTGATGATAAAGGAATAGTAAGAACAATACTTGTATATCCAATGAATGTTGGAAGATGTATACCAGAGATTTTAAGAACAGTTCAAGCATTACAGGTAGCAGATGCAAATAATTCCTCAACACCAGCAAACTGGATTCCATGTCAACCAGTGATTGTACCAATGCCAAAAACATTCTGCCAGCTTCAAGAAAGAAATGCAGAGATTAATAAAAATAAAAATGGAATAAGTTGGTATTTAAGTTTTAAAAATCCAAAAGATTGTTGTAAATTAGATGAAAAAAGGCAAATAAATGATGAAGAGGAAAATAACAACAAACAATAAACATAAAGAGTTGACACCGAAAGAAATTATTTCAATTTTATGTAAAGCAAACTACAATGTCCAATATCAATTAAAACGTAAAGTACAGCTTCTATTTTAAATTGAAAAAAATATGGTAGTTTTCTATAACATAAAAAACTTAATATTGGATATAATAAAAATCAGAAATTCAAGAAAAGGAGGGAATAATTTTGGAAAAAAATCAAAAAATAAACTGTACAGTTGGAAGCTGTAAATATAATAATCCAGAAAAACAAGATTGTATGTTAGAACAAATAGTTGTTACTCCAATTGAAGATTGTAATACACAAGAACCAGATGAATCTATGTGTAGTAGTTATGAAAATATTGAAAAATAAGTGTTGGTAAATAAAAAAATGTAATTTATTTATACAATATATTTACTTTTATTAAACAATTTAAATGCTAAAGTCTGAAATTTTTTATATATTCAGGCTTTTTAAATTTATAGTGAGTTATTAAATAATGACAAACATTTTGTAAATTTTACATAAAGACTTGATTTATATGTAAAAATGTTATAAAATACGAAACAATAAAAGTTAAAAGATAATCTATTATTATGGATAATCTTAAGCTTTTAAATAAATTAACGAAAGGTTGGATCATTTTATGACTAAAACATTCATCTTACGGCCGAATGCACTTTTAGCATCAACAGACAGTACATTAAGATTTGGAAAAGACAATATTGTTGTCATACCAATGGCTGTACTTGAAGAAATCAACTTGATGAGAGGACTTTCAATTGAAAAGTCCAAAATTAGACGTGAAATATTGGAATACATTAGAACATTTAACTTTAATGAGTTAACAAGCGGAGGGGTAAAACAGAAAAATGGTAGCCTTCTTAGAGTGGTTAACAACGTGAAGGTTGATAGAGTTTCAATTGGAGAATTAGAAAACAATGAAAGTTTATCTAAATACCAAAAAGAAACCTTAAGAGTATGCGAGATGCTTAAAACCGAAGGAAAGTTTACTATTCTTGTTACCAATAATCCATGTCTTCAAATGAGAGCTGAGAGTTTGAACATTAGAGCAGAGTGTTTTAAAGATGAAACATTTCCAAGGCTGGAGGAACAATACACTGGAAGAATTTCGTTTTTTATAGATGAAGAGCTATTTCAAAGAATGTACATTGAAGGTAAAATAAATTGTAGTGAGATTCCTAATATAAGAACTACAGTTATATACCAAAATCAATTTGTACTTCTGCAATGTTATAGGTCTGAAGATGGTAAAGAAGAAAAGAAACTTTGCAAGTGTTATGGAAAAGTGGTTGATGACCAAATCATATTACTAAATATGCACGAAAGAAATCCGTATGGAATTTCTCCAATGAATGACGGACAGACTTTCTTGATAAATGCGTTGTATGATCCTAGTCCGCTAACTGTTGTAAAAGGAAGTGCAGGCACTGGAAAGACATATTGTGCATTGGCAGTAGCATTAGATGAGCTACAAAAAGAGAAAAAGTATTCAAGAATTCTGGTAACTCGAAAGGCAAATTTTCAATCGATTGGTTATCTACCTGGTGAACTTGACAATAAAATGGCTCCTTACTTAGCAGGGGTAAAGGACAATTTGTCAATATTATTAAACTGCGAAAATAAAAAAAGCGACAATTCAAAAAAATCCCCAAAAGACGAACGTTACTTTTTTGAAAGACGTTTAATTCAAATAGAAGCAATTGAACTCTTGAGAGGACGTTCTATAACAAATACATTGTTTATAATTGATGAAACTCAAAATATTGAGCCAGACTTAATTAAAACAATTGTGACACGAGCTGGTCAAGGTTCAAAGTTTGTCTTTCTAGGCGATCCTACTCAAATTGATAATCCAAACTTAAATGAAAGATACAATGGGCTGGTTTATCTATCTGAGAAAATGAAGGGAGAAAAGGACTGCATTCAGATTACTCTTAATGATGAAGAGTCAGTTAGAAGTAATCTTGCAAGAGTTGCTACACAAATTCTCTAAAAAACCTTTTAAAAGTTTATTTAAATTAAGCACAAAATTTAGCCTCATAGCTTCTTGCTATGAGGTATTATTATTTTGGAAATTTTAATACAGTTAGAATTTAAACATTAGTCTATCAAATTACTATACCACAACTTATAGTGGTATAGTAAAATTTATATTGACATTATTAAAAAATAGAAATACAATAAGTAAAAATAGTTAATACTATAAATAGCAAAAAAACAAGGAGGGTTAATTATGCCATTAGTAACAACAAAGGAAATGTTTGAAAAGTCAATGAAAGAGCACTTCGCAATAGGTGCATTTAATGTAAATAATATGGAAATAATACAAGGAATTGTAGATGCAGCAGCTGAAGAAAAATCACCTGTAATTTTACAATGTTCTCACGGAGCTATAAAATATGCAAGAATTCCATATTTAAGAAAGATGATTGAAGCAAGTTTAGAGGAACATGATATTCCAATAGTACTTCACTTAGACCATGGACCAGATTTTGAAACTTGTAAAATGTGTATAGACAATGGTTTTACATCTGTTATGATTGACGGTTCAAAATATGATTTTGAGGAAAATGTAGCTTTAACAAAAAAGGTAGTAGATTATGCACATAGCAAAGGAGTTGTAGTTGAAGCAGAACTTGGAAAATTAGCAGGAATAGAAGATGATGTGAATGTTTCAGAAGCTGATGCAATGTATACAAATCCAGAGCAAGCAAAAGAATTTGTAGAAAGAACAGGATGTGATTCTTTAGCAATTGCAATCGGAACAAGCCATGGAGCATATAAATTCAAAGGAGAAGCTAAATTAAGATTTGACATATTAAAACAAGTAAAAGAATTAATTCCAAATACACCAATTGTATTACATGGGGCTTCAACTGTAATTCCAGAGTTGGTTGAAATGTGTAATAAATACGGTGGAAATATTCCAGGGGCAAAAGGAGTACCAGATGAAATGCTACATGAAGCAAGCCTTCAAGGTGTTTCAAAAATAAATGTAGATACAGACTTACGACTTGCAATGACATCTGAAATCAGAAAAGTGTTTGCAGAAGAGCCAGGAGTATTTGATCCTAGAAAATATTTAGCACCAGCAAGAGATTCAATAAAAAGAACTGTACAACATAAAATTAGAGATGTTTTTGGTTCAAGTAATAAAATATAGAAAAATAATAAATTAAAAACATAAAAAAGCATAGTGTAATCTATGCTTTTTTACTTAGAAAATAATATAATCGTTTGTAAAATTAATAATGTTCTTTCATTGCTCTTTGAATTTTCATTTGTGCTTCTTTTTTTGCCATATCTGCACGTTTATCATACAGTTTTTTCCCTTTACCAATTCCTAGTTCAAGTTTCACCTTATTTCCTTTAAAATATAAACTTATTGGAATTAGGGTATAGCCTTTGGCTTGAATAAGACCTACTAATTTATTTATTTCTCTTTTATTTAAAAGTAGTTTTCTATCTCTTAAAGGATCTTTATTAAAAATATTTCCATGTTCGTATGGACTAATATGCATAGAATAAATAAAAACTTCTCCTTTTTTTATAGCGGCATAACTATCTTTTAAATTGACTTTTCCATTTCTAATTGATTTTATTTCTGTGCCAGTTAGTACAATACCAGCCTCTATAGTATTTTCGATATTATAGTTATGTTTAGCAACTGGATTTTTCGCTATTAGTTTATTCATAAAAATCATAACCTTTCAATTAATTTCCTATATTATAACATGAAAATTAACCAAGGAAAATAGAAAAAATAAATAAAACACAATATTTTATAATTATGTTTTATTTATTTTTCATTAATCATTATTATGATTATCGTAATTATTTCTATTTGCCATAAAATACCATATTAATCCTATTACAATTAAAGCTACAATTGCCACAACAATCCAAGTCCATACATTATTTCCTGTAAATCCTAAAAAACCATTATTTGTTTCTGCATTTGTTCTTGTTGCTGTGTATCCATCATTGTTAGATGCGTTGTTTTTCATTTTATCAGCATCATTTTTTACATTATTCATTGTATTTTCAGTTGCATTACCCATATTATTAAATCCATTTTTAACTGCTCCAGCTGTTCCCTTAGCAGTGTCTTCCACTGCATTTTCAGCACCTCCAACTGCATTTCTAACACCGTTTGCAGCATCATTTACCATATTATTTGCAAATGCAGAAGGTAAGAAAAAGATTAAAGAAATAATAAAAGTAATTGTAATTAAGCTAAATAATTTTTTCATATAAAATTACCTCCTCATAAAATTTTATCAAAAATTTATGCTCGTTATTAGTATTGATTAAAAAAATCAAAATATTCTAGCAAAAAAATACTCTGTTACAAAAATGTAGCAGAGCTTTTTTTTTACAAATTTGGAAAAAATTAGTTTAATCTAATTAAAATTGCAATTCCTAATAATATTATAATTATACCTACTGCAATTAAAATAATATTTAAAATATTACTAAAAACAGAGTTATCGGTGTTGCTTACAGATGTAACGGTCGTAGTTGGAATTGTATTTCCGTGTATTTGTTGTATTTTGAGATGATTGATTTGTAGTTGCATTTGCGGTTGTGTTTGCCGAATTTGATGCAGTATTTCTTGTTGAATTAACATTTGTATTAGTATTTACAAGTTCATTATTTGTTGCATTTGCAGCATATGAAATATTCATAAATAAACATAACAATAAAAATAAAATCAATAAAAAATTAATTATTTTTTTCATATTTTCCTCCTAAATTTACTATAAATTAGTTTCATCTTTTTGTACAGTATTATAATACCATATTAAAACAAATAAAGTCTAGTATAAAACAATAAATTTTTAATTTTAATACCTAATAAGTTATTATTAAATCAATTTACATTTTAATGATTAATATTAATACTTTTTTAATCTATAATATTATTTTTGGTATAAAACATCTAAAAAATTTTATTTTAAAGTAATTATTAATCTATATGCTAAATAGAATAAAGAAGGTGATTACATGAATAAAGTTTACAGAAAAGAAAACAAATTTCTAATTAGTATAGAAGAAGCAAAAAAATGCATATCAAAACTCGAAAAAATAATGTTACAAGATAAAAATAATCAATCTAGTGGATATAACATAAGATCTTTATATTTTGATACAATTAATGACGACGACTATGAAAGCAAGATATCTGGACTACAATTAAGAAGAAAAGTAAGGCTAAGAACATATGATCCAAATTCAGATTTTGCAAAACTTGAAATAAAACAAAAGGATGGGAATTATCAATTAAAAAGGTCTTTAGTATTAAAAAAAGAAGATAGTTGTGAATTAATAAATCAAAATTACAAAGTGTTGCTAAAATATAAAGAACCGTTTGCGGCAGAATGTTATGGAATTATGAATATACAATGTTATAGACCAAAAACAATTGTTGAATATAAAAGAAAAGCATTTATAGCAAAAGAAAATAATATAAGAATAACTTTTGATTATGACATAAAAACAAATGAAGTAAATTATAATTTATTCGATAAAAAACTAATGCTTAATAGTGCATTTAATGAATCTAATGTTGTACTTGAAGTGAAATATGATGGATTTTTACTAAGTTATATAAAAGATGCAATAAATAGCATAAACCGAAGCCAAACACAAGTTAGTAAATATTGTTTAGCAAGAAAAATAGAAAAGTATTATATATATACATAATTAGATTAAAATCTTGTTTAAAGGTTTATAGGTATACCCAAAAAACCTAAATATTTTATTATAAGGAATGATTAAAAATGAGAGAAACTATTTATGAAGTTTTACAACAATCTGGAAGCTTAGAAACAAAAGATATTATTATAAGATTATTAATGTCTGTGTTAATAGGAATATTTATAATGTTATCTTATAAAATATCCCATTCTAAGACTTTATATAGTAAAAAATTCAATGTTTCATTGTTTATGCTAACTATATTAACTACAATGGTAATGACTGCTATTGGAAACAACATTGCATTATCACTTGGTATGGTGGGAGCTTTATCAATTGTAAGGTTTAGAACAGCAATTAAAGATTCTAGAGATACTGTATACATATTTTGGAGTATAATTATAGGTATTTGTTGTGGAGTTGGAGATTATACAGTAGCATCTGTTGGAACATCAGTTGTATTTTTGGCATTGTTAATTATAGGGGGAATTAAGAGCGACTCAAGAATGTTATTAATTGTACGTTCGAACAGAATAAATGAACTTAATATAGAATCTATAATATACAATTATTATGATAAAAAGGCAATTTTAAGAGTTAAAAATACGAGCCCGGAAACTGTAGAATTTATCTATGAATTAAGCAAAAGCATACAAAAAAGGGCAGAGAAAAAAGAAAAAAGTATAACAGAGGAATTGTATGAATTATCAGATGTAGAATATGTAAACTTAGTAGAACAAAATGATGAAATTGGAAGTTAACTTAAAATTTTGCATACTATGAAAGGAATGTTTATAAATATGAAAAGGAAAAACATTGTAGTAATAAGTATTGCAATACTTATATGCGTTACTATAATATCTAATCTTCTTTTTTCTATAAAAAGTAAAAGAATAGTTCGATATGAACAACATCTTCAAGCTTTAAGGATAAAAGACAATGGAAGTATTGAAGATGGAAATTTAGTTTCTCATTTACCATTAATTAATATATCAACTAATGGACAAAAAATTCCCGGTTTCCCAATTAGAAATGAAAAAAGTGAAGTCGATTCATATGAGCTTGGAATAAATGGAGAAGAAGAAATAAAAGTTGAAGTAAATATATATGATAATAAAGAAGCACAAAATAGCATAAAAAATAAGGAAGATTTAAATAGTAAAGCATTGTTTAGAATTAGAGGAAACTCTTCAAGAAGTTTTGATAAAAGTAGTTATAAAATAAGTTTTATAGATGAAAATGATAACCCAGTAGAGCATAAAGTAATGGGAATGGAAAAAGGTCAAAAGTGGGCACTATATGGGCCCTTTTTAGATAAGACTATGATTAGAAACTATATGTGGCATAATCTTTGCGCTAAAATAATGGGATATGCACCAAATGTAAGATTTTGCGAATGCTATTTAGACGGAAATTACAAAGGATTATATATTATGATGGAAACAATACAAAAATCAGAAAATAGAGTTAATATAGAGTCTTATGATAAAAATAGTAGGGTAATACCATATATGGTGAAAATGGATAAATTTACAGAAGAATCAGATTCGTTAATTACATTTTCATATTATACGTCTCATTTAGATTATATGGCCGGATTTACTATATTATATCCTGGAAAAAGCAATTTAACAGATGATGTCAAACAATACATAGCAAAGGATATTAGTGATTTTGAAAAAGCTCTTTATTCATATGACTTCAAAGATCCGAAAAAAGGATATGCAAAATATATAGATGTAGATTCATGGGTGGATTTTTATATAATTCAGGAATTTTTAGCAAATAATGATATGTGTTCTCGTTCAACATATCTGTATAAAGATAAAGGCGGAAAATTGACTATGGGACCAGTATGGGATTTTAATAATGTTTGCAACAATTATTTGTCTAAAGAATATAGCACTGAAGGATTTAATTTTACACAAAATAGAATTTGGTACGAAATGCTCTTTAAAGATGAAAATTTTGTAAAAAAAGTACAAAAAAGATATAAGAACTTAAGAAAAACATATTTAAATGAAGACTATTTAATTAAATATATTGATGAAACTGTGGAATATTTAGGTGATGCAATACAGAGAAATTATAAAGTATGGGGATATAGTTTTGAAAGAGAAAATCAAACAGTAAGATATGAATATTTAAATCCAATAGAAAGAAATCCAAGCAATTATGATGAAGCTATTAATCAGTATAAACAATTCCTAGAGCAAAGGGGAAAGTGGCTTGATGATAATATTGAAACATTAGAGCAATATTGCCATAGTTCAAAAAATAAAATATATGTAAAATAAAGGGGACTAAAGTTAACTATGAAAAAGTATTTAATAATAGGAGTGGCAGTATTATTGACAATTACAATGTGCAATATTGTAAGCATTTATACTGGCATATATATTAGTTTCAATATGAAAAATGAAATAAATTATAATGCGTATGCAAATGATGGACATATATATTTAAAAGAAAAAGAGCAAGAATTTCAAATAAAAGGAGTGGAACTTAATAGTTTTTATCCAGGATATGATTTTTCGGAATATCATATTGATAAAAAAGGATATTTAAAGTGGATTGAAGAAATACAAAATATGGGAGCAAATACAATAAAAGCTTCAAATAGGCTTGATGCCGACTTCTATGAGGCTTTATATGAATATAATAAAAATAATAAAAATCCAATTTATTTAATGCAGTGTATAGATATAGAGGAATATGAAACAAATAATGCAAAAAGTATTTATGGTTTTAAAAATGAATTGATAAAAGAATGTTTAAAAGCTGTTGATGTTATACATGGAAATAGATATATAGTAACATCTGGAATTGCAGGAAGAGGACTATATAATAAGGATGTTTCAAAATGGACTATTGGATATATTATTTCTGGAATTGGAAAAGAAGAAACTATCTGTTATACAGATAATACAGACAAAAGAGTATCTAGTAAAGGATATAATGGAAAGTATTTTTATACAGTTTCAGGAGAAGCTTCTGAAACAGAATGTATTGTTGCAGAAATTATGGATAAAATAACAAAATATGAAACAAATAAGTATCATGAGCAAAAGTTGGTTTCTTTAATGATAGATATGCTAAAAGATCCTTTTAGATATAAGGAAAATGTAAATGTACAATTAGGAAAAATGGCATATATTAATCTAAAAAATATAAAAACAAGAGAGAATTTAAAAACAGGAAAGGTAGTATCATATAACATGACAGGAACAACAAATCAGTTTATTAATATACTAAATGAAGAAGAAATAGAAAAATATAAAAATATATTAGATACAGTCCAAAAGGATACAATTTATGGTGGTTATGTGGATTTTATTAATAAATACTATGATGATCCAGTTTTAATTGGAAGCTATGGTTTTTCAACATCTAGAATAATAGATAAAGATCAAGAAAAAGCTTTAAAAGAAGAAGAACAGGGGAGAAAAATAGTAAATAGTTTTAAAGAATTTATAAATTTAGGCTCTTGTGGAGGAATTATATCATGCTGGCAAGATAATTGGGCAATAACAACCTGGAATGTGAAGTATGCTAGTATAGAAAATAAAGAAAAGTATTGGCTTAATAATGAATCTATAGATCAGCATTTTGGAATATTAAGTTTTGAATCAAAAGAACATTCAAGTATATGTTTAGTAGATGGAAAAATAGATGAATGGACTAAAGAAAATTTAGTATACAAGCAAGAAGATGGGACAGAACTTTATTGTAAGTATGACTATGAAAATGTTTATATTATGGTCAAAAATATAAATAGCGAGAATTTATATATACCAATAGATACAACGCAAATAAGCGGGGCGTCGTCGTATGGTGGTACTAGATTCAACAGAAAGGCTGATTTTTTAATAAAAATTGATGGAAAAGATAATAGCCAGATATATGTACAAGAGTATTATGATTCAATTAGAGCAATGTATGAAAGTAATATTACTGGAACCTTACAATATAGTAATAAACCAAGTAAATTTACAAATAATTTTGTAAGCATGAGAGCAATTTTAAAAAAGCCAATAGATCCTAGTGTAGATATTTCTCTTATGAATGCAGAGCAAAGAACTAATTATAGGATGTACAAAATTGCAATTGCTGGAAAACTTATTCACGGAAATAATAATCCAGAAAGTACTAATTATAATTCTTTAGCAGATTATTGTTTTGGAGAAAATTGTGTAGAGGTGCAAATTCCATGGGGACTATTAAATTTCTCATCTCCAAGTGAAATGTTAATTCATGACGACTATTATAAAAATTATGGTGTTGAGGATACAAAAATAGATAAGATGTACATAGGTATAGGAAAAAGTACATCAAGCAATATTAATTTAGAAAAAGTAAAATTAAGAGGATGGAAAAATAAAGTAAAAGTACAAGAGAGATTAAAAAAATCATACAATATAATTAAAGAATATTGGAATAAGGAGCAAAATTAAAATGTTTATTACTAGTTTTATATACTTTAATATAGGAGTATGCATACTTTTAATAATATTTGAAGTTAGCTGGAATTTTTTTATAAAAGTACATAACAAAAATATAGAAAAATATACAATAAGATACAAAGATGAAATTCAAATACAATTAAACTATATTAAAGAAAACAATAAAACAAATGATATATATTTTAAAGGACTTGAAAAAGAACTAAAAAGCGTAAATAAATTAAAATCATTTGAAAATGCCTATAATGAATTCTCATGCAAGAATTATGAAGAAGTAAACATTTATACAGAAAAACTATTAGAATTGTTCGAAAATCTGTCACTTTTTTATGCTAAAAGAAAAAACAATATACAAAAAGCTTATATAGCGCATTTAATAGGCAAGTATTTTGGAAGTATAAAAGATAAAGAAAAATGTGCGGTATTAATTGAAGTGCTTTATAAATTTATGGATAGTAAATATATTTACTGTAGAATTAATGCAATGGAAGCAATTTTTCTAATTGGAACAGTAAAAAATATAATAAGAGTAATGTTTATTATTAATAAAAATAAATATACATATAATCAAGAAATGATAGTGCAATGGCTAAAAAAAGCAAGAGTAAATAAAAAAGAATTAGCGCAAGAATTATTTAAAGGATTTGAAAAATATAATAAAAACATACAAATATCAATTATAAAATTTTTATCTGATTTTCCATATATTGGAGAAGGCAAAATTTTAGAAAAGCTAAAAGATGAAAATACATTAATAGATGTAAAATGTGAAATTATGAGGTATTTTCAAAAAAATAAAAATAATGAAGCTAAAAATTTCCTAATGAATAAATTAAATAAAGAAGTGATAATTGCAAATGACCTGAATGTAAAGGCAATAGGAACATTAGGATATTATGAAGAAGATGAAGTTATACAATTACTTACAAAATTAAAAGAATATCCTGATAGTATTATAAAAGAAAGTGCTTATAAAAGTTTAGAGAAAAGACATAGTATACATAAAGACAAGTTACTAGAATTATTATAAAATAGGAAGGTAAATATAATGGAGTTTACAAGAACGATATTAGAAATTATAGAAGTTTTTTTTGTTAGTTATTTAATAGGATATGCAATAATATTAATGAGTTCAATTATTCTTGGATCAGTTTCTATTTATGAAAGAAAAAGAAAAAAAGAATTAAATAATATTATAAACTATGATAAAGATTTAAAAATAAGCATAATTGTTCCAGCATATAATGAAGAAATAACCATAATAGAAACTATTGAGTCTTTAGTTAATGTAAATTATAAAGATTATGAAATTATTATAGTAGATGATGAATCAGAAGACAATACTTCGGAAAAAGTAATTAAACATTGCAATTTGCAGAAAATAGAACGATTTATCATAAATAAAATTAAAACAAAACCCATTAAAAGCATTTATGAAGGCGTGTATAAGGATGTACCAATTATTCTTGTAAAAAAAGAAAATGGAGGGAAAGCAGATTCCTTGAATGTTGGCGTAAATGTGTCAGATTACCCATGGTTTATATGTATTGATGCAGATTCTATTTTGCAAGAAGATGCTCTGCAAAAGATTGTTCAACCCATAATAGAAGATACAAGGGTTATAGCTTTAGGCGGTGCCATTATGATAAACAATGGAGCTATAATAGAAAATGGAAAAGTAAAAAGATATGATATGCCAAAAAGTATTTTGGCAAGCTTACAAGCAATAGAATATAATAGGACATTTCTTGCCTCTAGAATAATGTTTGATAAATTAAATGCAAATTTGATAATTTCAGGAGCTTTTGGAGCATTTAGAAAAGATGTTGTAATTGCAACTGGAGGATATGAACCTTCAACAAGAGGAGAAGATATGGAACTTGTAATTAAATTACATAGGTTTTGTATAGATAATAAAATTGATTATATCATGAAGTATGTGCCAGATACTATTTGTTGGACTCAGGCTCCAGAAAAACTCCGGAGATTTAATTAAACAGAGAAGGAGATGGCATATTGGTTTATTTGAGTGTATGAAAAGGTACAAAGACATTTTCCTTAAACCACATTACGGCAAACTTGGCAATATTGCATATACATATTTTCTAATTTATGAACTTTTATCTCCATATATAGAAGTTAGTGGAATAGCAGTGACAATCCTTCTTTTTGTATTCGGATTTGTTAATTTAAAATATATGGTAGCGTTTTATATTTTCTATACATTATTAGGAGGATTAATCACAGTTGTTACTTATTCAACAACGGTTTACTTTGATGAATTAAGGTTTAGTATGAAAAAAATTTTTAAAGTTGTTTTATTGTGTTTATTTGAAGTTGGCTTTTTAAGATTAGTTTTATCGTTTGTTAGATTTGTATCTTTAATTGGTTATAGAGAAAATAAATATAAATGGGATAAAATTGGTAGGGTAAAAATGTAAAAAAACAAGCCACTATATTTAGACTTTTATATAGTGGCTTACTAAATTTGTAGTAAAAAGGTTTTATTATTTTAATAAATTAATAATTGTATCTATAACTAAATTAATCATAATATCATAATTCATCTCTTGGTGCTTATGGTACACAATTTCGTGACATAAATCATCAATTAAATGCATACCAATATGTACTTTTTCCTTCAAATTCGTAGTGTTGCATCCATTGTTTATTAAAATATTTGAAATGGTATTTGTCATGAATAATTCGTGTTCTTTGAAAAAATGTGCTATTTCTTCATCAGAATGTATCATAGCAGTAATTTCTTCGTGCGCAGCTTGAGATAATTTATGATTTTCAATATATTTATTAATCATTTTTCTTAATAAATCTGCTAATTTGTCTTTATCTATATTTTCTTTTACATCAATATTTAACATTGGATAAAAAATATCTGATGAGTATTTCTTTATTCCTTCAATTAGTATATCATGTTTGTCTTTAAAATATTGATATACAATGCCAGTAGAAACACCAGCTTCTTTTGCAATTTCAGCTGTGTTGGTATTATAATATCCTTTTTTACAAATTAAATTAAAACCAGCTTCTATAATTTTTGCTTTTTTTTCAATAGAACGTTTTTGTATAGGTTGTCTAATATCTTTTACTCCCATATTGACCTCCAAAATATATTTTAAAATCATTATAATAGCTAGAAGACAATATGTCAAGAAATATGAATTTTTTTTCATATACTATTGACTTTCATTAAAACAATAATTATAATACAATTAAATGTGAAATATATTTCAGATAAAAGGAGGAACTATGAAAAATATAGTAGAAATAAAAAATGTAAGTAAAATTTACAAAATAGGAGAAAAAGAATTTAAAGCACTTGATAATATTGATTTATCTATAAATCAAGGCGAATTTGTTGTAATACTTGGTCCATCAGGAGCAGGAAAATCAACATTATTAAATCTAATTGGGGGAATGGATAAACCAACTGAAGGCAGTATAAAAATTGATGGAGAGGAAATTTCAAAATACAATGAAAGTCAACTAAGTGAATATAGAGCAGAAAATATAGGATTTATTTTTCAATTTTATAACATATTACCAACATTAACAGTTTTAGAAAATGTTGAGTTAGTAAAAGATGTTGTAAAAAATGGAAATGATAGTAAAGAAGCGTTAAAAGCAGTTGGACTTGAAAAACATATGAATAAATTTCCAAATCAATTATCGGGAGGGGAACAACAAAGAGTATCAATCGCAAGAGCCATTGCTAAAAATCCAAAACTTTTATTATGTGATGAACCAACAGGGGCATTAGATTCTAAAACAGGTGTAGAAGTACTTAAACTATTAAAAAAACAATGTGATGAAAACAATGGAGCAAATACTGTAATTATTGTAACTCATAATAGTTTATTTGCTGATATAGCCGATACAGTAATAAGAGTTAAGAATGGAAAAATCGAAAGTGTAGCTGTAAATGAAGACCCTAAGAAGATTGATGAGGTGAAATGGTAATGAGCAAATTAAATAAAAAAATATTACGAGATATAAAGCTAAACAAAATGCAATTTTTCAATATCTTCATTATGGTTTTTTTAGGAGTTTTCGTATTTACAGGTATTCATTCTTATATGGATGGAATGAGAGTAAGTGGAAACAAATATTATGAAAATAATAATTTACAAGATATTTGGTTAACAGGAGAAAACTTTAGTGCAGAAGATTTAAACAATGTAAAAAAAATAAATAATGTAAGAAATGCTCAAAGAGTTTTAAGTATACAAACAGATTTAGAAAATTATAAAGATGTAGTATTAGAAACAAATTTTATAGAATCAAATGAAATATCAAAAATGTATATTGTAGATGGAGAAGCATTTTCAAAAGAAAAAAGTGGAATATGGCTTGATAGCTATCTAGCTAAAAATCTTAATTTGAAAGTTGGAGATGAAATTACTTTAAATTACAAAGATTATAAGATAACAGAAAAAATATTAGGTTTAGTAACTACGCCGGATCACGCATACTTTGTAAAAGATGAAACAGCAATATTTCCAACACATAAAGATTATGGCTATGTATACCTTTCAATAAATGAATTCCCAAAAGATTATATTTATGATGAATTAAGAAATAATTTAATAAAAACAAATCCAATGATGGAAGCAGCAGATAAAAATACACTTACAAATGAAGCAATAGAAAAGATGATACCAGACTTCAATATAGAAAATTATTATGTGTTTAATCAAATAATAGTAGATGTTGATGATACAAATAAATTAGATGATACAAAAAGAGATATTGAAAATAATATAAAATCAGCAGTTGCAGTAACAGACAGGGAATCTAGCGTATCTTACGAAGCTTATAATTCGGAAATAGAAGAAGGAGAAACATATTCAAAAGTATTTACATTTTTATTTTTGTTTATAGCAATTTTATCAGTAGTAACTACAATGAATAGATTCGTAAAAAAACAAAGAGCACAAATTGGTACACTTAAAGCTTTAGGATTTAAAAATAATAAAATAATTAAGCATTATGTGAGCTATGGATTTTATATTAGCTTAATTGCATCAGCATTGGGAATTTTAGTTGGAAACTTTGTACTTGGAAAATTTTTCTTACAAATGGAAATGGGATATTTCGAGGTACCAGTCTATAATACAGTGATACTACCAATTGTGTATATACTTGCAGTTTTCGTAGTAATTGCAATTACTTTAGTTACATACTTATCATGCAGAGGAATTTTAAAAGAATCAGCAGTAGATGCCTTAAGAGTAGAAGTCCCAAAAGTTAAAAATACAAAGTTTGATTTAAGTACAAAAGGAATATTCAAAAGAGCATCAATTTCTACAAGATGGAATTTAAGAGATATAGGAAGAAATAAAAGTAGAAGTATAATGGCAGTAGTAGGAATAATAGGTTGTACAATGCTTATTGTATGTGCTTTCGGAATGTTAGATACAATGAATTCATATTTGGATTGGGAATTTAATAAAATTAATAACTTTGAATATAAGCTTTCATTATCTAATAATTATACAGATGAACAATTTAAAAATTTAACTTATAAATATGGAAATTCAACAAGTCAAACTTTGGGAATAGAAATAAAAAATGGAGATAGAAAAGAAACCAATACTCTAACTATAAATGATGCAAAAGAGCATTTAAAATATACAAATCATAATAAAGAATATATAGATTTAAAAGATGATGGTATATATATAACAGAAAAACTATCTGAAAAATATAAATTAAAAGTTGGAGATGAAATATCTTGGCATGTATTTGGAGATGATAATTGGTATACATGCAAAATTGTAGGATTAAATCGTGATCCACAAAATCAAAATTTAAATATGACAAAAAAATATTATGAATCATTAGGGCTAACCTATAAAGCAGATTCATTATATACAAATGATAATTTGAGTGATATTAAAATATTAGACGGAGTTGATACAATTCAAAACATATCAAGCTTGCAAGAAGGAATGGAAAATATGTTAGAAACTGTGAAATCAATGATTGTTCTTTTAATAGCAGTTTCAGCAATACTCGGATTTGTTATAATTTATAATTTGGGAGTATTATCATTTGCAGAAAAACAATATCAATTTGCAACACTAAAGGTACTAGGATTTAAAAATAAACAAATACAGAAAATATTCGTAAAACAAAACTTATGGCTTTCAACACTTGGCATTATTTTAGGATTACCCCTTGGATTTATTATGACAGATTATATATTTAAATCTGCACTTGGAGATAGTTATGATTTTTCAGCAAGCATAAAAATAACATCATATTTATTATCAATATTTGGAAGTTTTGTTGTTTCAATAATTGTTAATAAAGTGTTAGCTAGAAAAATAAAAACAATAGATATGGTAACTAGTTTAAAAGGAAATGAATAATTAAATATTATAAGATAAAAGCTGGTATTAATGTAAAGTTAATACCAGCTTTTAAAATATAAATTTAGTTTGCCATAAATTTTTGTTTAACAGTATCAATTTTAGCTTGATCAATAGTAGTAGTTTTATACCAACCTTTTTCTGCCATCAAATTATAAATTTTATTTTGAATATCTAAAGATTCATTTAATGCTTCTTTAAAGGCTGTGTGTACTTCAAGTGTTGATGATTCAATCGTACCATGAAGATATAAATCACAAACACCTTTAATAATTAATAATTCTTTTTCCATTAAATCTCTATCTTCCATGTCGGCCTCCTTACAATAGATTTAAAAATTTGTCAAAAATTTGTGTGTGTTTTTGTTCCAACTCTCCAATGTAAGAAGAAAGAGTAGGATCAGTTAACTTGCTAGATGTTTTTTTACTGCATGATTTCATAAATTTCTCATGTTCCAAAGCATCTTCAATATATAAAAGTTCTTTACTTGTCACGTTTATCACCACCTGTAGATATTATCTACTAAATTAATAAATTATATACAGATATTTACATAACTAAATTAAATATATTCTGAAACTGCTAACTATAGACAATATATTTTGATAAAATGTAAAAAAAAGTATTTATATTTTAAATTTTAATGTTATAATAATAAAAAAAGAAAGGTGATGATTGTGATGATAGAAAACATGAAAGAAAATATGAAAGATGTATTATTAATGGGGCTTGGTGCTTTATCTTTAACAGGAGAAAAAGCAAATGAACTTAAAAAAGAATTATTAGAAAGAGGAGAATCTCTATATAAAGAAGGTTCTATAAAGAATGAAGAATTGAAGAGAAGTTTAAAAGATAAAATAAAAGAAAATACAAACATAAAAGTCACAACTGCAACAAAAGAAGAAATAGTAGATATAATAAATAGCATGAGTGACGAAGAAAAAGAGGAAATCTCAAGCTTATTAAAAAACAATACAGATATGAAAGATGAAGTAAAAGAAGAATGTGATGAAATAAAAGAAGAAAACAATAACAATGAAAACAAAAATAAAGAAAATGATTAAAATCTAAAGAAAAAATGATTATAGAAAAGAGAGATAATATGGATGAAAAAACAAGATTAAAAGAGATTGTTTCTATTTTAAAAAATAGTGATCTAATAAAGGGAATTACTCCAGAAAAGGTATGCATAACAATATCAAATTTGGGACCAACTTTTATAAAAATAGGTCAAATTTTGTCAAATAGATATGACTTATTACCTAAGGAATATTGTGATGCTTTAGCAAATTTAAGAGCCAATGTTAAACCAATGAGTTTTGATGAGGTCTCTGAAATTTTGGAAGAAGAATATGGCAATATAAATGAAGTGTTTGAAAGTATATCTAAAACTTGCATAGGTTCTGCTTCCATTGCACAGGTACATAAAGCTAAATTAATAACAGGTGAAGATGTAGTCATCAAAGTTCAAAGAAAAAATGTGTATGAAACAATGACTATGGATGTTAAATTATTGAAAACTGCAATTAAGATACTACATCTAAATTTACTTATAAAAGTAATAAATATAAGTGATGTAATAGATGAAATGTATAATATTGCAAAAGAAGAAATGAACTTTTTAATAGAAGCAAAGCATCTTGAGGAATTTAGAGAAAACAATCTCGACACAGTATATATAGACTCTCCAAAAGTATATAGTAATCTAGTTACAAAAAAGATCTTGGTTATGGAAAATGTTGAGGGAATAAATATAAACAATACAGAAGAGTTAAAAAATCAAGGATATGATATTGAAGAGATAGGACTTAAACTTGCAAATAATTATATCAAACAAGCTTTAGAAGATGGTTTTTTTCATGCAGACCCTCATCCAGACAATATCTTAGTTCGTGAAGGAAAGATTGTATTTTTAGATTTAGGAATGATGGGAAGATTAAGCTCCAGAACAAAAGAACTGTTAAAAAAAGCAATGAAAGCTATAGTTAGAAATGATATTTCTGATATTGAACATATATTACTTAGCATGTCTACTATAACCGAGCCTGTAAACCATGTTAAATTAAGATCTGATATTCAAAGAATACTAGATAAAAATGCAAATGAAGATATAAAAAATATTGATATTATAGAATTTATGAATAGTATTAATATGATGCTAAAAGAAAATCATATTAAATTAGACAAAAATATTACTCTATTAATTCGTGGAATTTGTGTAATTGAGGGTACATTGGAAGGAATTAGCCCAGATATTAATTTATTAATGGTGTTTAACAATACAATTAAACAAAATACTTTAAGAGAGGTTTTTTCAGAAGAAACATTAATAAACACTGGGAAAAATTTTATAAATGGAGCAAATAGTTTAGGAATGCTTCCAAATGAACTATTGAATTTTATAAGAGATGTAAATCGTGGCGAAACCAAAATTGATATAGAAATGGCTAATTCAGATAAACAAGTAGATAAACTTGAAAAAATGTTACATCAATTAGTTATTGGTGGATTAGATGCAGCAGTACTTCTTGGCGCAACTATGGTGGATAACAAAATTCTAAGATATATATATTTAACATTTGCTACCATATTTACAATTTGGCTATTTATACAAATGGCTAAAGATCACTTTCATAAAGGATATTAAAAATATATTTCATATATAATAAAGGGCAAGCAATTAAGAATTGCTTGCTTTTATGGTATGCTATAATTATAATTAAAAAAGAAAAATTTTATTATGAAAATATAGAGATAACTAGAGAATCAGCAATACTACTATATTATGGGATTATTTCAAATACAATGAATTTAAAGATGAATTTGTTAGTATTAAATGGAGTATGGGACAGTTAGAAGTTGCAAATGTAAATGAATTCTTACAAAAACATGAAAAAGAAATAATAGTAAAAGTTATAAGGAAAGTGTTTAAAAAAAGTGACTGAATCAAAATATAACTAGTTTAAATGAAATGTTTAAAAAAACTAATATAGAATGAGAAAGTTGAACAATTTGACGAACAAACAATTTTGTGTTAATATAATGTCATAGTATTTCAATTCGACCATTCGCGTGATACTATCTTAAGGAAATAAACTAGAAATAGTTTTTATAATAAAGAATGTTATAGAATCTTTCTTTATGAATGGCAAAAATATAAACCATAGCAAAATTTTATGGTTGTTTTTGCTTATGTTCATAGAAGGGAGGTTCTTATTTTTTACAACCAAATAGAGAATAAAGGAGATAGGTAAAAATGGAAAAAAAAGAACTAAAATATTATTCAGAAGTGGCAAATTGGGATTTTAGCCAAATAAAATGTGAAACAGAAAAATTAACAGACTGGGATTACATTGAAGAAATAAGAAAACACACAAATGAAAATTCTCTATGCCTAGATTTAGGAACAGGTGGAGGAGAAAAGGTTCTAAAAGAATATCCAAAAGTCGGAATGGTAATTGCAACAGATTTTTCAAAAGAAATGATTTACACAGCTAAAGAAAGTGCTAAAAATTATAAAAGAAGAGATGTGAAATTTGTAGTAATGGATAATCTAGAAATGAAATTTCCAGGGGGATTATTCGACTTAGTATCTGCAAGACACACAAAAATAAATGCTAAACAAATCTATGATTGTTTAACTAAAGATGGAACACTTATAATAGAAGGTGTAGATCAAAAAGATTGTTGGAAAATGAAAGAGCTATTTGGAAAAGGTCAAGGATATAAAGATAATAAGGAAATATCAGAAAAAGATTACGAAGATATAGTTAATTCTGGATTTTCAAGGATAGAAAAGTTTAGAGTATTAATAAATGAGTATTATCAAACAGAAGAAGATTTAATGGCCTTATTATTAAAGGCTCCAATATTAGATGACTTTTCTGAAATTGAAGATTCTTTTGAAGGACATCTAAAAACAATAGATCCCAGACTGTTTAGCGAATATATTAGAAAATTTAAAACTGAAAAAGGGATACTACTTAAAAGAGTATTATATGGAATTGTAGCACAAAAATAATTTATGTGCTTGGGGATACAATATATATTTCTTGTATTTTTTGTATAAAAGTGGTAAACTATTAAAAATAAATATTGACTAATTTTATTTAGGTTTATAGAGTGTTAGAAGACCTTGTGACCGAATTCGTACAATAACGGAGTATGTTTGCTAAAAAGAGTGAAAAACGACCATTATACATTTTATATAAATGCTTATAATGTCAATATTATGGATAGATTTTATCATATAATTTATTAAGAAGAAAAAAGACTAATTGAAGAAAATAAAAAGGGGAAAATATGACACAAACTCAACAAACAGTATTAGCGTTATCAGTATATGCAATATGGCTAACACTATTATATATAAGAATATTTGATAAAACACTAAAAAATATGTATTATCAATAGGTGTACTATTAGTATTTTGGATGATAGTAAGAATGACTAGACCATATACAACAGGCAAAATAAATGAGATTTTTTGGTATCTATATTACATACCATTATTGTTAATACCAACATTTTATTATAATTGCAGTAATTATTTAATGAATAGTAAAAATAAAAAAAGAAGAATTACGACAATAATTATATCAATAATATTATTTTTATTAGTAATTACAAACGGTTTACACAATATAGTATTTAAAATAGCCAATGATATTAGGGACAAATATAATTTATCCTGGTAGTTTAACTAGGTATCAATTTCAAAAAGATAAAGAAAAATTTTATATATATACTAAAAAGGAAAGAACTCTTAAACATTTAAATGGAGGAATAGTTGCAACAGACGATTTTCATATTGAAACAGAATCATGGTATGTATCAGATATCCAAAAATGTTATAGAAATGAGATTAAAGAAATTGCTAATATGCATGGGCTAAAAATTGAAGAGTCATATTCAGATCCTGCTATTTCATCAGGGGATGTTTCTAAGTATCATAAAATATATGGATTTATATTTGTAGATACAAAATTTGAAGACATAGATGCTATTGCAGAATGCTTGGTTGAATTAGATAAATTATTTGATTTTAATATAAATAATACATTAAAAAAATGAAACAGGAGGATATAATTATTTTAATGGACATAGTGCTTGCGTTAAAGCTGCAAAAAATAAAATAGAAAGAAATAAGTATGATGAGAAATATTACAAAAAAGAAATAATTCAAACAATGAACAAATACAAAGATAAATTTAATAATTAAAAGAAAAATATTGAACTTAATAGTAAGAAATTTATTTCAAATATAGCTTTGTTTGTGATGATTAATAAGGAGTGGATTATGGAAGATGAAATTAAACGAATAATTCAAAATGCACAAAACCTAAGAAACCAAGGCTATTCTGATAAAAAATTGGCAGAGTTTGTACATACTGAATTAGGAAAATTAATTATATATAATAATAATTATAGTATTGGATTTGAATATGATTTAAGTCAAAATTTTGATGGACCAAAAAGTAAAACAAGTGAAATTAGACAATCAAATATATTGTCAAGAAAATCTAGTATACAATCAAGAGAGCAAGTTTGTAAAGGAATGGCAGAAATATATACAGCAATACTTACTAAGCTTGGAATAGATGCAAAGGTAGTTGCTGTACAATCTAAAGAAGAGGTTGAAGGAGAAGAAAGAGAAGATGGTTCTATTATTGATGTTCCAGGAATTTATACGGTAAGTTTTGATTCTGACTATGAAATTCAAATAGGAGAGAATGAAAAGAACAATCATAATCCAATTGGACATTATTATACCATTGTAAAACTTAATGAGGGAGAGTTTATCCAAGATTTTTTAACGGAAAAGACTTTAATAAGAATAAAAATAGGTGAAGTTCAGTTAGGCAATGATTTACCAGGATTTCATAGAAAAGAAGAGCATAGAGAAAGGACAAACTCACAAGTTAACAAAATATGTCCAGAATATGTTGACAAGATTCAAGAAGAAATGCGTAAATATATGCAAGGTAAAGATGATTCAGAAGTTTTTGATTTTGTATTTGAAAAATTAAAAGAGTACATTGACGACTTGGGATTTGAAGAAGCAAAGGATTTTGTTATGATGTATGCACAAAGTATTATTCCAAGTGGAATGATAAAAGAAGCTCCCATTCCTATAAATTTAGTAAAAGAAGATGAAGATAATTGCGAAGTTCTTTGTGTTTATAAATATGGAGATAATAATTATTTATTAAGAGGAGGAAAAACTTCAACAGATTTACCAATAGGTAAAATTGGTGTAGAAGAAATAGAAATGATAAATTCTGAAGGATTTGCACCCAGAAAATTAAATGATGCGAAACATATAGAAGAAATTATGCGAGGAAATGATTTACAATCAGCAGAACAAAGAAAAAAATCGTTTTTATCTCAAAGAAAAATAAATACACCAATTTGTATAGAAGCTGAAGAACAAACAGCGAAGGATCAGAGAACAATGGAACAACAAAATGAAGGACACAATAATTATGGAGAATAATTATAAGGAGGACAACAAAAGTGAAAGAAAATTATCCAAAGGCATATACAGAGATCTTAGAAATATTAAAATATATGCCGGAAAATGATGTTAATAAAATACCAAAGAAATTATTGGACATATTTGAATATAAAAAGGATACTAACTACAGTTTTATTATTGATAAAAATCAAGATTTTTCAAAATTAAAGATATTAGATGAAACTGAAGCTTCAGGAGTTCAAAAATTTAGAATAGGAAATCCAGTGCAAAGAATGGTATAAATATATATTAGTATTATCTAATATTATTTAGAATTATTTAATGTTGTTTAATTAGAAAAAATGAATTTTGTGACCTGGCTTGTGAAAAGGCATTTTTTATGCAAATAATTCATGGAAAATATTTGAAATAGAGGAGAAATTTGATATAATGCAGAAGATAAGAAAAAGAGGTGATTTTATGCCAAATGAAAAGAATGAAATTATTTTATTTGAAAATCAAGGAGTAAAATTAGAAGTAAATTTAAAAGATGAAACAGTATGGTTAAATAGAAAACAATTATCAAAATTATTTGAAAGAGATATAAAAACTATAGGTAAGCACATTAACAATGCTTTAAAAGAAGAATTAGCATATGATAATTCAGTTGTCGCAAAATTTGCGACAACTGCCTCAGATGGGAAAAATTACCAGGTTGAATATTATAATCTAGATATGATATTAAGTGTTGGATATAGAGTAAAATCTAATAAAGGTATTATTTTTAGACGTTGGGCAAATAAGGTATTAAAAGAATACACATTAAAAGGTTATGCAATCAATCAAAAAAGATTAGAATATTTAGAAAAAACAATAAAACTAATAGACATTGCAAATCGTATAGATGAAAGACTTGAAAATAATGATGCTAGAGAAATATTAAAGGTAATCGGTGAATATTCAAAAGCATTAGACTTATTAGATGATTATGACCATAAAACATTAAAAAAGATAGATGGAAAGGTTGATACAAGAAAAATAAACTATGATGAATGCATAAATATTATAAACAAACTCAGATTTAATGAAGAAAGCAACTTATTTGCAATTGAAAGAGATGAAGGTCTAAAATCAATTATAGGCAATATTTATCAATCCTTTGATAATCAAGAAATTTATAAAAGTATAGAAGAAAAAGCAGCAAATTTTTTATATCTAATTGTAAAGAACCATGTTTTTGTTGATGGAAATAAAAGAATTGCAGCGACACTATTTATATATTTCTTAAACTTCTATGGGATTTTATATAAAGAAAGTAGACAAGTAATTGATAACAATACTTTAACAGCTTTAACGTTATTAATTGCAGAATCAAATCCAAAAGAAAAAGATGTCATTATAGATTTAGTGATGAATTTTTTGAATGACTAATAGATAGACTTACCAAAAATGAAAGACAGCAGCAGCTAATTTTACAATTATAACATTTAAAAATACTATTAATAAATACATAAATCCGTGCATTGGAAATGTATATATAACTAACTTAAATAATTCACATATAAAAAAACTATTTAATACATTAGAAGATAAATCGGCATCTACAATAAAAAACGTTAAATCAGTATTGAGTATAGCTTTAGACTATGCAAAAGAAAAACAATTAATAAAGAGTAATCCCGCCAAAGGTTTCAAGTTACCTAAAAAGCTATTATTAAAAATAAATAAAGCAAAAAAATGTGACAAAAAAGTTTTGAATATTAATCAAATTAATACATTAATAAAAGCTAGTAAAGGGAGTAAAGTTTATATGCAAATATTATTTGCTACACTAATGGGATTACGAAGAGGAGAAATAAACGGATTAAAATATTCTGATGTAAATTTTATAAGTCAAAAATTAAAAGTTCAAAGACAACTGGGAATAAAGCCTAATACTAAAAGGAAGACTTTGAAGTAAAAACTTATACTAAACAAGAAGTTTGTTTAAAAACAAAAAATAGTTACAGATGTATAGATATACCAGACATATTATTTGAAGCAATAATTGAAGAACAAAAGAAATATGAAAAAAATAAAAGAAGGAGAATTAATTGCAAAACAACTCCTTTTATTGATGATAACTTTATATGTTGTTCAACACTTGGTCATTCCAGAAGTAAGGGATTTCATCAAAAATATTATGATAAATTACTAAAAGAAAATAATCTACCTAAAATAAGATTTCATGATTTAAGACATACATATGGTACAATATTATTAAAAGCAAATTTTGATGCAAAAGCTGTATCTAAAATATTGGGATATGCATCTGAAATTATAACAGTGGATGTATATTGCGATACTGAAGAAATTATATATGATTGTTTAGAAACTTTAGAACCATTTATAAATGAAATTGCTCCTACATCTAATGAAAGCATTAATGATTTATCACTAAATGAAGAATTAAATTGTGCATACAATAAAATGGAAAATATGCTACTAATGTAATATAAGTTATGTATAAATATAGAAAAAACAGGAAAACTTGAAGTTAACAAGATTTCTTGTTTTTTTATTTATTTGATGTTAAAATATATGCAATAAAAAATAAAAATGTTACTTTGTGTCGTACAGTATTATCCAGTAGTAACAAGTGTTACACGGTTTTTGAAAAAGTAAATTTGTGACTTTTATTCATGTAATTGCAAAAAGTTCACATACAACCAACCCAAAAAACACAAATTACACGAATTTTTTTAAAGATTACACGAATTTTATGGTTGTATATAGTCATAGTGCAAGTAACATAAGGGGGCAAAAATGTTTAAATTAGTATCAAATTACAAGCCAACAGGAGACCAACCTGGGGCAATAGAATACCTATCAAAGGGAATAGAAGAAGGCAAGAAATTCCAGACGCTTCTAGGAGTTACAGGCTCACGGAAAAACCTTCACAATGGCAAATATTATAAATAAAGTGCAAAAACCAACATTAGTACTCGCACACAATAAAACACTAGCAGGACAACTATATAGTGAATTCAAAGAATTTTTTCCAGAGAATGCAGTTGAGTATTTTGTAAGTTATTATGACTATTATCAACCAGAAAGTTATATACCCGCTTCTGATACATATATCGAGAAAGACTCATCAATAAATGATGAAATAGATAAGCTTCGCCATTCAGCAACTGCTTCGCTTTTTGAAACAAAAGATGTAATTATTGTAGCATCAGTTTCATGTATATATGGACTTCGGAGATCCAATAGACTACGAACATATGATTGTTTCATTAAGACCTGGAATGAAAAAAGAAAGAGATGAAGTATTAAAAAAATTAATTAACATGCAATATACTAGAAACGAATTAGATTTTAAACGTGGAACATTTAGAGCCAAAGGAGATATAGTAGAAATATATCCATCAGACCAAAATGAAAGCGCGATAAGAGTTGAATTCTGGGGAGATGAAATTGAAAAAATTTCAGAAATTAATCCATTAACTGGAAAAGTACAAGCACTAAGAAATCATGTTATGATATTTCCAAATTCTCATTATGTAACAACAAGTGATAAAATGCAAAGAGCTATAAAAACAATAGAAGAGGAATTAGAAGAAAGAGTAAAATTCTTTAAAGATAATAATAAGCTAATTGAAGCACAAAGAATCGAAGAAAGAACTAATTTTGATATAGAAATGATGAAAGAAACGGGCTTTTGCCAAGGAATAGAAAATTATTCAAGACATATAAGTGGCAGAGAACCTGGAAGTCCGCCATTTACGCTATTTGATTATTTCCCAAAAGACTTCTTAGTGTTAATAGATGAGTCTCATGCTACAATTCCTCAAGTAAGGGCAATGTATAATGGAGACCGTGCAAGAAAAGAATCTTTAGTAAATTATGGATTCAGACTTCCATCAGCATTTGACAACCGTCCATTAAAATTTGATGAATTCGAGCAAAGGTTAAATCAAGTTGTATTTGTTAGTGCTACTCCAGCAGATTATGAAAAAGAGCATTCTAAAGAAAATGTTGTAGAACAAATTATAAGACCAACAGGTTTATTAGACCCAGAAATAGAAGTAAAACCTGTAACAAATCAAATTGATGATTTGATAGAACAAATTAGACAAAGAGTTGAAAAAAAGCAAAGAGTTTTAGTTACTACACTTACTAAAAAAATGGCAGAAGATTTAACATCATATTTAGCAAGTTTGGACATTAAAGTTAGATATATGCATTCAGAAATAAAGGCACTAGAAAGAATGGAGATAATAAGAGACTTAAGACTTCGGAGAATTTGATGTACTAGTAGGAATAAACCTATTAAGAGAAGGGTTAGATATTCCAGAAGTATCGCTTGTTGCCATATTAGATGCAGATAAAGAAGGTTTCCTACGTTCAGAAAGGTCTCTTGTACAAACAATTGGTCGTGCAGCAAGAAATACAGAAGGAAAAGTAATAATGTATGCAGATGAACTAACAGATTCAATGGAAAAAGCAATACATGAAACTAATAGAAGACGTAAAATTCAAATGGAGTATAATAAAAAACATAATATTACACCACAAACAATACAAAAATCGGTAAGAGAAGCTATAAAAGCTACTACTGTAGAAAATGTACAAGGAAAATATAAATTAGACAAAAATGCAAGTATAGAAGAAATAATAACTAACCTTACAGATGAAATGCTAAAATATGCCGCTTCTATGGAATTTGAAAAAGCAGCAGAAATAAGAGATAAGATAAAAGAATTGGAAAATTTAAAGTAATAATAAAATATAACTCCTATGAAAAAATGCAAATATATATTGATAAATATTTATGCTTATATTATTTTTATAATATAATATGAATATATAAAAAGTGAGTATATCAATTTATTTGAAGAGTTAAAATTAGAATTAGATAAAATAGTTATTTAGTGAAAAAATATTATTAGTTTAAATAGATTTTGGAAAGAGCATTGTTATTTGAGGACATAAATGGCGAACTTAAAGTTTTTTAGAAAATGAAAATTTTAAGTTTGCCATTTAATAAAAATTCCCAAAAACAAACTATTGTTTTATTGCGAATTATGTAGTATAATAGAAGCGGAAAATTCAAAACAAGGGGGCACATTATGAATAATACAATAAAAATAAAAGGTGCAAAAGAACATAATTTAAAAAATATAGATTTAGAAATACCAAGAGATAAATTAGTAGTAATAACAGGTTTATCAGGTTCAGGAAAATCATCTTTAGCATTTGATACACTCTATGCAGAAGGGCAAAGAAGATATGTAGAAAGTTTATCTTCATATGCCCGTCAATTTTTAGGGTTAATGGAGAAACCAGATGTTGAGTTAATTGAAGGACTATCACCTGCAATATCAATAGACCAAAAAACAACATCAAAAAATCCACGTTCTACGGTAGGAACAGTAACAGAAATATATGATTATATTCGTTTACTATATGCAAGAATTGGAATTCCATATTGTCCCAAATGTGGTAAGAAGATAGAAAAACAGTCAATAGACCAAATTATAGATACAATTATGCAGCAAGAAGCGGGAACTAAAATACAAGTACTATCTCCTGTAATTCGAGGACGAAAAGGCGAATTTACTAAGTTACTTGAAGGATTTCAAAAAGAAGGGTTTGTTCGTGCTATGGTAGATGGAGAAGTGGCTGAACTAACAGATGACTTACAAATAGACCGTAAAAAGAAACATAATATAGATATAATAGTAGATAGATTAGTAATAAAAGAAGACATTAGAAGTAGACTTACAGAATCTGTTGAAATTGCATTAAAACATGCGGAAAACATAGTAAAAATAGATATAGTAGGAAAAGGTCAAAAACTCTTTAGTCAAAACTATGCATGTCCAGATTGCGGAATTAGTTTTCCGGAACTTTCTCCTAGAATGTTTTCTTTTAATAATCCATTTGGAGCATGTCCATCTTGTACAGGAATTGGATATCTAATGAAAATGGATGAAGACCTAATTATTCCCGATAAAAATAAAACATTATATGATGGTGTAAAAGCTTTTGGCGCAAGCACCATGAAAAAAGGCGACACTATGGCAAAAATGTATTTTGAAAGTATAGCTAAACATTATAATGTTGATATTTCAAAACCGATCAAGGACCTTCCTCGTGAGTTTTTAAACAAAATACTTTATGGAACTGGCGAAGAAAAAATTGATTTTCAGTATGAATCACCATCAGGTGTTAGAAAATATACAGCTGCATTTGAAGGAGTAATTCCAACTTTAACTAGACGTCATAATGAAACAAAATCTCAAGGAATGAGAGACTTTTATGAAATGTATATGAGTAATTCAGATTGTGATGAATGCCATGGAGCAAGACTAAAAAAAGAAGTTCTAGCAGTTCGTGTTGGAGGGAAAAATATAAACGAACTAACAGCAATGCCAATTAACAAAATGAAGGATTTCTTAAACAAGCTAGATCTTAATAAAAAAGAAGCAATGATTGCAGACCAGATATTAAAAGAAACAGATAAAAGGTTACAATTCCTAATAGATGTTGGACTTGAATATTTAACATTGTCAAGAAACAGCGGAACATTATCTGGTGGAGAAGCACAACGTATTCGTTTAGCAACTCAAATAGGTTCAGGATTAACAGGGGTATTATACATTTTAGATGAGCCAAGTATTGGACTTCATCAAAGGGATAATAGCAAGCTAATTGCAACACTAAAGAAATTAAGAGATTTAGGAAATACACTTATAGTTGTAGAACATGATGAAGATACTATGTATGCTGCAGATCAAGTAATAGATATAGGACCAGGCGCTGGAGTTCATGGCGGAAAAGTTATGGCACAAGGAACAGCAGAAGAAATAAAACTTATAAGTGACTCCATTACAGGGCAATATTTAAGTGGCAGGAAACAAATTCCTGTACCTAAAAAAAGGAGGAAGCCTGTTAAAGGCAAAGCAATTGAAGTAATTGGTGCGTCAGAGCATAATTTAAAAAATGTTAATGTGAAATTTCCACTTGGTGTATTTACATGTGTTACAGGTGTATCTGGATCCGGAAAAAGTACTCTAGTAAATGAAGTATTATATAAAACAATTGCCAAGGAATTAAATGGTTCAAATGAAAAACCAGGAAAGTGTAAACAAATAAAAGGGTTAGAAAATATCGATAAAATAATTAATATAGACCAATCTCCTATTGGACGAACACCTCGTTCAAACCCTGCAACATATACAGGTGTATTCGATATTATACGTGATATTTTTGCAGGAACAAATGAAGCTAAAATGCGTGGATATCAAAAAGGAAGATTCAGCTTTAACGTACCAGGAGGAAGATGTGAAAGCTGTAATGGAGATGGACTTTTAAAAATAGAAATGCATTTTTTACCAGATATATATGTTCCTTGCGAAGTCTGTAAAGGAAAAAGATACAATCATGAAACACTAGAAGTAAAATATAAAGGAAAAACAATTGCTGATGTATTAAATATGACAGTAGAAGAAGCTCTTGAATTTTTTAAGAATATTCCTAAAATAAAGCAAAAAATTCAAACACTTTATGATGTAGGACTTGGTTATATTAAACTTGGACAACCGTCTACAACATTATCTGGAGGAGAAGCTCAAAGAGTAAAACTTGCAACAGAACTCTCAAAAAGAGCAACAGGCAAAACATTATATATTTTAGATGAGCCAACAACAGGACTTCATATAGCAGATGTTCATAAATTAGTAGATATTTTACAAAGATTAGTAGACACAGGAAATAGCATTATTGTAATTGAACACAATTTAGATTTAATAAAAACCTGTGACCACATAATAGATTTAGGACCAGAAGGCGGAGAAGGTGGAGGACAAGTTATAGCAATTGGTACTCCTGAGCAAGTTGTAAGAAATGAACAAAGCTATACCGGAGAATTTTTAAAAAAATACCTAGATAAATAGAATTTGAATTACTGAGTTTAAATATATAAAGGAAAATTGGTTACTATAAAATAGTAGCCAATTTTTTTAAATGATTATAAAATTTTAATATAGATATTAATTAGTCACAATTTTTGCTGTTATTATTGTTTTGATTATTTTTGTTATTGTTTTGTTTATTTTGATTATTTTTATTATTTTTGTTGTTCTTTTCTGACATATCAGACACCTCCATTCATGATACGTGATAACTATATTTTGTTTCAAATTTTTAAAAATATACTAGTTGTTTTAAAAAAATTTTTGTTATATAATAATTTATGGCATGATTGACAAATAAAAAAAATGAACATAATATATAAAAGAACATGTTTTAGGAGGTAATTATATTGAGTTATAAAAATGAAAGATTAGAAGAATTTAATCAGTACATATCAGGCAAAAAAGTAGCAATTATAGGTATGGGAGTAAGTAATCTTCCATTATTAGATTATTTTGCAAGTTTAGGAACAAATGTAACAGTATTTGATAATAAAGAAATAGACAAAATAGATAAAAATGTAATAGATAAAGTATCAAACCTTTGTATGGGAATGTCATTTGGAAAAGATTATCTTTCAAAACTTCATGGATTTGATGTTATATTCCGTTCACCAAGTTGTAGACCAGATACAAAAGAATTAATAGAAGAAGAAAAAAATGGTGCAATTATTACATCTGAAATAGAGATGTTAATGAAATTATGTCCATGTAAGGTAATTGGTGTTACAGGAAGCGATGGAAAAACAACTACAACAAGTTTGATTTATGAGATTTTAAAAGAAAAAGGTTATAATTGTTATTTAGGAGGAAACATTGGAATTCCCTTATTTACAAAAGTAAAAGAAATGACCAAAGAAGACATTGTTGTTTTAGAATTAAGCAGTTTTCAACTAATGGATATGGATATTAGCCCAAATATTAGTGTAGTTACTAATATATCTCCAAACCATTTAGATATACATAAATGTTATGAGGAATATATAGAATCAAAAGCTAATATTTTTAAACATCAAAATGAAAATGACATTTTAGTGTTAAACTATGATAATGATATTACAAGAAATTTTGCAGATAGGGCAAATGGAAAAGTAATTTTCTTCAGTAGTAAGGAAAAATTAGATAATGGTATTATTTATGATGATGGAATAATAAAGTCTTGCCAAGATAGTATAAGAAGACATATAGTTAGCTCTAAAAATATAATCTTAAGAGGAGTTCACAATTGTGAGAACATTTGTGCTGCAATTGCGGCAACCGCTTCTTTAGTAGATATAGATACACAAATAAAAGCGATTACAAAATTTAAAGGCGTAGAACATAGACTAGAATTTATAAAAGAAATAGACGGAGTAAAATGGTATAATGATTCAATCGCATCAAGTCCTACAAGAACAATAGCAGGATTAAAATCATTTGATGAAAAAATAGTTCTAATTGCAGGTGGATATGATAAACACTTAGACTATACACCAATTGCAAAACCAATTATAGAAAACGTTAGTTCTTTAATATTGATAGGGGCAACATCAAAAAAGATTTTTTCAGCAGTAAGTCAAGAACTAGAAGAAGAGGGAAAAACTTTAGATATCTATCAATGTGAAAGTTTAGAAGAAACAGTACAAACCGCTTATAGAGTTGCAAAAAAAGGAGAAATTGTTTTATTCTCGCCAGCAAGTGCTAGTTTTGATATGTTTAAGAACTTTGCAGAAAGAGGAAATAAATTTAAAGATTTGGTAAACAAAATGAATTAGAATAAAATATATAGGAAAACATGTTTATAATAAAGTTAATGGTGAGTATGTAAATTTGATTATAGATTAACAAATCACCTTTAAAATATTGATATTAAATAAAAAAATAGGAGGTAATAGTAATGGAATATATTATTGGAGGTTTTATTGTAGGTGTATTTATAGTAGTAGTATTTTTCTTTTTAAAAAAGGAGAATCAAAAATTAGAGGAAATGGTTGCTAATTTAAATGAAGAGCAAAAAAATGAATTATCATTAACAGATGTTAAATTTATTGAGGGAAAAAATGATGAGTGGATTCAAAATGGTATGATCGGAGAAATGGTAGATAAAGGAAACAAATTTGCAATTAAAGTTTTATGGCATAATAGAGTTATTCAAAATGCTACATATGATCAAATACAATATGGAGATACTTCATTATCTAAAGAAGAGGTAGAAAAAAATGGTTTAAGAGTTGGAGATTTTGTTAAAGTATATATTGCTCCTGCTAAAACATCTGGAAGTTTTAAAATAATCTTATAATAAAAAATTTTTTAAGATAACTAGAGGAGAAAAATTGTATGAATAAAGAAAACGAGATAATAGAAAAAATGATTAAAAAATACAATTTGGACTTGGGTAATGATTATATTTATGTGGGAGCTACAATAATTAAAAGAAGCGATTTTCCACAAAGTACTGAAATTTTTTATTGTGAAGATGGTTTTAATGACGAAGAAGGAATACCATATATAATGCAATCAATCGTTCCAAAAGGAATATTTAATAGAGATAGAATGATAGTTTTTTACACAAAAAATTTACAAAGATATGTAATTCCAATAGATGGAGAAAACTTTACTTTAATAGGAAATGATATACCGGAAAATGTAAAAAATATTAATTATAGTAAAGCTAAAAAAATAGTACATAGAAAAGCATTAGAGCTAAAAAAAGAGCCAGAAAAATTGTCTAAAGAAGATACAGATAATTTATATGAAAAATATATAAAACATTATAAAAAAGGTAGATTGTTATTAGCTGGAATTTTAATATCAATTATATGGTTATTTGCAATTTTTTTTAGTATGGGTAATATATTTATTAAAACCGGATATATTAATGATTTTTTTACAATGGCAGTTTTAATTGGCGGTGCTATTTTAAGTATTATTGGAATAATATTTATTATCCGATTTTTCATTAAAATACCAGCAAGAAGATTAAAAAGTTTTGCATATAAAAGTGATTTCTTGGTAATGAATTATAAAAAAGGTATAAATATTAAAGGATTAAACGAAAGTTATATTTATGGTCTGACATATGATGAGGAAAATTACAAACTTATGTCATACGGAATTCCACCTTATGATGTTGCATTTATTGAAAATGTAGAATATTTTGAAATAGTAAGTAGATATTCAAAGAATAGGAATCCTAAAAATTCAGATATTTGTTTATTTATGAGAAAAGAAAAGTAAAAACAGAAATATTAAGATAGTGAGGAAGAATAAATTGTAACCAATATAATATATAACGCATAAAATATTGTAATAAAAAATAGGAGGTAGAATAAAATTATGTATTACAATGATTATGAAGATTATATGAGGAATGTATTAGGTTATTGTCCAAACTGTCAAAATTCAAGAAGTCCATATGATAATAGTTATGAACAAAATTTTTATGGTTCTATGCCAAATACATATACAAATGATCGTGGTATGCAATTACAAGATAATATAGAAGATTTATATCCGGACATTTATAAAATAATTTTTCCAATGGTATGCAAAGTTTGCCAAAATAATACAAGACCAATTACAAACCAGCTTGTTGATGAAATGACTATGGAGATTTATAACAACATAGAAGCGGATAATATTAATATTGTTAATGTAAATATAGAAACTCGTTCTAGTGATAACAAAAATGATTTGAAAACTCAAAAACAAACTGTAAAGAGTTCTGAAGATAGAACAGTATCAGGTTCATCAGAAGAAAGAATAGAAAATAGAATTACTGAAGAAACAAGACAAAGAAGACCAAATAATCCATTACTTAGAGACTTAATTAGAATTCTTATTTTAGAAAGATTATTTGGAGGATTTAGACCACCAAGACCACCTGTAAGACCTCCATTTCCAGGTCCAGGAATGCCAGGAAGACCTCCAATGAGACCTAGATATCAATCTGAATATGAAGCGGATGTAACGACGAATATGTATGGATATGATAACTTTTTAAAATTTTAAAAAATTTAGAAGATATGCAAGATATAACCTTGTATATCTTTTTCTTATTTGAACACAATAAAATTAGAGTTTAAAAACAAAATAAAATAAGATTTAAATTTTGCTTTTGGACTCTGGTTTATAGGTTATCCAAAACGAAAACCTAAATTTTGTACTAAAGGTGGACTTTGAAAATGAAAGTTAAAGATTGTATGTGTCATGATGTAAAATTTGTAACTCCAAATACAAGTGTTTGCGATTGTGCAAAATTAATGTCCGATAATAATATTGGATGTGTTCCTGTTTGTGATGAAAACAATAAAGTAGTTGGACTCATAACAGATAGAGATGTTATTTTACGAACAGTTGCTTGCAACAAAGATTCTGCATCAACTAAAGTTAGTGACATTATGACTTGTAATGTTTGCACATGTAATGCTGATGCAAATATAGAAGAAGCAGAAAAACTAATGTCCCAAAATGCAATCAGAAGAATACCTGTAATTGAAAATAATAAAATTATTGGTATTTTAACATTAGGAGATTTAGCTCAAAATGAGCAAATAAATAGCCAAAATGTATGTAATGTTTTAGAAAGCATTTGTGATTGCAATACAAAAAATAACAAGTAAAGTAATATTTTTATTAAGTTAACTTATAAGGACTTTCTATATATAGAAGGTCCTTATAAAATATTATTTATAGAATATATAAAAAAATACTAGAATAAAAACCATATTTTTACATAAAATAGTAATAAGATGTTTTGAATTTGTATTTATTAGAATTAAATTTTAAATAAATAAAGTACTAGAGAAAAGATTGGAGATTTACATATGGTTTTTGATATGAATTATTGGAGTAAAGTAACTAGAAAATTACTTATATTAATTTTCACAATTATTGGTATCTATCTTGGGTTTAAACTGGCTGTATTTTATCTTCCATTTTTAATTGCTTTTTTATTATCTCTATTAATAGAACCTAGCATACGTTTTTTAATGAAAAAAATTAAGCTAAAAAGAAAGACAAGCGCTATTTTAGTTTTTGCAATTGTTATTTCTATTATTACAGGATTAGTTGCTTGGGGAGTTGCAACATTAATTCAGGAAGCTTCAAATATGTTAAATGGTTTAAATGGATATTTTGAGAAAGCTTATTTACAGGTTCAAAACATAAATTCTTATTTTGAAATAAGCAAAATACAAATTTCAGATGAAGTAAAGCAAGTTATACAGAATTCAACTGGTGACTTTTTGGTAGAAATATCAGTTTTAGTAAAAAATGCATTAACAAAGATATTAAATACAATAACATCTCTTCCAACAATTGGATTTTATGTTGTAATATGTGTGTTATCATTATATTTCATTTGTACAGATAAAATATATATGCTTGATCAACTCGAACATCATCTGCCAGAGACTTGGGTAAAAAGACTTGCAAAACATATAAGAGAACTTGCAAGAGCATTAGGATGTTTTTTAAAAGCAGAAAGTATACTAATAATTGTTTCTTTTGTAATATCTTTAATTGGATTATATATTTTTAAAATTGTAGGTTTAAATGTACAATATCCACTTATGGCAGCATTAGGAATTGGATTTGTAGATGCACTTCCTATTTTTGGTTCTGGAACAGTAATGCTTCCATGGGCATTAATTACAGCTTGTAACGGAGACTATCGCTTAGCTATAAGTATTTTTGTATTATGGGTATTTATGTCTATAGTAAGACAGGTAATAGAGCCAAAAGTTGTAAGTGGTCAAATTGGAATACATCCAATTTTTACTTTAATAGCTATGTACACAGGATTTAGATTTATAGGAGTTATTGGAATGTTAATAGGTCCTGTAATTCTTATAGTACTTAAAGATATTTTTTCCACTTTAATAGATAAAGGAGTTATGAAAGCAATTTTTGATAGAGAATAAAAAATGTATACTTTTACAATAAGTATACATTTTTTAAGATTTATAAAACAGTAGATGTTGGAACATAAGTTTCATCTGGTGGATAAACATATTCATCATTAGGTTTATTTACTTGTTTGATATTAGTTATTTTTATCACAGGTATTTCTCCATGATAATCACCCTTTGTTATTTCACCTTCAATTTCTACCCAAGAATTATCAGTAAAATTTTTAGCAAGGTTTGTTTGACACAAAAAACCAACAACCACAGTTTGAAAATCAGAGCTAATAATCATATTTCTACCTAAAACAAATTGGTCATCAGAAAAGTCATAAATACGATAAACAAAACCAGAGTATTTAATTTTTTGACCAACATATAAATCTAAATTATTATGAACTTCATCTAAAACATTTGTATAATTTTTTGAATTAATTTCATTTATAGAACCTTTTTTAAATTCATCATTAACATGACTTTTAAAAATTCCATTTCCGAAAATTTTATAAATTGAAAAACCACATAAAATAAGTATAATAACACATAAAAAAGTAACAATATATTTTAACAATTTGTTTCCGTTTAATTTGAAATTATATATAAACATTTAAAAACCCTCTTTCTTATTGATTAATAAATAATATGTTAAAAACAAGAAAATATGAAAAAAATATATTATATAAAAAAATTACTTGCTAAAATTAGTAAAGAGTGATATATTACAGTGGAAAAATATAAATGGTAAATTTACATAAGATAGAAGGAGAGAAAGTAAATGGGAATATTTAGCAAAGTTTTTAAATCTTATAGTGAAAAAGAAGTAAAGAGAGTTATGCCAATTGTAGACAAAATCAACGCGTTAGAAGATGAAACTCGCAAACTATCAGACGAAGAATTAAGAAATAAAACAGATGAATTCAAAAAGCAATTATCAGAAGGGAAAACACTAGATGATATTTTACCAGAAGCATTTGCTGTAGTAAGAGAAGCATCAAGAAGAGTATTAGGAATGAGACATTTCGATGTTCAATTAATAGGTGGAATTATTTTGCATCAAGGTAGAATTGCTGAAATGAAAACAGGTGAAGGAAAAACTTTAGTTGCAACACTTCCAGCATACTTAAATGCACTATCAGGCGAAGGAGTACATGTAATTACAGTAAATGATTACTTAGCAAAAAGAGATAGTGAATGGATGGGAAAAGTATATAGATTTTTAGGCTTAACAGTTGGCTTAATTATAAATGGAATGAATCCAAAACAAAAGCAAGATGCATATAATTGTGATATAACATATGGAACAAACAACGAATTTGGATTCGACTATTTAAGAGATAACATGGTTATATATAAAAATCAATTAGTACAAAGAAAATTACATTATGCAATTGTCGATGAAATTGATAGTATTTTAATAGATGAAGCACGTACACCATTAATTATTTCTGGTAGAGCAAATGCATCATCTAACTTATATCAAAAAGCAGATAGATTTGTTCGCAAACTTACTCCAAAAGTAATAGTTGAAGAAGATGTAAAAGATTTCGAACAAGCAGAAGATAATGAAAAATATGATTATATTGTTGATTTAAAAGCAAAATCAGCTACACTTACTCAAAAAGGAATAAAAAAGGCTGAAGAAGAATTTGGTTTACAAAATTTCAATGATTTAGAGAATTCCGAATTAGTTCATAATGTTAACCAAGCATTAAGAGCACATGGAATAATGAAAAAAGATATAGATTACATTGTAAAAGATGGAGAAGTATTAATTGTAGATGAATTTACAGGAAGAATTATGTATGGTAGAAGATACAATAATGGACTACATCAAGCAATTGAAGCTAAAGAAAAAGTTAAAATTGCTGATGAATCAAAAACTTTAGCTACAATCACATTCCAAAACTACTTTAGAATGTATGAAAAACTATCTGGTATGACTGGTACTGCTATGACAGAAGAAGCAGAATTCCAAGAAATATACAAATTAGATGTAATAGAAATTCCAACAAATAAAGAAATGATAAGAATTGATAAACCAGATGTTATATACAAAAATGAAGATGCAAAATTCAGAGCAGTTATTGAAGATATAAAGGAAAGCCATAAAAAAGGTCAACCAGTCTTAGTTGGTACAGTTTCAATTAGTAAATCTGAAAAATTAAGTAATTTACTAAATAAAGAAGGAATACCACATGTTGTATTAAATGCAAAATTCCATGAAAAAGAAGCCGAAATAGTTGCACAAGCTGGTAAACTTGGAGCTGTAACAATTGCAACAAACATGGCTGGTCGTGGTACAGATATTATGCTTGGTGGTAACAGTGAATATTTAGCAAAACAAGAAATGAAAAAGCAAAAATATTCAGCAGAACAAATTGAACAAGCAACGGCATTTAATGAAACTGAAGATAAAGATGTATTAAGTGCAAGAGAGAAATTTAGAGAACTAGAAGCAAGATTTGAAAATGAAATAAAAGAAGAAAAAGAAAAAGTAATTGAAGCCGGCGGATTAAAAATTATAGGAACAGAAAGACACGAATCAAGAAGAATTGACAATCAGCTTCGTGGACGTAGTGGACGTCAAGGTGACCCAGGTGAATCAAAATTCTATATTGCATTAGATGATGATTTAATGAAAATTTTTGGTGGTAATGCAATATCTAAAGTATACAATACTCTAGGTGCAGATGAAGACATGCCAGTTGAAGCAAGAATAATTTCAAAAGCTGTTGAAACTGCTCAAAGAAAAGTTGAAGATAGAAACTTTAGTATAAGAAAACATGTATTACAGTATGATGATGTTATGAATACACAAAGAGAAATTATCTACAAACAAAGAAGAGAAGTACTAGATGGTGAAAACCTAAAAGATAGCATTATAAAAATGATGGATTCAAGCATTGAAAATCTAGTTTTAGCTTATACACCAGATGTAAATAATGTAAACAAAGAAGCATTACTTCAAGATATTACAATGTCACTTGGAATTGAAGAAGTAGAAAGTTTAAAGGCAGATAAAATCAATCCTGAAGCAATAATATCAGAATTAAAAGAAAAGGTTAAGAAAATATATGATGATAAAGAAGCAGAATTTGGTAGTGAAGACTTAAGAGAACTTGAAAGAGTTGTAATGCTTAAAGTAGTAGACCAAAAATGGATGGATCATATCGACAATATGGATGAACTAAAAAATGGTATAGGACTTCGTGCTTATGGTCAAAAAGACCCTGTTGTACAATATCGTATTGAAGGATTTGAAATGTTTGACGAAATGATTGAAGACATTAAAAATGAAGTTACAAAAATTATGCTTCATATCCGTAAAAAAGAAGGCGTAACAAGAACTAATACAGCTGAAATTACAAATGCAAGTTTAGAAGATACAGCAATTAACTTAGTAGATGGAAACCTTTCAGAAAAAGAAGGTGGAATGAATAAGACTGTTGTAAATGAAGGACCAAAAGTTGGAAGAAATGATCCATGTCCGTGTGGAAGTGGAAAAAAGTATAAAAACTGTTGTGGTAAATAACCTCGCAAACCCTTATAAAATAAGGAATTGTTAAAAATAGAAAAAATGATAAATTTGTCCACAGATGACAATTTGTCCACGATTTGTCCACATAGCATAAATAATGTGGACAGAATCGAGGAAACCCCATAAAAATCAATAAAAAATCTACGTGGACAATTATTGTGGACATAGTTATATAAAATGTCAGCATTCGAAATGCTGGCATTTTTCCGTTTCATTAAGTTTTATAATGAAGGAGAGATAACTATGGTAAGCGTAAGAAAACGTGGAAAGGTATATGAATACCGATTTGAAATTGCAACAGTTGAGGGAACAAGAAAATGGATAACAAAGTCAGGGTATCCAACAAAAGCAGAGGCTTTTAAAGAAGGCGCAAAAGCCTATAATGATTTTTACTACAATGGTCAAAAGACGCAGTTAAGAGAAAATATGTCGTATGCAGATTTTTTAGATTATTGGATAGATAATTATGCAAGTTTCAATTTGCATTACTCTACTACAATATCTTATATAAACATTATTAAAAATCACGTAAAACCAAGAGTAGGATTTTATAAATTATGGCAATTAGATACACGCCTTTTACAGGAGTTTATCAATAAAATATATGTTGAGTATGGCTTTTCAAAAAACTATATGGCGAGTATTTTAAAAGTGGTTAAAGGCTCGTTAAAATATGCGTGTTACACATTAAATTATATTAACACTAATCCTGCTGAACACGTCCACGCACCAAGAATAGATAAAATTGGAAAAGATCCTGCACATATATTTACACAAGAAGAAATAGAAAGAATATTAGATAGATTTAAAGGTACACATTCAATATATTATGCTTTTTTAACTGCTTATTATACAGGAATGAGAGTGTCAGAAGTATATGGTTTAACTTGGGACTGCGTTGATTTTGAAAAGAAAACATTAACAATAAATAAAAACATTATTAAGAAAAATCAATATGGTTTACCAAAAAGAAAAAATATAACAAAAGGACATTCTGTTGGTGTTTGGTATTATGGGGATTGTAAAAATCCTCAAAGTAGAAGAACTATTTCTATTGGAGATACGCTAGTAAATGCATTAAAAGATTATAAAAAAGAACAAGAAGAAAATAGAAAATTCTATGGAGATTCTTATCTTTGCTATTATGAAAAGAAAGTAATAAATGAAATTACTAAAAGAGAACAAACAAAATTGATAGAAGCAAATGCAGAATTAGAATTACCTTTACCAGAAGCACAATTAGTTTTTGTAAAAGATAATGGACAATTTTTAGGAACAGATTCACCGAAGTATGCATTTAAAGTTATTCATTATGAATTGGGAATTAACAGTAGGTTTCACGATTTTAGAGATACACACGCAACAAAACTTATTGAGAGTGGTGCAGATATTAAAGCAGTATCAAAGAGATTAGGACATTCTACTATTCAAACAACATATAATATATATGTTAGAGTAACGAATAAAATGGAAAGTGATACAGTAGATAGATTTGAAAAATATACTACAACACTTGATATTCCACAAACAGCAGAAATTCCTTATCAAGTATAAATAACATTAAAGGGGGAATAAATATGTTTAAAAAGAAAATAAAAGTACATATATACAAAAATGAAATTTCATTAGTTTTGAAAGCCTTAAACGAATTTAGAAATGAGGCAATAGGAAAAGGTAGATATACAGATTGTATTGATGAACTAATAATGAAATTAAATAAATAACATTTTGAACTGATTAAAAATGGTCAGTTCTTTTTTTATGCCAGAAATGGAATACATAGCCATCTTATTAAATTAAGGTGGCTAAATTAAAAGAAAGGAGGCGAGAATATGCAAGAAAGTAAGTGCAAGGTAATTGCAATCACAAATCAGAAAGGAGGAGTTGGTAAGACCACAACAACATTTAATCTTGGAGTAGCATTGGCTAAACAAGGAAAAAGAGTGTTAGTTGTAGATGTTGATCCTCAGAGTAATTTAACTACTTACGCAGGTTGGTATGATGAAAATGAATTAAAATATACTTTAACTGATTTAATGGAGCAATCTATGAATGATGAAGAAATTAAGACAAAAGAAAGTATATTACACCATAGTGAAAATGTGGATTTAATTCCATCTAATCTTTCTTTATCAGCATTAGAAAATTCATTAACTTATGCAATGAGTAGAGAATATACTTTAAGGAATTGCTTATCTAGTATTAAAGATGACTATGATTATATACTTTTAGACTGTCAACCAAGTTTGGGTATGCTTACAATAAATGCTCTTGCTAGTGCAAATAGTGTTATCATACCAGTACAAAGTGAATACTTTGCTTTAAGAGGAATGGCTGATTTATTTAAGATAATAAATAAAGTTAGACGACAAATAAATCCTACTCTTAAAATAGAGGGAGCATTATTAACATTAGTTGATTCAAGGGCTAATCTTCCAAAAGAGATAGCAACTCAATTAAAAGACAATTATGGGAGTATATTAAAACTATTTAATACTCAAATACCAAGAGCAGTTAAGACTGCCGAATCTACTTCATCAGGAGGAAGTGTGTTTTCTTATGATAAAAGTGGAAGGGTAGCAAATGCATATTCTTCTTTTGCAAAGGAGGTGCTTAATGATGGCAAAGAACATACCAAAAATGCCACTGCCAAAGTTAGATGACCTTTTTACAACAGAAGAAGAAAGAACTAATGATAAGTTGGAAAAAGTTATTGATATAAAATTAAGTGATATTGATGATTTTCCAGACCACCCATTTAAAGTCATTGAAAATGAAGATATGTATAATATGCGTGATAGCATAAAAGAAAATGGAGTATTAGTTCCTGCATTAGTTAGAAAAAAGCCAGATGGTAGATATGAAATGGTATCTGGTCATAGAAGAAAATATGCAAGTCAATTAGCCAATAATGAAACACTACCTTGTATTGTTAGAGATTTAACAGATGATGAGGCTGTTATCATAATGGTAGATAGTAATTTACAAAGGGAAGAAATACTACCAAGTGAAAAGGCTTTTGCATATAAAATGAAATTAGAAGCCCTAACACATCAAGGAAAAAGAACAGATTTAACTTGTGACCAACTTGGGGACAAGTTAAACAATAAAAAATCAGTTCAATTACTTGCAGAAGAAGTTGGAGATAGTAAGAGCCAAGTTCAAAGGTTTATAAGACTTACTGCACTAATACCAGAGTTGTTAGATTTAGTTGATGAAAAGCAAATCGCATTAAGTCCAGCCGTTGAATTATCTTTTCTAAAAGATGAAGAACAATATGCAGTTTTAGATTGCATTGAGTGTAATGTGGCAACACCATCTCACGCACAAGCAATAAGACTTAAAAAAATGAGTCAAGAGGGAACACTTACGACTGATGAAATAGAAGATATTTTATCAGAGGAGAAACCCAACCAGATTCCCAAAATGAAATTTAATGCCGACAGAATAAGAAATGTACTCCCAAAGAATATTGAGGAGAAAAAAATTGAAGATTTTGTTGTTAATGCCATTGAATTTTATGGGAAACATCTCCAAAGACAAAAGTCTATGGACGCAAGATAGTGGGAGTTATTATTCCACAAATCCCTCCTTACAATCCTCCCTAGTATTATTACTAACTATTTATTTACTAACTGAAAAAAGTATATAAGTATTTACACAAATGCAAAATATTTTAGAATATGCTAGATTGAAAGAAATAAAGGAGCGTGATTGTTATGAAAAAGAAAATCATTTTAGTTGTCATTGTTGTTTTTGCAGTAGCAGTTAGTGGAGTATTTGTTCTAACCAAATGTTTAAAGACAAATTCAAACCACGAACAGGTAAATGTTGTAGAAGAAAAAGATGAGGAATTTAACTTGCAAGAGGAAGAACAAAGCAAAGACGAAATAACCACTGAAACAGATGAAATTGAAAACAAAACATCAAATGGAAAAAGTGAAAGTCCAAAAGAAGATACTTCAAAGCAAGAAAATAAATCTAAAACATCAACAAAAGTTTCTGAAACTCCCAAAAAAGCAGAAACTAAATCTAGCAATGTACCAACTACAAGTAGCAAATCACAAGAAGAAAAACAAGAGAATAAAATAACCGAAAGTAATAAAAATAATGGTTCAAGTAATCAAGGACAACAGAACAAAGAGTCAACAACTTTTTATGATTCTATTACTCACGGAAAAAAAGAGTTTTCTTCTGAAAGTGAGGCTTTAAGGAGAGGTACTGAAATTCAAAACAAAGAGTTAGATTATGTTTTAGATTGGAACGAAGAACACCCAGATAATCAAATACAACCAGAGATAAATTATTTTAGAGTTTATCCATCTGCAATAGATGAAAACGGAAAGTACTGGTATTATTTGCATTTCTTTTGCAGAAGTGGCGAAGGACTGGATCAAGAATTAAAAAGTAAATATTAATGGCTCTTAACAAAGAGTCATTTTTTTTCGGAAAGTGAGGGAAATTAAATGTTAAAAATATTATTATTTGCACTAATCGTAATGTTAGTGCTTTTTTTATGGTCTGCCTGTATCATCTCTGGCAGATGTTCGAGAGAGGAGGAAAAGAGATGAAGAAATTTACAACAACCCTATTGTTAGCAATAGGACTTTTAGTTGGGTTTACTGTTAATGCTCAAGCAGTAAATGCAGCAACATTGAATATGAGTTACTCAGATTATTGGTATGATAGAGCAAAGGCTGATGGTAGTGAACATCATTCTTGGCATTTTACTCTTTACGATATGGATGGAGAAGTAGCATACTGTATTCAACCAAATGTAAAAGAGGGAACGCATTATAATCAAGGAAGTTGGGAAGATACTGGATTGTCTAATTCGATAAAAGAAAGAATACTTTTAATTGGATATTATGGTTATACTTATCCCGGTCATCAAACTTTACAATATAGAGCAGCAACACAAGGTATGATATGGGATACAATAGTTGGTGGTGGTGCTAACACAACTTTCCATACTGCTCGTTGGGCAAAAGGGGATACTTTTGATGTATCAAATGAAAAAGCACAAATTGAAGACTTAATTGCACATCATTATGATAGACCATCATTTAATGGTGGAGTTTATAAAGCACAAGTAGGAGAAACTATTACTCTAACTGATACAAATAATGTATTATCAAACTATTCTGTAAGCGTAAGTGGAGCAGATTATAGCATTGATGGTAATAAGTTAATAATTAAACCTACAAGAAGTGGAAGTATTGATTTAACTTTAACGAAAAATATGCCATATAGTTCTAGTTATAAATTATTTGTTGGAGATGGAATTCAAAATATGATGGTACCGGGAACTACTGACCCAGTAATTGCAAAAATAAGAGTTAATTCTTACACATCATTTGTTGAAGGTAATAAGAAAGATAGCGAAACTGGTAATGCACAAGGACAAGCAACTTTAAAAGGTGCTGAATATGGCGTTTATGAAACTTCAACAGGAAGATTAGTTACAACAGTAGTTACTGATGAAAATGGTTATTTCAAGAGTAATGCAGTATTATCTTGGAATGATTATTATTTACAAGAAATAAAACCTAGTGAGGGTTATGAACTTGATACAACAAGATACAATGTTGATATTAAAGGCAAAGAATCTGCTAGTGTTGATGTAGTAGAAAAAGTAATTAAAAACTATGTTAGTATTTTAAAACAATATGAACAAGTAGATGGAAACACTACTTTCTTAAATGCAGAAAAAGGTATTACTTTTGAAATCTATTATCCAAATGGTAATAAATATGGAGAAATCACAACAGATAAAAATGGTTATGCTTCATTGAATTTACCTTATGGTGTATGGAAGTTCCATCAAGTAAATACAACAACTGGATATGAAAAGATTTATGATTTCTATATCACAGTAAATGAAACAAGCGAAAAAGAACAATATTACAATATTTTAAATAATACACTATATGCTTATCTTCAAGTAATCAAAGTTGATAGCGAAACTGGAAAGACTATTGCTATTGCAAATACAACTTTCAAGATTTTTAATACTGATACAAATCAATATGTTTCTCAATATGTTGGTGGAAAAGTTTATAGTGAGTTCAAAACAGATGAAAATGGCAAAATGATAACTTACTTAAAACTACCTGCTGGAAATTATAAATTGATTGAGGTATCTGCTCCTAATGGTTATTTAAAAGACAAAGATGGCTTAAAATTCACAATAGGAAATGATACCCATTATTCATATACAACTTATGGTGCTTTTATAACAGTAACTTATAAAAACACACCAATAAAAGGTCAACTTGAAATTAAGAAAACAGGAGAAAATTTAGTAATTAAAGATGGTAAATACACTTACAAAGATAAAAAATTAAGTGGCGTAACATTTGAAATCTATGCAGAAGAAGATATTAAATCTGCTGATGGAAATCATCTTTATTATGAAAAAGGTACAAAAGTAGATACTATTACAACAGACAAAAATGGTTATGCAATTTCTAAAAAATTACCTCTTGGAAAATACTATTTAATTGAAGTAAAAACACAAGATGAATATGTATTAGATAGTAATAAACACTATTTTGAATTAAAAGAAGTAAATGATGAAACTCCAATAGTTTTTGAATCATATAGTAATTTAAACTACTTAAAGAAAGGTACTTTGGAATTTACTAAAAAGGATCTTGTAAATGGAGATGTTATTCCAGATACAATCATTGAAATCTATAATGAAAATGATGAACTAATCTTTACTGGCAAAACAGACAAAGATGGTAAAGTAATTATTACAGACTTAAAAGTTGGAAAATACTATATCATTGAGAAAGAGGCTGCAACAGGTTATACAATTACAGATGAAAAAATCTATTTTGAATTAAAAGAAAATGGAAAAATTACAAAGGCTGAAATGAAAGATAAACCTATTACTGGAACTCTTGAATTTACAAAGACTGATGTATCAACAGGAGAACCATTACCTAACACACTAATTGAAATCTATAACGAAAAAGATGAACTTATTTTTAGTGGTAGAACAGACGAAAGTGGTAAAATTACTATTCCAGAAATTAGATATGGAAAATACTATATTTTGGAGAAAGAAGCCCCAGAGGGTTACACTTTAAATCCTGAAAGAATGTATTTTGAAATTTTAGAAGATGGAAAAGTAGTTAAGGCAACAATGACTGATGAAAAAGTAGTAATTGAAGTTCCTAGTACAGGAATTACTGATACTCATATTATTGAAATTGCCGGAGCATTACTAACTCTTGGAGGAATAGGAGTAATTGTCTATGTTAAAAAGAAAAAACAAAAATAAAGATAGAAAGGTTAGTAAGAGTCAACTTATAATAGTTGGCTCTTTGCTAATTGTTGTTGGAATTGGAATAGTTGGAGGTAAATATCTATACAATTATCTTCAAAATCAAAATGAAGAAAATTTAATAGATACTTTTTACGAAGAACAAAAAGAAATAACTGATGAAACAACACCAACCGAAGAAAAAGAGCAAGAAGAACAACAAAAGCCAACTACAAATCAAACTAAAAAAGTTGATTATATTGCAGTTATTAAAATACCAAAGATAGGACTGGAAAAAGGTCTAGCAAGTAAAGGTAGTTATTATAACAATGTTAATCGAAATATTTTAATACTTAATGAATCTGATATGCCAGATAAAGAAAACGGAAATGTTATACTAGCAGGACATTCTGGTAGTGGTAGAACAGCATTTTTTAGGAACTTATATAAATTGGAAACAGATGATGAGGTTAGTATTTTTTATGGAGGTAGTGAATACAAATACAAAGTTGTTAATCAATACGATATAGAAAAAACAGGAACTGCTAACATTGTTAGAAATGCTGAAAAAAGCACTCTAACTTTAATAACTTGCAGACACAACACTAATAAGCAAATTATCTATATTTGTGAGTTAGTAGAAAAGGTTTAGGAGGATTAAATTGGAAGAAAAATATAATTTAAACAATATATCAAAAGCATTTGAAAAACTATTTAATGCTGGATTTAATACAAGCAAAAAAATAGCAACATTAGATATAAAAGAGGTAAGAAAGATTCCTAATTTAACAATGTCAGATTTTTATATTATTTCTGACTTATGGGAATTAGTAAAAAAGAACAATAATAAAACTTCCCAATTATTTATAGAATTTTTAAGTGGTTATAAAGAGAAAGGAAATGATAGCAAATGAAAAAGTTTGAAATTGATGTTGATATAAATGGAACTATTACTTTTGAGGTTGAAGCCAAAAACAAAAAAGAGGCACAAGCAAAAGTAGATGATATTTTAAGCAACACTTCTGTAAAAGAAGCAATAAAATCATACAGAAATAACATTGTTTTAAATGAAAAAGTAAAACAAGACAAAGATAGAGAAAGATAGGAGGAATTACAATGGCATATTCAAAAAGAATACCACCAATTAAAATTAAATTAAATGTAGATGAATATAATAAACTACTAGAAATATTAGAAAATATGATTGATTCTGATAATGAAAATTATTCAAATAAATCATCAAAAATGAAAGATAAACTGTTAAGATATAGTGTTCCAATAACAGAAGAAGATGGAACTACAATAGTTGATATGAGATTTTATAATAACGAGATTGTAGATTTATTTATGATTTTGTTTTATGAGATAGGTAATATTCCTATCAATACTAATTATTATGAAGTCTTATTAAGTGTAAGGGAGAAAATTAAAAAGAGCAAAATGTCAGAAGAATAATAGTCTAATTTAGAACAGGAGGTGCAATATGGCGAGTAAATTAAGACTAATAACAGACCTATATGGAGAAACCTTAACACAGATAAGCAAGAATCCGGATGACTGGATGTCATTCTTGGAGTGTGCAGCAATGAACTACAAATACCCTTTTAATGATCAAGTTTTAATTTATGCACAAAGACCAGAAGCAGTAGCGTGTGCGAAGATAGAGGCTTGGAATAAGCAAGTTGGTAGGTGGGTTAATCGTGGTGCAAAAGGAATAGCACTTCTTTCAGAAGATAATGGTTATACTAATTTACGATATGTATTTGACATTGCAGATACTAATAGTAAGTTCGGAAAAAGTTTTAGATTATGGTCAGTTCCAAAACCTTATGAAGTAGATATTATTGAATCATTAGAAAACAAATATGGAGAACTTGAAGATAAAAGTTCTCTTGGACTTGCAATTAAGTCTGTATCAAAGATAATTGTTGAAGATAATATGCAAGATTATTTGGAAGATTTAAAGTTTTATAGAGAAAATAGTTCTCTTGAACCAATGACTGATGAAGCAGTTCAGTTATTGTTTCAAAATGCACTAGAAAATAGTATTGCATTTTCAATGATTAAAAGGTGTGGATTAAATCCGAATGATTATTTCACTAATGAAGATTTTACACCAATATTAGCATTTGATAGTTATGAAACTATAACTAGATTAGGTGTAGCCACTAGCGAAATATCTGAAATGGGTATTCGTGAAATTTATAATACTATTAAAAAGTTACGAATAAATGAAATAAATAAAATTCGCACATTTGATATAGATAAAGATTTATCTTATGATGTAAGTGAAAGCAGAGAAACTGTTGAAAGGAGGAATAATGATGAGTATAACTTACACACGCAAAGGGGATTACGAGATACCAGACCTAGCGATATCAGAGAACAAGATTCAAGTGGAGGGCAAATACGCAATGATGAGGTTAAGGTACTTGAAAGAGAACAAGAAATCTCTATATACAACTCTATTAATGAGCAATCAACTTCCAGAACACTTGATGAATATTCAAGAAGTAGCAATGGAGAGAGTAGAACAGATAGTATCAGAAATGAAAGCCAAAGAGAAGATAACAGAACAAATGAAACAACAAGACCCTATGAAATGGATAGGCTTAATGAACAACTTGAAGACATCAGCAGAGGAGATAGTAGCGAACGAATTGATTTACGCTTAAACAATTATGATCCAAGTCAAAGTAAAACACATTATGTTGTAGTTGATGAAAAGATAAATCAGATATTAAGTACAACTCCTCATTTAAGAAAATCAAATAAGGAAATAAAAGACTTTATACAAAAAGAAAAAGATGTTACAAAAAGAGCAGAGTATCTCAAAGGAATATTTAACAAAGATTATACCGGTGTTATAGTTGATGACCAAATGTATGGTTATAAAACTTTTGACAACGGTATTTTATTTTGGAAAGGAAATTTCTTATCAAGAGATACAGAAAGTTTTGTAAGTTGGGAAGATTTAACTTATCACTATGACGCAATGATTTTATTAAATCAGTTAAATGATAGAATAGAACCATTGCCAAGTGTAACAGACCAATTAAGTTTTATTGATGAAAATAGTGAAAAATCAGTATCAGATTTAGAATTTACACAGGAGTTTGTTGATAGATATTTAACAGAACAACACCGTGATACAAAGTTTAGTATTTACGAACAATTTAGTAAAAGTTTATCAACAGAGAATAATATAAATTATCTTAAAAACTTATACGGAATAAGTGGTGCTACTTCTACAATAAAAGGAGCAGGAATTGGAGTTAATACTGATTATAAAGGTGTAAGGTTTAATAGAGGTTATTTTGACGCTAGTGCCAAAGAACAATTATTCAAGTGGAATTATATTGAAAAAAGAATAAAAACTCTTATTCACGAAGATAGATACCTTAATTCAAAAGAATTAGAAGAATATCCGAAGTGGCTTGATGAAAAAGACCAAGAAAGAGAATTTATTGAGGCAAGTAATAATCTAGCAGAAAAAATAATTGAAGAACCGACCGAAGAAAAATATGAATATCAATATCATTTAGGAGATAGAGTTTATATTGGAGCAGATGAATATGAAATATTAAGTATTGGAATTAGTAATGTCGTATTATATGATTTTAGATATCCTTTATTTAATCGTGAAATGTCCAAAGAAGAATTTGATAGGAAAGTACAAGAAAATCCTTCAAATGATCATCTTAAAGTTAAAGTAAGTGATATTAAAGATAATATAAATGAAGAACCAAGCAATATAGAGGTAAATGTAAAAGAAGAAATATCACTTCCTATTAAAGAAGAACCAGAAGTTCAAGAAGAAAATATTGTTCCAGTATTTGAAAAGAAGAAAAGTAATAAAATAAGAAGTTTTGATATTCACCCAGAAATACCTATTTCTGATAGAAATCAATTTAAAATTACAAATGATAACTTAGGTGAGGGTAGTCCAAGAGAAAAATTTATCAATAATGTTGAAGCAATAAGAGTGTTAAAAAAATGTGAAGAAGAAAATAGATTTGCAACTCCACAAGAACAAGAGATATTGTCGAAATATGTCGGCTGGGGTGGACTTCCACAAGCCTTTGATGAAAAAGATTCTTCTTGGAGTAATGAATATAGTATATTAAAGAATTTACTTGATGAAAAAGAGTATTCACAAGCACGAGAATCTACTTTAACAGCCTTTTATACACCACCAGTAGTAATTAGGTCAATGTATAAAGCATTAGAGAATATGGGGCTTAAAACAGGTAATATATTAGAGCCATCTTGTGGTGTTGGTAACTTTATAGGTATGTTACCAGATTCATTAGAAGATTGTAAGTTATATGGTGTAGAACTTGATTCCATAAGTGGTAGAATTGCAAGACAACTTTATCAAAAATCAACTGTTGCAGTACAGGGTTATGAAGATACTAATCTTCCTAACTCTTTTTTTGATGTAGCAGTTGGCAATGTGCCATTTGGAGATTTCAAGGTATTAGATAAGAAATACGATAAGCATAAGTTTTTAATTCACGATTACTTTTTTGCAAAGACACTTGATAAGGTTAGACCTGGTGGTGTTATTGCATTTATAACAAGCAAAGGTACACTAGATAAAGAAAATCCAAGTGTTAGAAAATATATTGCTCAAAGAGCAGATTTATTAGGTGCTATTAGACTACCTAACAACACATTTAAAGCAAATGCAGGTACCGAAGTCACATCAGACATTATTTTCTTACAAAAAAGAGATTCAATAACTGATATTGAACCAGACTGGGTATATCTTGGAGAAAATGACGATGGTATAAAAATGAATCAGTATTTTATTGATAATCCAGAAATGATACTAGGAAATATGGAAATGATTTCAACTAGGTTTGGCTATGATTCTGCTTGTATCTCTGATGGCGAAAAGTTAGAAGATAAGTTAGAAAGAGCAATTTCAAATATACACGCCGAAGTAAAAGAGTATGAACTAGATGATATAGGAGAAGAAGATAATTCCATTGAAGCAGATTTAACGGTAAGAAACTTCTCATACACTTTAATAGATGACAAAATATATTTTAGAGAAAATAGTAGAATGTACCCACAAGAATTAGCAATGACTACTGAAAATAGAGTTAAAGGTTTAATTGAAATAAGGGACTGCGTTAGAACTCTTTTAGAATATCAAACGGAAGATTATCCAGATGAAGATATAAAGAGAGAACAAGTGAAATTAAATCAATTATATGATAGGTTTACGAAGAAATATGGACTAATCAATAGTAGAGGAAATAACTCTGCTTTTTCAAATGATTCAAGTTATTATCTATTATGTTCTCTTGAAATTTTAGATGAGAATGGAAATCTTGCAAGAAAAGCAGATATGTTCACAAAAAGAACTATCAAGCCTAAAACAGAGATAACATCAGTTGATAATGCAAACGACGCATTAATTGTTTCACTATCCGAAAAGGCAAGAGTTGATATAACTTTTATGCAAAAACTTTGTAATATGGATATGGACAAAATGCTTAAAGATTTAGAGGGAGAAATATTCAATGTTCCTGAATATGGAGAGCCTAATCATTGGGTTACGGCAGATGAGTATTTGTCTGGTAATGTAAGAGAAAAATTAAAGATTGCAGAACATTTTGCTGAAACAGATGAAAGATTTAATGTAAATGTTAAATATTTAAAAGAGGTTCAACCAAAAGATTTAAATGCAAGTGAAATAAGTGTTAGACTTGGTTCTACTTGGATTCCACCTGAAGATATAAAAGTGTTTATTGAATATTTATTAAATCCTAGTAATTATGCTTGTCAAAACATAAATGTTCATTATAATGAAGCAACTTCTGAATGGTGGATAGAGGGAAAAAATTATGATAAGTATAATATTAAAGCAACTAATACTTATGGAACTGGTAGAGCAAGTGCGTACAAGATTATAGAAGATAGTTTAAATCTTAAAGATACAAGAATCTATGATTACTATGAAGATGAAAATGGTAAGAGAGTAGCAGAATTAAATAAAAAAGAAACAGCAATAGCACAGGCGAAACAAGAGCAAATAAAACTTGCTTTTGAGGAATGGATATGGAAAGATCCAGAGCGTAGAGAAAGATTAACAAAGGTTTATAATGAAAGATTTAATTCTATCAGACCACGAGAGTATGATGGAAGTCATATCAGTTTTGATGGAATGAATCCAGAAATAACCTTACGAAAACATCAAGTAAATGCAATTGCACGAATACTTTATGGAGGTAATACACTTTTAGCACACGAAGTTGGAGCAGGTAAAACTTTTGAAATGGTTGCTGCTGCAATGGAATCAAAAAGATTAGGTTTATGTAATAAATCATTATTTGTAGTGCCCAATCACATTGTAGAACAGTTTGGTCAAGAGTTTTTACAACTATATCCGAGTGCAAATGTTTTGGTAACTACAAAGAAAGATTTTGAAACTGCTAACCGTAAAAAGTTTTGTTCAAGAATAGCCACAGGAGATTATGACGCAATCATAATTTCACATTCACAATTTGAGAAAATACCAATGTCAGTTGAAAGACAAGTTACAATAATTCAAAAACAAATAGAAGATATAACTTTGGGTATTCAAGATTTAAAAAATAATAATGGCGAAAGATTTTCTATTAAACAAATGGAGAAAACTAAAAAGAGTTTAGAAGCAAGACTTGCAAAATTAAATGACACATCAAGAAAAGATGATGTCGTAACTTTTGAGGAGTTGGGTGTTGATAGAATATTTGTAGATGAAGCCCATTACTATAAAAATCTATTTCTTTACACTAAAATGAGAAATGTCGGTGGTATAGCACAAACAGAAGCACAAAAGTCATCAGATTTATTTATGAAGTGTAGGTATCTTGATGAACTAACTGGTGGTAAAGGTGTTATATTTGCAACTGGAACTCCAATTTCAAACTCTATGGTAGAACTATATACAATGCAAAGATACTTGCAATATGGAGAACTAGAAAAAAGACATCTTCAACAATTTGACGCTTGGGCTTCAACTTTTGGAGAAACTGTAACTGCAATAGAATTAAGTCCAGAGGGGACAGGTTACCGAGCAAAAACAAGGTTTGCCAAGTTCTTTAATTTACCAGAACTAATGGCACTTTTTAAAGAAGTGGCAGACATTCAAACTTCTGAAATGCTTAATCTTCCGGTACCAAAAGCCAACTATCATAATGTGGTTATAGAGCCTAGTGAAATTCAAAAAGAATTAGTAAAAGACTTATCTGAACGAGCAGAAAAGATAAGAAATAGAATGATAGATTCATCAGTTGATAATATGCTAAAAATAACTAATGATGGAAGAAAATTAGCACTAGATCAAAGACTTACAAATGATATGTTAGAAGATTTTGAGCATAGCAAAGTAGCAACTTGTGCTGATAATATTTATAGTATTTGGGATAAAACAAGTGAAGATAAATCTGCACAATTGGTGTTTTGTGATTTATCAACCCCTCATAATGATGGCAAGTTTAATATCTATGATGATTTAAAAACAAAACTTATAGATAGAGGCATACCAGAAGAAGAAATTGCTTTTATTCACGACGCAAACACAGACGCAAGGAAGCAAGAATTATTTAATAAAGTAAGGCGAGGACAAGTTAGAGTTCTTATAGGAAGTACACAAAAAATGGGTGCAGGAACTAACTGTCAAGATAGACTTATAGCCTTACACGATTTAGATTGCCCTTGGCGACCAAGTGACTTAATACAAAGGTCAGGAAGAATAATAAGACAAGGAAATAAAAATCCGGAAGTAGATATTTATAGATATGTAACAGAGGGAACTTTTGACGCATACTTATATCAATTAGTGGAAAATAAGCAAAGATTTATTTCACAAATAATGACATCAAAAACTCCTGTGAGGTTTGCAGAAGATATTGATGAAACTGCATTGTCTTATGCTGAAATTAAAGCATTAGCAGCCGGAAATCCAGATATAATTGAAAAAACAGAACTTGATACACAAGTTGCAAAATTAAAATTATTAAAACAAAATTATTTGAGTGAAAAGTATGCATTAGAGGATAAAGTGATTAAATATTATCCAAATGAAATAAAAAGATTAGAAAATAGAATTGAAGATATGAAAGAAGATATTGAGGTATTTAACAATAATAATACTCCAGATAATTCTTTTGAAAAAATGAATATAAAAGGTACAGACTTTACTGAAAGAAAAGAAGCAGGAGAAAAGATTATTGAAATATGTAAGTCTATGACTAATCCAGAACCACTTGAAATTGGAGAGTATAAAGGTTTTAAAATTATATTATCTTTTGATACTATGGACAGAAAGTTCTATGCTAGTATGAAGAATAATTTATCATATAAAACTGAATTAGGTAGTGATCCTAGTGGAAATATAACCCGTATTGATAATGTTTTAAATGGTATAGAAACAAGACTTTCTAGTATAGAAAATAATCTTGAAGATACTAAAAAGAATTATGAAAGTGCTAAAAAAGAAATTGAAAAGCCATTCCCACAAGAGGAAGAATTGAAAACAAAGTCAAAGAGGTTAGATGAATTAAATATAAAATTAAATCTTAATAACAAAGACAAAGAAATCATTGATGATGGTAATGACATAAGTGATGATAGTCAAGATTGTAAAAAAGAATACGAGAGGTAAATCGCACATTTAATTCTAAAAGGCTATTGTGTTAAAATATTCACATCCAAAAGGAAAGGTGATGAATATATGGATTTTGATAAGGAAATGGAGAAGAAATTTGATGATTTATTTTGGTATGTGCTTAATGAACAGACACAACAACTAAACAATGAAAAAGAGTATATGGAACTCAACAGAACTTGCCAAGAAATAACTGGTACAAATAGCAAAATTCAAGAAATAATAGAAAATAACGAATCAGTTTCATTAACAAAAGAAGAAGTGGAATTATTAGTAAAATACTTTACTTCTTGTATTGATAGAATGCTTATTGAACAAAAGAAAATGTTTTATTTAGGTGGAAAATATTTCTACTATCTAATGAAAGAAATGGAATTGGTAAAATAACCAAAGAGAGCGATTTTAGTAAAAACTATCTTCGCTCTTTTTTATTTTATAGAAAGGAAAGTGACATTATGGAAGAAAAAATTAGAGAAGAATTATATTCTAAATTAGAAAGTGAATTTGATTTTTACAAGAAAGAATTAGAAACACTTACTTCAAAGGAAATAATAGATAAATCTTATGAAACTACAATGAAAGAAGAACTAATGTGTTTGTTTTATCCAGAATCACAAAGGTATGATTTAGATAAAATTAAAGCATTAAAAAATGAAAAAAATTCATTGGAAACTTTATATCAAGGTTGGATGGATTCTGATTTAAATATAAATCAATTATTAGAAGATAATACTGATGAAATAGTAGCAGAATTAGCAGAAGAATATAAAGCAAAACAATCAAAGAAAAAAGCAAAAGAAAGGTAGGTAATAGTATGGCTTATTATCAACCAGAAGAAATACGAAAAGCAAAAGAAATGGACTTATATACTTATTTAAAAAACTATGAACCAGATGAATTAGTGCATTTTAGTAGAGATACTTATATGACTAGAACACACGATAGTTTAAAAATAAGTAATGGTATGTGGTATTGGTTTTCAAGAGGAATAGGTGGAAAAACTGCACTAGAATATTTAATTCAAGTTAGAGAATATACTTTTATTCAGGCAGTAGAAACTATTTTAGGATACTCAAATGATAGACCACCTGTTGTATATCAACAACCTAAAAAAGTTCAAAATGTAAGACTTATTTTGCCAAAGAAATCAACTACAACAGACAAAGTTATGAGTTATTTAATTGGTCGTGGAATTGATAAAGATATTATAAGTGAGTGTATAGATAATCGTTTAATATATGAAGATTTACCTAATCATAATGTAGTATTTGTAGGCTATGACAAAAATAAAGTACCAAGATATGCAGGAGTCAGAGCAACAAATAACAGTAGATATATGAAAGACGCATACGGAAGTCATAAAGCATTTTCTTTTAAATTGGATTCACTAGAAAAGAGTGATACAGTTCATTTATTTGAAAGTGCTATTGATTTATTATCATACGCAACACTTAATAAATTGGAAAATAAAGAATGGTATAATGATAACTTACTTTCACTAGCAGGTGTATATCAACCGGCTAAAAAAATTGATGAAAGCAAGATACCACTAGCATTAAATTATTATCTGAATCAAAATCAAAATATTAAAAAAATATATCTGCATTTTGATAATGATAGTGCAGGAAGAATAGCAACAATGGCACTTAAAACTGTTCTTCCGAAACAATATGAAGTCATTGATGATCCACCTAAAATTGGAAAAGATTTCAATGACTTTTTGTGTGCCAAAGTAGGAATAAATTATAAAAAAAGATATGAAAAAGAAAGGTGAAATTATGAAATTTGATTATTTAAAATTAGCAAATATTATTAAGACAAGAAGAAATGAGAAAGGTATTTCAACAAGAAAACTTGCTGAAAAAATTGGTATAAGTCACGCAGAAATATCAAGATTTGAAAATGGATTAAAGCCAAGTTTTTATTTAATTCCGTTTGTAAAAATGTGTGAGGAATTAGAACTTGATATTGAAGATTTACTAATTGAAGTTGGTCTTTTAAGTGAAATAGAAGATAAAAAATATGAAGTGAAAGTTACAAATGTTAATGAAGATTATTTTGAAATTGAAGCAAGAAATCAAAAAGAAGCGGCACTGATTGTAGCAAAATTTGTAATAGAAAATGAAATTGTTGAGATAGATACAACTATACCAATCGAGTTTGAAGTTGAAGAAATTGAAGAAGAAAAAGAAGAAGATTTTGAGGAAGAAGATGACGAATTAGACGCAGAATCTTTTATGAAAATGCAATGTGAAAATTGCAAACACTATTGTCCTTATTGTGGCAAGTGTTCTCTTGGGGAATAAAACTTATGTCTAGCCAGCACTGAATTTATACTCCCGTATAAATTCGCTTGTGGGGAAATCCCCAATCCCCTTGCTAGACAAAAATGTATATTGAAGAAAGGAAAGTGATAGAAATGAGTGAATTATTGTTTTTTGTTTTAGGGTTCATCATAGGAGGTCTTGCAATGACCACCTTGATGTGTTGCTTACAAGTAAATCGTGTAAGTGAACTGGAAAGACAAATAGTATTAAGAGATAATGAACACGAAGAAGATCCGGAGGTTGTTAAATGCGAAGTCGTAGAATAAAAAAACAAATATGGCTTAATGATGAAGAAGAATATATTATGAAGTGTAAGTCACAAGCAGTTGGTATGAATGCCTCTGATTATATTAGACATCTTATTGTAGGTTATAAACCGAAAGAGAAACCGTCAGAACAATTTTATGAAGAAATAAAAAATATTCGTAATATTGGAAATAATATAAATCAGATAGCCAGAATTGCAAATGCAAAAGGTGTAATAGATGTACCTCATTTAAAGAAAGAAATTGATAAATTAGATGAGTTTATTATTGATATGAAAAACAAATATTTAAGACCAGATAAAGATGAATGAATTTTGTCCGAATTATGGTAAAAAAATAAATTAAATGATATAATTATTACTGTTAGGAGAGGGTAGTAATGTTATCAAACTTAGAGTGTTCAATATTAAAAGAATTAGATAGACAAAATATAAAATCAGATGTTATTTCAGTAGTAATGAATAGGCTAGATACTAATGATAAGAAAAATAATTTTCTTTCATTTATGATTGATAACAGAAATGTCCTTATATCTTTAAAAGATATTTTTAGTGAATTAAATATAATTGCTAAATAGTAATTGTGCGCCCAGCAAAGGGTAAATAATCTAGCAGGTGGAAATCCTGTTT
>ENA-OOYV01000008-OOYV01000008.1-human-gut-metagenome-genome-assembly--contig:-NODE-8-length-167215-cov-8.966493_pt1 | contig 167215 bp, 200 predicted proteins | sample MGYA00241704_ERZ501380 | MGnify/ENA primary metagenome ERZ501380 (study PRJEB25962, sample SAMEA2042984) | human gut metagenome | biome: human gut; feature: human-associated habitat; material: faeces...
CCACCATAGATTCAATTAAATAAATAATATGAATCTAAAAAAGCACATTGAAAAATATATAGAAGAAATAAGGTAAACTAGAGTATTCTAATCGTGAAAACGATAAATACTAGAAAAACAATTGAACCATAAATAACAATGATTTAGAAATAAGTCAAAGGTTAAGCTACTAAGAGCGTAGGGTGAATGCCTAGGCACCAAGAGCCGATGAAGGACGTGATAAGCTGCGAAAAGCTATGGGGAGGAGCAAATATCCATTAATCCATAGATATCCGAATGAGGGAACTCAATTAGCGAAAATAAGCTAATTATCCATACATGAGTAAAGTAGTGTATGAGAAGGGAACGTGGGGAACTGAAACATCTTAGTACCCACAGGAAAAGAAAGAAAACTCGATTCCTAAAGTAGTGGCGAGCGAAATAGGAAGAGCCTAAACTAAGAGTAGTAATACTTTTAGGGTTTGGACTACATAATCGATCTAATGAATCTAATAGAAATGTTTTGGAAAAGCATACCATAGAGGGTGAAAGTCCTGTATATGAAAGATGAGTTAGCGAGGTAGTATCCAGAGTAGCACGAGGCACGTGTAATCTCGTGTGAATGAGCGGGGACCATCCCGTAAGGCTAAATACTACTTGGTGACCGATAGTGAAATAGTACCGTGAGGGAAAGGTGAAAAGGACCCCGGGAGGGGAGTGAAACAGAACCTGAAACCCTATGTTTACAAGCAGATAGAGCACGTTAAAGTGCGATATCGTACTTTTTGTAGAACGGTCCAGCGAGTTATTGTATATGGCAAGATTAAGTACTATGTAAGGTATGGAGTCGAAGCGAAAGCGAGTCTGAATAGGGCGAATAAGTCATATATAATAGACCCGAAACCGGGTGACCTATCCATGGTCAGGATGAAGCTAGAGTAAAATCTAGTGGAGGTCCGAACTGATTGTCGTTAAAAAGGCACCGGATGAACTGTGGATAGCGGAGAAATTCCAATCGAACTCGGAGATAGCTGGTTCTCCTCGAAATAGCTTTAGGGCTAGCCTTGAGGTAAAGATATATGGGGGTAGAGCACTGAATGAGCTAGGGGCCTAAACCAGGTTACTGAACTCTATCAAACTACGAATACCATATATTATACTCAGGAGTCAGACTGCGGGAGCTAAGTTCCGTGGTCAAAAGGGAAAGAGCCCAGATCGTCAATTAAGGTCCCAAAGATATAGCTAAGTGGAAAACGATGTGATTTTGCATAAACAACCAGGATGTTGGCTCAGAAGCAGCCATTCATTCAAAGAGTGCGTAATAGCTCACTGGTCGAGTGAAGTTGCGCGGAAAATTACCGGGGCTAAGCTATACACCGAAATTGCGGATTTATACTTGAAAGATAGTATAAGTGGTAGAGGAGCATTCTGTTGTAGGACGAAGCATGATCGAGAGGACATGTGGACGAAGCAGAAGAGAGAATGCTGGAATAAGTAGCGAGAGCAAGGTGAGAATCCTTGCCGTCGAAAATCTAAGGTTTCCTGGGGAAGGTTCGTCCGCCCAGGGTAAGTCGGGACCTAAGGAGAGGCCGAGAGGCGTATCTGATGGACAGCAGGTAGAAAATTCCTGCACTACAGACATACTTAAAAGATGCAAGGGACACAGGAGTGGAAGATAAGCGAGGAAGAGGAAAAACTCGTATCGAAAGATATAGTGAAAATAAAAAGTAACGAATTATCAAGAAGCACACTGGCGAGAAAAGCTTGTAGATATTGTATGAAAGTACCCGTACCGCAAACCGACACAGGTAGATGAGGAGAGGATCCTAAGACGAACGGGAGAAGCATTGTTAAGGAACTCGGCAAATTGACCCCGTAACTTCGGAATAAGGGGTGCCTATGTAACAGTAGGTCGCAGAGAATAGGCCCAAGCAACTGTTTAACAAAAACACAGGTTTCTGCTAAATCGAAAGATGAAGTATAGGAGCTGACGCCTGCCCAGTGCTGGAAGGTCAAGGGGAAGAGTTAGGGTTAAACCGAAGCTTAGAACCAAAGCCCCAGTGAACGGCGGCCGTAACTATAACGGTCCTAAGGTAGCGAAATTCCTTGTCAGGTAAGTTCTGACCCGCACGAAAGGCGTAATGATTTGGGCACTGTCTCGACAATGTACCCGGCGAAATTGTAGTACTAGTGAAGATGCTAGTTACCTGCGACAAGACAGAAAGACCCCATGGAGCTTTACTGCAGCTTGATACTGGGTTTTGACAATTTATGTACAGGATAGGTGGGAGACGAAGAAAGTTAGGCGTCAGCTTAACTGGAGTCACCCTTGGGATACCACCCTTAAGTTGTTGAAATTCTAACTATTGATCGTGAACCGGTCAGAGGACAATGTCAGGCGGGCAGTTTGACTGGGGCGGTCGCCTCCTAAAGAGTAACGGAGGCGCCCAAAGGTTTCCTCAGCGCGGACAGAAATCGCGCGAAAGAGTGTAAAGGCAGAAGGAAGCTTAACTGAGAGACAGACATGTCGACCAGATACGAAAGTAGGGCTTAGTGATCCGGCGGTAGTGAATGGAAATGCCGTCGCTCAACGGACAAAAGTTACCCTGGGGATAACAGGCTTATCTCCCCCAAGAGTTCACATCGACGGGGAGGTTTGGCACCTCGATGTCGGCTCATCGCATCCTGGAGCGGAAGTACGTTCCAAGGGTTGGGCTGTTCGCCCATTAAAGCGGTACGCGAGCTGGGTTCAGAACGTCGTGAGACAGTTCGGTCCTTATCTGTCGCAGGCGCAAGATATTTGAAGGGAGCTGTCCTTAGTACGAGAGGACCAGGATGGACATACCGATGGTGTATCAGTTGTCACACCAGTGGCACGGCTGAGTAGCTAAGTATGGAAGGGATAAACGCTGAAAGCATCTAAGTGTGAAGCCCACCCTAAGATAAGATATCTCATATCGTAAGATAGTAAGAATCCACGTAGACTATGTGGTTGATAGGTTGGAGGTGTAAGTGCAGTAATGTATTAAGCTGACCAATACTAATAATTCGAGGGCTTAACCACGAATAAAAAAAAGAGAAGGTAACAATTAAGTTTGCTTTATTTCTAAACTATATATTTTTGAGTGTGCTTAAGAATAAATTAACGAAAAAAGGGAAAAATATATTTACAAAACAAAAGAAGTGTGATATATTAAAGAAGGTTAATTTAGAGAAAGAAGTATACAAAGAATTTCTGGTGATTATTACATGGAGGAAATACCTGTTCCCATACCGAACACAGAAGTCAAGCTCCAATGTGCCGAAAATATTAGTGGGGTTCCCTACTGAGAAAATAGGTTGTCGCCAGGTTTTTTATTTTTTATAGAGCATAAATTAGAAATATATATAAGTATTTTTAATCTATGCTCTATTTTTATTGACATATGCTAGTTAAAATCTTTACAAATTATGTAAAGTGTGCTAAAATACAAAGTATTCTAGGATGTTCCTAGTAAAATAATTTTTTGGAGGTCGTCTTATGAAACGGAAATTCAAATATTACAAGAGGACAGAAAAATGGAAAGTAGTGGTAACTGTAATCTTTTCAATTATCGTAGGAATAACAGCCAGCATAATTGTATATAGTATATTATGCTATATACATCGAGATGCATTTAATTCTTATCCAGGAGAAATAACATATGATAATCTAGACAAAATCGCTGATACAATAATTAGTAAAATCAATATGAAAAAATTCAACCAATTAGATGAAGAGATGGATGACATTGAAGAAACTATTAAGGATAGTTTGTATACAAATATGGATGAAATAAAATATGAGTTAAACAGTTCTTCAACATTTATTTATATTCATTTATATAAGCCTGAAAGTAACGAAAAAGACTTTTTAGTTAGGCCTGCAGCCATTAATATTAAATTTTCATCTAATAATCTTGAATTGATTGAAAAGTCAAGAAATTTTTTATCTGAAAACCTGTATATTAAAAATATAGAGGTAAGCATTTATTTGCTTTCATTTGCTATAGGATGTATTTTAACTTTGATATTAATATGTTGTTTAATGTGTTCTGTAATTTTGAAATTTAGATTCTCACGATGACAAAATGAGAAAGCACATATGGTATGTTTTGCTATTTGTTGCTTTCTTTTTTTTTTGACATAATCTTTAATATATGTTATATTTGATAAAATCAAATATTTAAATTTACATATTTTTTATGATCATATTTTTGTTAATTAATATTTGAATGAAAGAAATAAAAGAATTGATAGAAAGTTGGAAAAATTAATGTCAAAAGTAATGTGGAAGCCGGGAACTTTTTTATACCCAATACCAGCAGTTATGGTATCTTGTGGAACAATGGAAAAATCAAATATAATAACTGTTGCATGGACAGGAATTATAAATACTAACCCAGCAATGGTATATATATCTGTGAGACCAGAAAGATATTCTTATAAATTGATAAAGGAAGGCAAGGAATTTGTAATCAACCTAACTAATGAAAGTCTAGTATATCAAACAGATTGGTGTCGGAGTAAAAACTGGAGCAAAAGTTGACAAATTTAAAGAAACTAAATTAACAAAGCAAAAAGCAAAATTTGTTTCTTGTCCAATGATTAAAGAATCACCTGTATCTGTCGAATGCAGAGTTAAAGAAATAAAGGAATTAGGTAGTCATCATATGTTTATAGCTGAAGTACTTGCGATTCATGCAGACGAAAGGTATATTAATGAAAAAGGTGCATTTGATATATCAAAATGTAATTTAATAGCATATTCAAATGGTGGATATTATACAATGGGAAAGAAAGTTGGAAAGTTTGGATTTTCTGTTCAAAAAAAACAAAATAAAAAAAATAGCTATCCTAATTGTATGCCTAATGAAAATCATCAATGCAAAAGAAGAAAAATTAACAAAAAAAGAGTATAAATGTGTTGACATATTGGAAAATAAATGGTAAAATTATTAAGCGTATGTAGGAAAACATACGCTTAATAACATAAAACGAGCAAATATGGCTGGAGGTGTTAAAAATGGCTGCAAAAGGAGCAAGAGAACCAATTACATTAGCATGTACAGAATGTAATAGAAGAACATACATGACTGAAAAAAATAAAAAGAACAATACTGATCGTTTAGAGGTTATAAAGTATTGTAAATTCTGTAAGAAACGTACTACTCATAAAGAAACAAAATAGCCTTTTTAAGGAGGAGACAAAATGGCTAAAGATGAAAATAAAAAGAATAAGAATGTAAAAAAAGAAAATAAGAAATTTTTTAAGAATTTTAAAGCAGAGCTTAAAAAAGTTGTTTGGCCAACGCCAAAGCAACTTGCTAACAACACTATTGCTGTTATTACAATTGTTTTAATAACAACAGCTATTGTATTTGCTTTAGATTTTACATTTGAAAAAGCAAACCAATATGGTGTTGAAAAATTAAAATCTAGTGTAGAATCAAAGAAAAATAATGAAGCACAAAACAACACAACTGTTGATAACAATGGTAATTTAAATGAAAACAATGATTCAGAATCAGCACAAAGTGAAAACTCTGAAGAACAAAATTCAAATAGTCAAGCTGTAGAATAATAAAAGGAGGCTAAAGAATGTCTCGGAGAAAACAAAGAATTAGAAGCAAAATGGTATGTAGTTCATACATATTCTGGATATGAAAATAAAGTTAAAACTGACTTAGAAAAAACAGTAAAAAACAGAGAACTTGAAGATTTCTTTTTTGAAATTATTGTTCCAATGGAAGAACAAATTGAAATTAAAGATGGTAAAAGAAAAACTAATTTAAAAAAGGTTTTTCCTGGCTATGTTTTAATTAAAATGATTGTGACTGAAGCAACATGGTACATTGTTAGAAATACAAGAGGCGTAACAGGTTTTGTTGGATCAGGAACAGACCCTATACCACTTACTGATGAGGAAATCAGAAGTATGGGCTTTGACCTTACAGAAATTAATGTTGACTATAATGTAAATGATTCAGTACGTGTTATGGAGGGAGCATTAAAAGATTTTATTGGAACAGTACAAGAAATCAATAAGGAAAAACGTAAAGTTAAAGTATTAGTATCTATGTTTGGTAGAGAAACTCCAGTAGAATTAGACTTTTCACAAGTTCAAAAGATTTAGATTAGATAAGTTAATGTATTTATTTTATACATTTCTTATAGATTATTTTTGTTAATATTCATACATTAAAGGAGGTGCTAAGAAAAATGGCAGAAAAAGAAATAAGCAATATTATAAAATTACAAATACCTGCAGGTAAAGCTACACCAGCTCCACCAGTAGGACCAGCATTAGGATCAAGTGGTGTTAATATTATGCAATTTGTAAAGGAATTTAATGATAGAACTGCAAATCAACCTGGAATGATCATACCAGTTGTAATTACAGTTTACAAAGATAAATCATTTGAATTTATTACAAAAGTACCACCAGTAGCTGTATTAATAAAAAAAGCTGCTAAGATTGAAAAGGGTTCAGGAAAACCTAATAAAGAAAAAGTTGCTACAATAACAAAAACACAAGTAGAAGAAATTGCAAAGCAAAAAATGCCAGACTTAAATGCTGCTTCACTTGAAGCTGCTATGAGCATGGTAGCTGGAACAGCTCGTGCTATGGGTGTTGTAGTAAACGACTAAAATATAACTGGGAGAATATTTTAAATATTCGTTAATACCAAAGGAGGATTTAAAATGAGTAAGGGAAAAAGATATCTAGAATGCGAAAAGCTTGTAGATAAATCAAAAGTTTATAATGTAAAAGAAGCATTAGAAACAATTGAAAAAATGCCAAAAGCAAAATTTGATGAAACAGTTGAGTTACATGTTAAACTTGGTGTAGATTCAAAACATGCTGACCAACAAGTTAGGGGTACAACAGTACTTCCAAATGGTACAGGTAAAACTTTAAAGGTTTTAGTTTTTGCAAAAGGACCAAAAGCTGAAGAAGCTACTAAAGCTGGAGCAGACTTTGTTGGGGCAGAAGAATTAATACCAAAAATCGAAAAAGAAAACTGGTTTGATTATGATGTAATTGTTGCAACTCCAGATATGATGGGTGTTGTTGGAAGACTTGGTAAGGTATTAGGACCTAAAGGATTAATGCCAAATCCAAAATCAGGAACAGTTACAATGGATGTAACAAAAGCAATCCAAGAGATTAAATCAGGAAAGGTAGAATATAGATTAGATAAAACTAATATTATTCATCTTGGTTTTGGTAAAGTTTCATTTGGTGCAGATAAATTGCTAGAAAACTATGATGCTATTATGGGAGCTATTATAAAAGCTAAACCAGCAGCAGCAAAAGGACAATATATTAAAAGTGTAGCAATTTCTACAACAATGGGACCAAGTATGTATATTGACCAAAAATAATTTATAAAATATAGCCAAAGAAAGTAGGCAAAAAAATAAGTCCTACCGAGGCATATAATTTAGAGCGGAATATAACCAATCTTATATATATGTCTTTGCTTTGACTATATATAGATTGGTTTATTATTTTACTAAATTTTCAGGAGGTGAAAAAAATGGCTAGTGATGTTGTATTAAAACAAAAAGAAGAAGAAGTAAAAAGTTTAGCTGAAAAAATGAAAAATTCAAAGATTATTCTTTTAACAGATTACAGAGGAATTAATGTTTCTGATGTAACAAAATTAAGAGCTAACTTAAGAGATACAAAGGCTGAGTATAAAGTTATAAAAAACAATATAATTAAAAGAGCTTTAGATTCAAATGGAGAATCAGGATTAGACGATTTATTAGAAGGACCAACAGCTTTAGTAATGAGTGAAGGAGATTATTTAGAACCTTTAAAAGCAATATATGCTTATGCTAAAGAAAATGAATTCTATAAAATCAAAGGTGGAATTATTGAAGGTAAAGTAATGACAACAGAAGAATTAATTACTTTAGCAAAACTTCCATCAAGACAAGAATTACTTGGAATGCTTGCAGGTGCATTACTTGGAAATATTTCAAAAGTTGCAGTTGCGCTTGACCAAGTACGTATGCAAAAAGAAAATGCATAATAATAAAATTAGAGTTGTGAACTTAAAATCACTATAAAATAAAATTAGGAGGATATTAAAATGATAGAAGAATTATTAGAAAAAATTGATAGCTTAACAGTAGCTGAATTAGCTGAACTTGTAAAAGCAATAGAAGAAAAATATGGAGTATCTGCAGTTGCAGCTGCAGCACCAGTAGCAGGAGGAGCAGCAGCTGCTGCTGAAGAAAAAACATCATTTGATGTTGTATTAAAAGATGCTGGATCAAACAAAATCCAAGTAATTAAAGTTGTAAGAGATGCTACAGGATTAGGATTAAAAGAAGCTAAAGAATTAGTTGATGGAGCTCCAAAAACAGTTAAAGAAGGAGTAAAGAAAGAAGAAGCTGAAGAATTAAAAGCTAAATTTACAGAAGTTGGAGCAACAGTAGAATTACAATAATTAAATTTTATAAATATAAAAAGGGGTGAATTTTTATCATCCTTTTTTATTTTACACTAATAACTCTGTTTTTTATATTAATTATGTAGAATAAATGGCATTTTATAAAAAAATAATTACAAAAAAGTAATTATAAAATCACATAGTGCATTGACTTTAAATAAGATAAGTTATAAAATACAAGAATAATAAATATACTATATAAACAAATCAATGGAGGAAATGAAATGATAATACTTTTTGATGCAATGGGCGGGGATAATGCACCAGATGCAAACATAACAGGAGCTGTAAATTCATTAAAAAATACGGAAGCAGATATAGTTTTAATTGGAAAAGAAGAAGTAATTAAAAATAGAATCAAAGCTTTATATGGAAAAGAGCGTATTGAAGATATCTCTCCAAGACTAAAAATATATAATGCTACAGAAACAATTGAGATGGAAGATATTCCAACACAAGCTATAAAAAAGAAAAAAGACTCTTCTATGGTTGTTGGATTTAACTTATTAAAAGAAGGAAAGGGAGATGTATTTGTATCTGCTGGTAATTCAGGAGCTTTGCTAACAGGAGCTACATTGCTAATTGGTAGAATTAAAGGAATTGACAGACCTGCACTTGCTGGTATGCTTCCAGCATATAAAGGTAAATTTCTTTTAATAGATGCTGGTGCTAATACAAATTGTAAGCCAATTAATTTATTACAATTTGCACAGATGTCTACAATATATTTGTCAAATACATTTAATATTCAAAATCCAAGAGTTGGCTTGTTAAATATTGGTACAGAAGAAACAAAAGGAAATGATTTAACAAAAGAAGCCTTTAAAGTTTTAAAGGAGAAATCAAATGAATTAAATATAAATTTTGTTGGAAATGTTGAAGGAAGAGAAGCTTTTTCAGGCGAAATTGACGCTTTAGTTACAGATGGATTTTCTGGAAATGTATTTTTAAAAACAAGTGAAGGATTAGGAAAATTTATAAAAAGATCTTTAACTGAAAGTATAAAGAGTAATATTATTTCTACTATAGCTGCTGTTCCAAGTTTACCTGCAATTAAACGTTTTGCTAAAATAACAGACTATAAGGAATATGGTGGAGCTTTATTTTTAGGAGTAAAAAAGCCAGTTGTAAAAGCACATGGTAGTAGTGATGCAAAATTATTCGCATGTACAATAAAACAAGCAGAGCAATTTGTTAAAAATAATGCTGTTGGTAAGATGATTGAGGAGTTTGATAAATTACAAAATAAAATCTAATTATAAAATTTAAATTAAAGTTCTTGACAATTTAATCAACATATAATATGTTTAAGAAAATAAAATTTGATTGCAAATGAGAGGGGGTGACTTCATGAATTCAGAAGATATTTTTGAAAAAGTAAAAGGAATAATTGTTGAACAATTAGGTGTTACGGATTCATCTGTTACAATGGAAGCATCTTTTATAGATGATTTAGGAGCAGACTCTTTAGACATAGTCGAATTAATTATGGCATTAGAAGAAGAATTCGATACAGAAATTCCAGATGCTGATGCTGAAAAGATAGTTACAGTAGGTGATGTAGTAGACTATATAAAGGAACATGTAGCATAAGTTTTATAAAAAAGTAATAAATGAAAGGGTTATACCTTTCTTTTTTTTCTATTATGGTGTATAATATTCAGAGCTAAAAGTAAAAAGTGGAGATGGAAGAAATGAAATTAGAATTATTAGAAAAAAGTATAGGATATCATTTTAAAAATAAAGAATTATTAAAAAACGCACTAACACATACATCTTATGCAAACGAAAATAATATAAAAAGCAACGAAAAATTAGAATTTTTGGGAGATAGTATTTTAGAATTTATTTCTAGCAAATATATTTACAATAATTATCCAAATTTAAAAGAAGGAGAAATGACTAAAGTTAGAGCTGATGTTGTTTGTGAAAAGAGTCTATATAAAGTGGCACAAAAGCATAATTTTAGTGATTTCTTATATGTTGGTAAAAGTCAAGCAATTAGCAATGGAAATAAAAGACCTGCAATATTAGCAGATAGTGTTGAAGCAATTATTGCAGCAATATATTTTGATTCTGGTTTAGATAATGCTGAAAAATTTATCGTAGACAATTTGAGAGATTATATAAAAATAGCAAGTCAAAATGTTGGGATGAAGGACTATAAAACAGTTCTACAGGAAAAATTACAGGTACATGGTGATGTAAATATTCATTATGAAATTATTAATGAAACAGGTCCAGATCATGATAAAATTTTTACAGCAAAGGTAAGTTTAAATGGAAAAGAACTAGCAACTCGGTAAAAGCAAAACAAAAAAAGCGGCTGAAATGGAGGCTGCCTGCAGAGCACTAAAATTAATGAAATAAAGTTTAAGTTTAATAGAAATGGTATGCTATAAAAAATCTAGGTAAAAATACAATATTATTAAATAAAAGGAGGTTTAAGGCAATGAAGAAGGAGTATATTATACCAATATTTGTTCCACATTTGGGATGTCCAAATGCATGTACTTTCTGCAATCAAAGAAGCATTAGTGGCCAAACTAAAATGATAACAGGACAAGACGTAAAAGACACAATTGAATATTACTTAAGTAATTTTAAAGATGATAATAAATATGTTGAAGTTGCTTTTTTTGGTGGAAGTTTTACTGGTATTGAAGAAGAAATTCAAGAGGAGTTATTAGAGGCTGCCAATGAGTATATTAAGCAAGGAAAAGTAAATAGTATTAGAATTTCCACAAGACCAGACTATATTGACAAGAAAATATTAAAAAGACTAAAAAAGTATCATGTGAAGACAATTGAACTTGGAGTTCAATCAACAAGTGATTATATACTTGCTAGATGTCAAAGAGGTCATACATATGCAGATGTAAAAAAAGCTTCAAAATTAATTAGAAGATATAGATTTATATTAGGACACCAAATGATGCTAGGTCTTCCTGAAAGTACAAAACTTGACGAAGTAAATACAGCTAAAGACTTAATTAGATTAAAACCTAAGATAATAAGAATTTATCCTGTTTTAGTAATAAAGGGAACTAAGCTGGAAGAAGAATATAAATCAGGAGAATATGTTCCTCTTACGATAAATCAAGCGATAGAGAGATCAAAAGAAGTTGTAAAAATGTTTCAAAGAAAGAATATACAAGTTATTAGAATTGGCTTGCAAAATACAAACACAATTGATGATCCAAGTAAAAAAGAAAGTGAGGTCATTGCAGGACCATATCATCCTGCATTTAGACAACTGGTTGAATCTAGTATGTGGTATGATGCAATTATTGAAAAAATTAAAAAATTTAATGCTAAAGTAAAAGAAGTAGAAATTAGAGCAAATTCGGCAAATATTAATAATATAATAGGACATAAAAAAGATAATATAAATAAATTAAAACAAGTATATGATGTAGATGTTTCTATTGTGCAAGATGATGAAATTAAACCAGGCAAATTTGAGGTAAAAGTTATTAAAACATATGATAAAGTGTGTTTATAAATTATAATAACATCCAATTAGTTGAGATTAGATAATAAAGTGATAAATTGTTTAATTTTATAATTATAAAATGTTTTGGGTATAAAATTACCTATATTAGTTGATAATGGTAATATAGGTGATTTTTTATGAAATATAAAAGAATAAAAGGGAGATTAATATTAAAAAAATATATACTAGATTTTTTAGGAATTATTTCAGGATGTTTTGTTATGGCGACTGCTACATCCTTTTTTCTATTACCAAATCAGTTATCTACAGGAGGATTCGCAGGTATTGCTACTATTATATATTACATTTTTAATATTCCGGTAGGTACAGTAATGTTAATCTTAAATATCCCATTGCTTACAATTGGATTTTTTAGGATTGGAAAGGACTTTTTAATTAAATCAGTTTTAGGAACGATTCTATTGTCTGTTTTTATTGATTTATTAGATAAATTTGCTCCATTTACTCAAGATAGATTACTGGCCTGTATATATGGTGGAATTTTAATGGGAATCGGAACAGGGCTTATTTTAAAGGTTAATGCATCCACCGGTGGGACTGATTTATTATCATATTTAATACGTTCATATAAGAAACATTTTCAAAGTAGCAATTTAATTGTGATTATTGATATAATAATAGTTACTTTAAGTGTAATTGTATTTAGAGATGTTGAAGTTGGTCTATATTCTGCAATTGCTATTTATTTAATGGGAAAAATGATTGACATTATTTTTGAAGGTGTAATATTTACTAAAACAATGTTTATTATTTCTCCTAAATATGAAGAAATTGCAAGAAAAATTAGTAAAAAGGTAAATAGAGGAAGTACAGGTATATATGCAAAAGGAATGTTTAAACATGATGATAAAATGATGCTTTTTTGCGTAGGGTCGAGAAGTGAGATTAGAAGAATAAAAGATATTGCAACTCAAATAGACAAAAGAGCTTTTATTGTAATAAGTAACGCAAGAGAAATTTGGGGCAAAGGATTTAAAAGAGAGTAAGATATGGCAAAAAAGAGAATATATAAGCTTTAAAAGTTAAAGTCGAAAAGTGTCGAAAAAGAGCAGAATAAGGCGATGAAAAAATGTTGTAAAAAGTGATATTATGTTGTAAAATAACATATGTGCGCAAAAGAAAGGAAGGGAATAGCAATGAAAAGTCTTTATGCATGTATAGAAATAAACAGAAAAGTAAATGAAATAGAAAGTATGGTTACAGAAAGGGTAAGATATTATAAAACAAAAGACGAATTATATGGAATAGAAGTTATTAAAGACAATAATTTGCCTAATAAAGAAGAGAAGATAAATGACATTGCACAAATTACTGAAGATGAAAAAGAGATTGACACAATTCTAGATACATTAGTAAGCAATGGTGTTATGTATAATTTTGAAGATATTATTAATGACTTAATTAGAAATAGACTATGTAGTAAAGTTTAGATATTTAAATTTTTAAGATCCCCAAATTTATTGGGGTCTTTTAATTTTCAACATAGAAAATAGATGAGAATAATAAATTAATATAAAAGTATTAAGGTTATTTCATAAAATACTACAAAGAATATTTTGTGAAATGCCCCTGTATATTATAATTTCTCAACTTTTTCAATTCTCCAGAACTTTTCTTTTTTGAGAGCTTTTTTGATAACCTCTTTTAATATTTTTTTATCTCCAATCCAATCAATTGTTTCAATAAATTCATCAATTGTACACCACCTATATCCTATACTTTCCTCGTTAAGTTTTACGAATGTATTATCTACAAATGAAATATATGCATATTCGGTGCATTCTTTGCCTAAAGAATTATATTTAAAAATCCAATTAAGATATATCATTTCATTTACAATTAAATTTGTCTCTTCTTTTACTTCTCGTATAACTGCATTTTCAAATGTATAATCAAATTCTTCGTAACCACCAGTAACAACATACCATAAAGATTTTTTATATTGAGGATCATTGGGACTTCCTTGCAAAAGTAGTAACTTATCTTTATTGGCTATGAAACTTAATATTTTATTCATTTCCTCATCTCCAAATAACTTTATATCATAGTATTTGAAAATAATCAATTAAACAGATTATAATGTATCTGTAAAAAAGTATAGTATAAAATTAAGTTGCATTTTAATACAGGGAGCAATTTTATAAAAAATACAATTTACCATTTACAAACGTAAAAACATATGATACAATACGAACAAAAGTTTTGAAAATAAAGAGGTGATGCAAAGACAACATAGAATTTATATGTAAAAATTAACAAATAAATAAAAATAGCATTATTTTCACTAATTCCGCCATAGCGGAAAGATTCTGTGTTTAAATAAAATAAAATATGTTCATACTAGAAATTGGTGGTGAAGATGCGCATAGAAATTTTATTAAAACAAATTAGACAGGATAAAGGAATAACTTTAAAAAAATTATCAGAGAAAAGCGGAGTTTCTACGTCGCATATAAGTGATATTGAAAAAAACTTTAAAATGCCAAGTTTAGTTGTAATGGTAAAATTGGCAAAAGCATTAGACGTAGGAGTAACAGATTTATACAAGGTTATTTGGTGATAAGAATGTTAAAAGATAATAAAGAATTAATGCTAATGTATAATATAACAATAGAAGCTTTAGAAAAATATATTAGAGTAAAGAGAAAAAGACCAAATGAAAAAACTTGGAATAAATATGCTGTAGAAAATAATTATCTATCAAGTGAGACAATTGGTTATATATGTGGAATTGGATTCAATAAATTATGTAGAAATATAATAAAGAATATTTAAAGATGATAAAAGGTATACAAGGGTGCCACTGAAAAAGTATCATTCTAAGTTCTTCAGTGGGCTCTAAAAATTTATTTTTTGTTAAATTGGAGTATTATTCTATAAAGAAAGAAAATTTTTTTAAGTATTCGACAAAATTCAACAAACAGAGTGAACATAATATGATATACTAATAATAGAGGTGATTGGTATGTGTATTGAATTAGAAATTTTAAAAAACAGAGCCAAGCTAGAGAGAATGATTTTAGAAAATGAAGGATATGAGAAAATATTAGAACAAAGTAAAAAACTAGACGATTATATAAACATTAGAATAAAACAACAAAAAGCAAAAACTTCATAATTAATATAACTTAGCTAATAAAGTATTAAAATTTTCTCAATAAACATTTTTTATGCTAAGTAAATATGAATTATCATGAAAATAAAAAAAGCGATAACTAGAAAGGTCAAATCTAAATAATTAATATATAGTTTAATAAGGATTTGACACTTATATGTTATTGCTTTTTATAAATATTATATATAATTAATTACAAGTACATTCTAATTAAACTAGAATAAAAAATAAAGACTAGAAAATGAAACGATTTTCTTGTATTATAATAATGTAGAAAAATGTCGAAATAATATAAGGAGTGATAAGTTGTGCTAGTCTTTTTAATAAAGGAATTAAGAAAAATAAAAAATATAACACTAAAAGAATTAAAAGAAGATACAGGATTGTCAATTTCATATTTGTCAGAGCTTGAAAATAACAAAGTAAAAAATCCTAGTTTATTTGTAATAGTAAAAATTGCTAAGGCATTAGACACAAAATTAGATGAGATTTATTTTGCGAGTGACGAAATTAATTCGTTAAAAAGAGCATTAAATGTTTATGTTGAGGCATATGGACTAAACGACGAAAAAACATTAAAATTAAGTGAAATAGTAAATGATGCAATTAATCATAAGAAATAATAAAAACTGGCATAATCTATAAAAGAATACGCCAGTTTAGGGCTATTTTACAATGACGAATTTTTTGGATTGGTTAATTCTCATTGGTCTTAAATTTAATTGCCGAAGAACACTTCGAATAATTCTGTGGCTATATACCTGTGAAAGTTCTAGCTTCTTGTTGCCATTGTAAATTTGAGGATATACCTCAAGCAGAAACCGCCTATACTTAGGCTTGCTTTCATATAGCTTTTGCAGTTTTGAGAGATCTTTCATTGTGAATCTATCTCCTTTCATCAAAATGTTAATATAATAATTATACCATGAAAACCAATAAAAATAAACTAGTTTAAGTTAAAAGTTATACAATTTAATAATTTATAAAAATATAATAAAATGGGTATAGACAATAGGTGAAAAGTACTAAAATAAATTGACATTTTACTATTTTTGTCATAGAATAAGGAAAATGATAAACAAAATGGAAGGAAATGATGATAAATGAATATTTGGCATGATATATCTGAAGAAAGAATAAAGAAAGATAATTTTGTAGCAGTAATAGAGATTCCTAAAGGCTGTTCAAATAAGTATGAACTAGATAAAGAGACTGGAATGTTGAAACTTGACAGAATATTATACACTGCAACACACTACCCAGCAAATTACGGATTTATTCCAAGAACATATGCAGATGATAAAGATCCGTTAGATGTCCTTGTTATTGGACAAGAATCAATGTATCCACTTACATTAGTTGAGTGCTATCCAATAGGTGTTGTAAAAATGATAGATAGTGATGAAGCAGATGAGAAAATAATAGCTATTGCAAAAAATGACCCATATTTTAATTGCTATCGTGATATTAATGCGCTTCCAAATCATATATCAAATGAAATTATGCACTTCTTTGGAGTATATAAACAGTTAGAAGGTAAGAAAACTACAGTAGACACAGTATATGGAAGGGAAGAAGCTGAAAGAATAATTGAACAATCGATAAAAAATTATAGTGAAAAATTTAAAAAATAGAAGAGGTAATTATGATTATTCAAAAAATTTTATTTAATTTGATAGCATTTACTTTATTCGTTATATTTTTCTTAAAAATGATAAAAAAAAATGATACTACTTACATTGACATTTTAATTATGCAATTTATTGGAATTGCTATAAATTTTATAGAATTAATATCTGGAGCAAATCCTAATTTAGTATTATATATAATAATTTATAGTTTTTCATTAATTATTCCATGCATAATATTATTTGTAGAAACTAAGAAAGGTTTTTTATTTCCTGAAATATTAAATATTGCTATTGCAAAGTTTTTTATTATAAAAGGCGATACAGAAACAGCAAAAAAATACATATTAAATTTAATAGATAAATACCCAAATAGTTATTTAGGACATAAACAACTTGCGCAAATATATGAAGAACAAGAAAAATATACAAATGCAATTGATGAATATGTAAGAGCTATAGAAATTAACACAAAAGATTATAATTCCTATTATAAAATTGCTGGTTTTTTAAAAGAACTAAATAAAAATGAAGAAGCTATTAATATGTTAAATGATTTATTAAAGAAAAAACCTGATTATTTAGATGCTTCTTTACTTTTAGGAGATATTTTATATATGGAAGAAAGATTTAAAGAGGCAACATTTGTATATTCTGATGCATTAAAATATAACCCTGGAAATTATGAAATCTATTATAATTTAGGAATGGTATATACTAGATTAAATGATTTTCAGAAAGCAAAAGAATATTATGAAACAGCAGCTGAAATTAACAGTTTACTGTATAGTGCTAAATTTAGTTTAGCACAAATTGCAATGATTTATGGAGATTTAGAAGAAGCAAAAAGGCGTTTTATGGAGTGTTTAACTTCTGAAAATATGGAGTCAGGAGCATACTATTACTTAGCACAAATATGCATGTTAAAAGGGGAAAAAGAAAAAGCAATTGATTATATAAATGTTGCAATCGAATTAGACAGTAAAATTTACAAAAAAATAGAAGGACAAGCAATGTTTGCTCCAATAATAAAAAGAATTAGAGTTCCAAATTTAAATGATACTTTAAACATAACAAAAAGCGAAAAAATATCTATTAAAGAAGAAAAAACGCAGAAACATTTAGAGGATACATACTATTTAGTAAATAAATTAAATAATAATGATTTAAAGATGATGAAGAACATGAAAAATAACCAAATTGAAAATAAAAAAGAAGATATTAAGCAAAAAGAAAAAGAATAGAAACAAAGCAAGTGATAAATTTTGGAGGAATAGAATATATTCATATTAAGTTTTTATGAAAGGAAAGAATTAATATGAATAAAAAAATATCTATTATTTGTGGAGATTTAAGACTTGTGTACCTTGCAAATATTTGGCAACAAGATGGATTTGAAGTATATACATATGGATTAGAAAAGTCCAGTCAAATTGCAGATAACTTCTCTATTGCTAAGTGTGATACATTGAATAGATGTATAGAAAGTAGCGATATAATTATAAGTTCTATGCCATTTACTAATGATGATATTTATATAAAAGAAAGTTTTAGTAATGAAAAAGTGAAAATAGAAGAACTTACAAGATATTTGAAAGAAAAAACTTTTATAGCTGGAAATATCCCAGAAAAATTTTATGAATTAATTCAACACAAAAACATAAAAGTAATTGATTTAATGAAAAATGAGGAACTTGCTATATTAAATAGTATTTCAACAGTTGAGGGAGCCATAAAGATTGCGATAGAGGAAACAAACGAAACTATTCATGGAAGTAATATTTTAATTTTAGGTTTTGGAAGAATTGGAAAAATACTTGCAAAGACACTGTCAGGAATGGGGGCAAACGTATTTTGCGAAGCAAGGAAAATGGAAGATTTGGCATGGATAACAACATATGGATATAATAAAATACCACTTAAAAATTTAAGCGAAAATTTAAGCAAATTCGATATAATTTTTAATACTATTCCAAACATCATTTTAGATGCTGAAAAATTAAAATTAATAAAGAAATCTACTTTAATTATAGATTTAGCATCAAAGCCAGGAGGAGTAGAACAAGAAGCGGCAAAAGACTTGGGGTTAAAAATGGTTTGGGCACTTGCCATACCTGGTAAAATCGCACCAAAAAGTGCAGCTAAAATAATAAAACAAACTATTGAACATGAATTAAGATAAAATTCATTAAAAAAGGAGAAATGATTAGTATGAATATAATACAAGCGTTAATATTAGGAATTGTACAAGGTTTAACAGAACTATTACCAATTTCGAGTTCAGCCCATTTGGCAATTATTCCATGGATATTTGACTGGACCAAGAGTGAAAGTTTTATGGTGGCTTTTGAGGGATTTGATGTAGCATTACATGCTGGAACACTACTTGCAATTGGCTTATTCTTTTTTAAAGACTGGATTGGATTAATAAAAGGTGGATATAACAAAGTAGTAAAAAAACAAAACTCGGTTGAAGGAAGAATGTTTTGGTATATAGTACTTGCAACGATACCAGGTGGAATTATTGGGTTTTTACTAGATCATTTTATAGGAAATAAATTAACAACACCACTAATTATTGCATTTGCATTAATTATAATGGGTATAGTTTTATATGTTGTAGATAAAAATTCTAAAGCAACAACAGACTATGAACATATGACATTAAAACAAACATTTTTAATTGGACTTGCACAGAGTTTGGCATTTATTCCAGGAGTTTCAAGATCAGGAGTTACAATGACTGTAGCTAGAATGTTAAAAGTTGATAGAGAGTCAGCAGCAAAATATTCGTTCATGTTATCTGCTCCAATAGTACTTGCAGCAACAGTTTTTAAGCTAAAGGATTTTGTGTTTAGTATTCCATTTTTTGTAGGAATATTTGCAAGCTTTATTGTAGGAATTCTTGTAATTAAGTTTTTATTACAATATTTACAAAAAGGAAGTTTTAAGATATTTGCAATTTATAGAGTAATTTTTGGAATTTTAATTATAGCATTAACTTTTATAAAATAAGGAGGAAGATTAATGTTAAAAAAGGAGAAACTATTAAAGAATTTAATGATAATAGTGATTGTATTAATATTGGGAGCAATTATTATTCCAATAGCAATGGATTATTATAATAATGAATCTAGCAACAAAGATAAAAATGATATTGTTATGGTTAATGAAAATACTAATAATACGGTAAAAAACAATCAGTCGGAAGATAATAATATGGTTGTAGAAGATGTACAATCAGATAATACAACTGTTGTTATAGAAGAAAAATAAAAAAGCATTTAAGGATTACCTAGAGATTCATATAGGTAATCCTTTTAATTAAATAAAATTTTGTAGGGAGAAATAAATGAATATAGGAATTGATTTAGGTGGAAGCCATATTGCTGTTGGTTTAGTAAGCACAGATGGAAAGATTATAGACAAGTTAGAAAAAGATATAATAAAAAAAGATAACATACAGGATATTGAAGATTTAATTGTTTCAACAATTATAAATTTTATAAAAGAATTGTTAAAAGAACATAATATCGAAATAAATAATATAAAAAAAATAGGTATAGCGACTCCAGGAGAACCAAAAGATGGATATATAAAAAATGTTGTTAACTTAGGAATAAAATCTTTTCCAATCGTGAACATTTTGAAAGAAAATCTACAATATTCTAATATTTCAATTAGAAATGACGCTAAGTGTGCAGCGATTGCAGAAAAAACATATGGAAGTTTAAAAAACGTGGAAGATGCAATATTTTTATGCATTGGAACTGGAATTGGAGGAGCTGCATTTATTAATGGAGAGATGCTTATTCCTAAGAGATATTCTGGTTTTGAATTTGGACATATGGTTATAAAAAAAGACGGAAAATTGTGCAAATGTGGAAACAAAGGTTGTTTTGAAACATATGCTTCAATGAAAGCATTAAAATTAGATATATCAAAAGAGTTAGGAATTGACTACAAAGATTCTAGAAAAATAGTAGAAAGTCTAAAAGAAAACCAAAATAATAAACAAATTATTGCTATTCTTGAAGAATATTTAAATGATTTAATATTAGGATTAACAAATATTACTAACATTTTAGAACCTGAGGCTATTTCATTAGGAGGAGGTTTTATTTACTATAAAGATATATTATGGAATAAGCTAAATAATAAATTTTCTAACAATAAATTATTTTTTAACAAGGGCGATATACCAAAACTTAAACTGGCAACATTTGGAAATGATGCAGGAATAATTGGTTCAGGCATTGACAAAATATGAAAAAGATTGTATAATATTCCAAGTGAATTACCATAATGGTAAGTAAGAGATTTAAATTTATAAGTGTTATAACCTTTATAAGGGAGCATATTAAAGTAAAGGTTAAATTTAAAATGGGTTCGGAAAACTAAAAAAATAAATAAGTAAGGTAATAAATAGTAAAATATAAAAAAAAGTCGGAAAATTAGTGTGAAAGCATGTATATTTAAGTGGGACGGTGTTTTTTACGTGCTTTGTTTCTGATTTTAATTTGTGTTATTCATTTACACTAAAAAATTATTATTTATTAGAACCTAACTAATAAATTTAAACGAAAAAAGAGAGGAGTTAGAAAATGACAGAAGAGTTAAAACAAAAGGAAGAAACAAAACAAGTAGAAGAAGCAAAAGAAAAGAGTATAAAAGAAGGTTCTACAAAGAAAAGAACAAATAAGCCATATAAAACAAATAGAGCGACAAGAACTAATAAAAATAAAACAGGAATAAAAGAGATAAACGAAAGCAAAGAGAATGCTAAAGAAACTAAAAAAATAAATAGAAATAATAAAAGAGAAGCAAGAGAAAACAAAAAAAGACAAGATGATAAATTTGAATTTAAAAAACCAAATTTAAAAATTATTCCTTTAGGAGGTCTAGAGGAAATAGGAAAAAATATTACAGTTTTTGAATATGATGATGAAATTGTACTTGTAGATTGTGGATTAGAATTTCCAGAAGATAATATGCTTGGAGTAGATTTAGTAATACCAGATGTAACATACTTAGAAAAAAATAAAGAAAAAATAAGAGGATTAGTAATTACACATGGCCACGAAGATCACATTGGTTCTATTCCGTATGTTTTAAAGCAGGTAGATATGCCAATTTATGCAACAAAGTTAACAATAGGTCTTATAAAAAATAAATTAGAAGAACATAAATTATTAAGAAAAACAAAGTTAAAAATAGTAGAGCAAGGTCAAACTATTAATTTTGGAAAAATAAAAGTAGAATTTATTCGTAGTTGCCACAGCATTCCAGATTCTGTTATGCTTGCAATTCATACACCAGTTGGAACAGTTATGCATACAGGGGATTTTAAAATAGACCATACACCAATAGATGGAAAATTAATGGACCTTGGAAGAATAGCAGAAATAGGAAATAAAGGTGTACTTGCATTAATGTCTGATAGTACAAACTCAGAAAGAAAAGGATATACTATGTCAGAGAGTTCTGTTGGAGAAGTTTTTGATAAGTTATTCTTAAATTGTACAAAGAGAATAGTTGTTGCTACTTTTGCCTCAAATGTTCATAGAGTTCAACAAATAGTTAATTCTGCTGTGAAATATGGAAGAAAAGTTGCTGTTTGTGGAAGAAGCATGATTAACATGATTGATACAGCCAGAAGCATAGGATATATTGATGTTCCAGAGAATGTATTTATAGATATAGATTTAATAAAAAACTATACAGATGAACAACTAGTAATTCTTACAACAGGAAGTCAAGGAGAGACTATGTCTGCATTAACCAGAATGGCGATAGGAGAACATAGAAAAGTAGTAATTACACCAAATGATAAAATTATTATTTCTGCAACACCAATTCCAGGAAATGAAAAATTAGTTTCAAAGGTAATTGATGATCTAATGAAAATAGGTGCAGAAGTAGTATATAGTTCATTAGAAGCAATACATGTTTCAGGACATGCTTGCCAGGAAGAACAAAAACTAATATTGGCTCTTGTAAAACCAAAATACTTTATTCCTGTTCATGGTGAATATAGACAGTTAATGGCACATGAAGAAACAGCAAAGAAAATGGGAATACCAGAAGAAAATATATTTATTATGAAAAATGGTAGAGTATTAGAACTTAATGAAAATGAGGCAAAATTAACCACATCAGTTCCATCAGGCAAAATCTTAGTTGATGGATTAGGTGTTGGAGATGTTGGAAATATTGTTCTAAGAGATCGTCAGCATTTATCACAAGATGGTTTAATTATAATTGTTATGACTATGGATTCGGCATCTGGCGAGATTGTATCAGGTCCTGATGTAATTTCTAGAGGTTTTGTATATGTAAGGGAATCTGAAAATTTAATGGACGATGTTAAAAAAGTAATTAGAGAAGAAGTAAGAAAATGTGAGGATAAAAAAATAACAGATTGGTCAACAATAAAATCAACTCTAAAAGAAAATTTAAGAGATTATATTTTCCAAAAAACGAAAAGAAATCCTATGATTTTACCAATTATTATGGAAGTATAATTTTTAAGTCTAATATAGTGAAAATATACAGCTAATGCCTTACTTATAATTTTGTATTTTAAGTAAGGCATTATTAAAAATAAAAAAGATTTAGTTTGAAAGGTTAGTAAACTAAAGTTTGTTTTTAATCAATCGAGCTTTATACTTAAAAGTGAAAGGAATGTTGATAAGATATGGATTATAAAGATTTAGCAGAATTAATATTTCCAGATGCAAAAGATGCATCTTTTTATGAAGAAAAATATCCAAGAAGAAATTTAAAGGAGGGGGCTGTTGTTACTAGATATGCTCCAAGTCCAACAGGTTTTGTTCATATTGGTGGAATTTTTCAATGTATAATTGCAAAATTAGTTTCAAAAAAAACAGATGGATTATTCTTTTTACGAATTGAAGATACAGATCAGAAAAGAGAAATTGAAAATGGAGTAACAGATATTGTTTCTTCATTAAAGAGTTTCGGAATCGATATAGATGAAGGAATGATAAGCCAAAGCGATGAAATAGGAAACTATGGACCATATAAACAATCTTTAAGAAAAGATATATATCAATCATATGCAAAAAAATTAATTGCAGAAGGAAAAGCATATCCAAGTTTTGAAACACAAGAGCAATTAGAAGAATTGAGAAAAAGGCAAGAAGATGCAAAGGTTAGAACAGGTTATTATGGAGTTTGGGCAACTGGAAGAAATATTACAGTAGAGGAAGCAATTGAAAAAATAAAAAATGGAGAAGATTACATTATTCGTTTAAAATCACCTGGAAATGAAGAAAAGAAAATTAAACATCATGATGTTATAAAAGGAAATATTGATTTTCCTGAAAATGACCAAAATATTATAATTATTAAATCAGATGGACTTCCAACATATCATTTCGCTCATGCTGTTGATGATCATTTAATGGGAACTACAATGGTTATTCGTGGAGAAGAATGGCTATCATCTGTACCTCTTCATTTGCAACTTTTCTATATGCTTGGGTTTAAAGCACCAAAATATGCTCACATTCCAACAATCATGAAAATGGATGGAACATCAAAAAGAAAGTTGAGTAAAAGAAAAGATCCAGAGGCTGCAGTTGGATATTATAAAAAGCAAGGAATTCCAAAAGAAGCAGTTATTGAATATTTAGTAAATATTGCAAATTCAAATTTCGAGATATGGAGAAAGCAAAATCCAGATAAACCTATTGACGAATTTGATTTTAAAATAAATAAAATGGGTGTAAGTGGTGCACTTTTTGATATGGTAAAAATGCTTGATGTATCTAAAAACGTAATTTCAAGATATTCAGCCCCAAAATTATATGATAATGTATTTGCTTGGGCAAAAGAATATGATGACGAATTAGCCAAAATGATGGAAGATAAAGAGTATACTTTAGCTGTATTAGGAATAGAAAGAGGAAATGTAAAACCAAGAAAAGATATATCTAAATGGGCAGATGTAAAGGATTCTATTATTTATATGTACGAAGATAAATTTTATAATGAAGAAGAATATAATTTTGGAAAAGTTTTAGACAAAGGAGAAATTTCAAAAATATTAAAGTTATACATAGAAAAATATTATAATGAATCTGACGATAAGCAGACATGGTTTGATAAAATGAAAGATTTAGCAGAAGAAGTAGGATATGCAAGAGAAGTAAAAGAGTATAAGAAAGAACCAGAAAAGTGGCCAGGACATGTAGGAGATATTAGCACAGTTTTAAGAGTAGCTCTAACTAAAAGACAAAACACACCAGATCTATATGAAATCATGCAAGTTCTTGGAAAAGATATTGTAGTAAAAAGATTAAATAAATTTATTGTTTAATTATAAAAGAAAGGAATGATATTACATTAGGATAATATCAGTTAAAGTAATATGGAATATAATATTGGAGATATTGTTAGAACTAAAAAAGTTCACCCATGCGGAAGTAAACTTTGGGAGATTACAAGAGTTGGGGTTGATTTTAAATTAAAATGCTTGGGGTGTGGACATATAGTGACAATGGAACGTCAAAAGGCATTAAAAGCAATAACGAAAAAGGAAGAAAAAAGTTAAGGTATGTAGCATATGAAATGCTACATACCTTTTACTGGTTTTAAGAAGAGAGCTTATCTTTTAAGATATCTCTTCGTACTCCACCATATTTCCTCATAAGACTCTCAACTTGAGAATCATAAAGAAAGGAGCGCGTTTCTTCTATAAACAATACATAGAAATATTGACCATAGATTTCCTGTTTGCATTCCGAAGTGCGGAGCATTGGAAATGCCTTATCCACTTCCTTAGAAGCAGCTAACCGTTTGGACTTGGTTTCGAAACAGAATGGAATACGCGGATTAAACTTGTTGGCCATAATTAGGCCCTCCTTAAGTAATATATTTTCGCTACCTGCGAATTTAGGATAAAAAAATTTTAACATATATGTCGAAATTTGTCAAACAAATTCGAAAGAACTTCAATTTAAATAGCACAAGTTTGAGTAGATTCGAATAATTAGATAAAGATTCTTATAAGGTTATAAATATATATATAAAACAAGTAGAAAATAATTAAAATTTTCTACTTGTAAAGTACACCCAAATTAATCAATAGCTTCCGCAATATCAAGTGAACAATCCCTGATAATGGAATCTAAAACTTGGGTCAAGGTCTCTTGACTATCAGCTGTAATTTTCAAATTAAAAAAAATTGTTGTACGTGATGTACTTATTTCACATTGAGGAAAGTTAAGTTGTATATAACTTTTGACTTTATCTCTTGTGATGTCTGAGAAGAACTGAATTAACCTTGTCCGTTTCATAAAAAAGCCACCTTTTTTAAAAATTTTGCTAAAAGCAATAAAAAAGTTATAACATAAATTAACATAAAAATCAACAATTTAAATCTATTAATCTTTCTAGAATGTTCCAAACATTTTCACAATATATTCTTCTTTCAGCTGAAAAAGGCAAAAATGTAAAATCTCCAATAGGGTTTAGCTCTTTTTGAATACTTTTTACTGCATTATTTACTTTGGTAATTGCAATTTTATCGGCTTTATTTGCAAGCACTATAAATGGAATTCCAGAATTAAGAATATAATCATACATTAAACGATCATTATTGCCGGGAGTATGTCTAATATCAATTAACAAAATAATTAAAGATATATTTTTACGTATATGCAAATATTCATCTATAAAGCGATTTACTTTTACCTGTTCAGCTTTTGACATTTTACTATAGCCATAACCTGGCAAATCTACAAAATAGAATTTATTATCCATATTATAAAAATTTATTTGCCTTGTTTTGCCTGGTTCGCTACTAGTTCTTGCAAGTTTTTTTCTATTAATCATTGTATTTATAAAGGATGATTTTCCAACATTAGATTTTCCGACTAGTACTATTTCAGGTAGCCCGTTTGTAGGGTATTGTTTTGGACTAACTGCTGATATTTCGATTTTTGGATCTTTAATTAACATATATTTCCCCCTTTTTATTTATTAGGTGTAAGTTTTTCTTTTCCACCCATATAAGGTCTAAGCACTTCAGGAATTCTAACGCTTCCATCTGGCATATAATTATTTTCTAGTAATGCAATTAACATACGAGGTGGAGCAACTACTGTATTGTTTAAAGTGTGTGCATAATAGTTTCCTTTTTCACCTTTAATACGAATTCCAAGACGTCTGCTTTGTGCGTCTGTTAAGTTTGAGCAGCTACCAACTTCAAAATATGTTTTTTGTCTTGGACTCCATGCTTCAACATCAACACTTTTTGCTTTTAAATCAGCCAAATCACCACTACAGCATTCAAGTGTACGAACAGGTATATCCATACTTCTAAATAGTTCCACAGTATAAGACCACATTTTATCATACCAATTGTAACTTTCTTCTGGTTTACAAACAACAATCATTTCTTGTTTTTCAAATTGATGAATACGATAAACTCCACGTTCCTCTATTCCGTGAGCACCTTTTTCTTTTCTAAAGCATGGAGAATATGAAGTCATGCAATATGGAAGTTCGCTTTCTTTTAATATTTGGTCTTTGAATTTACCAATCATAGAATGCTCACTAGTTCCAATTAGATATAGATCTTCACCTTCTATTTTATACATCATTGCATCCATTTCTTCAAAACTCATAACTCCTTTTACAACATCAGAGCGAATCATGTATGGAGGAATACAATAAGTAAATCCTTTATTAATCATAAAATCACGTGCATAAGATAATATACTAGAATGAAGTCTGGCAATATCTCCAATTAAATAATAAAATCCATTACCTGCAACTCTACGTGCAGAATCTAAGTCAAGTCCAGACAAACTTTCCATAATTTCTGCATGATAAGGTATTTCGTAATCTGGGACGAAAGGCTCACCATATTTTTGAACTTCAACATTTTTGGTATCACTTTCTCCAATAGGAACAGATTCATGTATAATATTTGGAATTTTCATCATTCTTTTTTTGATTTCTTCTGCATAATATGCTTCTTGTTTTTCATTTTCTGTTAATTCTTCATTAATTTTTTGAACTTTAGCTTTTATATTTTCAGCTTCATCCTTATTTCCTTGTTTCATTAACATACCAATTTGATTACTTAATGAATTTCTACTACTTCTTAATTCATCTCCATGAAGCTTTGCTTCACGATTTTTTACATCAAGTTCCAGAACTTCATCTACCAAGACTAATTTGTGGTTTTGAAATTTTTTCCTTATATTTTCTTTCACAATTTCAGGGTTTTCTCTTAAAAATTTAATATCAATCATTATTTTCACTCCTTATATTTTTATAAAATTATTAATAATATAATTGTCTTATAAATTATTTTAAAAAATTCTTCTCAAGCTCTTCACATAAAACGAAGCGGTATTTTTGACCTGTAATATTATCTGGTCTTTCTGGAATTTCAGATAAGAACATTTTCTCAGGTCTTACCCATAACTTCTTTTTGTCGTTTCTTTCGTATATTGGTTTATATACAACCATTCTTTCCTGCGTTTCACTATCATATGCAATATCTTCTACAAAATAATAATTTCCTTTAAAGTGTCTGTAAACTTTTCCAATTAAAACTTCTTTTTCCATGAAAATACCTCCTTATTAATAAAATTATAATAGTTTAATTGCAAAAACAAAAATCACCCTTATAAGTATATAAGGGCGATTGAATTTTCGCGGTGCCACCTTAATTTATCAATTTAATTATAATAAAAAATTGATAACTTTAGAATGCTAGATAACCGTGCATTAAGCGGTTTAGTTTTTGCTAAAAGCTTCCAAGAGGAGATTCATAAATTTTTTATAACCATTTTCACCAAACCATGGACTCTCTAAAATAAAATAAATTTAGTACTAATCTCTTGTCAAACGCTAATTATTATGTTATGTATTGTATCATAAGTATTTTTTATTTGCAAGATTATTTTACTAAAAACATTGAAATCTTCGATTATCTAATGTTTTAAAATCAAAAAATTGAATACATAAAAATAAATGATATAGTATTTTTAATCTTATTATAAAACATTATAAAAGAATGGTTAATTAATAAATCTAAATATAAGAAAGGAAAGATGAAAAAATGAAAGACAAATTTATTGAATTATTAAGAAGTACAAAAAGAGAGGGAATAGAAAATTTAATTTCTTTTTTAGAGAAAACTGATTTTTTTACAGCACCTGCAAGTACAAGATTTCATGGTTCTTATGAGGGTGGACTTTTAGAACATAGTATGAAGGTATATGAAATTTTAAATTATAAATTGAAAAATAATGTAATAGATTTATTTGTACCAGAAGATACTATAATTATAGTGGCTTTATTACATGATATTTGTAAAGCAAATTTTTATAAAGTAGATTATAGAAATGCGAAAAACAGTAGAGGTGAATGGGAGAAAGTTCCGTATTATACAATTGAAGATACAATTCCATATGGACACGGCGAAAAATCTGTTATGATGATATCTGAGTATATAAAGTTAACCTCTGAAGAGAAATATGCTATAAGATGGCATATGGGATTTACAGAAGCTAAAGAAGTATATAATACTATTGGTACAGCATTTAAAAAATATCCTTTAGCTTTAATAATTCACGAAGCAGATTTGGAAGCTACTTATTTTTATGATATATAAATAAAATAGTAATAAATTAAATAATATTAACTATATTTGAAATAGTTCAAGATTATACAGTAATTTTCTTTTATAAAAAGAACTATAATATAAGAATTAAGGAGAAAAGCTATGAATAAATTTTTAGAAATTGCTAAAAACAGTGCACAAGGTGGCATGAGAAAAAACGAAGGAGGTCCATTTGGAGCTGTTATAACAAGTAAAGATGGCGAAATTATTGCAATAGGGAATAATCAAGTACTTAAACAAAAAGATCCAACCGCACATGCTGAAATTGTTGCAATTAGAAATGCATGTAAAAAATTAGATACTTACGATTTATCAGGTTATAAATTATATACATCATGTCAGCCATGTCCAATGTGTTTATCTGCAATTATTTGGGCAAATATAAAACACGTAGTTTACGCATGTACCAAAGAAGATGCTGCAGAAATTGGTTTTAGAGATGATATGATTTATTCATATTTAAATGGAGAAATAAATGATTTACTAGACATGCAGCAAACAGATCAAAAAGAATGCAAGGAATTGTTTGAAGAATATAAAAAAAATAACAAGATTATTTATTAATATTTAAATTGTGACAATAAGATATATAAATTTTGTGCAAATGTACTAGAAAAAAAATTTAGATATGTTATAATATATATGATATAGATATGGAAGGATGAAAAGTTAGTAGTTCTATGAATTCAGAATTAGATGTTGGAATTGTTTTTTCAGGTGGATTTGCTAAAGGAGCATATGAGATAGGATTTTGCAAAGCCATTTTAGAATATATAAAAATGAAAAATATAAAAGCTGTAAGCGGTGCATCAATAGGAGCACTTAATGCATATGGATTTATAAACAATAGATTAGATTACTTATGTGATATATGGAAAAGTTTAGAATTTAATTCAGCCAGAGAGTTTTTCATAAAACAAAATAAAAGAGATATTATATATGATTATATAAGTGGATTAGTTTGTGCTAATTCAGAAACAAGCGATAGTTCTTGTTATTTGAATTATATTAAAGTTCCCAATGTAACACTATGTTATAAAGACGTAAATAAAGAAGAACAAAATGTGCAAAGTGAGCTTTTAAAAGCTAGTATAGCTGTTCCAACCTTATATAAGCCAATTTTTGTACAAGATAATTACTATATTGATGGAGCCTTTTTAGATAATTCCCCAATTACACCACTACAAAATGAAAACTTAGATTTGATTTTTGTACTTAGATTTGATCATGCAAGTGAAAATTATTTAAATTTAAATACTGATGCGACAATTATAGAGATTGTTTTCGAAGATGATAAAAAGTTAAATGATTACTTTTATTTTAATAAAAAGCTAACTAAACGTTTGATACATGAAGGGTACAAACAGTCTAAAGCTATTCTTGAAAATGTATTTAAATTTGGAAGTGAACTTGAATACATTAAATCGGTTGCAAATGTTTATAATAAAGAGTCTAATAAAAATTTCTTTCCAAGAAGCGGAGAGGAAGTAGTAAGTAAAATTAATAAGTTAAATAGGATTTTTAAAAAAGAATATTTTGATTTAGAAAAAGCTAATAAAGAACAAGCAGAGATTTTGTTATAAATTTCTGCCTGTTTTTTATTAGCTATTCTTGTTTATTCAAATAGTTTAAGATATATACAGATATTGCAACTTTAAATATATGGATAATGAATAATTATTGAATATTATAAAATAAGACATCATAATATGATATTGACAACAGGCAATTAATATGCTAAAGTATTAATCGTAGCCCAATTAAATATATTTTACAAAATAATATTTTTATATTAGAATGTAAATATTAAATATATTTTACATAATTTTAATTTTAATCTAAATATAATAGAAAAAGTAAAGGAGGAATTTATGGATTTATTATTATTAGGCAGCAAAGAAGAATATAAGCAACATTATATACAAATGTATTGCCAAAAAGAAATATTAACTTATTCTGGAATATTAGTAAAATTCTATGAAGATCAATTTGAGCATGCTTTTTTTTGAAAGTTCTCAATATAAAAAAGGAGATAAATCTATATTTTCACTCGAAAGAGCCCAAAGAATGAACTGGATAAAAAGCGTTTTAGAATGTTCTGATGCAGAATTATATGTAGGATGGGATAGAGATAAAAAGAAATATAATTATAACAGAAGAGTAAGTATAATATCAGAAGATAACTACGTTGTAATATTAAATATTATAAATGATAAAAGGGCAAAGTTTATAACGGCGTATAGTGCAAGCAAAAGTAATGCTAAAAAAATAAGAAGTGCACCTAAATGGAAAATAAATAAAGACTACTGATTACTGGTTCAGTAGTCGAAACCTCTAGTGATCTTTCATAAAATGAAAGACTAACTTATAATAATATAATACAACAAATAAAGGAATTTGTCAATATTATATATTATTATTATATTTAAAAAATAATTAAAAATTCATTAACTTATCGACAAGAAACGACAAAAAAATCAAAAATGTTATGATAAAATACAAAATATTAAGGAGGCAAGAAATGAGATATAGATTATTTTTTGAATTAGAAAATGAAAAAATTTCTATTCAATATCGAAAAAGCGTATTGAGCTTTATAAAAAAGTCCTTAAATGAATATAGTCATGACGGATACGAAAAGCTATATCATGAAAAGGACCCAATTATAAAGCCATATACTTTTTCGGTATTTTTTAGAGATTCAGAATTTGAAGGTGATGTAATTCTAGTGCATTCTAAAGAAATGCAATTGAATTTTTCAATTGAAGATTATGAGATTGCTGTTCTCTTATATAATTCTTTTAATCATCAAAGAAACAAAATATTTAATTTAGATAAAAATTCAATGATTCTAAAAAATATTGTATTATTACCAGAAAAAAAGATTTTAGAAAATGAAGTTTCAATTAAATTTATGTCACCACTTATTGTAAGACAAAGAGAAAATGAAAAAGATTATTATTTTTCCGCTGGGAGCGAAAAATTTTTGGAAGTGTTAAGACAAAACATAAAAGAGCAGCTAAAAATTACAAATTATCCACCAGAAATTGTAGAATCTATTAATTTGGAAAAAATTAATGGAAGAAAAACTGTTATAAAATTTTATGAAAAACAAATGGAAGGAACAATTGGAACTTTTAAACTATCTGGAGACGTGGAACTACTAAATTATTTGTATAAGGCTGGAATTGGCAGTAGAAGGTCTAGCCGGATTTGGAATGTTTGAATGTTTGTAGAAAACGAGGTGATAAAGTGAAAGTCAAGATTTATTTAAATGAATGGTTTGTAAATGCTGGAATAATAGGTTTTTTAAGAATAATGGAACATAGCAATAATACTGGCATTGAAATCAGAGACAATTATATAGAATTAGATACAAATATTCTAAAGGAATTTAATAAATACTATTTTAAGTATTTTTTTGATAAATATAATGTCGCAGATAAAATGAAAGATAGAATTTCAAGCTCTTTTGGCAAAATAAAAATACTTATTGAAGTTGAGTCTAAGGAAAAAGAAATACAAGAAAAATTAAAGTCAGAAAAGAAGTATATTAAACAAGTATTAAAAGGACAATTAGATAAGATAAAGAAGATTGATGAACAAATATATGATTTGTTACAAAAAGATTATGAATTAATAGACAAAATAAAAACAAAAGAAGACTTGGAAAAATTACAACGAATTCAAGAAGAATTTATAGATAATTTTTATAAAGATAATATTAATAAGAAAATTACTTTAAACTTGTTTAAAAACATATTAAGTAATAATTATTTTGGACAACCTTCATTTTTTAATGTTGGAAAAAATTCACTAACATATGAAGAACAAGAAAATTTAATGTATAAAGATTATATAAGTAACATAATTGAAAGCGGTATATTACAAGATATTATAGAAAAAAAATATAAGCAAGATGTTCTTAAGGAATTATTACAAGAAAAACAAAATGATAACATGGTTAGCAAAAAATTTAAAAATATATATTCAAACATAGATAAAAAATATGTGCAGAAAAATAAATCAATTGAAGAAATAAAAGAATATTTAGAAAGTAAAGTTATTTGTACATGTTCAATGTGTGGAGAAAACCATATCTTAACTTCAATTTATACGGAGTCTAATTTTATACCATTAGCAGTTAGTTCTGAAAATATGTCTAATTTCTTTTGGAACCAGAATACAAAATTTCCTATTTGTGAATTATGCAAACTTATATTGTTTTGCATTCCAGCTGGAGTTACTAGTATTAGAAAAGTAGTAAAAGAAGATAGCTCATATACAGAAAAAGAGGTATTTAGTTTTGTAAATTATGATGCAGATATCAATACATTATTAAGAACAAATAATAATTTTGCCAATAATTCAAAAAAAGAAAAAATGAATTACAATCCATATGAAGAATTGATCTTAAGTATAGTAGAGCAAGACAGAAAAATTAGCGAATGGCAACTTCAAAATATATTTGTGGTTGAATTTGAAGCGGAGTACCTAGCATTTAGCAGGCTTCAATATTTTAACATAAAAAGATATGTTGCAAAATTATTTAAAAATTATTCATATTTACTAAACAATATTAAGGACTATAAATATAAGCTAGAAATAATAGATAATATACTAAAAGATAAAAAATTAATTACTATTATAAATAACAAATTAAGAAGTCAAATTAATCAAAAAGTCATATATGGAGAAGATTCGTATTTAGCAACTAAAATAGAATATACATTAAAAATTTTAAAAAGGGAGGATATTGATGTGAATGAAGAAATAAAAAGGTCTAATGGCAAGACATATGAGTTATATCAAATTGGAAAGCAGATACATAATAAATTAAAAAAAGATAATAACGAAAACAAGTTAGATGGTTATATCTATAAGATGTTGAATTGTATAAAAACAAACAATAAAAACGATTTTATAGACATTGCAATAAGGGTTATGTGGTCACAAGGAAAAGATATTCCAGAAACTCTAGTAAAGAAAGATGAATTTGTTGACTGGCAAGAGTTAGGACATAGTTTTATTGCTGGTTTAACATCAAATAGTGAGTTAGAAGAAAATGAGGAGGTAAATAAAAATGAATAAGAAGAGTGGATTAACTATAACAATGATATTTAATGCTGAGAGTTTAAATTACGGTGAGGGAATAGGAAATATATCTGAGCTAAAAAAGCTATCAAGAGGAAATGGCAAGGTTTATACTTTTGCTTCAAGACAAGCCCTAAGATATGATATAGCAAGACTAGGAAATAAAATGTTTGGTTGGAATTTAGAAGTTGTAGATAAATCAAAGGGAACTGTCCAATTTAAAGATGAATGTACAATAAAGGATTCAGAAGAAATGGATCTATTTGGTTATATGAAAACTTCAAAAAAGTCTGACGATAAAGCTGGAGGTTCAAGTATAAGAAGTGCTGCTGTTAGATTAAGTAATGCGATTTCTTTAGAAGACTATAAAAGTGATATGGACTTTTTAAATAATAAAGGGCTTGCAGATCGAATAAACGAATTTCCAAACTTAGCAAATGTAGAACAGCATCTAAGTTATTATACATATACAGTAACAATTGATTTAGAGAAAATCGGAAAAGATGGAGAAATTGAGCTTGATAATGAAGTTAAGATGAAGAGAGTAATTGAATTATTAGAGATTTTGAAAGTTTTAAACAGAGAAATAAGAGGAAGGGAAGAAAATTTAAGCCCACTCTTTGTAATAGGTGGAGTATATAATTTAAATAGTCCATATTTCTTAGGAAGAATAGAACTTAAAAATGTAAAACAAAAATTTGCTATTAATACAAATATTTTGGAAGATACAATGAAATTAAAGATTGGAGAAAATGAAATATCACAAGATACAAATATTGGAATAGTAAAAGATATTTTTGAAAATGAAAAAGAAATAGAAGAAAAATTTGCCAATAAAGTATCCAACATTCAAGATTTCTTTGAAAAGTTAGAAGATAGTGTAAAACAATATTATAAATAATGGGAGGAGGTTTTCTTTTGAAAATATTAAAAATGAAGCTATTTCAAGAAACCGCTTGTTATAAAAAGCCTTTTGCGTTTAAAGTAGCAGAAACTTACCCATTACCACCGTATTCAACAGTAATTGGAATGTTTCATAAAATAATAGGAGCAAAACCTGGAGAATATTATCCTATGAATATATCAATACAAGGTGATTACGAAAGTATATTTAGTAATTACCAAAATCTAAGAATGTTTAAACGAAAAGGAAAGGTTACTCAAATGCCAAGAAATGTGCATCAATTGTTAAATGTGAATTTAATTATACATATGCAAGCAGAAGATGAAACAGTAGAAAAAATCTATAATAATGTAATATCTGGTAAAGAAAGCTTTACATTAGGAAGAAATGAAGATTTAGTAAGAGTTGATGAAATAAAAATAATTGACAAACCTAAAGAAGTACGTGATAAATTTATTAATAATCATAATGCTTATATACCGGTAAAATATACAGATGAATATGTAAATGGAATAAATTATAGATTAAACTCAGTATATACTATAAAAAATGAATTAAGAAATTGGGAAAAAATTAATGTAAAATATATAGAAAAGCACACAAATGAATCTATATTAGAAACTCTGCAAGATGAGGATGGAGATTATATATTTTGGTATAAATAAAATAGCAAAGAGGAGTTTACTTTATGAACTCCTCTTTATGAAAATAGAGTTTACAAAAGATATTACTGTAGTTAATGTTTCATTAATACAGTATATAAGGAGGAGTTTTATGAATAGAAATTATTTTGCAAAGTCAGAGACAAGAGAAAGCTTAAGAGAACATACTAATAGATTACTTGATAATTTAAAGTTGCTAAAAGAAAGCTATGGAGATGAGATACTAAAAGCAAACAATATTGATAAAGATAGGTTTTTTTATTTATTGGAAATTATTTGCATGTATCATGACATTGGAAAAGTTTATACACCATTTCAAAATATAATATTAAATAAGCTTGGAATGGAGGAACTACCAACACCGTTTAACTACAACAGTATAAAACATGAGCAATTATCTCCAATGTTTGTACCAATACAAAAGTTAGGATTATCAGCAGAAGAAATAATACTTGTGTACCAGGCAATTTATTATCATCATGAAAGAGAAAATAAAGAAATAAACAATGAATTTATATCTGATGTAATAAACATTGATATAAAACCTCAATTAGAAGATATAAAAAATCACATTAAGATAGAAATAAATGAAGATTTAAGCCCAATATATATACGATATGTTAGGAAAAGAATTAAAGAAGGTGATAAATTATATTGTGAATATTGCTTATTAAAAGGCCTTTTACATAGATTAGATTATAGTAGTTCAGCGTTAATGAAAGTTGAAGAGCAAACATTTGAAAAAATATCAGATTATTCAGAAAAAGCAATTGTAACAAAAGGATTTAAATTAAATGATTTACAAAAATTTTCAAAAGAAAATCAAGATGAAAATATTGTTGTTATAGGATCAACTGGAATTGGAAAAACAGAAGGAGCATTAATTTGGAGTAACTTTCAAAAAACATTTTTTACATTACCAATTAGAATAAGTATTAATGCAATTTTTGATAGAATTAATGATGATATAAAATATAAACATGTTGGCTTATTACATTCATCAGCTTTAGATTATTTAGGAACAAAAGATGAATTTGAAGACGAAAAATTAGTATATGAACAAAGCACGAACTTATATTATAAAATAACAACATGTACAATAGATCAAATATTTCCGTTTGTATTCAAATATAAAGGATATGAAAGAATGTATGCAACATTAGCATATTCAAAAGTAGTAATTGATGAAATACAAGGATATTCACCAGAAATTGTAGCAGTTATTCTAAAAGGATTAGAAATGATTCACGCAATTGGTGGAAAATTTATGGTTATGACAGCCACTCTTCCAAGAATTTATAAAGAACAATTAGAAAAAATGGCTATAGATTTTAAATATGATGAATTTATAAAAAATACTAAAAGACATTTAATTAAATTAGAAGACAAAGAAGTTATAGAAGATTTAGATAGTATAAAAGCAAAGGCAGAAAAAGGTAAAGTTTTAATAATAGTAAACACAGTAGATAAAGCAATCGAAGTATATAATAATTTAAGCGAAAGCTTTAAAAAAGTTAACCTATTACATTCAAGATTCATATTGAAGGATAGAAGCGACAAAGAACAGAAAATAAAGGAATTTTCAAAAAGCAAAAACGAAAATGGAATATGGATTACAACACAGATTGTAGAAGCATCTTTAGATATCGATTTTGATTATTTATTTACTGAAATGTCTACATTAGATAGCCTTTTTCAGAGAATGGGAAGATGCTACAGAAGTAGAGAATATAAAGCACAAGAACCAAACGTACATATATATATAAATAATGTAAGTGGAGTTGGTAAAAAGTCGGTATATCATCCTAGAATACATGAAAATAGCATAAAACTTTTAAAAGAGTTTGATGAAAAAGTTATAGAAGAAAAACAAAAAGTTGAATTAGTAGATAAGTTATATTCTAAAGAAATGCTAGAAGGTACTGAATTTTTAAAAGACTTTGAAAGTGGTATGGAAGTTTTAAACAATATTGTTGACTATGACATAAACAAAAAGGAGGCTCAAAAATTATTAAGAAACATTGAAAGTGTAACTGTAATTCCAAAGTCTATATATGAAGAAAATGAAAAATTATTTGAGGAATACGAAAAATGCAATGGAAAAGAGATTAAAGTGGAAATTAAAAGAAAAATTAATAATTTAACAACTAGCATTAGCTTATTCCAATCGTATAAATTAAATAACTATTTGTTTAAGAATCCGTATTTAAACAAAGAACAAATACAAATTATAGATATGAAGTACGATAATAAAATTGGACTATTATTAAGTGAGGATGAAGAAGATAATTGGGATAAAAGAAGTTTTTAGATGGAGGGTTAATAAATGAATATTAGTGGAATAATGATTTACTATTACTTTATTTGTCAAAGAAAATTATGGTATTTTTTAAACGAAATTAATATGGAACAAAATAGTGAGTTGGTATCCATAGGTAAAATTATAGATGAAACTACATACTCAAGAGAGAAAAAAGGGATATTAATTGATAATACTATAAATGTTGATTTTATAAGAAATGGTGCAGTTCTTCATGAAATAAAGAAAACAAAATCAATTGAAGAAGCGGGGATATGGCAAATAAAATATTATATGTACTATTTAGAGAAAAGAGGAGTAAAAAGTGTTCAAGCCCAAATAGATTATCCGTTAATAAGAGAAACTAAAAAAATTTATTTAGATGATAATGACAGAGAAATACTAGAAAATATTGAAAAAAATATAAAAGATATTAAGAGACAAGAAAAACCGCCACATGTTATTAATAAAAAAATGTGTAAAAATTGTGCTTATTATGATTTGTGTTATGTGTAGGAGGGGGAATATGAAACAATCATATTATTTATATAAAAGTGGTAGATTACAAAGAAAAGATAATACATTAGAAATAGTTTATAAAGATAATACTAAAAAAGTGATTCCTGTTGAAAGAGTAGACGATATATATGTAACGACAGAATTTGATTTTAATACAAGTTTACTTAATTTTTTATCACAATATGGTATAAGAGTGCATTATTTTAATTATTATGGTTTTTATACTGGTACATATTATCCAAAAGAGCAATTAGTATCTGGTAAATTACTTGTAAAACAAGTTGAACATTATACTAATAAAATAAAAAGAGTTGAAATTGCAAAAGCATTTATTGACGCAGCATCTTATAACATATGTAGAAATTTAAAATATTATAATAATAGAGGAAAAAAACTAGATAATTACATAAGTGAAATTGAATCTTTAAGAAAGGTAATAAATAGATGCAGAGATGTTGAAGAATTAATGGGAATTGAAGGAAACATAAGAAAAGTGTATTATGATTCTTGGAAAGAAATAATAAATCAAGATATAGAATTTGATAAAAGAGTAAAAAATCCACCAGATAATGCAATAAATTCTTTAATTTCATATGTAAATACAATAATTTATACAAGAGTACTTGGTGAAATATATAAAACACAAATTAATCCAACAATAAGTTATTTACATGAACCATCAGAAAGAAGATTCTCACTTTGTTTAGATGTCGCAGAGATTTTTAAACCAATTATAGCTGATAGACTTATATTTTCGATGTTAAACAAAAAGCAAATTACAGAGAGCGACTTTGAAAAGGGATTAAACTTTTTATATATAAAGGAAAAGGCAAGAAAAGAAATCACAAAACAGATAGACATGAGACTACAAACAACAATAAAACACAGGACACTAGGTAGAGATGTTAGTTATGAATATTTAATTAGATTAGAAATATACAAATTAATAAAACATTTGACTGGTGAAATTAAATATGAAGGGTTTAAAATGTGGTGGTAATATGTATGCAATATTGGTATATGATATTAATTTGGAAGATAAAGAAGGGCAAAGAGTACTTAGAAAGGTATTTAAGACATGTAAAAAGTATTTAGTTCATATTCAAAATTCAGTTTTTGAAGGTGAGCTACTAGAATCACAATTATTAAAATTACAGAGTGAGCTGAAATTATATATAAGAGATGATGTCGATTCAGTTATAGTATTCAAGAGCAGAAACCAAAGGTGGTTAGATAAAGAATTTATAGGTAAAATAGAGGATGATAAAACGTCAAATTTTTTATAAATATCTGTCGATATATAATAGTGCAAAAAGCATATTGGTATGACAGATTGAAAAAAGACCATAAAATAGCTAAATGTTTAAACTTATAAAATGTATTGTTATGTGATAAATAATATTTGTAGACAGAGCGACAGATTTATGCTATAAATATTGTGAAGCTGTAGGTGAATTTGTCGACCTGTTTTAATTTAAATATAGTAGAATGTAAATACATCTTTGCTGTATCTTGCTTTTCTTATCATTCTATCGTTTTAATTTAAATATAGTAGAATGTAAATAAATTTGTCCCATATTTTTTGCAAAAGTCTGTTGCGTTTTAATTTAAATATAGTAGAATGTAAATATGATAGAAGATGAATATAAGCCAAATAAATTATCTTGTTTTAATTTAAATATAGTAGAATGTAAATTTGACATAATATGCGATTGCAATTCTTCCATTCGGTTTTAATTTAAATATAGTAGAATGTAAATTTCGGACCTCTAGGGTAAATATTTGCATCAATTTGTTTTAATTTAAATATAGTAGAATGTAAATAAAAATAGCTCTTTTCCTGTCGCGTCAAGCGTAACAGTTTTAATTTAAATATAGTAGAATGTAAATTCTGCAAAAGCAATAGACCCTGAGACGAAAGTCGTGGTTTTAATTTAAATATAGTAGAATGTAAATGTTGAGTTATTTCTTTGTGTCTTGTTAGAATAAAAAGTTTTAATTTAAATATAGTAGAATGTAAATGATAATGATACAAGTTTCAATTTTTTAGTTAGTATTAGTTTTAATTTAATAAAATAATGAAAAATGTAAACAATAGAATAAAAAAGTATGGAGGAAATTTTAATGGAAATACTTTTGGAAATTATAAAATTTATATTTTATTCATTATTAATTGTTATTATATCAAAATATATATTAGTAAAACTTTTAAGAAAACTAGCAGAGGCGTTACAATTATCACCAAAAGCAGTAGGCAATATTTCGGGAATAGCAACATCAGTTCCGGAACTATTAACGGTGTCATTTTCAGCATTTTCAGGATTGATTGCTACAAGTGCATATAATATTATAAGTTCTAATATTATTAATTTTGTGCAATATATATTATCAGTTTATTTAAATAAAAACCAGAGCAAGTTACAAAATAAAGCATTAAAAGTAGACTTTGTTTTAGTTATAATTACTATTTTAATTCCAATATTAATGCTATATTTTAAAATTGAATTTAATATTAGTATTGTTCCCCTTTTTTTATTGCTATTTTTATTTTTTTATTATATAAATTCTAATGTTCATAAATTATATCTAAAAAAAGAAGATAAAGATATATCTAAAATTATAGAAGCAGAAGCTGCTAAGGTTAAGGGAAAAACTAATAAAGTTGTTTTATATATTTTTTTATTATTAATTACTGCAATTGCTCTGTATTTTGTAGGAGATAGACTGAGTATTGTTTTATCAAATTTATGTACTAAATTTAATGTACCAGAGCTTATATTGGGATTAGTTTTAGGTTTTACTACAAGCATTCCAGAATTAATAACATTCTTTGAATCACAAAGGCACTATAAATCAGATGATAATGTGGAATTAGGAATTGTTGAGGCTACTAACAATCTACTAACTTCAAATGTGTTAAATTTATTTATAATACAATCAATTGGAATTATAATTTTTTCTGTTATTTGGATAAAATAGAATATTTGCGCATATTAATACGTATAATAATAAAAAATTGTATGTAAGGAGAGTAATATATGCATGAAGAATATATAAAAGAAACCAAGATTAAAGAAAAAAATGATAATGAAAGAAAGTTAGAATTAATTATTAGTATTATTAAAACTAAAAGAAAATTACAAGATGATATTACTAATTATGAATTTGCACATGATGAATTAATTGATTATTATTTATATAATATTAAAGCTAATCAAGCAAAATTAGATTATTTAATAAAGAAAGCAAAAGCAAGTGGAATATCTTTAGAAAGAATAAATGAAATAGATATTAGAAAAAATAAAGTAGTGTAATATTTGTCCAAATTTAATCATACAAATAAGTTAAAGGTAGGGTGATTAAATTTGGAAGCAAATTCTATTATAGCATTTTTGGCTTGTATTATTTTTTTGTTTTTAATTGGAAAAGTATTTGTTTTGCCACTAAAAAAAGTTCTAAAATTAGTAATAAATTCAGGACTAGGTGGATTGTTAATTTATTTAATAAACTTATTTGGAGGCAATTTTAGTTTTCATATTGGGCTAAATATAGGAACGTCAATCTTTATTGGAATTTTAGGGTTGCCACGGAGCTTTTTTACTAATCATATTAAAACTTATGATGTAGTTGTTAAAACAAAGATATTGTAGGTAAATATAAAAAACATAAAAATCCTTATGTTATCTTATTTCATAAAATACTTGAAAAACAAGATAAAATATGGCATAATAGAAATTAATATGGCAGATGGTCATAAAGTTATTATTTGTTTTTTATGCTCTTAACAAGTAATAAGTAAATTTATAAGAGCTAGAAAGGGTACCCAAATGGTGTAAGTATGAGATCATTCATAATTGAATTCAATGAGCTTGATGACAATGAATTACAAGTGGTCTTTAAAGTAAAAAAAGATTTGATATACCAAAGTTTATTGTTAAATATGATTCAAGCCATGGCAGATATTGCAGAGCTGGCACGGTCATATTATGGAGCAGATTTGGAAGAAGAATACGATTATGAAGGAAAAGAAGATTTTGTTACCATATCTACTAAATACTGGTTCCCATCAGAAGAAGATAGAAAGGAATTTGAGCAAGATATTTGTATAAGTTTCTTTTAATAAAAATCCCATTAGTGAAATATTTTCACTAATGGGATTTTTATGCTACTCTACGGTAACAGATTTTGCTAAATTTCTAGGCTTATCAACATCTAATCCTTTATTTTTGGAAATATAGTAAGCAAGTAATTGTAAAGGGATAACAGATAATATTGGAGAAATTAGTTTATTTGTAGTAGGTATGTTAATTACAAAGTCAAAATTTGCATTTGGAAGAGTTTGATTTGTAACAACTAGTGTTTTTGCACCACGAGTAATTACTTCTTGAATATTACTTATAGATTTTTCAACTAAACTTTCATCTGTAATAACACTAATTACAGTAATTCCATTTTCAATTAATGCAATAGGACCATGTTTTAATTCACCTGCTGCATAAGCTTCTGAATGGATATATGAAATTTCTTTTAATTTCAAAGAACCTTCTAAAGCTACATTATAATCTGTTCCTCTACCTAAGAAAAACATATCTTTCTCTGTATATACTTTTTTTGCAAAGTTTACAATTTCCTCTTTGTTATCTAAGATAGTATCTATTTTAGATGGTAAATCTAAAATATCAGTTTTTAAATCTTCTAATAATTTTTCATCAGCAGAACCTAATACTTCTGCAAAGTAAATTGCTAAAATTGCAAGCAAAACAACTTGAGAAGTATATGCCTTTGTAGATGCAACAGCAATTTCTGGACCTGCATGTGTATAAATTGTATAGTCTGCTTCTCTTGTTATAGAACTTCCAATTACATTAGAAACTGCTAAAGTTTTTGCACCTTTAGATTTAGCAAGTTTTAGAGCTGCTATTGTATCTGCTGTTTCACCAGATTGACTAATGTAAATACATAAAGTTTTATCATCAATAATAGGATCTCTATATCTAAATTCTGATGCAATGTCAACTGTTACAGGAATATTGCAAAGTTTTTCTATTAAATTTTTTCCAGTAAGTCCTGCGTGCATAGCTGTACCACAGGCTACAATGTAAATTTTATTAACACTAGATAGATATTCTTTTGAAAAACTAATATCGTCAAATGAACATTTTTCTCCTAATTTTAATCTTGAGCCTATTGTTTCTCTAATAGAATTTGGTTGTTCAAAAATTTCTTTTAACATATAATCTTCAAATCCACCTTTTTCAGCGGCATTGGCATCCCATTCAATATTTTTAATAGGCTTATTATGCTCTGTTAAAGTATGGTCGTAAAATTTAATATTATCTTTATATATAACTGCATATTCATTATCATCTAACAAATAAAATTCTTTTGTATATGCAAGTAATGCAGGTATATCTGAAGCAATATGATTTTCAGATTTCCCTTTTCCAATTACTAACGGACTATCTTTTCTAACTACAATTACACGGTCAGGATAAAGTGATGAAATAACTTCAATTGCATAGCTTCCTTTTAAATCGTCTACTGCAGATTTTACAGCACGTAAAAATCTTTCATCATCATTTTTTAAATCGTTTATATAATAGTAGTGTATTAAATTAGGAATTACTTCTGTATCCGTCTGTGATAAAAATTCATAACCGTTAATTGTTAAAAATTCACGTAAATCATTATAGTTTTCTATAATTCCATTATGAACAACAGCAAATTTTTTACTATTATCCATATGAGGATGAGAGTTTTCTTTTGAAGGTTTACCATGGGTTGCCCACCTTGTATGTGCAATTCCAATAGTACCAACTAAATTGTGTTCTTTATCAAGATTTTCAATGTTTTTGACTCTTCCTTTATCTTTCATAATACAAATTTTATCATTTTCAAGACATGCAACTCCGGGCTGAGTCGTAACCTCTATATTCTAGGCATAATAGCCCATTAATTAAAATTGGATATGCTTTCTTTTCTCCAATGTATCCAACAATTCCACACATAAAAATACCTCCTAAAATTTTCATATTATAAAAGGTACGCAAAAAAATTAATAATGTTACTAATATCCTCTTTGTTCTAATATCGCTACTAGTTTTTAAAAATATCTAACGACAGTAACTTTGCCATAGAGCATCCGCCGAATTTTTCGATAAACTCTATCCTCGTCAACAAATTGTAAAATTTCTCATTTGTCCAGGCGCTTCTTATTTTTAATAATCTCCTTTCTAAAAAATATTTTGCGCAAATTTTATAATTACGATATTATATTATATTAATTTATGAAATGTAGCAAGTACTTTTTTTAATATATGGTTAAAATTTTCATGTTTATTAAGTATAATGATTAATAATATAAAAATCAAAGACTGAAATATATATAAAAAAGTGTGGAAAATGTGGGCAATTTGTAGTATAATTATAATTGGATTTTTATTATTTTACTTACTGAATTTTACAATACAAATAAAAACTTCAAAATAAGAAAATTATTTATAATATTGTAATGATGATAAAATTTTAAGGTAATTAAGAGAGGAAATTATGTTTAATTTAGAAGAGGAACTAAAAAAGCTTCCAAATAAGCCGGGTGTATATATCATGCATGATAAAAATGGAAAAATAATTTATGTAGGAAAAGCAATTTCACTAAAGAACCGTGTAAGGCAATATTTTAGAAAAAATAATAAAACAAAAAGAATTGAAAATATGGTTGCATTAGTTGATTATTTTGAGTATATTGTAACAGATAACGAAGCTGAAGCACTTATTTTAGAATGTAATTTAATAAAAAAGAATATGCCAAAATTTAATGTCCTTTTAAAAGATGATAAAACATATCCATACATAAAAATAAATATAAAATCCGACTATCCAGACATATACATAACGAGAAAAATTCTAAATGATGGTGCAAGATATTTTGGACCATATGCAAGTTCTGGAAGTGCTAAAGAAATGGTAAATTTTATAAAAGAAAAATTTAAAATAAGGCAATGTAGAAGTTTTAAATATAAAGATAGACCATGTTTAAATTATCATATAAAAAAATGTTTAGCACCATGTATGGGGCTTGTTTCAAAAGAAGAATATAGAAAACAGATAAATGAGATTATATCAATTTTAGAAGGAAAAACTGAAAAACTTGAAAAACAATTAGAAAACGAAATGATAGAAGCGTCAACAAAACAAGAATATGAAAAAGCGGCATATTTAAGAGATAAAAGAATTGCAATTGAAAGAATATCTGAAAGGCAAAAGGTTTCTAATATATCGGAAAACGATATTGACGTAATAGGAATTGCAAGAAATGAAATGGAAGTATGTATTGAAATATTTTTTGTGCGTGGAAGCAAAATGATTGGTAGAGAGCATTTTTTTATGCAAGAATTAAATGATGAATCAGACTGCGAAATTTTATCAAATTTTATAAAGCAATTTTATCTAAATAGACCAGTTTTGCCAAATAAAATTATGATAAAAGAAGACATAGAAGATAAAGAAATATTGGAATATTTATTAACAAAACAGGTGGATAGAAAAGTTGAGATTAAATCTCCACAAAAAGGGGAAAAATTAAGACTAATTGAAATGGCAGAAAAAAATGCTAAAGTTACTTTAGAAAATAAAGAAAAAGATAAATATAGTATCTTAAATGAATTAAAACAAGTACTAAAATTGGAAAGTATGCCAAGAAAAATAGAATGTTATGATATTTCAAATTTATCTGGTACTTTTGTAGTTGCTGGAATGTGTGTAATGCAAGATGGAATTATTAAAAAAAATCTATCCAGAAGGTTTAAAATAAAGACTGTAATTGGACAAGATGATCCAAGATGTATGAAGGAAGTAATACGGTAGAAGAATTAGACACTCAATAAATACTGAAAATGATGGATTTGGAAAATTACCAGATGTTATTTTTGTAGATGGTGGAATTACTCAAATACGAGCAGCAAAAGAAGTAATAAGAGAAGAAAACGTGAATATACCAATTTTCGGAATGGTAAAAAATGATAAACATCAAACTAAAAGTTTAATAGATGAAAATAGAAATGAATTAGTGCTATCGGACCAACTAATGAATACAATTACTCTTTTTCAAGATACTGTGCATGACACAGCAATTGGATATCATAAAAAATTAAGAGATAGTTTTATTACACAATCGGCTTTAGATGAGGTACAGGGAATAGGTACTGTGAAAAAAGTAGCATTATTAAAAAAGTTTGGAAGTACAGATAAAATCAAACAAGCAAGTATAGAAGAAATTTCAAGCGTTAAAGGAATAAATGAAGATTTAGCTAAGAAAATAAAAGAAGCATTAAGATAAAAATTATTATCATGTAAAAATTAATTTAAAAGAAATAGGAATAAAATAAAAATAATGGAATATATATTTAATATGAAAAAATACAAAGGGGGATTTTTATGGAGTATACAAAAGATATAATGTTTCATATTAAATATGCTCAAGATGAGAATGTAGTAAGATTAAATAAGGAGGACAAACAAATTTCAATTCTTGCATTTTTAAAAAAGTATAAATTTATTACTATTATGTTATTTTTAGGAATTTTGCTAATTGTAACAGATATATTCTTAATTAATAGTTTCATTAATATATTAAGACAATTTTAAATAAACAATTAATTCCAAAAATTAAAGTGTGAAATTTGTTTTATACCTAGAAATATATATTAAAATAAATAAGAGAGGAGATTATGTTAGAGATTATAACTAACATAAATTATAAAAATGAATATAGCAAATAATTGGAAAGACTATGAAATATTAGATATGGCAAATGGAGAAAAATTAGAAAGATGGAAAGATGTTTATCTTGTAAGACCAGATCCACAAATTATTTGGAAGGACAAGTCTTTTGAAGAAAAGTGGAATAAAGTAAATGCAAAATACATAAGAAGTAATACTGGTGGAGGAATGTGGAAATATAATAAGAAAATTCCAGATAAATGGCAAATAAAATATAAAGATTTAACTTTTAATATTAAGCCTATGGGATTTAAACACACAGGGTTATTTCCAGAACAAGCGGTAAATTGGGATTGGATGATTAGCAAAATAAAAAATAGTAATAGAGAAATTAAAGTGCTAAATTTATTTGCATATACTGGCGGAGCTACAGTTGCTTGTCTTTGGGCAGGTGCTAGTGTATGCCATGTAGATAGTTCAAAGGGTATGGTTGCTTGGGCAAAAGAAAATGTAATATCATCTAATCTTCAAGATAGAAAGGTAAGATATATAGTTGATGATGTTGTTAAATTTGTAAATCGTGAAATAAGAAGGGGCAATAAATATGATGCTATAATTATGGATCCACCTTCTTATGGTAGAGGTGCAAATGGAGAAGTTTGGAAATTTGAAGAAAACATTTGTGAACTAGTTGAGCTATGTTCAAAAGTATTATCTGATAATCCATTATTCTTTTTAATAAATTCATATACAACTGGAATTTCAAGTACTGTTCTAGAAAACATATTAAGATTAAATATAGACAAAAAATATAAAGGGAAATTAAGTAATGGAGAAATTGGGCTTCCTATGACAGGGTCTAATTTAATACTGCCATGTGGAATCTTTGGAAAATGGGAGAAATAATAAAAATATGGAAAAATTAAATGTAATATATGAAGACAATCATATTATAGTAGTAGAAAAACCAGTAAATATTCCATCACAAGGAGATAAAACTGGAGATATGGATATGCTTACAATTATAAAAGGTTATATTAAAGAAAAATACAATAAACCTGGAAATGTTTATCTAGGCTTAGTTCACAGATTAGATAGACCAGTAGGAGGAGTAATGGTATTTGCAAAAACATCTAAAGCTGCCTCAAGGCTAAGTGAGCAAGTTAGAATGAAAGAGTTTAAGAAAACGTATTTAGTAATTGTAAATGGGAAAATGGAAAATGAAGCTGACACTTTGCAAGATTATTTATTGAAAAATGAAAGAAATAATATGAGCAAAGTTGTAAAAGAGCAAACAAAAAATGCAAAGCTTGCAGTATTAGATTATGAAGTTTTAAAATATGACGAAGAAATTAATTTATCTGTACTTAAAATTAATCTACATACAGGAAGACACCATCAAATAAGAGTACAACTTTCTAGTAGAGATCATAGCATATATGGAGATCAAAAGTATGGAGGAAGAGGTCATGGAAAGCAAATTGCATTGTGGGCATATAAACTTTGCATTAAACATCCTATTACAAAAGAAGAAATGGTTTTTAAATCAATACCTAATAAAGAGGGAAGTTGGAAGATTATAGAAGGTATCACACTATAAAAAAGTTATGTAAATTTTATAAAAACATAAAAAAACGATATGAAAATAGAATAATAAATTTTCATATCGTTTTTGTCGCATTTTATATAAAAAAAGAAAATGTTGTCGAAAAAAGTAATATTATGAGTTCAGAAAGAAAGAGGTGACAAAATGATAGAAAAATTTTGCTCATATCTAACTAAAAGAATTTCAAAAGAAATGCCAGAACTCGACAAAGATAGGCTAGAAGCAATAAATTATGGATTACAAAATATTATAGGTGAAATACCAAAGATATTTATTGTAATAGCAATAGGCTACTTACTGGGAGTGGGCAACTTAACACTTTTAAGTATTCTATTAATAGGGACATACAGAAGTTTTGCAGGTGGATTTCATGCAAAGACTCATATTGGATGTATTACAAGTACAACATTAATGTTTTGTGGACCTGCAATTTTGGCAAAATATATAGATTTTCAAGTTAATGAAATAAAATATATTTGTATTGCTATTTTATGGATGTTTGCCGTTATAATGATAAAACTATATGCACCAGCAGATACAGAAAATGTGCCTATTCTAAGAAAAAAAGAAAGAAAGCAAAAACAAATTTTATCATTCATAGTAGTTACAATCGAATTAATAGTTGCACTATTTATACCAGATACAATAATATCCAATTTAATAATCATCGGGGTGTTATTTGAAACAGTTACAATTACTAGATTTGCATATAAATTAACAAATAATAAATACGGATATGAAGTTTATTGTAATATTAGTAAATAATTGAGAAAGATATTTCTTTCTTATTATATAAAAATATATAAAGGGGGAATTTATATGTTTAAATTTTTAGCAAAAGTAGCAGAAAAATATGCTAAATGTAGTAATACAGCGTGTTTCGTGTTAACAATAATGCACCAACCTAAAATGCCAGCCTCATTAGTAAAAAAGGATTAAACTAGTTTTTAAAAAACAAATTTTGATAGAAAGATATTTATGTCGAATAATTAAATATCTTTCTATTTTTGTCTGAATTATAAACATAGTTTAACAATAAATTTCTAATTGTTGTCTGAAAAATTCATTGTTCTTAGTAGTAAATAGATTTAAGTTGTTATTTCTTTTTAAAATCTGTCTTGTTTCCCATAGACCTAAACCAGTATTATTTTTTTTAGAAGAAAATCCTTTTTCGTAAATTTTTTCTGTATTTACATTCTTATCTTTATATGTGTTTTCAATAACTAATAACTGTCTGTTTACTTTGAAATCTTTACATATTGTAACATTTATTACTTTCTTTTCACATTCCTGTGTAGCTTCTATTGCATTATCAAGAAGTATTCCAAGTATTTTTGTAAATTCATAAATTTTCATATTTAATTTATGAAAATCAAGAAAAGCTTCAATATTAATATCTATGCCTAATTCATTTGCTTTATGGTATTTATTAGTAAGTAAACTGTATATAGCAGGTTCATTAATAACTTCAGGACTTAGTGTCGAAAGATTATTTGACCTAGAACAATCTGAAAGTAATTGAGAATAATATTTTCTTAAGCCTACGATATCTTCTGATTGTATATATCCACCAATTGTTGTAATCATATTATTATAGTCATGCTTAAAACATCTAATGTTATCGTGTAAAATACATAAAGTTTTATTATACTGTTGAGTCTGTTCTAAAACTTGTTTAGTTTGTTGTAAATTTGTGGTTTTAATTATGCTATAGAAACTAATAAAGTAATATCCAAGCAAAATTATAATTGATATTAGAGTAATGTATACTGGCAAATTATCAATATAGAAAGAAAGCAAAAATGCTTGTAAAATGAATGAACATAACATGAAAATTGAGTTGATAATTAGTAGTGTTTTAGTTTTTTTGCTCATAGTATCTAAAATAGTAATATTAATTTCTTGTATCTTACTAATCTTATATAGAATAAACCATGTTAAATAATTAATAAAAATAAAGAAAAATCTATATATAGGTATAGAGTATGCAATTTCCTGAGGTATACCAAACACTATAAGATATAATTTTAGTAATATTGTTTCTAGTACGTAGCCAATAATCATAGGTATTATATCTGATAATATTGCTTTTAATATACTTGTCTTAAATATGAAATATACTAATGCAGGAAGTATCAACATATTTAATATTGCCCTATATGTACTAGGAATAAATAAATTAATACAAAATGATAGGATAGAAAAACAAATCACATATATGATTCTTTGTTTTCTTGTTGTTTCTATTTTTAGTAGTGTAGTAAATAGCAACATAGTAACTGTTATCTCGATAAAATTACATGGTATTGATAGTACCTTAATTAATTCTTCATTTGTAGTTGTAAGTGCAGTCCAAACTGCATTAAAAGTGTCTAACATTTTTCTAAAACCTCCATTAAATTATTTTTATATTTAGGTCCGATATAGCATTTATCATGTTCAAATAGTACGGTATTAAGACTAGCCTGAATATTTGTTATTTTATTAATATTTATAATATAAGATTTATGGCACCTTATAAAATTATTTGGCAACAATTCAGAGATTTTACTAAAAGAACTATAAATTTGGTATTCGCGGGTATCAGTATAAAAAATTAATTTCATACCATCTTTTTTTATAAAATGAATAGAATCTAAATTGATTACTGTATTGCAACTTTTAATCTTCAAAAATTTATTAGGACTATATGAAATATCTTCAAACAATCTCAATATAGTAGCTTCTAATCTTTCTAAAGTTATTGGTTTTGATAAATAATCAAATGTTTTACATTGATAAGCAACTAATCCATATTCTAAATGACCTGTTGTAAAAATTAGATATAAATTTTTATTATCTTTTCGTATAATATTTGCAATTTCAATTCCAGTTAATTTCGCTTTTAATTCAATATCTAAAAAAAGTACATTTACTTCATTATTTTTTACATATTTTAAGATCTCTTCATAATTAGTGGAAGAAAAGACAATTTGCGCAGATAAATTGTTTTTAATAAAAATAGCTTCTAGCATTTGGCACAACTTTGTTAAAATTAATTCGTTATCATCACATAAAACAAAATTTAACATATCAAATACCCCTATTAATTTAATATTTTTAATTCGACATAAAATAAAAAAATTACCTAAATTTTCCAAATATTAACATCAATATAATCTAAAAATGTCAAATTGTCAAGCAATATTTTTTAATATTAATGAAAAAATGTCGAAACGTGAAAGAGACTTAGGCTGATGGATTTTGAAGATTACCAGGGAAGAAAGAACGTATAGATTAACTCATAGGTTAAGATAGAAACGATTTAACAAAAATGAAATTTTTATACAAAAAAATAATATATTTTATGTTCATGGTAATTACAATAAAAGCTTTTTTAAATTTAAACAAAAACTTGAAATAAATAGTTAAAATGTGTATACTAAAATTGTTAAGTTTAATTTTAAAATAGAGAAAAATAATATAATTTCTTATTAAAAATCTTTATTCGTGAAGGGAGAAAAGATAGATGGAAACAGAACAAATTGAAAAGATGAAAAAATTAATAAGGAAAATAAAAATAACTAAAGATAATAGACAGGAAATTAAAGATATTAAAAACCTTATGAAAGATGAGGAATATGACGAAGCATTAGAAATTTTACAAAACTTAAATATAAGAGGTAAACTTGAATTAAAAGATGATGCAAACGATGATGAAATAGATGAAGAATCAGAGCAAAATTTAGATAAAAATGAAGATGATTCTTATTATGATGATGGAGAGCAAGATGGTGAATTTGAGAATATAGATGACGATGAATATGATGATGAAGAAGAAAAAAAAGAAGAAAGTCTTTATCCAGAAGAGTTATCAAATCCAGAATTAGAAGAAGCATATATAAGTATGCTGTTGGTAAATCCAAAAGCAATATCAATGTATTATATTTTGTATGAAGATTGCTATTTTGAAAATCAAGAACTATTAAACTTATATAAAAGCATATTATTTACAGAAGGGGAAGCTTATGCACCACAGATTGCAAAAGATAATTATAATTTCGCAAAGGAAAATGCTGAAACCTATAATCAAAAAAATATATTAAAAGAAAAAGGAAAAAGCGGAAATTATGATTTTGAGAAAACTTACGTAGAATTAATGAAACTATTTGCAATAAGAAAAAGTTATTTAAGAAGTCCTATTCAGGAAACTAAAAATAGAATAATGGATATTATGAACTACGAATTATATGACAAAATGACAATACAAGAAGTAAAAGATGCTATAGAGCAAATAACTGCTACTGAAAAATTCAAAAGAGCGGTATTGAGTAATGACATTACTAACTTTTTAATAACAGGTGAAAGTAACTTAAACAACCGGATTAGCATTACCATTTCCAATATTAAGTAGTGTGTTTAAAGGAGTAAGAAAAGGCGAAACTATGGCATATGCAATGCCATCAAACTCAGGTAAAAGTAGGTTTACAATAAATCTAGCAGCATATTTAGCATTTATACATAAGAAAAAAGTATTAATAATTTCTAATGAAATGTCTGAGGAAAAAATGCGTTTATGCTTAATTACAACAGCATTAAATAATAAAAAAATTCAAGAGTTACATGGACAGAAAATAAGTAAAACAGAAGGAGAAATACTAGAATTTAAATTTAAACCAGATGCAAATAAAAAGGTTAAAGTAGATGAAGATGGTTTTGTTTTAAAAGAAGCAAAAGAAACTCAAGAAGAATTTTCAAAAAGATTGTTAAAAGTGTCTAAAGAATTTCAGCAAACAATTGCAGTAACGAACTGGATGCAAGAACAAATAAAAAATTCAATTTATTTTGTTAATATAACTAATCATACAAATGATGAGTTAGAAAAAGTAATTTTAAATTATTATTATAAAGAAAAAATAGAATATGTATTTTATGATACATTAAAAACAGATACAGAAAATATTGGAAATGGAGAAGAATTGAAAAAGACTGCAACGATTCTTTCAAATTTAGCACAGAATTTAAATATATTTATTGCGTCTTCACTACAATTGACTGAAAGTAGTACATTGCCAATAAATTTAAATATTAACGATTTGGCTGTTAGTAGAACTGTAAAAGAAGTATTAGATACATTATGCTTAATTAAACAAATTCATACAGAGGATTTAGATAAATATGAATATTCACTTGAAGAGGTGGATACTAAGTATTATGATTTGAAAAAATATAAAGATCCAGATGTAAGATATTATGCATGTGTTGTAGATAAAAATAGAGCAGGTGCAAAACCAAAAGTTCTATTTAGACTTAATTTAGCCTATAATATGTGGGAAGAGTTAGGATATCTTAGGTTAAAATGATGTGCTTAAAAGTAACATTAATAATAAAAAATAGTTTGAGTAGTGCCTAAAAAGAGTATTTTAGTTAAAGTACTCTTTTTTTATTTTAATTAAAAGTCAAAGTAATAAAATTAATATTATTACATACTAATTAATTAAGAAATTTTGCTTAGCAAACAAAAAGTTCAGCAATATTTAATCTTCTATTTTTAAGGAGGAAACAAAATTGAATAAGAAAAAAGCATATAAACATATTATCTATATGGCTAGTATTGTAGCTATATTGTTATTTGCGTTAACTGTTACAAAAGCAGAGAAAGAAAAAAGCGGTATTATACAAACAAATTCAAATATTCAAGAAATAGAGGGACTTAGCAATAAAAAAATAGGTTGGGGAATAAAAAGAAATGACAATCATGAACAACCTGATGTAGGAAGTAAAAATCGAGAGATATTAGACAAATATAACGGATATTGTTTAGGAAATAAAGATTCAAAAAAAGTATACCTAACATTTGACGAAGGATATGAAGCGGGATATACAGAAAAAATATTAGCTGTATTGAAAGAAAACGATGTAAAAGCAACATTTTTTATTACAGCACATTATGTAAATACTAAACCTGAGTTAGTACAAAAAATGATTGATGAAGGACATATAATAGGAAATCACACTGTTAATCATAAAAGTATGCCAGATTTAGATAATAATACAATAAAAAAGGAAGTTATGGATTTACATACTGCAATATATGAAAAATATAAATATGAAATGAAATATATTAGACCTCCAAAAGGGGAATATAGCCAAAGAACAGTAGCTTTTACCAATACATTAGGATACAAAACTGTAATGTGGAGTTTTGCATATGATGACTGGGATGAAAATAAACAGGGAAGAGAAAGTTATGCCAAAGAAAAAATATTAAATAATGTTCATAACGGAGCAATTATTTTACTACATGGAAATTCAAAAGACAATACAAATGTATTAGATGAATGCATTAAAGAGATAAAGAAAATGGGATATGAATTTAAAAGCTTAGATGAATTTGAAAGATAAATAAGTTAGGAAGTGGAAAAGTATGGGAGCTAGGAGAAAAAATAAAACAAAGAAAATAAATAGGTTAGATAGAATTTTGGAAATGCCTAAAGAAATTTCTTCTAAAGAGCCAAAACTAACAATAGCAGGTTTTAATCAAATGCTTATAGAAAATTATAAAGGAATATTGGAATATCAAGAATTTTATATAAGAATTAATACATATACAGGAATTATAAATATAAATGGTTTCCATCTAAGCTTAAGTGAGATGACAACAGATGATATTATGGTTACTGGTAAAATTGAGAGTATTGATTTTGAAAATATGATAGATGAAGAAGAGGAGGAGTAAACTTGTACATAAAAATATTACTAAATTATTTATTAGGATATGTAAATATTATTGTAGAAGGCTTCTTTGTAGAAAGATTTATTAATATATGTATGAGTAAAAACATTTTTCTATGGAAAATAAAAAGAGATAAATCTGCCATAATATCAGCTAATGTTGGGATACAAGATTTTAAAAACGCTGTAAAAATTGCAAAACAAACAAAATGTAAAATAAAGATTCAAAGTAAAAAAGGAATGCCATTTATATTTAATAAATATAAAAAAAGAAAGATATTTGTTTTATTATTACTAATTATAATTACATCTATCTTAGTTTTATCTAATTTTATTTGGAATATAGAAATTACAGGAAATGAAAAAATAAATTCAGATGAATTAAAAGAGATAATTATTCAAGAAGGACTAACAATAGGAAAAAGAAAGAGAGATATTAATACTAAGGAAATTATTAATAAAATGAGGCTAGATAGAAAAGATATTGCATGGATAGGTATAGATTTAAAAGGAACTAATGCAATAGTTAAAGTGATAGAAGCGGATGAAAAACCGGAAATTATAAATGAAGATGAATATTGCAATATTGTTTCAGATAAGGAAGCAATGATTATAAAAGTTAATGCACAAAATGGAACCCCACAAGTTAAAGAAGGAGAAATTGTAAAAAAGGGAACAGTTTTAATTGCGGGTTGGTTAGAAGGAAAATATACAGGAACAAGATATGTTCATTCAGAAGGTTCAATAGAAGCTAAAGTTTGGTATAGTCATAAAGAAAAAATATACTTAAATCAAAGTGTTGATGAAAAAACAGGAAATGAGAAAAATAGGTATTCAATTAATATAAATAATTTCAAAATAAATTTATATAAAAAGCTTCCAAATTTTCAAAAGTATGATACAATAGTGGAGAATAAAAAGTTAAAATTATTTTCTAATCTTTACTTGCCAATTGAACTAATAAAAAATAATTATTCTGAATTAAAAGAAAAACAAATTTCTTATACGGTTGAAGAAGCAAAAAAGGTAGGAATAAACAAATGTCAGGAAGAATTAGATAAACAAATTACAGCAAAAGAAAATTTGCTGAATAAATATATTAATATAGATTCAAAAGAAGAATATGTAGATGTAGAAGTAATTTATGAAATAAAAGAAAATATTGGTACAAAGGAAAAGATAGTATTTTGAAAGGATGATGAAAATGGAAGGAAAAAGCCTTAGAATTTATAGTTCGGAGAAAACATTTTTTTCAAAACTAACAAACACAATTACAAAACTATTAATACCTACAAAGGTAGGTATTAATGGGGTTTTAATTACCATCAAAAGAAACAGCTTGTTAAAAGCATATGAGAATTATAATGACCAAAAGCAAACAGAAGAGAAAAAGAGAATATTAGAAAAGAAGTATGAAGAGTCATATAATTTATATTTAGATTCAATCGATAAAAATATAGTAGATTCAATATATAAGAAAGTAAAAAATGATACTGCTACAGATTTTGAAAAAGAAGCTTTATCTAAGTATTATATGATTGTACATCTAAAAGATGAGGAATATACAGAATACAAATATAGAAAACAAAAGTATTTATTAGAGTTAGACTATGAAACAATAAAACAAGCAGATAAACCAAAAACTTTTGAAAGATTTAAGCACTTTTATTGTGAAAAAATGGAAAATATATATAAAGGAATATTAAAGCATTATTCTGTGAAATTAGCTGATAATTTAACGCCTGTTGCAAAAGATGAAATTTATGAAAAAATATTTAGTACATTAGAAGAATATATTGTAAATATTTTGCCTTTAAAATGGAAAGAAGAAAAAATAGAATCTTATAAAGATTTATTATCTGAGTATGAAACTTTTGAAAGATTTACAATTGGCAAACTAGATCAAAATGAAAGAATTGAAAAAAATATGGTCTTATTAGGAATTAGCAGAAAGTTATTCACACACAGTCTCCCACTTGTTGTGGCAGAACAATGTTATATAAAATTACTAAAAGACATAAGAAGCTTAATTGTAGATACAAGAATTATAAAAAAACAAGAAAAAGCATACGAATTATTAATTCGTTTAATAGAAGAATACAATGTAAAATTATTATCAACAAAGATATACTGGGACAAGCCAGAAAAGAAGCAAGAATTTAAAACATTTTGGAATAAATTCAAAAATATAGAAGCACTAAAGGATTCTAATAAAGATGAATATATAAAACAAAAAGAAATATTATTTATTTCAAGTGATTTAAAACAAGTTGAAAAAAATCAAAATAAATATTACAAAATTATAAAGTTTTATAAGAATAAATTAGTACAACTAGGAGTAATGAGACCATTACACAACAGTTATGTTTCATCTAAAAATTATACCAAACAAAAAATTAAAGCATAAATAATAGAAGAGAAGAGGAAAAAATGGAAGAAATTTTACAGATCAATTTTAATGATATTGATGAAAAAGAAGAATATAAAAAAATAATTTATCAAGTAATAAATAAATGCTTTGAAGTTGAAAATTTAAAAGAAACCAAATTATATATCAATATTATTCTAACTAACCCACAGACAATAAAAGATATAAACAAAAAATACAGAAATGTAGACAAAGAAACAGACTGCTTATCTTTTCCAATGTTTGAAAAAGATGAGTTAGAAGAAAAGTTAGCAAAACATGAATTTGTGTTTCAAGACATTTTAGGAGATATTATTATTTCCATTCCAAGAGTAATTGAGCAAGCAAAAGAATATAATCACAGTTTTGAAAGAGAACTTGCTTATATGACTGTACATGGCTTTTATCACCTAATGGGATATGATCATATGGAAGAAGAAGAAAAGAAAGTCATGAGAGAAAAGGAAGAAAATGTTTTAAAACAATTAGACATTACAAGATAAGGATGATTTATGAAAAAGAAAGAAGAAAAGCAAAAGTTATCTAATTCTAATTTTATAGATGCTACAAAAAATGCAATAAATGGATTTATTTATGCAATAACAACACAAAGCAATGTAAAAAAACAGTTGGTTATTGCAGTAATTGTTATGATACTTAGTTTATTCTACAATTTTACAACAAGTGAATTTCTATGTTTAACATTTGCTGTTGTATTAGTAATATTTGCAGAAATGATTAATACTGCAATTGAAACATTGGTTGATCTATATACAGATTTATATCATCCAAAAGCGAAAATTGCCAAAGATGTTGGCGCAGGAGCAGTATTATTAATGGCATGTAACTCTGTAATTGTAGCTTATTTTTTATTCATAAGAAAAACAGATATTACAAAATTTGGAGAAAGTATATTTTATAACATTATAAATTCACCTGATCATTTAGCATTTGTAGGAATAATATTAACTATAATTGCTGTACTTGGAGTATTTGCTTATGTTAGTACTAAGAAACAAAAAAATAAAGAAGCTACATTTATTCCAAGTGGTCAATCTGCTATAGCATTTGGCATTTTAACTGCAATTGGAGCTAGTACTAAAGACTTATTAATATTTGTACTATCTGCTATATTAGCACTAATGGTATTAGAAAATAGAATTGATAGTAAGAAGAAAACCTGGGCAGAGGTGATTTTTGGCTCTTGTATGGGATTTCTAATAGTTTTATTGGTATATGGTTTAACGGTTTTTAATTGATAAAGGGGAGAATTTTTATGAAAAAAAATGGAACAAAAATCTTAATTGGAATAGCACTAGCATTAATATTAGTTGCTTGTGGAGTATTAGCAGTATATTTCTTTGCGGGAAGAAATAATTCAGATGATGTTATTTCTCTTGGAACAGATATAGTTGGAGAAAAAAAGGAAGAAAAGAGTAATAAAACAAACGAAAATGTGCTTATAAAAACATTTTCAGGTACAGATAGACCAATTGCTGTAATGATTGATAATCATAAAGGAGCTCTTCCTCAAGGACGGATTAAATGATGCATATATTACATATGAAATGATTGTAGAGGGTGGAGAGACAAGATTAATGGCATTGTTTAAAGGAAAAAATATAGAAAAGATTGGACCAATTAGAAGTTCAAGACATTATTTCCTTGATTACGCTCTAGAAAATGATGCAATTTATGTTCATTTTGGCTGGAGCCCCCAAGCACAATCTGATATATCAAAATTAGGTGTTAATAATATTAATGGAATTACAGCAGGAGAATCATCAAAAACTTTCTGGAGAGTTAAGGAAAAGTCTGCACCACACAATGCAGTAACAAATACATCTAATATTTTAGAAATGGCTAAAAAGAAAAATTATAGTACTACTTCTAATAAAAAAAGTGTACTAAATTATGTAAGCGAAAATGTGCAATTAGATGAAGGAGAAAAGGCAAATAGTGTTACTATACCATATTCAACATCTAATACAGTAAAATATGTTTACAATTCTAATACACAAAGATATACTAGATACTCTAGAGGAGCTGTTCAAACAGATTGGAATACAAAAGAAAATATTACAACTAAGAATATAATTATTACTTTTGTAAAAAATACAACATTAAATGACGGCGAAAATAAAGGCAGACAAACATTAGATAATGTAGGAACAAGAGATGGATATTACATTACAAATGGAAAAGCTATAAAAATAAAATGCAAGAAAAATTCAAGAAATGAACAAACAGTCTATGAAGATTTACAAGGAAATAAAATTAAAGTAAATGACGGAAATACGTTTATTCAAATTTGTCCAATAGATTCAAATGTTAAATTTGAGTAATTAAGTTATAAATTATATAAAAAGGTATAAGTAAGAAAATTTGCTTATACCTTTTTATTTTTATTACAAATGTTATTAAATTATTATAAAATGAGCATTATAAAATTTTGACTTTTAGGGGTAAATTATGATAAAATCGTTTAAAATTAAAAGAAATTAATATTAAAGACTAATTTTTACAAATTTAGCAAGAATAAGAATATATAATAAATATGTGGATGGTGAACTTTTATGAATGAAAAATTTAAATCTGGTTTTGTTTCATTAGTTGGAAGAACTAATGTTGGAAAGTCTAGTATTATAAATGCTTTAGTAGGGGAAAAGGTTGCTGCAATTGCAAATAAACCGCAAACTACAAGAACTGCAATAAGAGCTATAGTAAATAGAGAAAACTCTCAAATTATTTTTGTCGATACTCCAGGAATACATAAACCAAAAACAAAACTTGGAAATGTCATGGTAGAAACTGCTTTTGGAATGATTTGCGATGTTGATGTATTATTATTTGTTGTAGAGGCGACTTCTAACAATATTGGTAAAGGTGATAGATTAATTTTAGACAAAATAAAAAGTCAAAATGCAAAAACAATATTAATTATTAATAAAATAGATCTAATAAAAAAAGATGAACTGGCTAAATTAATATGTTTATATAAGGATGAATATAATTTTGAGGCAATTATACCAGTTTCTGTTACAAAAAATATTAATGTAGAAGTAATATTAGATGAAATTGAAAAGAACTTAAAAGAAGGGCCTGCATATTATGATACTGAAGAGTATACAGACCAGACAATGAGACAATTAGTTGAAGAAACAATAAGAGAAAAAGCATTGAAATTATTAGATGATGAAGTGCCTCATGGGCTTTACATTGAAACAGAAAAAATGAAAAAAAGAAAAACTGCAACAAAAGAGCCAATTTATGACATAGATGCAACAATATACTGTTTAAGAAATTCACATAAAGGAATAATAATTGGAAAAAATGGTAATATGTTAAAAAGAATTGGAACATACGCAAGACAAGATTTAGAAAATATGCTTCAAACAAAAGTAAATTTGAAATTATGGGTAAAAGTGAAAGAAGACTGGTTAAACAATGATAATATGGTAAAAAAATTCAAAATAGATTCTTAAAAAAAAGAATAAAAAAGAAAAATTTGCAAAGGATAAAACAGAAGGTATTTAATGCTTTATGATAAGGAGATGATTGCACATGATAAAACAATTAGCTTGGAATACATTTAAAAATACAGGAAATATTGATACTTATTTAGAGTTAATAGAAGTAGAAAATGTACAAAAAAATTTAAAGGTGAATGAATATGAAGACACTAAAAACAAAGGGAATAATAATTTCAGAAAATAATATGGGTGATTTTGATAAAATGGTAACAATATTAACTCCAACAGGGAAAATTGGGTGTGCTGCTAAAGGAGCAAGAAGGCCAAAAAGCCTTTTAATGGCAGGCACTCAATACTTATGTTTTGGGGATTATATGTTATATAAAGGAACAAATTCTTATAGAATTAATTCTTGTGATACTATTGAAATTTTTTATAATATTAGGACTGATTTAGATAAATTAAAATATGCTGCGCATATTACAAAAATTATTAATGATGTTACATATGAAAATCAAAATACATACAAGATACTTAGCTTACTTTTAAATTCAATATATCTGATTTCTGAGACAGATAAGAATTTAGATTTTATATTATCAGTTTTCAAATTAAGATTAATGTGTCTATTAGGTTTTACTCCACAAATACAACAGTGTACAAATTGTCATACTAAAGAAGAACTGAATTTTTTTAGTATGAATAGTAGTGGATTTAAGTGTAAAAATTGTGCAAAAGTAGATAAATCGTGTATTGAGCTGGGAGAAGCTAGTATAAATGCTATTAAATACATTGTTCTTGCTCCTGATAAAAAAGTATTTTCATTTCAAATATCAGAGCAGGCACAAAAAGAATTAGGACTAATTTCAAAATTATATACTAATTTAAAATTAGAAAAGGAATATAAAATGGATAACTGATTATTTACGTTTCCTTTTACATTGACAAAGAAATATGCGAATGTTATAATACATACATTATGTAGAGTAACAAAGGAATGTGATTTTTGTGTCAAAATATTTTGATTGGTATGAAAAGGTAAATGTAGAAGAACTAAAAGAAGTTGTAGAAACTATAAAAATGGGAGGAATTATTGTTTTCCCAACGGAAACAGTTTTTGGAATAGGTCGGAAGTGCTTATAATTTAAATGTTTCAGAAAAAATTTATAACATAAAACAAAGACCACTTAATAAACCATTTAGTGTGCTTGTTGCTAATGTTTGTGAAATTGAGAAATTAGCAATTATAAATAGCGAGATTGAAAGAAAAATAATAGAAAACTTTATGCCAGGACCATTAACAATTGTTTTACAGAAAAAAAATATAGTTTCAGATAAGCTAACTGCTAAGAAAGATACAGTAGGGGTAAGAATACCAACAAACAAAATTGCACAAGAAATATTAAATGCTTGTAAAGAACCACTTGCAACATCTAGTGCAAATTTATCAGGAAAAGCTAATAAAACAAATATTAAAGAAATTATTAATGAACTTGGCGATAATGTAGATATTTATATAAACGGAAAAATAGATAAATTAGCTCAAGCTTCAACTGTAATTCAGGTTATAGATGAAAAGCTTAGTATTTTAAGACAAGGAAAAATCACAAAAGAGGATATTAACAATGTTATTCTAAATTAGTGGTGACATATAGTGAATAAACAATATTAAAAATTAAAGAGATATTAAATATAAAAAGAGGTAGAAGAGATGTATTTAATTGTTGGACTGGGAAACCCAGAAGAAGAATATTCTAAAACAAGACATAATATGGGATTTGATGTTATAAATGAGCTTGCAAAAGAGAATGAAATTAATGTAAATAAGTCGAAATTTAATGGATTATATGGAATGGGTAACATTAAAGATGAAAAAGTAATACTACTAAAACCTCAAACATATATGAATTTAAGTGGAGAATCTATTATACAATTTGTAAAATTTTATAAAATAAATTATGATGAAATAATAGTTATTTGTGATGATTTAGACACTTCTGTTGGAAGTATTAGAATTCGAAAAAAAGGAGGACCTGGAACTCATAATGGAATGAAATCAACTGTTGCTTGTTTAAATACAACAGATTTTCCAAGAGTAAGAGTTGGAATTGGAATGCCAGAAAACAAAGAAAAATTAATAGAATATGTAATTGGACATGTTCCAAATGAAGAATATATAAAATTACAAGATGGAGTAAAAAAAGCTGCAGATGCGATTACAGAGATATTAAAAAGTGGCATAGATATTGCAATGAATAAATATAATTAAATTTTAGATTAATATTAAAGTAAGCCTATCTTTTCTAGAGCTTACTTAATTTGTATATAATAAGTTAAATATAAAAAATAAGAAGGGAGAAATATTAGTAATAAAATACTAATATATAGAAAAATGAAAGAAATACTAGTTTATGCAGATGAACAAAATAATAAGAATATTTTTCTTGTAGAAGAAGGAAAGATAACAGAAAACTATGAAGAAAATTTTAATAAAGAAAAGCTAGAAGGAGATATTTACTTAGGAAAGGTTCAAAAAATATTACCAGGGATGCAAGCTGCATTTGTAGATATTGGAAAAAGTAAAAATGCATTTCTTCATATAAAAGATATTATACCAAAAGTAAGCAATGAAACTGGAAATAAAAATGAGAATTTTGAAAAAATTAATATTAATAAATACATAAGAGTTGGAATGCCAATAATGGTACAGATTAATAAAGATACATGTGGAAGCAAAGGAGCAAAAGCAACTACACATATTAAACTTTCAGGAAGATTTATTGTACTTATTCCAAATGTTAATTTTATAACAGTATCAACTAAAATAGAAGATACAGAAGAAAAAAATAGATTAAAAGAAATTGTAAAAGAAATTAAAGAAGAGAATGTTGGAATTATAATTAGAACCTCGGCACAAGGAAAGAGCAAATTGGAGATTCAAGAGGAATTGAATAAAATAATTGTTAAATGGGAGAGTATAAAGAAAAAAGCAAATACTATAATACAGAATAAACAATCTATTCCGTGTATTTTAGATAAAAATTACAAAATTTTAGAAAAGCTTGTAATAGATTTTATGGACAAAGATTTAAATAAAATTATAGTTAATAAAGAAAATTTAAAAAACAATATTTCTGATTTTATTGCAGAAAATGAAAAAAGTAATATTGTAGTTGAAGTAAAAAAAGACATTTTTAATATGTATGATGTACAAAAGCAATACGATAAACTTAAGGAAAGAAAAGTCTGGCTTAAATGTGGTGGATTTATAACAATTGATAAAACAGAAGCTCTTACTGCAATTGATGTAAATACAGGAAAATATACAGGAAAAGATGCAAAAGAAGATACTGTTTTTGTGGTCAATAAAGAAGCTACAATGGAAATAGCAAAACAAATTAGATTAAGAGATATTGGAGGAATTATTATCGTAGATTACATAGATATGAATGAAAAAAATAGAAATAGTATATTAGAGATTTGGAACAAATGTATAAAGCTTGACAGATCCAAAGTACAAATTATTGGATTTACTCCATTAAATCTGTTAGAAATAACTAGAAAACATATGTGGAGTTAATTATAGAAATAAAGCACTTTTATTTGAGTATCATAAATTGGAGATGAAGATGGAAAACGTATAAATTAGATAGTTTTTACAAATAATAATCAAAATGTAAAATAAAGAAAGAAGACTATATGTTTAAAAAAATTTTGATAGGTTTTATCTCAGGAATATTTAGCGGACTCTTTGCTTCTGGTGGTGGAATGATATTACTTCCAGCTTGTATATATTTCTTTAAACTAGACGAAAAAGAAGCAAGAGCAACTACAATTTTTTGTATTTTACCAATGGTTTTGACAACTGCATATTTTTATTCAAAAAATTACCAGATTAATTGGAATGTTGGAATAAAAGTTGCTATTGGAGGAGTTATAGGTGCTTTTTTAGGAACAAAATTATTACAGAAGTTAGATAATAAGTGGCTCAAAATAGTTTTTATAATTTTTTTATTTTATGCGATTTTTAATTTATTAAAATAAAGGAAAAGTTTATGATAGAGGTAATTGTAGGTATAATATCCGGAATTATAACAAGTATGGGAATGGGCGGAGGAAGCATTTTAATTTTGCTACTTACAATATTTTTAAATTATGAGCAGCAAATAGCACAAGGACTTAATTTATTATTTTTTATACCATCTTCAATAGTATCGATTATTGCATATATAAAAGCCAAAAAGATTAATTTCAAATTAGCTTTAATATTAACAATTTCTGGAGTTATAGGGGCAATTATAGGTGCTAAAATTGCAAACCTTATTCAAACGGAACAGCTTAAGAAATGGTTTGGTATATTTTTATTATTTATTGCAATTCATGAAATATATTCTTTTTATAATCAGTATATTAATAAGAAAAAAAGGCATAATAGTATAAAAAAAGGATAGGAGGATATTAAAATGAATTTTGTAAAGGGTATGTTAATTGGTTCAATTATTTCAGCTGGACTTGTAATAGCTTACAATGAAACAATGGGGCAAGATAAAAAAAAGGTAATGAAACAAGGAAAGAAAATGATAAAAAAATTAGGAATTATATAGTTTTATATAATATATAAAAAAGAATCTATGCGGAGTAAATCAGCACATAGATTCCTTTTTTAATTATTATCTTCTATAATTGAATCTTCCGAAACATGGTCTACATTCATCTTTTTCGCAAGGCTTACATTCACATTCCTTTTTTTCTTCACAGTGTTTTTCAGAAGGTTTACATTCACATTCCCTTTTTTCTTCACAGTGTTTTTCACAAGGTCTACATTCGCATTCTTTTTTTTCTTCACAGTGTTTTTCGCAAGGTCTACATTCGCATTCTTTTTTTTCTTCACATTTTTTTTCGCAAGGTTTACATTCACATTCTTTTTTTTCTTCACAGTGTTTCATGCAATGTTTACATTCACATGGCTTATGAGGTCTATCACAATCAATGTCTACACCTTTTAAGCAAGATCCTTTATGCTCACAAGTTGCACATATTTTTGCATGTTTTACTTCATCAACCCAAATTTGAATCTCATAGAATTTATCTGGACATAGAGGACCAAATACAAATTCGCCATTTTTATCTGTAAATGTGTGAGATACAGGTTTTCTTTCTTCTTTTCCACAATTGCATATTACTTCTATTAGTTTTACGACTGCGTCACAAACAGGTTCTTTATAGCAGTTTTTAATTATTCCATAAATAACATTACGATTGTCTTGTGGTAAAGTAATATCTAGGTCAAACTGTTTTCCAGATGCAACAACTCCATTTACATCAACTACTGGACATATATTTTTATCATATTCCATCTTTTATCAATCCTTTCATATTATTTAGCCTTAAGGCTTAATATATAGTATGAAAAAAATGTCTAATTGTGTCATAAATTAATAAATACTTTTTATAATAAAAACATAAAACTAATAATTATAATATTTTTATAAATAATTGCAAATATACTAGAAAAATGTTAAAATAGATAAGAAAAAAAAAGAGGTGTATATAAAATGGTTTGTAATAATTGTTATTATAATAACGATGATGATTCTAAATTTTGCGTGAAATGTGGTACTAAATTAAAACAAAAAGTTATAATACAAGATAATGTAAATAATAAGTACGATAAAGTAAATTATTTAAATAACGAAACAATAAAATATAGCCCAGCAGGAGCTATAGTTGCTTTGATTTTGAGTTTTATGTGTTGTTCTAATATTGCGGGAATAGTTTTTGCAATTTTATCTTTAGTAGAAGGAGCAAAAATAAATTCGTTAGTACAAATTGGTAATATTCGGAGCTGCTAAAGAAAGCTTAAAACAATCACAAAAATGGACAAAGTATGCATGGATTTCAATTGCAATCTGGGCAGCTATAATTATTTTATGTTACATTTTATATTTTGTATTTATTTTTGGAATGGTAGCATTATATAATTAGAAATTAGGAAAGTTAAAATGAATAAGAAGAAGAGAAATAGTGTAATTTTTATTAGCATACTAGCAATTATAGCATGTATAGGAGCTGTTATTGTAAAAAAATATAATCCAGAAGAACATAGTTTTTTTATACCGTGTATATTTTATAAATTAACTGGAATAAAATGTGCTGGATGTGGAATGACAAGAGCAATACATAATTTATTAAATGGAAGAATAAAAGAGGCAATTTGGTACAATTTAATGTTATTACCAAGTGCGGTAATATTTAGTTATAGCACTTACCGTTATTCAAGATATATTATTAAAGATGAACCAATAGTAAATAAGCCATTAGATATAATATTAAAAATATTTTTGGTTGTTATTATAATTTTTATGATTGCTAGAAATATGACAACATTGTTTTATTAATTAAATATTAAGAAAAAGGTTACTCATAATAAATATTTATTAGAGTAATTTTTTTATTATATAAGGTAATAAATTTTAAATTATGAAAAAATTTAAAATGTCTATTCTTAATTTAAGTGCCAATAAAAGTCTTTATTGCAAAGATAAATTCCTTACCGTATGTTTCAGCTTTATATTTACCTATCCCTTTAATTTGTAATAGACTATTTATATCTGTTGGAAGAGATTTTGTCATTTCAATTAAGGTTTTGTTATGAAAAATCATAAATGGAGGAACTTTATATTTAATAGAAAGCTCTAAACGAATTGCTTTTAAAATAGAAAATAATTTGAAGTTAGATGGAAGGTCTTTTATATTATTATTTGATTGTATACTTAAGTCAAGAGGCTTTTGAAAATTTGAGCAGCTGTTTAAATTATTATAAGTACAATTACTACAATAATTACATATTTTAAAATTTGGATGTTCACCAAAGTATTCTAAAATATATCTTCTAAGACAAAGTTTAGTTTGGCAATACAGTGTTATTTGTTTTAGTTTTTGATATTCATTTGTGTGATTAAGAAGGCTACTTCCATGATTAATTAGAAATTTGTTTGAAACAATATCTGATTTACTAAACAATAAAATACATTCTGCTGCTAATCCGTCTCTTCCGGCTCGACCTGCCTCTTGATAATAGCCTTCTAAATCTTTTGGCATATTATAGTGAATAACAAAGCGAATATTTGGTTTATCAATTCCCATTCCAAATGCATTTGTTGCAATCATAATAGAATATTTTCCAGATAAAAATAAATCTTGATTCTTACTTCTTTGTTTTTCAGACATTCCGCCATGGTATTTACCTATGGAATAGGAAAGACTTTTTAGATAATAATAAAGAGAATCTACAGATTTTCTTGTTAAGCAGTAAATTACGCCACATGAACTTTTATGTTCTTCTATATAGTTTACTACAAACTCTTTTTTTATAATAGAATTATAAACTTGAAATGATAAATTGGCACGATCAAATCCTGTTGTTAAAGTAAATGGATTCTTTAAGCTTAATATTTTTATTATATCATTTTTTACAGTTTCTGTGGCAGTAGCGGTAAAAGCAGTAACTATTGGACGAAGTTTAAGCTTTGAAATAACAGGTGTAATTTGTAAATAACTAGGTCTAAAATCGTGTCCCCATTGGGATACACAATGAGCTTCATCAATTGTAATCATTGAAATGGAAAGAGTATTTAAAAATTCTATAAAATTTTCTGATTTTAGCCTTTCTGGTGCAATATAAATAATTTTATAGTCACCATTTGAAATATTTTGCAATATAGTTTTATATTCTAATGGTGAGAGTGTGCTATTTATGTAGCAAGATGAGATTTGTTTTACATTTAATGCATCAACTTGATCTTTCATAAGTGAGATTAGAGGAGAGATAACAATTGTAACACCTGAAAATATCAATGAGGGGACTTGATAACATATTGATTTACCAGCTCCAGTAGGCATTATTCCTAAGCAATCTTCTTGGTTAAGAATGTGTTTAATAATTTCTTTTTGACCAGGTCTAAAATCTTCATATCCGAAGTATTTCTTTAAGATTTCAAATGCTTGTTTCATAGATAAAAACTCCTTTATAAGAATTAAAAAAATTGGAAAAAATTGTTAATGCAAGTATATAAGATTTTTTTACTAATGTCAAGAAAATGTGGTATAATTATATGTAATATGTTACTGTTTGATAATATAAAAGTTAAAAAACATAAATAAATTCATTCAGGAGATTAGATCTTTATGATGTAAATGGTAAGAGGGGCATAGTAAGGATAAGAAAGGAATAAAGTTATAAATGAATAAAGTTAAATATAATAGTAAAATAATTGAATACGAAATAGTAAGGTCGAAAATAAAAAATCTTTATATACATGTAAGAGATAATAAAGTTATAGTTAAAGCACCAATTAAAATGAAACAAAGTGAAATTGAAGATATAGTTGATAGAAAGAAAAAATGGATTTACGAAAAAATAAATCAAAATGTAGTCGAGAATTATAAAGATGGAAATACTGTTAAAATTTTAGGAAAAGATTTTTTATTACAAGTTCAGTTTTTAAAGGATATAAAACCCATATTAGAACTTAATGAAAGTGATGTAGTAATAAGTTTGCCACTAGAAAGAAAAAATAGAAATAATACACAAATAATAAAAGATTTAATTAATAATTTATATATGAAAATAGCTGAAAAAGAAGTTGCAATGGCTATGATGGTTGTAACCAGAATTGTAGGAATTAAAGCTAATAAATATAGAATTAAAAGATTAAAAACTGCATGGGGGACTTGTACACAAAATAAAAATATTACAATAAATTCTGAGTTAATGAAATATGATAGACAAGTTATACAATATGTAGTTTTACATGAAATATGTCATTTAAAATATATGAATCACTCTAAAGAATTCTGGAATATGGTAGAAAAATATATGAAAGATTATAAAGAAGTTAGAAGTAGATTAAAATAACAAAAAAATCGATTACTTAGTTAAAAATAAGTATCGATTTTTTAGAAAATAGAATAAGTAAAATGAATTATTTGTTTACTTTGTTATTTTCCAATAAACATTTGAACATATACTTTTCCATACTTTGGACTATTAACAACTCCAATTCCAGTATAATTAAAAGACTTATTTAAAATATTGGCTCTATGACCTGATGAATTCATCCAAGCATTTACAGCTCCCGAATTGCTAGAATTTCCAGCTATATTTTCTCCAGCTGTATTATATGAAACTTTATAACTCTTTAGCATATCAAAAGGAGAACCATAAGTGGGTGAAGTATGTGAAAAGTAATTATTATTGACCATATCTTGAGCTTTAATTCTAGCAACTTTTTGAACTTCAGAGTCAATTTTTAATGCACTTAATCCATTTTGCGTTCTTTGATTATTAATTAAATTAAAAACTTCCTGTTCATCAGCACTTAAATTAGATGTTGTAGTTTGAGTTGTTCCAGTATTAGTATTGGTGTTAGTATTAGTGCCTGTATTGGTCTTAGAAGGATAAATTGGTTTAATATATTTTTTATTTACTGCTCCAACATAATCTCCTTCAACTTGAACAATATACCAATCTCCAACTCCAGCAAATACACGAATATATTGGTTTTTATTAACAGTTGTAACTATTCCGTAACCAGTACCTGGACCACTTCTTACATTTAATTTAGTAGCAGTAACTAAACCAGTTTGAAAATCTAATTTATAATAATGTTGCATACCAAAAGATGTTGAAAACATGCAAAATGTAATGATAAATGTCAGAAAGATACTATTAAAAAGTAATAGTTTTTTCTTTTTTATATGAATAACCTTCATAAAAATCCTCCTAAAATATATTATAGTCTTATTTTATACAGTACTGAATGTCCGATATTACTAAAAAATATAATAAAATTTCATAAAGCTGTTAAAATAATCATAAAATAAATTAGATTATTTTGGGAGGTTTTTTTATGTTTATTGTGTTTAATAAGGAAAAGATTTATTCATATGTTATAGCATTAAGTACAATAGTAGTTTTGTTTATGATGGCCAATGTAATTGTTGATAGAAACAAAGAGGCAATTTTAACTTCATCGCAAAATAAATTATTACCAATTTATAGTGTTGATACCGAAGAAAAAAAAGTTGCACTTACAATGAATTGTGCTTGGAATGCAGATGATATTGATAGCATATTAGATACATTATCAAAAAATAAAGTACATATAACATTTTTTATGGTTGGAGATTGGGTAGATAAATATCCTGAATATGTAAAAAAGATTGCAGATAATGGACATGAAATTGCAAACCATTCAAATACTCATCCACACGTTAATAATTTAAGTCTTTCTCAAAATTCAGAAGAAATTCGTTTGTGTAGTGAAAAAATAGAAAAAATTATAGGAAAACCAACAACATTATATAGAGGACCATATGGAGAATATAATAATACAGTAATTAATGCAGCAAATGAGCAAAAACATAAAACTATTCAGTGGAATCTGGATACATTAGACTATACTCGGTCTAACAGGTGATGAAATGTGGAAAAGATTAGAACAAAAGTTAAGTAATGGAAGTATAATATTATCTCATAATGGAACAAAACATACTGCAGATAGCCTAGAGATGTTAGTACATAATATAAAAAATAAAGGTTATGATATTGTCAGTGTTTCTGAATTAATTCATAAAGAAAATTATACAATAGATGCAAATGGAGTGCAAAAAAGGCAGAAGGCTGAATAAAAAATAGTTTATATACAAATAATAAAAACATAAATAAAAGGAGAAATTTATGGTTTTTGTAGGAATAATTACTGACGATAAGAGTAAAAAATATATTAACAAAATTTTAAAAGATAATATTGATAATGTGTGTTTTCAAATTGTATATATAACAGAAAAAAGTATAGAAAATATGAAGAATATACGATTTGATGCTATTTGTATAAATAAAGAGATTTCAAAAATAGAAAATCTAAAAGATATATTGATAAATGCAAAGTATATTATTATTAATACAGATTTAAATTTGAATTTGAACATATTAAGTGAGATAAACTCTATAATTATTACTTACGGCTTTAATTCAAAATCAACAATAACAATGTCTAGTAATACAGAAGACAATGTTCAAATTTGTGTACAAAGAAATATATTAAATAAAAAACAAGATATTGAACAACAGGAAATTAGCCTAAAAAAATATGAACAATGTGACATCTATGATATTATGCTAATAATTGCGTTATTACTCATTTATAATCAAGATACAATAGAGTTATTAAAGTTTTAGTATGAATTTTACAAAATATATAAAATAGAATTTTGATAATGCCATAAATAAACATAAATATACCTAAATTTTTAAATAATTAATTTACAAAAATTAAAAAATGCCATATAAATTAGCAAAAAACAATTAAAATAAAATAAAAAAGTGTAAAAAAAAACTTTTTATGTAGACAAAATGAAAAAATGGTAGTATAATATAAATTATGAAATATATTCTAAAAAGATAACAAGATGAATAAGATACAATAGATAAACAAATAAGAGGAGGAGAATAAATTGAATACAAATTATTCAGATAATAACCACATTATTTTAGTGGGAAAAGTAACAAGTGATAAAAAATTTAGTCATGAAATTTATGGAGAGAAGTTTTACATATTTAATCTTAGTGTTCCACGTTTAAGTGGTAATGCAGATATTATACCAATTACAATATCTGAAAGATTACTTGAATTAGAAGATCTAGAAATGAACAAGAAAATAATTGTTGAAGGTCAGTTCAGATCTTACAATAGTTATGAAAACGACAGAAACAGATTGGTACTTACTGTATTTGCAAAAGAGGTTAAATTCGTAGAAAACCAAGAAGAGGAAATTGAAGTAAGTAAAGATTTTATATCAAATGAAGTGATTTTAAACGGATTTATTTGTAAAAAACCAATTTACAGACAAACACCATTTGGTAGAGAAATATCTGATATTTTACTTGCAGTAAATAGAGCATATAATAAATCAGATTATATTCCATGTATTGCATGGGGAAGAAATGCAAGATTTTGTGAAAATATTCCAGTTGGAACTGAAGTTAAAATTATAGGTAGAGTTCAATCTAGAACATACGAAAAGAAATATGATGATGGAAGAGTAGAAAATAAAGTTGCATACGAAGTATCTGTAGCAAGTTTGGAAGTAGTAAATCAAAATGATAATGAAGAAGTAACAGAACAACAGGAAAATAAAGAAGAGGCAATGTAATAAAAAAATAGAGATTTAATTCTCTATTTTTTTTGCTGTACAAGGAATTTAAGTTACTTGTTTTTCTTTTCTTTGGGTATAATAATATCTTCTTTGTTTTTCTTTTCTTTTGGTTTTTCAATTTCTAGATGTGAAGAAACTGGTGAAATATCAAGCTTTCCATCTCCAGTAACAACTTTTATTTTTTTATTTTTTTCATTAGACATACATTAAACACATCCTAACATTTAAAATTTACTTTATAGTAGCATAAACAATAAAAAATTTCAATAAAAAATAAAGTAAATTCTGGATAATAATACTTATATATTGCATAAAAACAAATATTGTATAAAAGTGCACTTTAATTTGACATAATACGACAAATGATGTATAATAAAAGTATAGGCAGTAGCCTAAAAATAAAAAAAGGATGATTTTTTTGAAAAGAAAAGAATTAGAACAACTGAAAAAGATTAAGCAAAAAGTATCAGAACTTGAAGATGAATACGATGAAAATAAGATAGTCAATGAGTTGTATTCATTTGAAAAAGGATATGTAGGTCCAGAAAAAATTTGGGTAAGCAGATTGCTTAATCAGGCTAAGAACGGTCAAATTCCACTTCATGATGTGATTGACTCCATGGGAAAATTTATCAGGCAGATTGAAGTTGAAGTCAAAGACGACTAGTTCCTTTTGCACAAGCTTTATTATAAAGCTTGTGCATTTTTCTTGACACATAAAAAAAAGAATGTCATAATTAGTAAATATAAGGAAAAGAGGTATTTTTATGGAACAAGAAAAAAAAGAGGCAATAATAGAAGCCGTATTATATGCAGCTGGAAGACCTGTTGAAATAAAAGAATTAATGGTTTTATTAGAAATAAACTTTGAAGAAGTAATGGAAATTGTGGAAAAAATGAAATTAGATATGCAAAAAGCAAACAGAGGATTAGAAATTATTAAAGTAGATGATGCATACCAACTTTGCACAAAAAAAGATTACTATGAATATATATATCCAATATTTGATAAAAGAAGTAAACCCAATTTATCACAAGCAGCCCTAGAGACTTTAGCAATTATTGCATATAACCCTAAAATAACTAGAGCACAAATTGAAGCTATCCGTGGTGTAAATTCAGATGGAACGTTATATAAACTATTAGAATATAATTTAGTAGAAGAAGCCGGAAAAATGGATGCTCCAGGAAGACCAACAATATATAAAACAACAAAAAATTTTCTAAAAATGTTCGGAATTTCTAGTTTAGAAGAACTTCCAGAACTTCCAAGATATAAAGTTGATGAAAATGAACAAATTGTTATGGAAGATATTATAGAAGATTTAGAAAACAAAAATGGAGAATGATTTGCTTTAATATGAAGAAAAAAGGAAATATTAAATTTATAAATAAAAATCAAACTAGTATAAATATAGAAGCTTAAGAATTAATAGCAAAGAATATGCTTATTAATTCTTAAGCTTTTGATTTTTAGATATAAAGTAAGCGCAATCATTAGATGGGGTTACTCTTGTAGTAGATATATTTTCAAAATAACATTTCCCATCTTTTTGATATATGCAATTTGAGGAACAATTAATGTTTGTCAAATTAATCACCTCTATCAAAAAATAAAAGTATAAACTTTTATGTATAGTATAACTAGAAATAATAAAATTATACATTTTTTGCGTAATATTCACAAAAGTTTTTAATTGGACAATCTAAACAATTAGCCTTTCTACTACCGCAAATATTTCTACCATGCCAAATAAATAGATGATTTATATCTTCATAATATTCTTTAGGAAAAATATTAAGTAAATCTTGTTCAATCTTAGAAGGGTCAGTATTTTTAGATAATCCTAGTCTATTTGAAAGTCTTTTGGCATGAGTGTCTACAGCAATTCCTTGAGGAAGATGGAAGCCTTCGAGCATTACGACATTTGCAGTTTTCCTGCCAACTCCTGGAAGTTTCATTAGTTCTTCTATTGTATTTGGAACTTGACTATTAAAATTTTCAACTAAAATTTTCGATGTTGCTTTAATGTTTTTTGCTTTTGTCTTATAAAAACCACAAGGATGGATTAACTTTTCTAATTCAGTTATTTCTATATTTGCAAAATCGATTGGTTTATTATATTTACAAAAAATAGAAGGTGTTGTTTTGTTAACCCTTTCATCTGTACATTGCGCAGATAACATAACAGCAATTAAGAGCTCAAATGTTGAAGAAAAATCTAAGCTGCATTTTGCATCAGGGTAAGCCTTTTTTAGTATTTTAATCATTTCTATAACTTTATTTTTTTCCATTTTCAAAATATGTTTAGCTTTTAGCAAACATATCTCCTTTCTACAAAATTTTAAGAGTAACATTTACAGAAAGACACTAATATAATATATAAGTAAGGAGGTAATTACATTATGTTTTGTGTATTAAAAAAGACTTTAGGTGTATGTTTGATAGGTTTAGGAATTGGTATATTATTAGTGTTGTTACTTCCGATAACTGGGTGGCTATTTGCAATAGGAATAGCTGTGGTAGCAATAGGTTTCATGTGGCTTGCATGTTAAAAATACAAAATAAAGGAGTTGATTTAAATGACAATAGTAGTGAAGAAGGTACCTAAATTTTTAAGAGGATTTGTAAAGCTAGTTTTTGGAATAAAAGATTAAGTGTAATTACATAAAGATAGCAAAAAAAGTAGGGATAATTCCTACTTTTACTATTTTATTTAAGCTCTTGTTACTTTTCCAGAACGTAAACATTTTGCACAAACATATATTTGTTTTGTTTCTCCGTTTACAATTGCTTTTACTCTTCTTAAATTAGCTTTCCATGTTCTAGTAGCTCTTCTACTTACATGAGAACGAGCAATACTAATTTTATTACCATGAGCTAATGATTTTTCACAAACTGCACATTTTGCCATTATTTTGCACCTCCTATATGCATTATTAAATTGACTAACATTAAGTTTATCATAGTTTTACAAAAAAAACAAGTACTTTTTGCACATTTTTTTACGTTCCCGATTTTTATATATTAAGAAAGATAAACATTGAAACATTAAATAATAACGTATATTAGTAAAGTATATTTTCAAATAATAATTTTAAAGTTATATGGTATAATTAGTTAATAAATGTTATTAAAAATAAAAATATTTAAAAATAGTATTCACGAAAGTATAGTTTTATGATATAGTGACAAAAGAAATTTTAAAGGAGAATTTGTAAAATGAGACAAGAAAAAGAACAAAAGAAGTCAAATAGAACGATATTAAAATTAATAATTGTAATTATATTAATAGGAATGGCAACTTTTATTTTAAGAATTGCACCAAATTATATTAAAGATGAAGACGAAAATGCGGTAAAATTGGTTATTAATTATCAAGATGTAACTAAATTTTTAAAGGCAAATATATATAAAAGTGATAGTGGCATATTTTATTTAAGTAAAGAAGATATAGCAAATTTTTATGATAAATATATTTATTATGATGAAAAGTATAATCAAATTGTAACGACTTCAGATGATAAAATATTAGTAATGGGATTGGATTCTTATGAAAAAGAAGTAAATGGAGAAAAGAAAAAGGCAAACGGAAAAATAATAAAAATGAACGGTAAGTATTATATTCCTGTTTCAGAACTCGAAGATATTTATAATATAAATTTTAAGTATATAGAAGAAACAAATACTGTTGTTTTAGAATCTATTAATAAAGAATTAAAACAAGCAGAGAGTGTAAAAGATAATAGTGTAAAATATAAATCAACAATATTTTCAAAAACAATCGAAAAAATAGAAGAAGGAGAAACCTTAACAATTGTACCATTAACAGAAGAACAAGAAAAATTAGTAACAGATGGATGGATAAAAGTTAGAACAAAAAAAGGAAAATTAGGATATGTAAAAAAAGATTCTATAAAAAATGAAAAGATTGTGCGAGAAGCTAAAATACAAGAAAAACAAGTGCAAGGAAAAGTAAGCTTAGTATGGGAATATTTCTCAGAGTATGCTACTGCTCCAGATAGAACAGCTACTTCAATAGATGGAGTAAATGTTGTATCACCATCATTTTTCTATTTAGAAAAGTCAGGAAAAGGAAAGTTGCTTGAAAATGTAGGGAAATCTGGAATAAATTATATTAACTGGGCACATTCAAATGGATATAAAGTATGGCCAATTGTTTCTAATAATTCTATGAAAGAAACAACATCTGAAATTATGAATGATTATGAATTAAGAAATAAATTAATAAACCAGATTGTATCCTATGTGGATGAATATAACTTAGATGGAGTTAATATAGATTTTGAATACATGAAGGAAGAAGATAAAAAAATGTTTTCTAGGTTTATTATTGAACTTACTCCAAGAATGAAAGCTGTAGGAAAAGTCGTATCTGTTGATGTGACTGCACCTGATGGATCTCCAGATTGGTCTTTATGCTTCGATAGAAATACTTTAGGAAAAGTTGCAGATTATATTATGTTTATGGCATATGATCAAAATGGTGCATCTTCTCCAAAAGAGGGAACAACAGCAGGATATGATTGGGTGAAACTAAATATTAGTAAATTTATTAATCAAGAGGAAGTTCAAAAAGAAAAATTAGTATTAGGAATGCCATTTTACACAAGATTATGGAAGGAAAAAGACGGAAAAACAACAAGTACTGTTGTTCTAATGAAAAATATTGAATCTGTAATTCCAAGTGATACTAAAAAAGAGTGGGATGATATATTAAAACAAAATTACGTACAATATGAAAAAGATGGAGCTATTTATAAAATGTGGTTGGAAGATGAAAAATCAATAAACGAAAAACTTTCTTTAATAAAGGACTTCAATTTAGCAGGAGGTTGCTATTGGGCAAAGGACTTTGAAAAACAGGAAATTTGGACTACAATAAAAAAAGCGATAGAATAGGAATAATTTAAAATTATCTAAAATATAATAGAAAAATATTATATTTTAGGTGATTTTATGAATAAGGAAAAAAAGTTATATTTAAGAGAATTAAGAAATCCTTTAGAAATATTTTCTTGCAAAAAAATTATAAAAATGATGCTTATAAGAAAAAAAGGTAAATTTAAAAAGTTTATTAGGGATGTATTGGAATTAATAATATTATTGAATTATGAAATCAGTTGTTATAAGGGTAGAGTTTATGTAAAAAAAAGTGAGGATTATATTATAGGTGTTATACCAATACATAAAAATGGGAAAAGTGACATATCAAAAATAATAAGAAACATAAATAAAGTTATAAAGGAAGAAAAGATTAATAATATAATAGTATCTGAAGAATTAAAACAAATAGACGGAATTAAAAATACTTATGTAAGTAAGTCATTAGAAAATGGAAAATATTTATTAAAAATAATGATTGATAAGGCAATAGAATATATTTCGAATACTAAGAATGAAAGAATTGAAAATCAAACAATTTATATTTTAGTCAATGAATATTCAAAAATAAATTTAGAAATAATACAATTATTAACTTATAAAGTTAAAAGTGTAAATATTGTGACAAATCAATTAAGAAGATTCTTAATATTCGAAAAGAAGATATATGAGAACAGTGGGATTATGATTACTGTATCTAATAATAAAAGAAAAGGTATAAAAAGAGCTAGTTGGATAATCAATTTTGATTTTTCACAAGAAGAGTTGTTACAGTATAATATAAATAGAGATGCCTTTTTTATTAATTTACAAGAAGATGAGATAAAAATTTCAAAATCCTTTTCAGGAGTATTTATAAATGGGCTACTAATAAAAGAAAGTGTTAATAAACAATTACAAATGATAACTGGATATAAACTATTTAATCAAACAATTTTATATGAAAGTACTATAGATAAAAACAAAAGTTTTGAAGAAATAAGAAAGAAAATTGAAAACGATAATGTAGAAATAAGGGCACTTATAGGTAGTAGAGGTAAAATTGAGGCAAGTGAATACATAAAAATGGCTTGACAAATAGTAAAAAGTAGATTAATATATTTTATATTTAATAAAGGATAAAAATAGTATATAGATTATTGCAAATATATAAGGAGGAACTAAAATGGAAGATAAAGATGTTATATTAACTCAAGAAGGATTTGAAAATTTAGAAAAAGAGTTAGAATATTTGAGAACAGAAAAAAGAGCAGAGATTGCAGAAAGAATAAAAGTAGCATTAGGATTTGGAGACTTATCTGAAAATTCTGAATATGACGAAGCAAAAGGAGCACAAGCTGAAAATGAAAACAAAATTCTAGAATTGGAAAATAAATTAAGACATGCTAAAATTATTGATGAATCTGAAATTGATACAAAAACAGTGCAAGTAGGAAATACTGTTAAATTATTTGATATGGAATTTGATGAAGAAGTTTCATATACAATTGTAGGTTCTACAGAAGTAGATTTGGCACAAAGCAAGATTTCTAATGAATCTCCACTTGGAAGAGCTCTTTTAGGTGCAAAGAAAAATCAAATCGTAGATGTTCAAGCACCATCAGGAATAACAAAATATAAAATTTTATCTATCACAAAATAGTAAAAAATAAAGCTTTGAATAAATTTTCAAAGCTTTATTTTTTATAATTTTATAGCACTTTCTAAAGAAAGTTTTATCATATCATTTAATGATTTTTCTCTTTCATCAGATGAGATTTCTTGCTTTTTATAGTGAGAGTCAACTACAGTTAATAGACAAGCAGCTTTTTTGTTTAAATATTCTGCAGTATAAAAAAGAGCAAAAGCTTCCATCTCAGCCCCAATAATATTTAAGTCTTTAGGAAATCTTCCGAATCAATTTATCTATACTCTCAACATAATAATCAAAGCATTCACTACAAAGTGTATTTCCTTTTGTGTAAGGAATATTTATTTCTTTTGCTGCTTTTTCAATTATTTCATTAATACAAGACGAAGAAGATGCTATATGTTTATTTGAACCATTTAATGCATATGCAAAGTTTCCTTCTGTATAACTTTGATCTACTAAAATAGTGTCAAAAATATTTAAATCTTCTGTATATGTTCCACATGAACCTATACGAATAATGGTGTCTACATTATAGAAATGATATAATTCATAAGAATAAATGCCTATGCTTGGCATTCCCATTCCAGAAGCAAATACAGTTATTTTTTTACCTTTATAATAACCTGTATATGCAAACATATTTCTAACAGAATTAACAAGTTTTGCATCCTCCAAAAAGTTATCTGCAATATATTTTGCACGAAGCGGGTCTCCAGGCATTAATACAATATTTGCAATATCCTCTTTTTTTGAACTTATATGTGGTGTCATAAATTAAACCTCCTTAATTTTTATAGTATAGTATATTATTTAAAATAATATACCATGTAAGAAATGTCAAGATGATATAGTTCAATAGCTGATAATTAGTTACTTTGACAAAATTAAAGATATAAAACTAAAATAAAAATATAAAGGAATATTGAAAAATAAAAATAATTACTTGCATTAATATACAATAAGTGATATTATAATTAAAGATAGATTAAAAAAAAACCACTTTTTAGGTATTTTTAGTCTATTTTTTTATTTTTTAAGTGGTTTTATATAGGAGGATTTTTCATGAATACAAAGTATATTTTTGTTACAGGCGGAGTTGTATCGGGTTTAGGAAAGGGAATTACGGCAGCTTCTCTTGGAAGATTACTTAAGAATAGAGGATATAAAGTTACTATTCAGAAATTTGATCCATATATTAATATAGATCCAGGAACTATGAATCCATGTGAGCATGGAGAAGTTTTTGTTACAGATGACGGAGCAGAAACAGATTTAGATTTAGGCCATTATGAGAGATTTATTGATGAAAATTTAACTAGAAACTCAAGTATTACGACAGGAAGAATTTATTCAGAAGTTATTGAAAAAGAAAGAAAAGGAGATTACTTAGGAAAAACAGTACAAGTAATTCCACATATTACAAATGCCATTAAAGAAAAAGTTTATAAATTTAATGACACAGATATTGATGTTGTAATTACTGAAATTGGAGGAACAGTAGGAGATATAGAAAGCTTGCCTTTCTTAGAAGCTATAAGACAAGTTGGTATTGAGCAAAATGATGAAGATGTTATTTTTATTCATGTTACACTTTTACCTTATATTACAGGCTCAAATGAATTAAAATCAAAACCAACACAGCACTCTGTAAAAGAATTGCAAAGTCTAGGAATAAAACCAGATGTTTTGGTATGCAGATCTGATTTACCTATATCAGATGGAATGAAAGGAAAAATGGCTCTATTTTGTAATGTTAAAAAGAGAAACATAATTCAAAATGAAACAGTTGAGGATTTGTATGAAGTACCATTAATGCTTGAAAGACAGGGACTTGCAGAAGTAGTTTGTGATAAATTGAGATTACACAATAAAAAACCAAATAATGAAAATTGGGAGAAGATGATTAACAAAATAAAAAATATCAAAGATGAATTTGTAACAGTGGCAATTGTAGGAAAGTATGTTCAATTAGAGGATTCTTACTTATCTGTAATAGAAAGTTTAAAACATGGTGGATTTGCCAATGATATAAAGGTAAAGATAGATCTTATAGATTCTGAAAGTATTACAAACAAAAATGTAAATAAAATATTAAGCAAATATGATGGAATTATAGTTCCAGGAGGGTTTGGAACAAGAGGAACAGAGGGAAAATTAGAAACAATAAAATATGCAAGAGAAAACGATGTTCCTTTTCTAGGAATTTGTTTAGGAATGCAAATGGCAGTAATCGAATTTGCAAGAAATGTAGCAAACCTAGAAGACGCAAATTCAGAAGAACTAGATAAAAATTGCAAAAATCCTGTAATTCATATTATGGAAGACCAAAAAGATATTCATAAAAAAGGTGGAACAATGAGACTTGGCGCATATCCTTGTGTTTTAAAAGAAGGTTCTCTTGCCGAAAAAATATATGGTAAAAAGGAAATTTCTGAAAGACATAGACATAGATATGAATTTAATAATTATTATAAAAAAACTTTGGAAAATAAGGGGTTAATTTGTTCTGGAATATCTCCAGATGGAAGTTTAGTGGAAATTGTTGAAAATCCATCTTGTAAATTTTTTATTGCAGGACAATTTCATCCAGAACTTAAATCAAGACCAGATAGACCAGCTCCTTTATTTGTAAAATTTGTAGAAGCTATGAAAAAATAGAGAATATTAATAATATTTAAATTATATATTTTAAACAATAATATAATTTGTGAAAATTATGTGAAAATTTTGGTAAACTATTGACTTTTTAAATAAAAGGGTATAAATTATTAGCAGTCTAAGTAAAAGACTGCTAATTTTAACGAATATTATAAAAAAAATAGAATATAATATAATGTTCGTAAAGAGAAAAGGGAGGTAATGTAAATGTTAAAACCATTAGCAGACAGAGTTATCATAAAAATGATAGAAAGTGAAGAAACAACTAAAAGCGGAATTATATTAGCAGGAAGTAGCAAAGAAAAACCACAAATTGCAGAAGTTCTAGAAGTAGGACCTGGAGGAGAGGTTGATGGAAAAGAAGTAAAAATGTATGTAAAAAAAGGAGATAAAGTTGTTGTTAATAAATATGCTGGAACTGAAGTAAAATATGAAGGTGAAGAATTAATTATCGTAAGACAAAGCGATATATTAGCAATAGCAGAGTAAAACTATAATTATAAAATATTAATTAAGAAAGGATTTGAGAGAAAATGGCAAAAGAAATTAAGTATGGAGAAGATGCTAGAAAAAAATTACTAGATGGTGTAAATAAACTAGCTGATACTGTAAAGGTTACATTAGGACCAAAAGGCAGAAATGTTGTTTTAGATAAAAGCTTTGGTGCACCTTTAATTACAAACGATGGTGTAACAATTGCAAAAGATATAGAACTTGATGATCCATTTGAAAATATGGGAGCAAGACTTGTAAAAGAAGTATCTACAAAAACCAATGATGTTGCTGGAGATGGAACAACAACAGCTACTGTTCTTGCACAAAGTATGATAAAAGAAGGCGTAAAAAATGTTGCAGCTGGTGGAGATCCAATGGCAATAAAAAGAGGAATCGATAAAGCAGTTTCAGAAGCAGTAGAAGGATTGAAAGAAATAAGTAGTCAAGTTAATGGAAAAGAAGATATTGCAAGAGTTGCAAGTATTTCGGCTAACAATGAAGAAGTAGGAAAGTTAATTTCAGAAGCTATGGAAAAAGTTTCAAAAGATGGAGTTATTACAATTGAAGAATCAAAAACTTCTAATACAGAACTAAACGTTGTAGAGGGAATGCAATTCGATAAAGGATATGTATCACCATACATGGTAACAGATACAGAAAAAATGGAAGCTATTATTGATAATCCATATATATTAATTACAGATAAGAAAATCAGTAATATTCAAGAAATACTACCATTATTAGAAAATTTAATGCAATCATCAGGAAAATTAGTAATTATTTGTGATGATATTGAAAGTGAAGCTCTATCTACATTAATTTTAAATAAATTAAGAGGTGTTTTAAATGTTGTTGCAGTTAAAGCACCTGGATATGGAGATAAGAGAAAAGAAATGCTACAAGATATTGCAATCTTAACAGGTGGAGAAGTTATTACATCAGATTTAGGACTAGAATTAAAAGATACACAAATTGAACAATTGGGTAGAGCAAAACAAATAAAAGTACAAAAAGAAAATACAATTATTGTAGATGGTCTTGGAGATAAAGAAAAAATTGCTGAAAGAGTAAACCAAATCAAAGCTCAACTTGCAGAGGAAAAGAGCGAATACGAAACAGAAAAACTACAAGAACGTTTAGCAAAAATTGCTGGAGGAGTTGCAGTAATTGGTGTTGGAGCAGCAACAGAAGTTGAAATGAAAGATAGAAAGCTAAGAATAGAAGATGCTTTATCTGCTACAAGAGCAGCAGTTGAAGAAGGAATTGTTGCAGGTGGTGGAACAGCATATATAAATATAATTCCTAGAGTTGAAAAATTAATGAATACATTAGCAGAAGACGAAAAATTAGGAGCAAAAATTGTTTTAAAAGCATTAGAAGAACCAGTAAAACAAATTGCAATTAATGCAGGATTAGAACCAGCTGTAATTGTAGAAAAAGTAAAACAAAGCCCTATTGGAACAGGCTTTAATGCACAAGATGAAGTTTATGTAGATATGAAAAAAGCAGGAATTGTAGATCCTACTAAAGTATCTCGTAGTGCTCTTCAAAATGCAGCATCTATTGCATCAATGGTACTTACAACAGAAAGTATTGTAACAGATAAAAAAGAACCAAAAGAGTGTGGATGCGGAGGACACGAAGATCCAGCAGCGGCTATGGGTGGAATGTATTAAAATAAAAAACAAAAAAACAATCATCAAAACTGATGATTGTTTTTTTGTCTAATGTTGAAAAAAGCGTTAAAAGATGATAAAATAGGTGCAATAATTTATAATTGAAAAGAGGAAAATGATGAAGAAAATAGCATTTTGCACATTAGGGTGCAAAGTAAATCAATATGAAACAAATGCGATGATGCAAAAGTTTGTAAATTCAGGATATGAAATTGTTGGATTTCATGAGTTTGCAGATGTTTATATTATTAATACATGCACAGTTACAAATATGGCAGACAAAAAGTCGAGACAAATGTTGAGAAGAGTAAAGGAAATAAATAATAATGCTGTTGTAGTTGCAGTAGGATGTTATGTACAAGTTGCTGAAGAAGACTTAGAAAAAATAGATGAAATTGATTTAATTTTAGGAAACAATGAAAAGTTAGATATTGTTAAATATGTAGAAGAATATATTTCTAACAACAAAAAACAGTATGAAGCATCAGATGTTATGCATCAAAACGAATTCTTAGATTTTGGAAGTATTACATATACTGAAAAAACGAGAGCTGTTATAAAAGTACAAGATGGATGTGACCGTTTTTGTTCGTATTGTATCATTCCATACGCAAGAGGAAGGGTAAGAAGTAGACAGCCTAAAAGCATTTTACAAGAGATAGAAAAAATAAGTAATCAGGGAATAAAAGAGGTAGTTATTACAGGAATTCATATTGCATCTTATGGTAAAGATTTTAAAACAGAATATAGACTAATTGATTTATTAGAAGATATTAACAAAATTGACGGAATAAAAAGAATTAGACTAGGCTCGCTTGAACCAACATTAATTACAGAAGAATTTATAGGTAGATTAACAAAGATAGATAAAATTTGTGATCATTTTCATTTATCATTACAAAGTGGTTGTGATGAAACACTTAAGAGAATGAATAGAAAGTATAGTACTCGGTGACTTTTTAAAAGTAGTTAATATTCTAAGAAGAGCATATCCCAATGTAGCTTTAACAACAGATATTATAGTAGGGTTTCCAGGAGAAACAGATGAGGAATTTAATAAAACATATGAATTTCTAAAAAAAGTAGCGTTTTATAAAATGCATATATTTAAATATTCGCCAAGAAAAGGAACAAAAGCAGCTAAAATGGAAAATCAGATTGATGGAAATATAAAAGAAAAAAGAAGCAGAATTTTAATTGAACTTTCTGATAATAATGAGAAAAAATATAATCAAAGCTATATTGGTAAAAAAGTTGAAGTGCTTTTTGAAGAACCAGATGGAGAATATATAAAAGGTCATACAACTAATTATATTATGGTAAAAACCCAAAATAACATTTTAGAAAATACTATTAATAGTGTTAAAATAACTAAAATGGATAATCTAGAACTAATAGGAGAATAGTTTCTAGATTAAAGCTTTAATATTGTATATTGTAATTTAGATAAATTTATAATATAATTTTAGATGAATTTTTTAGGAAAAGAAGGGAAAATATATATGAAAGATATAAATTTAAAAGAGGAATATTTAAAATTTTTTGAAAGTAAATCACATAAAATAATTCCAAGTGCTCCAGTTATTCCAGAAAACGATCCAACATGTTTATTTAATACTGCTGGAATGCAACCACTTGTTCCTTATTTAAAAGGAGAACCACATCCAGAAGGAAAAAGATTAACAGATGTTCAAAAGTGTTTTAGAACTAATGATCTAGATGAAGTGGGAGATAAGACACATCATACTTTCTTTGAAATGTTAGGAAATTGGTCTTTGGGAGATTATTTCAAAAAAGAGGCAATTTCTTGGAGTTTTGAGTTTTTAACTAAATGTTTAGAGATTCCAGTAGAAAAATTGGCTGTTACAGTATTTAAAGGAAATGACATGGTTGAAGCGGATACTGAATCTGTAGAAATTTGGAAAAGTGCTGGAATAAAAGAAGAAAAAATTAAGTATCTTGGTGAAGATGATAACTGGTGGCCAAATATGGAACTAACAGGACCATGCGGACCAGATACAGAAATTTTTTATTGGAGAAGTGAGGAACCAGTTCCTGAAAAATTTGACCCTGAAAATGATAATTGGGTAGAAATTTGGAACAATGTTTTTATGCAATATAACCATGAATCAGATGGAACATTTAAACCACTTAAAAATAAAAATGTAGATACAGGTCTTGGAGTTGAAAGAGTAACAGCAGTTTTAGAGGGTGTTACAGATAACTATAAATCATCAATTTGGAAAGATATAATAAAGAAAATAGAAGAAATTTCAAACCATTCATACCATGATGAAAAATATACTAGAAGTATGAGAATAATTGCAGATCATATAAGGGCTATTGTTATAATTAGTGGCGATGATGCACAAATTAAGCCATCAAATACAGATCAAGGATATATTTTAAGAAGATTAATACGTAGAATGATTCGTTATGCTAAGAAATTAGATATTGAAATAAATAGTGATTGGGAACAAGTTTTAGCAGAATTGATTATTAATCAATATTCAAAATATTATCACGAATTAGAAAGAAATAGAAAAAATATTTTAGATGTTTTAAAAAATGAAAAGATTAAATTTAATAAAACATTAGAAAAGGGATTAAGAGAGTTTGAAAAGGCTATTCAAAATATAAAAGACAATAAAATTGATAAAGATATAGCTTTTAAATTATATGATACATATGGATTCCCAATAGAGCTTACACAAGAACTTGCTAAAGAATCTGGATTAGAAGTAGATGTTCAGGGATTTAATGAAAAATTTAAAGAACACCAAGAAAAATCAAGAGCTGGATCAAACCAAAAATTTAAGGGGGGACTTGCTTCAACTGGTGATATGGAAATAAAATATCACACAGCTACACATTTATTAAATGCAGCTTTAAAAAAGGTATTAGGCGAACATGTTCATCAAAAAGGTAGCAACATAACAGCTGAAAGAATGAGATTTGATTTTTCACATGACGAAAAAATGACGCCTGAACAAAAACAAGAAGTTGAAGATTTAGTTAATAAATATATTAGTATGGCAATTCCAGTTGAAAAATTAGAAATGAAAAAGGAAGATGCTGTAAAAATGGGAGCAGAAGCAATGTTTATGGATAGATATGCAGATATTGTTACAGTATATAAAATAGGAGATGTTTCATTAGAAGTTTGTGGTGGACCACATGTGAAAAACACATCTGAACTTGGTAAATTTAAAATAAAAAAAGAAGAATCAAGTTCGGCAGGTGTAAGAAGGATAAAAGCTGTTTTAGAAAATTAATATAAAAAATATTACTGTTTAATGTTAATTATTTAAAAATTTAGCTTTAATATCTTAATGTAAAAATCTAAAAAACATACTTCAAAGAGTTTAAAATAAAGGAAAGAGGAGATAAAAATATGGAAGATTGTTTATTTTGTAAAATTGTAAAAGGTGAAATTCCTTCTGAAAAAGTATATGAAGATGATGATATATTAGCTTTTAACGATATTAACCCAGCAGCACCAGTTCATATTTTAGTTATTCCTAAAAAACATATTAGTAATTTATTAGAGGTAAATTCAGATGATGGAATATTAATTTCAAAAGTTTATGAAGTAATTAATAAAATTGCGAAAGAAAAGAAAATAGACAAAGACGGATTTAGAGTAATTGTAAATTGTGGGAAAGATGCTGGGCAAGAAGTAATGCATTTACATTTCCATATGCTTGCAGGAAAGAAAATGGGAGATAAAATTGTAGGATAATATGTACAATAAAAATATACTTATGTTATAATAAAAAGAGGTGTATTTTTGGAGGAATAAATATGGCAAGTAAAAAATATAAAAAATTTTTAAATGTAATATTAGGAATTGTAATTGTTGCAATTATTGCTGTAGTTGCATATATAATTTATGAGTATGTTTATTTAAGAAATGAGATAGATTCAAATGCCAATGAAATTCTAGGTGAATTTGATAAATATATGAATACAATAAATAATGAAAATAAATCTGATGAAAAATCAGAAAATCAAGAAGAACAGACGAATCGGAGAAAACCAAGCAAATCAGGTACAAACAGGCAGTAAAACTAACTATAATAAATCAAGAAGTAGTGCGACTGGATATGGATTAACATATAAGGGATATGGAGTACTTGGAAAGATTGAACTTCCAAGAGTGGGTCTTAAGTATCCTGTTTTAGAAACAATGACAAACGCAAATGCAATAGATGTTTCTGTTGCGGTTCAATATGGAGTACGGACTAAATAAAATAGGTAACACTGTTATTATAGGGCATAATTATAGAAATGGAGCATTTTTTGGAAGTAATAAAAGATTAAATGAAGGAGATAAAGTATACATTACAGATAATACTGGACTTAGAGTAGAATATACGATTTATAAAAAATACTTAACACCTCAAGAGGATTATTCATATGCTCAAAGAGATACGAATGGAAAAAGGGAAGTAACTCTTGTAACCTGTCATACTGATAATAGATATCGTTTAGTAATATGGGCAAGAGAAGGATAGATGGTAAACTTTACAATGAGTTACAAAATTTTTTGAAGAAAAGTAGTTGACAAAAGTAAATAAATGGGTTAAAATTATAAATGCATTTGATAAGGGTGCTATTTGATGGTGGATGTAGCTCAGTTGGTTAGAGCGCTAGTTTGTGGCACTAGAGGCCGTGGGTTCGAGTCCCATCTTCCACCCCATTTATAATACATTGGGCTGTAGCCAAGCGGTAAGGCACCAGACTTTGACTCTGGCATGCGCTAGTTCGAATCTAGCCAGCCCAACCAATAACGAATCTATTCGAACTAATAGAATAGATAAAACAAAAATCAATCAGTAACATGGTTGATTTTTTTGTTTTTGAAGAAGTATTTTAATAAAAAATATCTTATGATATAATGAAGATTGTAACGAAGATGCTAGGCTTGAAAGTCAACATGGACAAGTTGAGTTTTTAACAACTACAAAGTATATAGAAAAATATTTAAAATCTGATTCAAAAATACTTGAAGTCGGGGCTGGAACTGGGAGATATTCACTTTATTATGCAAATAAAGGCTATGATGTAACGTCTATTGAATATGTTAAGCATAATCTTGATATACTTAAATCAAAAATAAAAGATGGAATAATTGCAATTGCATATTTGACAAGTGATTCTATAATGATTGATTGGGCACTTATGGGAGATCACTTACTAGATGGTTATTCAAATGACTTTGATAATAATTTTAAACTAACTAGATATCCACAAGGTGTTTTTGCACCATTCTATATTTCTGAATTCAAGTCAATAATGAATAAATTTGATATTGAACTATTACATAATGTTGCAACAGACGGTTTTACACATCATGTTAAAGATAAAATAGATTCATTATCTAAAGAAGAATTTGATGTTTGGATGAGATATCATTTATCAACCTGTGAAAGAGAAGACCTTCAAGGTTATAGTAATCATATGTTATATATTTGTAAAAAATAATTCAAACAAATGTTTGCAAAAAACATTGAAAATTATTTCAAATTATAGTATAATAATATCATTACATACATAGAAGGGAGACGATATAATTTGAATAAACTTGAAATACATAACAATAGAACTTTTGAAGATATTAAGCATATTGATGAGAATGGAGTTGAATTTTGGCTTGCTAGAGAGCTTATGCAGGAGTTAGAATATACAAAATGGGGCAATTTTAAAAATGTAATAAATAAAGATATTGAAGCCTGTTAAAATAGTAATATCAACATATCCGACCATTTTGCCGACGTCGGCAAAATCGTAAAAGCAGGTGCTACAACTAAAAAAATTGAAGATTACAAATTATCAAGATATGGTTGTTACTTAATAGCTCAAAATGGAGACTCTAGAAAAAAAGTGATTGCTCTTGCACAAACATATTTCGCAATTCAAACTAGAAAACAAGAAATTAGCGAAAAAGAATATAGTTCCCTTACAGAAGATGAAAAAAGATTTTATCAAAGAGATTTAACAAGAAAAGGTAATTATTCACTAAATCAAACAGCAAAAAAATCTGGAGTTAAAAATTTTGATAAATTCCACAACGCAGGTTATAAAGGATTATATAATGGAGAAACAGCAGATGATATTGCAAAAAGAAAAGGATTAAGATACAGAGAAGACATCTTAGACAATATGGGAAGTGATGAACTTATTGCTAATTTATTCAGAATTTCACAAACAGAACAAAAATTACGAAAAGACAATGTAAAAACTGAAAAAGAAGCAAACGAAACTCATTATACTATTGGAAAAAATATTAGAGAAGTAATTGCTAAAAATGGCGGAACAATGCCAGAAGACCTACCAACTCCTAAAAAGAGTCTAAAACAACTAGAAAAAGAAAACAGCAAAAGCTTAAAGAAAAAATAAATAATTCAAAATCCTATCTTGCCAAATACAAAAACATATGCTAAATTATAAATATAAAACTGATTGATATTTGCATCAATCGTTACGAATTCCAAATTGTAGACAACTATAACAACGGAACCATGAAATAAATCGTAGAAACGTTGAAAATCAACGTTCTACGATTTTTATAATGCAATTTTAATGTAACAGGAATTGACTTAGTTTATTGAATGTGTACAAAATTGATACATAGTGTTTGAATCTATGGCATTTTATTGTAATTAATTTTTGCATTTAAACAAAAACATATAATGATTGGAAATTTTTTGACAGATACGAAAAATTGTATTTGTCAAGTGAAAAATGGACCATTTTATAATTGAAAAACGGACCATTTGAAATGTATTTTTAAATAATTTCTCCAATTAAATCATAACCTTTTGCATCAGTAATTTTACATCTTACAAATTTGTTTTCTAGTCCATCACCAGTATTTTTTAGATAAATAAATCCATCAATATCTGGAACATCCATATAACTTCTAGATGCATAATACTTGCCATCGAAAGATTTTGATTCTACGATAACCTCCAATTCTTTTCCAATTTGACATTGAAGATTGTTATTCGAAATTTCCTGTTGCAATTTCATAATTTTATTAAACCTACTTTTTTTAGTCATTGGATGTATTTGGTCTTTAAGGCTTGCAGCTGGTGTATTATCTTCTTTCGAATATGCAAAAGCTCCAAGTTTGTCGAATTTAGCCCATTTAATAAAATTGTAAAGTTCCTCAAAATCCTCATTGGTTTCACCAGGAAAACCAACCATAACAGTTGTTCTTAAAATTACATTAGGAATTTGAGCTCTAAGCTTTAATATTAAATCATGAATACTTTTATTATCACTTTTTCTATTCATTCTTTTTAGAACAGAATTTGAAATATGTTGAATTGGAATATCGAAATATTTACAAATTTTATCGTTAGATTTAACAGTTTCAATTAGCTCATCTGTAATTGTTTCTGGATATGCATATAAAAAACGAATCCATTTTAAATCTTCTATTTTGCAAAGTTCTGCTAGCAATTTAGCAAGCATAGGTTCTCCGTATATGTCTATTCCGTATTTTGTTGTATCTTGAGCAATTACAATTAATTCTTTATAACCGTTTTGAACAAGCTGATTTGCTTCTTCTAAAATATCTTCCATTTTTCTACTTACATATTTACCTCTGATATATGGAATTGCACAATATGTACAATGGTTACTACAACCTTCGGCGATTCTTAGATATGCATAACTTGAACCTGTTGTAATTGTTCTGTCCATAAAACTTAAGTTTTGACAATTACTTTGAATAGATGGGCCAATAACATTTTCAATTTGCTCCCAAATTGTATCATATTTACTATATTTAATAAATAAATCTACTTCAGGCATTGCTTTTTCAAGTTCATCTTTATATCTTTCAACTAAACATCCCATTACTATTAAATATTTACATTTTTCCTTTTTATATTCTGCCATTTCTAAAATTGTATTAATTGCTTCTTCTTTTGCTGATTCAATAAAGCCACAAGTATTAATAACAATAATATCGGCTTTTTTTGGATCATTTACAATACAGTAATTATTCTTTTTAAATAGTCCAATTGTCATTTCTGTATCTACTAAATTTTTACTACATCCTAAAGATATAAATCCTACATTCATTTTAAAAAATCCTTTCTCATTTATGTTAATAATGATTATTTTAACATTTTTTTCAAAAATATTCAAGATAAGATTATCTTTTATACCTGGTTTACATAGAAAAAAGGCTTACTACAGAAAATGCTAAAAATATAACTAAATATTTTAGTGTTTTCCATAAATAACCCTTTTTCTTTTAACAGCTAATATTTTAAATTCTAACTTTAATCTTAATTATTATCAGTATTTGCTAGTTTCCCAGTTCTATCTTCATAAAAAGCTATTGTAGCAAATTGTATGTAAGGTTCTAAGAATAAGAATCCAACTCCACATGTACATATTGCAAGTAAAGCCCATCCTATAAATGAGAGTTGAAGTAAAAATAAATTTGCTCTTTGACCTTTCATAATACTTTCACTTAAAGCAACGATTTCTTTTCCAGACATATTTGGATTATCGTATAGTAAATAATAAGTTAATGAGTAATAATAGCTTTTCATTATTAATAGAACTAGAGATACAAAGTACATAATTACTCCAATAAATATACATATTAATGAAAGTACCAAAAATACTGTTGAAGAGTCAGATGAATTATTGCCAGTTGTTACTGAGATAAGGATTGCTCCAGCTACAAGTATGGCAATTGAAACTATTAATAAAATAATAGGAACTATTAATTTTAATAATGTATTTCCAACGACACTCCATATTTTACCAAAGTTATTAAAACCTAAAGTGAAAATATCTCCATATGAAAAGTTATCATTTCTTTTTAATTTTAGAAAACTCATTACAAGTGCACATGAAAATGGAACTGTAACAGCTAATAATAGTATAGAAGCAAATGGAATAAATTGAGAAGCTATATTAATTGCTGAAGTAATTGCAAAATAAAGTAATGAAATTACAATGGCTTCACCAAATTTTTTAGATAAATTATTTCTTGCTTCAGCTCTAAGTTCAGATGATGTCTTCACAAAATCACCTCCTTATATAATATATTATTTATATATTATTATAATTTAGGAAAATCGTGAAGTCAATTTTTTTTACGATTTAAATAAATAATTGCCATACTAAATTTGTAAACATACATAAAACAATTCCACATAAAGTTGGTAAAACAAACGATAAAACAGTCCATTTCATACTTTTAGTTTCCTTTTTTATTGTTATTAGAGTAGTACTGCAAGGAAAGTGTAACAAAGTAAAAATCATAACATTTATAGCAGTAAGTAGTGTCCAACCATTCTGAATTAATATTTGGCCAATACTGAAAGTATCTTCTAAATCAACTAAATAACCAGAACTTGTGTAACTCATTAAAATAATTGGAAGGACAATTTCATTTGCAGGTAATCCAAGGATAAAAGCTGTTAATATATATCCATCAAGTCCCATTAATCTAGCAAATGGATCAAAAAAGTTTGCAACGTATGTAAGGATACTAATATCTTGAATATGAATATTTGCAAATAACCAAATAATAAGTCCAGCAGGAGCTGCAACACAAACTGCTCTTCCGAGTACAAAAAGTGTTCTGTCAAAAATTGACCTTACTAATACTTTGCCAATCTGTGGTTTTCTATAAGGTGGTAATTCTAACATAAATGAAGAAGGAACACCTTTCAAAACTGTTTTTGATAATAGATTAGTAATAAAAAATGTCATAAATATACCAAGTAAAACAACTAAAAGAACTGTTAATGTAGACAGAATAGAGGCGGTAAAACCACTAGCATAGCTACCAACAAATACCATTGCAATTGTAATTAAAAATGGAAATCTACCATTACAAGGTACAAAACTATTAGTTATTATGGATAATAGTTTTTCTCTTGGAGAATCGATTATTCTTGAACCAATAACTCCTGCTGCATTACAACCAAATCCCATACACATGGTTAATGCCTGTTTTCCAGAACTGCAACATTTACAAAAACATTTATCTAAATTAAAAGCAATTCTAGGTAGGTATCCTAAATCCTCCATTAAGGTAAAAAGAGGAAAAAAGATAGCCATTGGAGGAAGCATTACACTAATGACCCAAGTTAGTGTTCTATAAACTCCGTCTATGCATACTTGTGTAAACCATTCTGGCGAGGAAAAGTAATTAAATACCAGTAGGAGCTTTTCTCCAAGATATGAAAAAAATTGAGAAAGTAACATAGATGGATAATTGGCTCCTGAAATAGTTAGCCAAAATATTAACCCTAAAAAACAAAGCATAATTGGTATACCAAATGTTTTCGAGGTTAGTATTTTATCGATTTTGCGATCTCTTTTATGATAATTTGAATTTTTATACTCACATACATTTTTACTTACATTTTCACACCTTTTTAAGATACTAGAAACAATGTCATCTTTAAAATTTTCAGAAGAAATGTTTTCATCAGTAAGAGCACACATACAATCATCTAGCTTAGCTTTTATATTTTCTTTTTCTTGAATTTGAAAACTAAAAATATTTTTATTAATAGATGAGATAATTTTTTTATCATTGTCAAGCAATTTTAAACATATCCATCTAGATAAATATCTATAAGATTTAGGAATATAATATTTTATTTTTTCAGTAAGTGCATTAATATTTGTTTCAATTGCAGAAGAATACGTAATTAAATTTGGTGAGATGTCAAGCCTTTTGGAGCATACTTCATCTACTCGTTTCATTAAATTGAAAAGAGTTTTTTTCTTTTGCGCAATTGTTCCGACTACTGGTACCCCTAATTCTTTTTCTAATCTATTTAGATCAATGCTTATGCCTTTCCTTTTTGCTTCGTCTAATAAATTTACGCATACAATAATGTTAGGTGTAATTTCCATTGTTTGATAAACGAGATTTAAATTTCTTTCTAAACATGTTGCATCAAGTACTAGAATTGTTGCATCAGGGTCTCCAAAGCATATGTAATTTCTTGCAATTTCCTCTTCTTCAGAATTTGACATTAAAGAATATGTACCAGGAATATCAACAAGTAAAAAATTTTTATCTTTAAACTTTGTTATTCCTGCGGCATTGGCAACAGTTTTACCTGGCCAATTACCTGTATGTTGATGCATTCCAGTTAAACTATTAAAAATTGTAGATTTGCCTACATTAGGGTTACCTGCAATTGCGATTGTATAATCGCATTTGTTTTTTAGAAGTGCAATATCATCATTTAATAAATTAGTTCCTGTAGAACTAGTAGTTAATCCCATAAAATCACCTTCCTATTTTAGTATATGAAAGAGAGAAAATAGGGTTACCTTTTTTGAAAAATCTAAATATTTTCTAATCTAACTAAGATGTGCTTTGCATCATCATCTCGAATAGCAATTGTTGTGCCTCTAATATTGTATGCAGTAGGATCACCAGAAAAACTTCTAAAAATGGGGGTTATCCCGAGTATTTTTACATAGTCCTAGGTCTAAGAGCCTTCTTCTTAAATTGCTAGAACAATCTAAAGAATCAACAATTGCAGTATGGTTTAGATTAACTTGGCTTAATGGATATGTTTTCATATAAAAATCCTCCAGTTGCATTAATAATATACTTGCTATATGTTATGTCAAATCTTTTAAAAAAGTTACTAAAAAAAATTTAAAATAAATGGTGATTTTTAAAAATATATGTAGTATAATGTCAAATGTGTTAAAAAATATAGGAAGGAAAGATGATAAAATGGAAAGAAAAAGAGGGTTCGAAATAGCAAAAGGCTTCGAAAATGAGGGAATTAATATACCTGAGAGAAAAACAAAATTCTCAGCAGGATATGACATAGAATCTGCACAAGATTGTATAATTCCTGCATATGTACCAGGACAAAAACCTACACTTGTAAAAACAGGTTTAAAAGCATATATGAAAGAAAATGAATATTTAATGCTATGCAATAGAAGTTCTAATCCATTTAAAAAAGGATTAGTACTAGCAAATAGTATAGGAATAATTGATGCTGATTATTACGGAAATCAAGATAATGATGGTGCGATTATGTTTGCGTTTTACAATTTCTTTGATCATGATGTTGAAATAAAAAAAGGAGATGTTATAGGTCAAGGTATCTTCCAGAAATATAAGGTAGTAGATGATGATAATGCACAAGGAGAAAGAAAAGGTGGATTTGGAAGTACAAGTAAAAATTAACATATAAATTTATCTACATAAAAAAATAAAAAAAAATTATTTCCTTGAATAGCAAGGCTTACAGAGAAAATAACGAGAAAAATGGGTGGTAAAAGTTTTGACTTTTACCATTTTTTGTTGTATAATAATAATGTAGTTAAAAAAGAGAAACGAAACCTTTCTTGACTTAGAGAAAATAGCTTATTGAAGGGAGTGACTTACATGTTTAATGTAGGGGATAAAATTGTACATCCAATGCATGGAGCTGGTACAATCAGCGCAATAGAGGAAAAAAATATTTGTAATGAGACAGAGAAATACTATATCATTTCAATGCCTGGGGAAGTAAAGGTGATGGTTCCAATCGCAAAAGCAGAGCAAATTGGTGTTAGAAATATTATCGGTGAAAGTGATGTGCCAAAGGTATTAGGAATTCTAGAACAAGATGAAACAGAAATGTCAAATAACTGGAATAAAAGATACAGAGACAATATGGATAAAATGAGAAGCGGTAATATTTACGAGGTAGCTGATGTTGTTCGAAACTTAAGTTTCAAGCAAAAAGAAAAAGGATTATCAACAGGAGAAAAGAAAATGCTAAATAATGCAAAGCAAATATTAGTAAGTGAATTAGTGCTTGCAAAGCATAGTTTCAAAGAAGAAGTAGAACAATTAGTAGATAATAAAATTAATATGTCTTTTAAGGAAAACAGAATGCCAGAAGAAGGTTTAGACATTAATAAAAATATTGTTAGTAAATTTATTCCGTTTGAAGGAACTGGTACATCTGAAATGTAATCTTAAAAACAAAGGAAACACTTTAAAAGTAAAAAATTTAAAGTGTTTTTTTTGCAAATAAGAAAATTTACATAAAAATGTCAACATATGCAATAAAGTAGAAGGATTTATAAAATTTCCGTCGAATAATATAATTATAATGATAAGAAAGGTGTCTTAAATGGTGCGTTATAGTGATGAACTAATTGACGAAATAAAAAATAAAAACGATATAGTAGATGTTATATCTCAATATGTAACTTTAAAAAGAAGTGGTAGGAATTTTTTTGGATTATGTCCATTCCATAAAGAAAAATCACCTTCTTTTTCTGTATCTCCAGATAAGCAAATATTTCATTGCTTTGGTTGTGGAGTTGGAGGTAATGTTTTTCATTTTTTGCAGAAAATTGAAAATATTAGTTTTCTAGAAGCATTAGAAAGTTTAGCAAACCAAGCAGGAATAAATTTGCCAACATTGGATAATGCAGTAGATGACAAACTAATTAGATTAAAATCAAAAGTATATAAAATAAATGAAATTGCAGCAAATTTTTATCATGAAAGACTATATAAACCAGAATCAAAACAGGCACAAGATTACATAAAAAAAAGAAGATTAGATAACAAAACATTAAAAAATTTTTTGATTGGTTATTCAGGCAATTTTAATGAATTATATATGGAATTAAAAAGACAAGGTTTTACTGAAGAAGAAATACTTGCATCTTGTCTGGTTAATAAAAACGAAAATGGAAAATATATTGATCGTTTTAGAAGAAGATTAATGTTTCCTATTCAAGATACTAGAAATAGAATTATTGCTTTTGGCGGAAGAGTATTAGATGATAGTAAACCTAAATATATAAATTCACCAGAAAATATAGTATATCATAAAGGAAGGCATTTATTTGGTTTAAATATAGCAAAAAAAGTAGAAATAAAAAAAATTATTATTGTTGAAGGTTATATGGATGCTATATCACTGCATCAAAGAGGAATACATAATGCAGTTGCATCACTTGGAACTGCATTGACAGAACAGCAAGGAAGATTATTAAGAAAAAGTAGTGAACAAATTATTATTGGTTATGATGCAGATGGCGCAGGTCAAGCAGCGACCCTAAGAGGATTAGAAATTTTGCAAAATTTAGGTTGTGATATTAGAATTTTGCAAATATATGGTGCAAAAGACCCTGATGAATTTGTTACTAAATATGGACCAGAGAGATTTCAAAAATGTGTAGATAATGCAATATCTTTAGTAGAGTACAAAATAAAAATGTTAAAACAAAAACTTAACTTAGAAAATACAAATGATAAAATAAAATTTTTAAACGAAATTGCAAAGGTACTTGCAAAAGTAACGAACAATATAGAAAGAGAAGTTTATATAGAAAAGATTTCTTCTGACTATCATATATCAAAAGAAGCAATATACTCAGAAATAAATAAATTATTGTATAAGAAAAAAGATAATTTAAAAACAATAGAAACTGCCTCAAGAGTTGTTATAAAGAAAAAAGAAGATGAGGAAATAGATGAAGCAGTAGAGAAAAGGGAAAGTTTATTAATATATCTTTTATTACAATATCCAAATCAAAGCTATTTAAAAATAAGTAATGAAATTTCACCAAATGAATTAAAAATTGAGATTAATAAAAAAATTTTATCAAAGTTGTATGAAGAATTACAAAAAGGAAATAGTAATACTAATAATGCAACTGATTGGTTTTCTGATGAAGAAACCATAAATTATTTAACGGGCATAATGGCATATGACTTTGAAATTACTGAACTTAATAAATGTATTGACGATATTTTGTATACTTACAGAAAAGAAAAAATGATTAGTGAAAGAAATGAAATTATTAATAAATTAGAAAACAAGGATTTATCTACAGATGAAATAGCAAATTTTGAAAAAAGGTTAAGTGAAATAATAGTAAAATTAGCCAAAATGAAATAGGAGGTTGAAAATGAAGAAAGCAGAAAGCGATGTAAATACACAACAAAAAGTATTAGATAATAAAGAAAAAATTGCAAATATTATTCAAAATGCAAAAAAAGAAGGAAAAATAACATATGGTGAGTTAGCAAGCCAACTAGAAGATGCTACTGCAGAACAAATTGAAGAAATTTTTGATAAACTAGAAAATATAGGAATTAATGTTATAAAAGATGATTTAGAAGAAGAACCAGATCCAGATGACCTAGAAGAAGTTGAAGAAATAAATATAGAAGATATTGATGTAAATAACATAGAAGTTGTAAATACTGATGATCCAGTAAGAATGTATTTAAGAGAAATAGGAAAAATTCCATTACTTTCATATGATGAAGAATTAGAATTAGCAGAAAAAGTCTTAAAGGGAGATGAGGAAGCAAAACAAAAATTAGCTGAATCAAATTTAAGATTAGTAGTAAGTATTGCTAAAAAATATGTTGGAAGAGGAATGCTATTTCTTGACTTAATCCAAGAAGGTAATATGGGATTAATAAAGGCAGTAGAAAAATTTGATTATACAAAAGGTTATAAATTCAGTACTTATGCTACATGGTGGATTAGACAAGCTATAACAAGAGCGATAGCAGATCAAGCAAGAACAATTAGAATACCAGTTCATATGGTGGAAACAATAAATAAATTAATTAGAACATCTAGGCACTTACTTCAACAATTTGGAAGAGAACCTACTCCAGAAGAAATAGCAAAAGAGATGGAAATTCCTGTTGAAAAAGTGCTAGAAATACAAAAAATAGCACAAGATCCAGTATCACTTGAAACACCTATTGGAGAGGAAGATGATAGTCATTTAGGGGATTTCATACAAGACGATGACTCACCAGCACCTCAAGATTCTGTTGCATATACACTATTAAGGGAACAATTAGAAGAGGTAATGAATACATTAACACCAAGAGAAGCAAAAGTTTTAAAATTAAGATTTGGACTAGAGGATGGAAAAGCAAGAACTTTGGAAGAAGTTGGAAAAGAGTTCATGGTAACGCGTGAAAGAATTAGACAAATTGAAGCAAAGGCATTAAGAAAGCTTAGACATCCAAGTAGAAGTAAAAAATTAAAAGATTATATGAATTAAAAAGGGAGGAAATTTTTATGAAAAACACAAGAAAAATTGGAGCATTAATTTGCATAGTTTTAGTAGCTATATTAACACTTACAGGATGTTCATTAAATATAGGAGGAAAAAATTCAAATAAAAAAGAGGCAATAAACAAAAAAGACTTAGAAGGATATACAGAATATGTTCATTCTTCAGGAGTTAGATTTTCATATCCAAGTGAATGGAAAAATTTAGGTACTTCAAGTAAACCAGTATTTGGTGATACATCTACAGGAACAAGTGTAAATTATCTATCAGAATCAGTTCCTAAGACTTATAATTTAACATCATATATGTCAGTAGCTGTGGCAAATGTTAAAAAGACCATGGAAGTAGTAGGAGATATAGAAGAAAATGAAGTAACATTAAATGGAAAAGATGCATCTATAATAAAATATACTGTAAAACAATCGGATACTAATGTAGTAATAAAGCAAGCATGCTTTTTAGATAGTGAAAATGCACATATTTTAACAACGGCTACATTAGAGAGCAATTATGAAAAAGAAGCAGAAGCAATGGACAATGTAATTAGTTCTTTTATGAAATAAATTTTAATTTTAAATCTATAATTATTTAATGGGAAAAACTAACTTATAATAAAATGATTCAAAAACACGAAAGTTAACAAGAAAAATCGAGTTTTACTTGATTTTTCTTTTCTTTTATGTTAATATATAGATAGTAATTTAAAAATAGTCGGAGGTGAATTCTTAAGTAATTTAAGAAAAGATTATGAAGAATAAATTAGAAAATAAAGAAAAAATAGGTATATTACAAGTACTTAAGAAGATTTTAATAGATAACCCAGAAAGTGCAAATACTATTCCAGAGTTAGATCAAATAGAACCTACAAATGAAGAAGAAAAAAGACTATTAGAAGAATTAAAAAAGGAAACTGCTGAAAGAGAAAAAAGATTAGATTTTATGGAGCGTTATGGAGTAACTAATCTAAATAGTTTTAAATTAAGAGAAAACCCAAATAATAAAAAAAGGAAAAAAGAGAATAGAAAAGAAAAAGAAGAAACAACCAGAGATTCAAGATAAGTAAAAATAAAAAGAAAATATTGTGAGTATAAATATTATATTTATTTACAAATTTTTAAAAATACTTATATTTTCTTTTTATTTTTCTTGACAAATTATAAATATAACATTATAATAATACTTGCATCTAAAACATATGGCGAGATAGCTCAGTTGGCTAGAGCATCCGGTTCATACCCGGCAGGTCGATGGTTCGAATCCATTTCTCGCTACCAAATTTTAAAAAGTAAAAAATCGGGGGAATTTGAATTTTAACAATTACCTCGTTTTTATTTTACATCAGGTTTAGAGCACATTTTTTCAAATTCTTTACACTTGATTTTATAATCCATCATTTGAGTCATATACCTATAATACATATATGCTTGTTCATATTGATTAATAGGATTAAATATACCAGTATCAATAGGTGGAAAATCATTGTTTAATTCTGCATTCATATATGGTGGTGGAAATCCACTAAAGTTATTAAAATCTATATTTCTATCCATAAAAACCCTCCTTTAATTTGCAAATGATTTACTGCAAACATAAATTTAACTATATTCCAAATTATTAATTCTATTAAATTAGAAATGATAATATGTATTCTTTTGTTTTTTTATATTACATATATAAATGAGTAAGCATAAAAATATGCATAAAGAAAAATAGAAAATAGGAGAAATATGAAGTGGAAAGTTACTAAGTTTTATATTCTGGTCAGAAAATACAGGTTGTAAATCTAGATTCAAAAATGGTATATAGTGTAATGCTATATATGTATAAATTGAAGCAAATAAACCTTGTAACAATTTTCCTATTACATATGGCTTTATAGATAAATCAGATTTTGATGTAATACTTAACACTTGTAGTAAAATTGAAAAACCTCCAAAACCAAGTAAAAATGCACATAAAATAATCTGATTAGATATTATTTTATCATGAATTAAGCTTGCAAGTTTAACACCATTAGTAAGTTCTATTATGCCTGTTATAAAGGCTTCTGATATAGAGGAATTTATACCAATTGCATTAAACAATGGACTAATTAAAATACAAACTCCATCTATAATATGACTTTGTTTTAAAATAGAAATAATAACAGAAAATAGTACAACAAAACCACCAATCATTGTAACAGTCGAAATTGCATTGTGAATACTTTTTCCTAATATTTCTCCTAGATTAGAAAAGTTACAATTAGCACTTTTAGTTAATACTTTAGAAGAGATAGATTTATTTGCATTATCATTCTTTTTAAAACGGTCGAATAATCCTAAAATAATGCCTACAGTGATACAAGCAAGAATATGAGTAAAAAATAATAAAAATCCAGTCTGGGAACTCCCAAACAAACTAATTCCAACAGTACCAATAATAAAAAGAGGACCTGAATTATTACTAAAACATAGCATTCTTTCACCTTCTGATTTTGAACATATTCCATCTTGTCTTAGATTTGTTACAATTTTAGCTCCAACAGGATACCCACTAATTATTCCAATTAAAAAAGCATAAGCACCTTCTCCTGGAACATTAAAAATAGGTCGCATGAACTTATTTAGTATTTTTCCGATAATATGTATTATATTTGTATTTGAAAGAAGTTCTGTTGCAATAAAAAAAGGAAGAAGAGAAGGAACTACAGAATTAGCCCAAAGAACGAGTCCACTTTTGGCAGCAGATAGATTACTTTTTGAAAAAAACACTAAACAAATGGTAAATAGTAAAAAAACAAGGGGAATAGTGTTTCTTTTTATTGTAAGATAGAAAAACTTTTGTTGCTTCATAAATTTCTCCTTAAATCTTTTTGTTATAATAGTATTTCATGAAAAATAAAATATGCATGATAGGTTTGTATTTGATATTTTAATAGTAAAATTGGGAACATAAAAGGAAAAAATAATAAATATATTGAAAAAGTGGTAAAAAGTGAGTATAATAAAAAGTGATTGAAAGAGAGGAAAAAAGATGACATATACTTATACTCCAGAAGGAGTTTGTTCAAAACAAATAATTTTTGAGATTGAAGGTAATATTGTAAAGTCGGTAAAGATTGTAGGTGGATGTCCAGGAAATACAATTGGACTAAGCCATTTAATTGAAGGTCTTACTATTGATGAAGTGATAAAAAAACTAAAGGGTATTCAATGTGGATATAAGGGAACTTCGTGCCCAGACCAATTAGCAATAGCATTAGAAAAAATAAAAAAAGAGGAAAATAAATAATGAATTTACTCGTGCAGAAATTAGAAAATACAGAAAAATTTAAAGATTATATTAAATCCATAAAAAACGAAAATAGTCCGGTACAAATATCGGGCTTATCTGACGTTGGAAAAGTTCAATTTGCATATTGTACGAAAGATGCAAGTAAAAGACCGGTTTGCATTATTACATATAATGAAATGCAAGCGAAAAATCTTATAAGAGATTTATCATATTTTACATCTAATTTAGAGTATTTCCCTAAAAGAGAAATTGCAAGTTATGATTTTTTGGCAGAGAGTAAAGATTTACCATATGAAAGAATTGAAGTGTTAAATAAAATAAGAGAGAATAAAGTGGATATTGTTATAACTACAATAGAAGCAATTATGCAAAAAATGATACGAAAAGAAGATTTATATAAAAGTGAAATGAAATTAAAAGTGGGAATTACATATTCATTAGAAAAAGTAAAAGAGAACTTACTTAATATAGGATATGAAAGGCAAGATTTAGTAGAAACTAGAGGACAATTTTCTATAAGAGGCGGAATTGTAGATATTGGAATAAATGATAAAAATGGAATAAGAATAGAATTTTGGGGAGATGACATTGATTCTATTAGAAGTTTTCAATTATCATCACAAAGATCAACTCAAATGCTAAATGAAATTACTATAAATCCCGCACATGAATTTTTGTTAATTGAATCTATAGAAAAAATATCCCAAAAAATTTGTAATAATCCAAACAATCTTAGTTTAGGGGATAATAAATTAAGTGAAAGTACGAAACTAAATTTCGATGATAAATTTAAGAAACAGTATTTAGACAAAATAAGAGATAATTTAAATGAGGATTTAGAGCTTATAAAAAATGGAGATTATATTAGTAAAGTTGATAAATATTTTAATTGTTTTTATGAAAAACAAAATACTTTTTTAGATTATTTAGGAAAAGATTATTTAATTATTATTGACGAAAAGAGTAAAATAAACCAAAGAGTAGAAAATATTATAAAAGAAAACAATCAGCTAATAAAAAATCTAGTTGGAAAATCAAGATTAGTTCCAGAAGAAATTCAGAATATTAGTAATTTTAAATTGCAGATAGATGAAAAACAAATTATCTATTTTGAAAAACAAGATATTGTAAAAGAGCTTGGAAAAAATAGAAACAATGAATATATTTTTAGATATAGAGATATTAATTTTTTCAAAAGCGAAATAGAGTTATTGATAGATGAACTAAAGCAGATGGTAGAACAAAAAAAGACAGTTATTATACTTGGCGGAAATGAAACGAATGTAAAAAGAATATGTAGTTTATTAACCCAAAAAAATATTAACCATAAATATGTTGAAAAACTAGAAGATAGTCAAATAGAAAATAAAGAAGTACTTGTTACAATGGGAGCATTATCTTCAGGATTTGAATGCTTTGATTCTAAACTTGTTGTAATTAGTAGTGAGGAATTCTTTAGTTCTAATGCAAAAAAGAGAAAAGTAAGTAGTGCATTTAAACAAGGAGAAAAAGTTGTATTTGCAGATTTGAAAATTGGAGACTTTGTTGTTCATAGAGTTCATGGAATTGGTCAATTTATAGGAGTAAATACAATTAAGGCAGATGGCATAATAAAAGATTACCTAAAATTACGATATAAAAATGATGATATTTTATATGTCCCTACAAATAGCCTAGATAGTGTAAGAAAGTATATAGGTGCTGGTGAAGCTAGCCCTAAAATTAATAAATTAGGTGGAAAAGAGTGGGAAAGTACAAAGAAAAAGGTTAAATCTAACTTAAGAGAAGTTGCAAGAGAGTTAATTGAACTCTATGCAAAAAGACAAAAAGCTGCAGGATATGCTTTTTCAAAAGATACTCAGTGGCAAAGGCAATTTGAGGAGGACTTTCCATATAAAGAAACAGATGATCAACTTCGTTGTATAGAAGAAACCAAAAAGGATATGGAAATGCCAAAACCAATGGATAGACTCTTATGTGGAGATGTTGGATATGGAAAAACAGAAGTAGCAATAAGAGCAGCATTCAAATCTGTAATGGATCAAAAACAAGTAGCATACCTTGTTCCAACTACAGTGCTTGCAAATCAACAATATGAGGAATTTAAAACCAGAATGGAAAAATTTGCAATAAGGGTAGAATTATTAAATCGTTTTCGTACAAAAAAACAACAAGATGAAGTTATAAAAAAATTAAAATTAGGAGAAGTAGATGTTGTTATTGGAACACATAGAATTTTAAGTAAGGATGTAGGATTTAAAGATTTAGGATTATTAATTATAGATGAAGAGCACCGATTTGGTGTAAAAGATAAAGAAAAAATAAAACAGTTAAAAAACAATGTAGATGTTCTTACAATGACAGCAACACCAATTCCTAGAACACTTCATATGTCAATTGTTGGAGTAAGAGATATGTCTGTTATTTACGAACCACCACATAACCGAAAACCAGTTCAGACTTATGTTTTGGAATTTGATGAAGAAATTATAAAGGAAGCAATTACAAAAGAATTAGAACGAGACGGCCAGGTATTTTACTTATTTAACAATGTTGAAGGAATTGAAAAACGAGCACATTTTTTATCCGAGCTTGTTCCAGAAGCAGAAGTAGGGTTTGCACATGGTAAGATGACAGGTAGACAGTTAGAAGATATAATGATGCAATTTATAAAAAAAGAAATAAATGTTTTGGTTTGTACTACAATATTAGAATCTGGAATTGATATTCCAAATGCGAACACAATTATTGTTGAAAACGCAGATAGGTTAGGTCTTGCTCAGTTATATCAGATAAGAGGCAGGGTTGGAAGATCTAATAAACAAGCATATGCATATATTACATATAAAAGAGATAAACTATTAACAGAAGTTGCAGATAAAAGATTAAAGGCAATGAGAGAATTTACTGAGTTTGGTTCTGGATTTAAAATTGCAATGCGCGACTTAGAAATACGTGGAGCAGGAAGTTTACTTCGGAGAAATACAACATGGGCATATGGAACAAGTTGGATATGATACATATTGTAAGTTGTTAGATGAAGTTGTAAAAGAAATGCAGGGAACTAAAGTGGAAAAAGAAGTCGAAATTCAAATTGACATGAATCTATCTAGTTTTATACCTGATGAATATATTGAAAATAGTAGTCAAAAAATAGAAATTTATCAAGATATTGCCCTTGCAAGAAAAGAAGAAGATATTCAAGATGTAATGGATGAATTAATAGATAGATATGGACAAATTCCAGAAGAGGTAAATAACTTAATTGAAATTGCAAGAATAAAACAATTGTGTAAGGAAGCAAATATTGTTAAAATAATGCAAAGAAAAGAAATGGCAGTATTTTATTTTGATACTCAAAAATTTAAAATGGATAAAGTAGATAGTTTACTAAAATTATATAATAACAAAATTAAATTTTCACCAGGAAAAGAACCATATATTACTTTAAATTTAGAAACGAATTCAAGTGAAAAAGTAATTGAAAAAGTAAAAAAATTTTTAATAAATTGTAAGTGAGGTAGTAAAGTGCAAGTAATTACTAGTAAAGATAATGAAACAGTAAAGAAAATAAAAAAATTAAAAGAAAAAAAATTTAGAGATATTGAAAACTGTTTTATTATAGAAGGCGTTAAATTAATAAAAGAGGCAATTGAAGAAAAGCAAAGAATAAAAAATATAGTAATATGTGAGGAATGTATTACAAATGGAACAATAGAACCAAAACTTCTGTATGAAATTGCAAAATATGATTGTATATATGTAAATAAGAAGGTTTTCGATACTATATCTGATGTAGGAAGTCCACAAGGAATTATGGGAATAGTAGAAAAAAATAATGATAATTTAAAAATAGATTATGCAGAGGATATTATTATTGTATTAGATGACTTGCAAGATCCGGGAAATTTAGGAACTATATTAAGAACTATTGATAGTGCAAATTTAAAACAAGTTATTGTATCAAAAAATACGGTGGATTTTTATAATTCAAAAGTAGTTCGTTCTACTATGGGGGCTATTTTTAGAGTAAAAAGAATTGAAAGTAATAATTTACTAGATACTTTACAAGAAATAAAGAAACATGATTTTGAAGTGTTATGTACAGCTTTAGATGGAACTGAAAGTGTATATGATGTTAATTTTAATAAAAAAGTAATTGTTATTGGAAATGAAGCAAATGGTGTTTCAAAAGAAGTACAAAATATAGCAGATAGAAAAGTAAAAATTCCAATGCTTGGGAAAACTGAAAGTTTAAATGCAGCAGTTGCAGCTGGAATTATGATTTACGAATATGTGAGAGGAAAGGTTAAATAAATTCTATGTTTACTCTGAAAATGATAAAAGAAAAAATGTGAAATATCAAAATTATGCTTGAATTATAATCCGGAAATAGAAAAATATTAGATTTAAAGGATATAGTAATATAGAATATTTAAAATAGGAGCAGTATTGAAAATTGGTCAATTTTTGATATAATAGTAAAAAATAAAAAGGAGACGAAAAAATGAAGAATCAATATAAAAACCATAATTGTGGTGAATTAAATATAAAAAACGTTGGACAAATAGTTAAACTTGCTGGTTGGGTTCAAAGAATTAGAAATCTGGGAGCTATGAAGTTTATTGATTTAAGAGATGAATTTGGAATTACTCAAATTGTTATTTCTAATAGTGAAGTAATAAAGAATATAGAAAATAATCTTGTAACAGAATGTGTAATAAGTGTGGAAGGTGAAGTACTAGAAAGACAAAGTAAAAATAATAAAATTCCAACAGGAGAAATTGAAATAGATGCAAAAAGAATAGAAATGCTTGGAAAATGTAAGCCGGTGCTTCCTTTTGAAATTAATTCAGAAAAGGTTGATATAGAATCTGTAAGAGAAGACTTAAGACTTGAGTATAGATTTTTAGATTTAAGAAATGATAAAATACATAAAAACATTTTACTTCGTTCTAAAGTGATGAAATCTTTAAGAAATAAAATGGATGAATTAGGATTTACAGAAATACAAACCCCAATTTTAGCAAATTCGTCACCAGAAGGAGCTCGTGATTATTTAGTACCTAGTAGAATACATAAAGGCGAATTTTACGCACTTCCACAGGCTCCACAACAATTTAAACAGTTACTAATGGTTTCAGGATTTAGTAAATATTATCAAATCGCTCCATGTTTCCGTGATGAGGATCCAAGAGCAGATAGAGCACCAGGCGAATTTTATCAATTAGACTTTGAGATGGCATTTAGCACACAAGATGATGTATTTGAAGTAGTTGAAAAAGTTGTACCAAGTGTATTTAAAGAAAATACAAATTGGAAAGTGGAAGATGGACCGTTTGTTAGAATTCCTTATTTAGAAGCAATGGAAAAGTACGGAATAGATAAGCCAGATTTAAGAAATCCGCTTATTATTAAAGATGCAACAAGAGTATTTGAAAATACTGAATTTAATGCATTTAGAGATAAAACAATTAAAATTATTATTTTACCAGATGGATCAAAACAAGGAAGAAAATTCTTCGACAGTATGGATGAATTTGCAAAAACAGAAGCGGGAGCAAAGGGACTTGCATGGGTCAAAATAGATGAAAATGGTGTGGCAAATGGTGGAATTGCAAAATTTATCACAGAAGATGCAAAAGTTGGACTAGAAAATTTAGGCGTAAAAGCAAATGATAGTATTTTCTTTATTGCAGATGAATTAAATGTAGCACAAAAAATTGCAGGACTTGTTAGAATTGAATTAGGAAAAAGACTAGACCTAATAGAAAAGAATGTTTATAAATTCTGCTGGATTGTAGATTTCCCAATGTATGAACTTTCAGATGAAGGAACAATTGATTTTAATCATAATCCATTTTCTATGCCACAAGGAGGCATGGAAGCATTAGAGAATATGAATCCATTAGATATTTTGGCATATCAATATGACTTAGTATGTAACGGATATGAAATGGCATCAGGAGCAGTAAGAAATCATAATCCTGAATTAATGGTAAAAGCTTTTGAAATAGCAGGTTATACTGAAGAAGATGTAAAAACTAAATTTGGAGCATTATATAATGCATTTCAATATGGAACGCCACCTCATGCTGGTGCTGCACCTGGGTTGGACAGAATGGTAATGCTCATTAGTGACGCAAATAATATAAGAGAAGTTATTGCATTTCCAAAAAATAAAAAAGCACGCGATGTATTAATGGGTGCTCCATCTAAAGTATCAGAAAAACAATTAGAGGATGTACATATTAAAATAGTAGAAGAGGAGAAAAATTAATATAAAAAACATTGACAAAGTACATTTGTTCGTGGTAAAATCACCATACTATAAAAAAAAGAGGTGATTTCATGGAAGAAAAAAGTTCACTAGAAAGTAAAACTGATATTACCAAAATAAAAGAAATAGTAGAAGAAATTACATTTAGACAAGCAGTTATAATAAAAGTTATACAAAACAATCATAAAATAACCATGAGAAAAATAGAAAAACTGCAAGAATATAATGAAATCGATGATATGGTTAATCAAGTATTTGAAGCAAGAATATCTGAAATTGAAGAATTATTACAAGACTTAGAATCAAAAATTGCATAAATAAAAAGCAAAAAATTATAAAAAATATCAAAAGTAATGGAACTAATATATTTTATAATTTTTTGCTTTTTTAGTTAGTTTAATATATCATAAAAAGTTCTAAATTCATAACCCTGAGATTTTATATAATTAATAGAATCCTCGAGCACATCATATGTATTATTAACGTCTCCAGTATCATGCATCAATATAACTAAAGTACCCTTATCTTTAGAAGATTTTTTTAAATTTGATAATAATTGTTCCTTTGAATATTTTTTTATAGAATCATTATTTAAAGCATTCCAATCAACATAAGTATAGTCAATTTCTTTTAAATAATTTGTAGCATTTTTTTTAGCATTATAATGGTTTTTACTCATTGAACCGTTTGGAAATCTAAAAATATGACTATGATAACCTGAAACTCCAATAGCAGTAGAAATAGCTTCATCTGTCTTTAAAATCTCATTTATAAAATCATTTTTACTTTTATATAACTTATTATTATTATGAGAATAACCATGGTTTGCAATAAAATGTCCATCTTCATATTCTTGTTTTACAAGTTCTGGATATTCTGTGACGTGTTTACCAACAACAAAAAAATTTGCAAGAGTATTATTCTTCTTTAGAATTTCTAATACTTTTGGTGTTACATTTTTTGTTGGTCCATCATCAAAAGTTAAATAAGCAATTTTTTCAGGTTTGTCATAAATTGTTTCAATTTTTGAAATTTTTTCTTCTGATAAAACTTTTTCTTTTTCATCGGCAAAAATCATAGATTTGCAAATAAATGCAATAATGGAGATAAATAATAAAAGTATAAATAATACTTTTATTAATGTTTTTCTCTGGAAAAGTAAGATTTTCATTATTATCACCTGATATAAATATATTTTATTATGAAGAAAGTATGTATAAAGAATGAATTTTTTGCTAAAAAAGAGTAATTACACCTATTGAAAAAAAATAATGATTATGATATAACAAAAAAGAAGAAAAGTTTTTAAAGAGAGATATATAATAATGAAAAATATAAAAGATTATAATTTAGAGCAATTAAAAGATGAACTTGAAAGTTTAGGAGAAAAAAAATATAGAGCAGAACAAATCTTTAAATGGATTTACGTAGACAAAGTAAATTCTTTTGATGAAATGACAAATCTTTCAATAAGTTTAAGAGAAAAATTAAAAAATAACTATTCAATAAATAATTTTAAAGTAATAAAAAGACAAGTGTCGTCTGATGGAACTCAGAAATTCTTATTTGACATTTTAGATGGTAATGCAATTGAATCTGTACTTATGAAATATCATCATGGAAATACAATTTGTGTTTCATCACAAGTTGGATGTAAAATGGGGTGCAAATTTTGTGCATCAACAGGAATTAAATTTGTTAGAAGCTTGAGTGCTGGAGAAATAGTTGAACAAGTTTTGGCGGTTGAAAGAGAATCAGGAGAGAAAATCTCAAATATTGTATTTATGGGAATTGGAGAACCATTAGATAATTATGATAATGTAATTCATGCAATTAGAATTTTAAATAATCCTAAGGGATTAAATATTGGAGCAAGACACATTAGTGTTTCAACAAGCGGAATTGTGCCAAGAATATATGATTTGGCTAAAGAAAATATACAGTGTACACTATCTGTTTCACTTCACGCTACCAATAATGAAAAAAGAAGCCAAATGATGCCAATTAATAAAAAATATAGTATAGAAGAATTAATAAAAGCATGCAAAGATTATATAAATATTACAAATAAAAGAATATCTTTTGAATATGCACTTGCAAAAGATAATAACGATAATTTAGAAGATGCAAAGCAATTAGTTAGTTTATTAAAAGGAATGCTTTGTCATGTAAATTTAATTCCAATTAATAAAATCGAAAATGGAAACTTCGTAAAAAGTAGTAATGAAAATATTATTAAATTTCGAGACTATTTAAATGATAATGGTATTGTAGCAACAATAAGAAGAGAACTAGGGTCTGATATTGATGCAGCATGTGGACAATTAAGAAGAAAGAATTTAAGCAAATAGGAGGATATATGAGAGTTTTTGCTAAATCTGACGTTGGAAAAGCAAGAGAAATTAATGAAGATTATTTTTGGATATCAAGTCCAGAAGATGAAATTAAATTATTTATTCTAGCAGATGGAATGGGCGGATATAATCGGAGGAGAAGTTGCAAGTAAACTTGCAGTTTCAGCATCTAAAAGCTATATTCAAAATAATTTTAATAAAATAGAACATGATAGAGAGTCTATACTAAAATTAATGAAAAATGCCGTAGAATATGCTAATATGGTGGTATATGAAAAAGCAATGCAAGAAAAAGAATTAGAGGGAATGGGTACTACTTTAGATGTTTGCTTAATATATAATAGTAAGGTATATATTGGACATGTAGGAGATAGCAGAGTATATCGACTAAGAAAGGAATTTTTTAGAAAACTAACAACAGATCATAGTTATGTACAACAATTAGTGAAGGATGGTTCAATAACAAAAGAAGAAGCATATAATCATCCGAAAAAAAACATGTTAACTAAAGCTTTGGGCTGTACAGCTTATGTAGAACCAGATACTTTAGTGAAAGGGTTTCTAAAAGATGATATTATATTAATGTCATCAGATGGATTAACTAATATGCTAAAAGATGAAGAAATATATAATATTATAAAAAGTAATCCAGATACAGCAGCTGAAGAATTAGTAAAAAGAGCAAATAGCTTAGGTGGATATGACAATATTACTGTTGTAATAATATTATAAGGAGAGTTTTATATGAATTTAGAAGGTAAAATAATAGGGAATAGATATGAGATAATAGAAAAAATAGGTAACGGTGGTATGGCAACTGTTTACAAGGCAAAGTGTCATGTTTTAAATAGATATGTTGCTATAAAGGTTTTGAGAGATGAATTTACAACGGATGAAGAATTTATTAAGAGATTTAATACAGAAGCACAAGCGGCAGCAAGCTTAACACATCCAAATATAGTATCGATTTTTGATGTAGGCAATGAAGGTAATTTATACTATATTGTAATGGAACTTATTCAAGGAAAAACCCTAAAGGAAATTATTTCAGAAGACCGGAGCTCTTCCTTGGAAATGGTCTGTAAATATTGCAATTCAAATAGCTTCTGCTCTTGAAGTTGCACATAAAAATAACATTGTACATAGAGATATAAAACCACATAATATCATAATAACAGAAGATGGAATAGCAAAAGTAACAGACTTTGGAATTGCAAAGGCAGTATCAAATTCAACAATTACTGCATTTGGAACAACCATTGGTTCTGTACATTACTTTTCACCAGAACATGCAAGAGGCGGATATACAGATGCAAAGTCAGATTTGTATTCATTAGGAGTGGTAATGTATGAAATGTTAACAGGTAGAGTCCCTTTTGATGCAGATACACCAGTATCAATTGCTTTGAAACATATGCAGGAAAAACCAATAGAACCAATAAAGTTAAATCCTGCAGTACCATTTGCAGTAAATCAAATTATATTAAAAGCAATGCAAAAAGATCCAAACTTAAGATACTCATCAGCCACAGAGATGCTAAAAGATCTAGGACTTGCATTAAAGAACCCAGATGGCAATATCGTAGTTAATAAAGATATAGATACAGGATATACACAAAGAATTCCTACTTTAAACAGTGAAAGATTAAATTCAAGTAAATTAAATAATGAAGCAACTAAAAAAGAAGGATATTTTAAGAAGCATCCTAAAATGAAAATTGCAGTAATTGGAATGTCTATTATAGTATTCTTCATAGTATGTATACTAATTGGTTATTTTACTATGGTATGGAGTTCACCTAAAAATATAACTGTACCATCTATTACGGGTTTAACTTTAGAACAAGCTGAAAAAAAATTGAAAGATTTAAAAATAACATATGAAATATCAGAAGAAAAATATAGTAGTAGTGTGGAAGCTGGAAAAATTATTTCACAAGATCCACCAGAGGGCTATAGAATTCTAGAAAAAAATGCAGTTAAAGTAGTAGTTAGTAAAGGAACAGAAACCACTAAAGTTCCAAAAGTGGCAGGAAAAACAAAAGATGAGGCACAAACAGAACTTGAAAATGCTAAATTACAAGTAGAAACAATTGAAGAAATTAGCCAAAAAATTCAGGAAGGAATTGTAATCAGGCAAGATCCAAAAGAAAATACAGAAGTTAATGCAGGAGATACTGTAAAAATTTATGTAAGTAAGGGAAATGGTATAAAACAAGTTGCTGTTCCATCTGTTATAGGAACAGAAGAACAAAAAGCAAAAGAAGACTTAACATCTCAGGGATTTGAAGTTAATGTTGTATATGAAGAAGATAAGACAAAAACAAATGGTATTGTATTAAAACAAAGCTTAGATGTTGGAAAAACAGTTGATGAAGGAAGTAAAATTACAATAACGGTTAATAAAATTGCAGAAAAGAAAAATGCAAAAATCTATGTAAATGTTAAATCTATAACAGGAGGATATACGGAGAATACAAGTAATACTTCTAATACAACCAATAATATAACTAATGATGAAAAAGAAATTCAAAGAACTGTAAAAGTTAGAGTAGAAGTAAATGGAGAAATAGTGTATAATAAAGATGTGGATAAAAATATAACAAAATTAAGTGCAGGAGAGGCAATTGGAACAGGAACTGTAACAATAAAACTATTTATAGATGATGTTAAGAAGACAGAAAAGGATATTGATTTAACACAAATAAGTTCGTATACATTTGACTAAATTATAATAAAATTAATAATTAATAGCAAATAGAGGATTGCATAAATATCTAAACAGATGCAATCCTTTAAAAATTGGAGGTAGAATGCAGGGATTAGTTATAGCAAATATAGCAGACTTATATAAAATAAAAACAAATGAAAAAGTTTATGAAGCATCAGCAAGAGGAAAATTAAAAAATGAAGGAATTTCACCTGTTGTAGGAGATAATGTTGAAATAACTATAACTGATGAAAAAAATAATATTGCTAGAATTGACAAAATAAAAGAAAGAAAAGTTTATATTAAAAGGCCAAAACTTGCTAATATTTCTAAACTTATTTTAGTTGTTTCAAGTAAAGATCCAAAACCAGATTTATTAATGTTAGATAAACAGTTAGCGTTTGCTGAATTTTTAGGTATAAAGTCAATGATAGTTTTAAATAAAGCAGATTTGGATAAAAATAAAGAGTTTGAAAAGATAAAAAGAATTTATGAAAATATTAATTATAAAGTATGTATTACGGAAGCAAAGTTGTCCAAAGGTATAGAAGAATTAAAAAGAGAATTATTAAATGAAGTCAGCGCATTTTCGGGAAATTCCGGAGTTGGAAAGTCTACACTAATTAATCATATTTTTGAGTCACAAATTACAGAAGAGGGAGAAATTAGCAAAAAAAATAAAAGAGGAAAAAACACAACAACAAGTAGCTTTTTATATACAATTGATAATAATACATATTTAGCAGATACTCCAGGGTTTTCAACATTTGGTATTGATGAAATTGAAAGTAGAAATTTAGCAAAATATTTTGTAGAGTTTGATGAATTTTCAAAAGAGTGTGAATTTATTGGATGTAGTCATATAAAAGAAGAATGTTGTAATATAAAAAAAGCAGTAGAAACAGGGAAAATAAGCAAAAGCAGATATGAAAATTACTGCAAGATATATGAAGAATTAAGAAAAAAGGAGTTAAGAAAATGGTAGAAATTTCAACATCAATTTTATCTGTAAAAAAAGATGAAATAATTAAAAAAATTTACGAATTAGAAACAAGTGGAACGGACTTTTTTCATATTGATGTTATGGATGGAAAATTTGTAGAAAACAATACAACAGATTTAATGTTATTATATAGTGAATATATAAAGCAAATATCTAATATACCGTTAGATATTCATTTGATGGTACAAGACATTAAAACATATATTGAAAGCTATTTAATATTAAAACCAGGTATTATTACATTTCATTTAGAAGCTTGTAATAGTAAAGAAGAGGTTTTTGAATATATAAAACTTATAAAAGAAAACAATTGCAAAGTAGGTATCTCAATAAAACCTAATACAAACATAGAAAAAATAAAAGATTTTTTACCATATATTCACCTTTGCTTAGTAATGACTGTTGAGCCAGGAAAGGGAGGACAAAAGTTAATTGATTCTACAATGAAAAAAATAGAAGAATTAAAAAAATATATTACTGATAATAATTTAGATACATTTTTAGAAGCAGATGGAGGAATTAATTTAAATAATATAGAGATGATAAAAAAACTTGGAACAGATATTGTGGTTTCAGGTAGTGCTATAATTGAATCTAAAGATTGTAAGAAGGTTATTTATGAAATGAAAAGTGAAAAGTAAAATATTACTCTTCACTTTTCTTATTGCTAGTTGTTAAAATTCTAAGTATTTCTGGATAAATAGATTCTGCATTTTCCTTCCAGTTATCTACTATTTCTTTTGCATTTTCTCTTGAACCTGCAAATGTTTTTACTTCAAAAATTGTTTCACTATTTTCGATAATTTTGCAAAAAACAATGTAATTATTTTCGCTACGAGGTGTATATTCAGCAACAACTGAATATTCTTCCTCAGCAATCTCTAATTCTTTTTTCAAATTCATATCGGCTTTTAGTTTAATAATTCCTGGTAAAAGATCCATAGTAAGTGCTAAAGTATTTTTCCCACTTTCTGTAATTTCATATACGCCACCTGTTTCTTTTTGAAAATGTACAATATATTTATTTTGAATAAGGTCTAGGAGAAATTGTTGAAAGTAAAAATAATTTATATCTAACGCAGATAGTACCAATTTGTATAAACTATCATTTGTAATTGGTTTATTTACTTTGTTTAAAATATATAAAATTAACACTTTATTTTCAGCTAAAGTTTCGCTATCAGATGTTAACATCAATGCTATTCAACTCCTATATAAAATTTTCTATTTAATAGACAATTAGAATATTATAGTTAAAATTCAGAAATCATTATATAAATAATATTTTTTTTGTAAAGTTGTATAGATTATATTCCAAATAATAACATATGCAAACATTATATCACAAAAATAATAAAAATACTATTTTTTTTTCAAATAAATAATGATATACTAATAATAATTTGTTACGAAAGTTTTAATACTTTATATATGGTATATTTTTAATAGTGACAATAATTTTAAGTGTTAAGGAGAAATTTAGATGATTACTTTATATGAAATTCTAGAAGTAAGTGAAAATGCATCAATAGAAGTAATTGAAAAAGCGTATAAGGTTCTTGCTAAAAAGTATCATCCAGATTTACAGCAAACGGCAAGTGATAAACAAGAAGCAGAAGAAAAAATGAAAAAGATTAATGATGCATATTCTATATTAAGTAATGAGCAAAAAAGAAAAAGTTATGATATTGAACTTGCAAATAAAAGAATGTTAGAAAATAAGAAAAATGTTATTGAAAATATCAATACACGGATCTTATACGCCTAATTATAATAATGAGCCTGTCAGAAAAAACAGTAATATAGGGCAAGAAAACTATTATCAAGATGACAGTAAAATGAATGCAAATTTGAAAAAAAAGCAAAAAAAATTGGAAAAAAAATTAAAAAGAAAAATGGAAGATGCATACTTAAAAGCATATGGAGATTATTTAACACAGAATGGATATAGAGTTAAATATAGAATGGATTATAGAAAAATACCTCAAGTAATTTTGGTAGTTATTGTATTAATAATAATTGGTGTTATAATCTGGTTCATACCTGTAACACATAATTATTTAGTTCAATTTTATGAAGAAAATATAATTATTCACAAAATAGTAGATATAATTTTAAATTTATAAAGAAAAGAGGATAAAAAATGAGAATTCGATTTAAACCATGGGCAAGGCCGGAACTTGAAGCATCAAAATTTTATATTGATAATCCAGAGGAACTTAAAGGAAAGTGGAAAGAGTTATTTAAAAATAATAATCCAATTCATCTTGAACTTGGATGTGGAAAAGGAAATTTTATTGCAAATATGGCGGTATCTCATTTAGATACTAACTATATAGCAATAGACGTTGTGGACGCAATGCTAGGACTTGCTAAAAGAAATATTGAAGAAATATATAAAGAAAAAGAGTTAGAAATTTCAAATGTATATTTAACAAGATTCGACATAGAAAGAATATTAATGATTTTAGACCCAAAAGATGAAATTGATAGAATTTATATAAACTTTTGCAATCCGTGGCCTAGGGGAAAACATAGAAAAAAGAGATTAACACATACTAGACAGTTAGAAAAATATAAAGTATTTTTAAAACCTAAAGGTGAAATTTATTTTAAAACTGATGATGACGGATTATTTATAGATACAATACATTATTTAGAAGAAACAGGATTTGAAATTGTGAAAAAAACATTTGATCTAGAAAATGAAAAAGATTTTTGGGAAAATATAGTTACTGAACATGAAAAAATGTTTATGAATGAAGGAATAAAAATAAAGGCACTAATTGCTTATAAAAAATAAAAAGGAAAGGAGCTTTAGCATTAAAGCTAAAATAGGAATATGGATAAATTTAACAGTATATTAACAGATATTCAAAATATTAGTCAATTTACATATATTAATGTATTGATTGCTATTATTATAGTTTTTGCATCAATGATATTAGGAAGTATGATTGCATATTTGGCAATTAAGTTATTAGATTTAAATAAGAAAAGGTACAAAAAGGCAAAGGAAAACCCTTGGTATTATGTAATAAAGACAATTATAATTTGTTTTGGAATGTATTTATCAATTTTAGTAATTGATTTTCCAGAAAATATTATTAATATTATTATGAAAATTTTTAAGATAGTAATAATAATAATGGTTGCTAAAATAATTGTAAGATTTTTAACACCTAAGTCTAGAATCTTTAAAAAGCTTAAAGAAAATGAACGATTTAATAAAAATGAACCTTTAACAAATTTTGTGGAAAAAATCGCAAAATATGTAATTTATTCTATAGCAGGTTTTATGATTATTGCAGAACTTGGCTATGATCTATCAGGATTAATTACTGGCATTGGACTAAGCCGGAGTTGTAATAGCCTTAGCAGCCCAAGATATTGCTAAAAACTTATTTGGTGGTATAGCCATTATTTTGGATAAGCCATTTAGTGTTGGTGATTGGATTCATACAGAAAAGTACGAAGGAACGATAGAAGATATTACATTTAGAAGCACTAGAATTAGAACAGCAGATAATTCAGTTGTTACAATTCCAAATTCAATTTTATCTAATGAAGTTATTGCAAATTGGAGCAAATTAGAAAAAAGAAAAATAGAAATAAGTTTGAGATTACCACTAGAAACAAAAGCACAAGAATTAGAAATTCTTTCAAAGAAATTTAAAATAGTATTAGAAAATAATAAAGATATATTAGAGGATTCAATTCAAGTTGATGTTAATAAAATTAAAGAAGATAATATAGAGATTAGCATAGTTTTATATACAAGTATTACAGAATACAATAAATTCTTGAACATTAAGCAAGAAATTAATATTAATATATTAAAAATTTTAGAAGCAGAAGGAATAAAACTTGCTTATCCAGGGAGAAATGTATATGTACAAAAATAAAGCAGATGAAAAAAAGCCTAAATGTTTAAAATTAAATCATGACTTCTCATCTGATATAATTAAAATTGCAGAAAAAATTAAACAGGCTGGAGGAAGACTATATTTAGTAGGAGGAGCTGTCAGAGATAAAATTATAAATAATTCCGATATACAAGATGAAGATTTTTGTGTAGTTGGAATATCTAAAGAAGAATTTTGTATGCTTTTTCCAGATGCTAAAAAAAGAGGAAAATCGTTTGAGGTATTTGATTTAAATAATAGGGAATTTGCTCTTGCAAGAAAAGAACAAAAGATAGGAAAGAAACATAATGATTTTAAAACAATTACCAATAAAAATATATCTATTGAAGAAGACTTAAAAAGAAGAGATATTACAATAAATGCAATTGCACAAGATGTTTTAACAGGAGATATAATAGATCCTTACAACGGAACAAAAGATATTGAAAATAAAATTATAAGAGCGGTGTCTAAAAGTTTTAAAGAAGATCCATTAAGAGTTTATAGAGTGGCAAGGTTTGCAAGTAAATTAGGATTTCGTATAGATAACAGAACTATAAAATATATGAAATGTTTAAAAAGTGAATTAATATACTTATCCCCAGAAAGAGTTTTTGATGAACTAAAGAAGGCCTTAAAAACTAGTAAACCATCTACTTTTTTTGAAGTACTTAGAAAAGCAGAAGTGCTAGATGTACATTTTATAGAAATTTTTCGATTAATTGGTGCATTGCAACCTAAAAAATATCACCCAGAAGGAGATGCATATGCACACACTATGCTTGCGCTTGATATGGCATCTAGTTTAACACAAAATGAAATTATTAGATTTTGTGCGTTAGTTCATGATTTAGGTAAAGGAGTTACACCTAAAGAAATGTACCCACATCACACAGGACATGAAATAACAGGGATAAAACAAGTAGAGAATTTTTGTAAAAGGTTAAAAATGCCAAGTGTATGGACAAAATGTGCAAAAGTAGCGGTAAAAGAACATATGAGAGCAGGATTATTTGAAAAAATGAAAGTTGCTAAAAAGGTTTCTTTTATAGAGAATATTGGAAAATCGTTAATAGGATTAGATGGACTTGCAATTGTTGTAGAATCAGATAGAAATTGTAGAGGCGTAAGAAGTAATAAGCCTCAATTTGCTAAAATAGGTAATAAGATGTTAAAAGAAATAAATGGAAACTATATAAAAGAAAAATATAATATTAAAGAAGGAATCAAACTAAAAGAGAAAATGCATAAGGAGAGAATTATTTGGATGCAAAATTTTGAAAATCAAACAAAAAGCATATAAAATATTAGAAGTGGTAAAAATATTTTGTGGAGGGGATAATATGTTTTTACCGCAAGGAGTTTATTATGAAAAAGAAATAGAAAATTATGAATTAGGAAAAAGACTCTTAAATCAGTATAAACAAAAAGGTGTAGTGTGTATAGAAATAGAAAATCATAATAATATAGAGGAAATGAGGAAAAAAAATAATTCTGAGTTTGCAAAGATGAAACAAAATTTAATTATTGGGGTTAGGAAAACTCATAAATTTGTTCCAAATCATAAAGTGTCAGATTTTCTTGTGCCATACACATCATCTCGGATGTATAGCTATGTGTTTATACTGTTATTTGGTATGTAATTTTAATAAATGTTCATATTTAAGACTATTTGTAAATAGAGAAGAAATGTTAGAAAAAATAATTAAAGTTTCAAATAAAGCAGACAAAAATCTAACATTTGAAATTGGAAGTAATAGTGATCTAGTTCTGGAAAATACCATAACAGGAAATTTGGTTTGGACTATTGAAAATTTTAATAAAAGCAATAAAGGAAAATTAACTTTTCCAACTAAGTTTGATATGGTTGATCCAATTTTACCATTAAAACATGACGGAAAAATAATTGTTAGAATGAGTGTGAATCCGCAAGAAATTATTAAACAAATAGAAATAGGTACATCTCCGCTAAAAAATAGAATAAATGCTATCAATAAATTAAAACAAGCAGGATATACAGTTGGAATATTAATTGCTCCAGTTATATTAGTCGATAATTGGAAAGAACTATATGAAGAATTGATTAAGTATTTATATGAAAATTTAAGTAATGAAGTAAAAAAAGATGTATTTTTCGAAATAATTTTTATGACATATAGTTATGTTCATCGTATGATTAATAATGATGCTTTCCCAAACTCAATTAATTTATATAATCAAGATATTATGACTGTTAGGGGAAGAGGTAAGTATTGCTATAAAAAAGATGTAAAAGAAGATGGAGAAGTCTTTTTTAGGGATACTTTAGGTAAATTCTTTCCAAGTAATCATATTATATATATTGTTTAATATTTAATATTTAATATTTAATATAATTAACCTGATGCTAAAAGAAAAATTTATTGCTGTAAGAGAATAAGTGTGCTATTATTGAAATAATAATATGAATTCATGAACAAGAGAGTGAAAAAATAGTGTCCTTTTTTTAAAAAATTTAAAAAGGAAATAATACCTATAATATATTAGAATTTTAAACACTTAAAAATAATAATGTATTATATGGCAGATATTAGTTATATATATTTATATTTTAATCTTTTTATTATAGTAAGTCAGTGATTAAATAAACTAGATATAAAATTGAAGATTACAACATATAATAATATTATAAAAATAAAAAGGTGTATTTATAAATGAATATTAATAAAAAAATTGTTATAACAGTATGTTTTACTGCTATATGTGTGTATTTAACAATTTTAGCTCAAAATTATGTAAGTGCTAAAAGTAAAGATGTTTATCATATTTTAGTAGATGTTGAAACATCAAAGCTATATTTATTTAAAAATGACGAATTGGAAAAAGAATATAAATGTGCAGGGGGCAAACAGTCAACTCCATCTCCTATTGGTACTTGGACAATTAATTCAAAAGGAAAATGGGGAGAAGGCTTTGGAGGCAGTTGGATGCGGAATTAATTGTCCATGGGGGCAATTTGGAATTCACGGAACAACGGAAATTTACTCTGTGGGATGGAGTAGCTCTCATGGTTGTATTAGAATGAATAATGCTGAAGTTGCCGAGTTATATAAAATTATACCAATTGGTACAAAGGTTACAATAGTTGATGGTATTTATGGACCGTTTGGAAAAGGATTTAGAAATCTGAAATCTGGAATGTATGGCTCTGATGTTATGGAGATTCAAAAAAAGTTAAAAAGTTTAGGCTTTTTTAACGGAAATCCTAATGGAAAATTTGGAAGTGAGACAGAAGAAGCAGTGAAACAATATTGCAAAAAAAACAATTTATATGTTAGGAAAACTATTGATATAGAATTACAAAAACATATGGGATTTGAACTTGTAGATTAAAAGTTGGGTTCCGAAAGCGCATACTGATATTTGGCAAATTAAATAAAAAATGAATAAATAAGAAAAGTATAGAAAATACTATAAAAAAGGAGTATGTTATGAAAAAAACATGGAAAATAGTAGTATTTATTATAGTTTTCTTATTTTTATTTATTGTTAATTCAAAAGCATCTGATAAAAAAAGTGGAATAGAAAATTTTCCAGATAGTTATAAATCATATTTATATGTGCTTAAGAAAAAACATCCCAAGTGGGAATTTACTGCACTTTATACAAATTTAGATTGGAATTATGCTATAGACCAGGAATATGCAAACAACAAAAATCTTGTTCCAATTGGATATCAAGATGCATGGAAATGTAAAGATAATGGACTTTATAATGTTGAGATAGATAGTGGATGGGTTAATGCATCAAGACAAGCAATAGAATATACAATGGATCCAAGGAATTTTCTAAATGAAGTTAGAATCTTTCAATTTGAAAAATTGACTTTAGATACAAATGTAAATACTAAAGAAGGAATTGAAAAGATATTGTATGGAACCGAATTTTATAATAGTATTGTAACGTATAAAGAACAAAATGGAAATGAGGTTACTACCAATTTGAAATATTCAGATTTGATTTGGGATGCTTCTGTATATTCTGGAGTTAGTCCATATCACTTAGCATCAAGAATAAAGCAAGAAGTAGGACCTTTCTTATCACATAACTCTATTAGTGGAACAGTTCAGGGATATGAAGGATTATATAATTTTTACAATATTGGAGCAACTTCATCTACGGAGCCACTAGGAGCTATAAAAAATGGATTAAAGTATGCAAGAAATGGAAAAGGAAGTTTATCAAATGAAGAAATGCAAAATCAATTAATCCCATGGAATACAAAGGAAAGAGCAATAAAAGGTGGTGCAGTTTTTATTGGAAAAAGTTATATAACAGTTGGTCAAAATACATTATATCTTCAAAAATTTGATGTAAATAACGATAGAGATAGTAATATTTTTTGGCATCAATATATGACAAATTGTTTGGCACCATATAATGAATGCAGAAGTATTTATAATGCATATCAAAATAATGGAATGTTAGATAGCTCAATTGGTTTTGTAATACCAGTATACAATAATATGCCAACATTTAGTACTCAAAGTCCTAATATATTATACTCGGATTATGAAGATGATAACACAAGAGTATATGCTGATATAACTGGAAATTTAAATGTTAGAACAGGACCATCTACTTCGTATGAAATAATAACAACAGTTACAAACAGTGATAAATTTACAAGAATAAAAAGAGGAATACAAAATGGCGAGAGATGGGATAAAATAATTTTAGATAATGGAGTTGTGGGTTATGTATTTCAAAGTTATCTAAAAGAAGTTCCAAAAGAAATTATAGCTACAGATATTATTATATCAAAAGAAGAGGTTAATTTATTAGTAAATGATACAATTAAATTAACTGCCAGTGTATATCCAGAAGAAGCTAAAGATAAACAAATTATTTGGCAGTCTGAAAATGAGAAGATAGCAACAGTTAATGAGGGAGTAGTTAAACGGAATATCTAAGGGAACAACCAATATTATAGCTAAAACAGCAAATGGTCTTGTAGAAACAAAATGTAAGGTTAATGTAATAGAAATACAAGAAGATGCATATATAGAATTTGATGATACATTAACTATTGAAGGTGATGAAATTAGTAATTTAAACTTAGACCATTTAACAGTGAATGAAATTTTGAATTTAATAAACACTAATATGAGACTTGAGATATTGAAATATGATAATACAAAGTTAAATGAAAATCAAAATGTAGGAACTGGTTCAAAGTTAATAATAAAAAATGCAAACAATGATGTTATCTATCAATATAAATTTATTTTATATGGAGATGTAAATGGTGATGGAAATATTAATTCTCTAGATGTATTGGTACTTCAAAAGCATATATTGGAAATAAAATTGTTATCACAAGAATTTTTAAAAGCTGGAAATACATCAAGAAATGGAGAAATGCCATCTTCACTAGATGTACTAAAACTGCAAAAGCATATTTTAGAAATAAAGCCAATTAAACAAGGAGAAAAAATAAGCATTTCAGAAAATTATGTGCAGGAAAATGAGATTATAGATAAAAGTACACAAAGCAATGACCTAAATAATGAAACTAATGAAGCTGAAACAGAAAATAATATAAATGACCAAGAAAAAAATAATGCAACAGATGTAGATAACAAACAAGTAAATAAAGAAGAAAGTGATATTTCAAATAATACAAGTAAAACAAATACAACAATAAATAATGAAGCTTCTAAAAATGAAAGTATAAGCAATACTCAAAATAATATAATAAATGAAAAAGTAAATGAGTTACAAAATAATACAAATGCTTTAACTAAGGAGGAGTAAAAGTGAAAAAAATTAGAATTTTTCTTTTAATAAGTATGTTATTATTTGGAATAGAGTTTGGATTTGGAAGAGTTCAGGCGGCAGGAACAGTTAATTTAACCTCTAATAAATCTAGTATTAATGTTGGAGATGAGTTTACTGTTAGTGTAAATTTAAATGGAATGTCTGTTGCAACAATGACTATAAAGGTAAGTGTTGACACAAGCAAGGTGGATTATATTTCGGGACCAGGAAATACCAATTTTGTAAATGGAAGAGTTATCTATACATGGACTGATCCAAATGGTGGAGCAAATCCAATTACATCTGGAACTGTTGCAACTTTCAAATTCAAAGCAAAACAAAGTGGAAAGGCTTCTTTCTCTGTTATGGGAGAATTTTATGATAGTAATGAAAACGTAGTAAGTCCATCTTTTTCGGGAACAAGTGTTACATTAAAACAAATAGAAGTTAATCCACCGTCAGATAATACAGGAAATAATAATAATGCTACAAATAGCACAGGAGGAACTTCTCAAAATACAGGAGGTCAAACATCAGGAGGACAGACCACTTCACGGAAATGGAAATTTAAAAAATAATACTCAAAATACAAATAAGATCCGAAATACAACAGCAGAAACAACGGCTCAAAATAAAAATGTCAATTTAAAAGAAATGCATTTAAATCTAGAAGGATTAAGTCCAGCATTTAATAAAAATACTACACAATATTATTTGGTGGTTTCCAACTTGATAAATGATATTGAAGTTAAAGCAGTTCCGGAAGATTCTTCATGTAAAGTTGAAATTACTGGTAATAAAAACTTAAGTATAGGAAACAACAAAATAGATATCAAGGTAATTTCTGCAGATGGATCAGCAAGCAAAATATATTCAATTAATGTTAGCAAAACTGAAAATAAAGAATTAGGGAATGCTAGTTTGGAGAATCTAGCAATTGAAAATATAACATTAAATCCGGAATTTAATAGTGATATTTTTGAATATACAGCTGAAGTTTCAAGTGATATTGAAAATTTGAAAATCTTAGCCGTACCTCAAAGAGAAAATGCTCGGTGTTCAAATACAAGGGGCTGAAAACCTACAGTTTGGTGATAATACTGTTAATATTACTGTAACTGCAGAGGATAATAATACAGTTAAAGTTTATACTATTCATGTTCATAGAAAAACTAAAGAAGAAGAGGACGTAGAAAGAAAAGCTAGCGAAGCATTAGATAGATTAGGCAAAGAAAACAAAGAAAACAACTGGTATTGGTGGTTTATTGGAGTAATTGTTTTAATTTTAGTAATAGCAATTGCACTTATATTATGGAAGAGAAAGAATAAGGATAGTAGTATTTAGATTAAAATTGTAAAAAAAGAAAATGAATAACTATTAATAATGTTATCCTTTTAAACTTTATATGTTATATAAAATAGCAAAAGTATTGATAATAAATAACAAAGAAATAAGGAAAAACTTATCTCTAGTATTTAATATTAATTCTTTTGCTATTATTAAATGTGAATTAAAATAATAAGAAAATTAATTTTAATTAATCAAATTCAGTTCACAATATAGACATAATTTATTAGTATAATGTATAATAGTTTTAGTAAAAAAATGGAGGATTATTATGGGTGACGTTACTGTTTTAGTAGTAGATGATGAAGCGAGAATGAGAAAACTTATAAAAGATTTTTTAATACAAAAGGGCTTTAGTGTTTTAGAAGCGGAAGATGGAGAAAGGGCAATTGATGTATTTGAAAGTAATAAAAATAAAATAGGAATTATTTTATTAGATGTAATGATGCCCAAATTAGATGGATGGTCTGTTTTAAGACAGATTAGACAAAATTCAAATGTTCCAATCATCATGCTTACAGCAAGAGGTGAAGAACAAGATGAATTATTTGGATTTGAACTTGGTGTTGATGAATATATTTCAAAACCTTTTAGTCCCAAAATTTTAGTAGCCAGAGTTGAAGCAATTTTGAAAAGAGCAAGCCAAAAAGAAAAGAATTTAAAAGATTATGGAGGAATTATAATAGATTCTGAAGGTAGAACTGTTAAAGTTGACGGTAAACAAATAGAGCTAAGTTTAAGAGAGTATGAGTTATTAAAATATTTGGTTGATAATGCAAATATAGCGTTATCAAGGGATAAAATATTAAATAATGTATGGAATTATGATTATTATGGAGATTCAAGGACTATTGATAGTCATATAAAAAAAATAAGGCATAAATTAGGGAAAAAAGGTAAATACATACAAACCATGAGAGGTGTAGGCTATAAATTTGAGGTAAAATAGCTCATGTTTTAGGTAATTTTAGGACTTGAATTATGCGTAAAAGAAAGGAAAAAATGTATAGCTTGTGGGAGTTAACAGGAAGTAAAAAATGAAAAAGTTAAAAAATAGTTTTAAATCTGTTCGTATAAGGTTATTTGTTACATTATGTACGGTAATTATATTTATTATAGTATTTTTAATATTAATAAATAATATTGTTCTAGAAACATTTTACTTATATTCAAAAACAAATACCATAAAAAATTTATATCAAAAAATAAATGATTATTACAATAGTTCAAATCAAAATATTAATTTAGAGGATGAATTAAAAAATATTGCAATAAAAAATAATATTGATATTTTAATAAAAGAAGAATCTGATACAATAGTAATTACTACTAATAAAGAGTTCTTAGGTACAATAGGAAAGACGAATATTAATACAATTATAAATACGGAAAAAAGCAATATCATTTATATGAAGAATCATGTTGTTATAAAAAAGATAAAAGATGAAAAAAGTGGAATTAGATATATAGTTTTGTATGCTACATTAGATAATAGTTATAAATTATATATTAGAATTCCAGTTTCGGCAATAGAAGAGAGTGTAAAGATATCAAATGAATTATTAGTTTTAATTGGTGGGATAGTTATTCTAATTTCAGGTATTTTAGCATCAGTTATTTCTAGAAAGTTTACTAAACCAATTTTAGAATTAAATAATATTGCAAATAAAATGGCGAAACTTGATTTTAGTCAAAAGTATAGAATAAAAGATACAGAAGATGAAATAAATGAACTTGGGAAAAGCATAAATTCAATGTCAGACAAATTAGAAAGAACTATAAATCAATTAAGAGGAACTAATGTTGAGCTTGAAAAGGATATTGAAGAAAAGTCAAAAATTGATGAAATGAGAAAGCAGTTTATTTCAGATGTATCACATGAGTTAAAAACACCTATTGCACTAATTCAGGGATATGCTGAAGGACTAGTAGAAAATGTTAATACTGATGAGGAATCTAGAAAGTTTTATGCAGAGGTTATTTTAGATGAAACAAATAAAATGGATACTTTAGTAAAACAGCTATTAGAATTGATGAAACTAGAATACGGAAAAAGAGAGTTTAACAATAAAGAATTTGATATAAATGAGTTAATAAATGAAGTAGTTAGAAGATGTAATGTCATGTTAGAAGAAAATAATATAACTGTTAAAATCTGTTCTAATGATAAATTGTATGTTTATGCAGATGACTTTTATATAGAACAAGTAGTTACAAATTATTTTACAAATGCTATAAAAAATGCAAAAGAGGTTAATGGTAAAAAAGAGATAATTATAGATACTAGAGTAGATAAAACATCAAATAAAGCTAGAATTAGCGTGTTTAACACTGGAAATGAAATAATGCAAGAAGACTTAGATAGAATATGGGGAAGATTTTATAAAGTTGATACTTCAAGAAATAGAAGCAGAGGTGGAAGTGGAATAGGGCTTTCTTTAGTAAAAGCTATTATGAGTAATTATGGAAATGGATATGGAGTTAAGAATAAAGAAGATGGTGTAGAATTTTATTTTGAAGTTGATTTAGCAAAGGAAATTTAGAAAATATGATTTATAGTCATTGACAAACATATAATTATGTAATAAAATTGAAAAAACAAAAATCTATGATTCAGAGTAGTAGGCATAATGGAAATTTATAGAGAGCAATTTATGGTGGAAAAATTGCAATGGAAATTTTGCTGAATGGACTGATGAGAGCAACCCGAAAAAGTCAAGTAGGAGTTGACGGCAATCCAAGTCGTTAAAAATGGACCTGTATGATAGTACAGAGTGAAGAAGTTAGTAGAATAATATACTCTTGTACAATTATATATTTATATAATCATGCAAGAGTTTTTTTGTATATTGAAAGGAGTTGTTTTATATGAAAAAACAAATATTAAGTGGTATACAACCATCTGGAATTTTAACACTTGGAAATTACCTTGGAGCACTTAGAAATTGGGTAACAATACAAGATGAATATGAATGTAAATTTTTTATTGCAGACTTACATGCTATTACAGTTAAACAAGATCCAGAAACATTAAGAAGAAATACAAAAAGTATTTTAATGCAATATCTTGCTTGTGGATTAAATCCTGAAAAAAATGTGATATTTATTCAATCACATGTTCATGAACATGCAGAACTTGCATGGATTCTTAATTGCTCAGCCTATATGGGAGAATTAAGCAGAATGACACAATTTAAAGATAAATCTAAAAAACAGGACAATGTTAAAGTTGGATTGTTTGATTATCCAGTATTAATGGCTGCAGATATACTTCTATATGATGCAGATTTTGTACCTGTAGGTGAAGATCAAAGACAACATTTGGAAATAACAAGAGATATTGCAAAAAGATTTAATACAACATATAATGAAGAAATATTTAAACTCCCTGAAGGATTTATTACTGAAAATGGAGCAAGGATTATGAGCCTTCAGGATCCTACAAAAAAAATGTCCAAATCAGATTCTAATACAAATGGATTTATATCTTTGTTAGACCCAAGAGAAACAATAATTAAAAAATTTAAAAAAGCTGTTACAGATTCAGAAAATATAGTTAAATATTCAGATGAAAAACCTGGAATTCAAAACCTTATTAATATCTATTCAGCAATTACTGGAAAAACATATAATGAAATTGAAAAAGAATTTGAAGGTTGTGGATATGGTCAATTTAAACAAGCTGTTGGAAATGCTGTTGCAGATACACTAGAACCAATTCAAAAAAGATATTATGAATTAAATTCGCCTGAATATGAAGAATATCTACAAAGCATTTGCACTAGAGGTGCAAAAATTGCTCATGAAATTGCTCAAAAAAAGCTTGAGTCTGTTTATAAAGCAGTTGGGTTTGTTGGAAAAGCCTAGTAATAATATTTGCTTAAAAGAAGTATTAATGTTTATTTAAGAAGAGAAGATTTATAGATGCATAATCTTCTCTTTTGATTATATTTAAGTTACTAACGTTGTCTTAAAATGTAGAATTATGTCGATGAAAAAATATTTACAAATTGTCGAAAATAATATATCATAAATACAGTTTTATTTAAAAATTGCAATTTTTATCTATAAATTTTTTTCTAAGAAGAAAACCCAAAACAAAAATATGAAAAATAAGAAGGTGAAGCCTATGTAAAATCAGTATAAAAGACAAATTGTTTTATAGTAAATATTGTATTTTATCCTTTTTTATAATGTAGAAGCTAAATAGATTATATTGTTAAACTTAAGTAAAAATCTTCCAAATGTGCCATTGACACAAACCAAATAGCAATATATAATAATTGCTATATAAAAAACAAAAATATAAAATAAAAAAGAGAGGAAAATCTTATGTTTTTACAAATTATAGTACTAATTATTTTAATATTACTTAACGCTTATTTTGCAGCTACAGAAATTGCATTCATTTCTTTAAATGATGCAAAAATTGAAAAGGAAGCAAAAAATGGAAGTAAGAAAGCAAAACAAATCGTGAAAATGCTTAAAAATCCAAGTAAATTTCTAGCTACAATTCAAATTGGAATTACACTTGCTGGATTTTTATCTAGTGCATTTGCATCAGATGCATTTGCAGATGTTCTTGCACCAACATTAAATAAAATGATGCCATTTTTAAGTATAGATGTATGGAGAGGTATATCTATAATAATTATAACAGGAATACTTTCATTCTTTACACTTGTTTTTGGAGAGCTTGTACCAAAAAGACTTGCAATGAAATACTACGAAAAAATAGCATATATGTCTATAGGGGTAATAAAAGCAATATCAATTGTAACAGCTCCATTTGTTAAATTATTAACTTTTTCAACCAACATTGTTTCAAAAATATTTGGTGTTGGGGAAAATGAAGAAGCAATTGTTACAGAAGAAGAAATAAAAATGATGATTGATGAGGGAAGAGAAAAAGGAACAATTGAAGAAGAAGAAAAAGAAATGATAAACAATGTGTTTGAATTTAATGATACAACTGCATCTGAAATAATGATTCATAGAACAGATATTTTTGCAATAGAAATTAATGACAATCTTTCAGAAATTTTAAATGATGTAGATGAATATAAATATAGTAGAATACCAGTATATGAAGACACAATTGATGATATAAAAGGTATTTTATTTGTTAAAGATATTTTAAAATTATTAAATGATGGAAAACCAATTAAAATAAAAGAGAATATTCGTGAGGCATATTTTATTCCAGAGTCAAAGCCTATTAACGAAATCTTTAAAGAATTACAAAAAAATAAAAAGCAAATGGCAATTGTTATAGATGAATATGGTGGAACAGCAGGATTACTTACAATGGAAGATATTTTAGAGGAACTTGTGGGAAATATATTTGATGAATATGATGACGTTGAAAATGAATATGAAAAACTTGATGAAAATACATATTTAATTAGTGGTAGTGTTTCTTTATATGAACTAAAGAAAATTTTAAATGTTAATGTACCAGAAGGTGATTATGAAACATTATCAGGATATTTACTAGAAGAACTTGGAAGGCTTCCTAAAGAAGGGGAAAATGTTGTAATTGAAACCAAGGATGTTACATATAAAATAGAAGAATATGAAGAAAAAAGAATTATGTGGGTAAAAGCTTGTAAGAACAATATAGAAGAATTGAAAAAAGAAGAATAAAGTTAATATAAACGAAAGAGAAGGTCATAAAATGAAAAAAAAGTTCGGTGTTATTGTAATAATAATTTTATTAATTATAGCAATTTATATATTTTTTTCTAGTATTGCAAATAAATCAAAATATGAATTTGTAGAAGAGAATATAAATAAGAACTTTTTTTTGATGGGCAATGAAAAATATGGAGTAATAAACAAACAAGGAGAGGTAGTAATACAAAATAAATATGATATAATTCAAATTCCAAATCCTGAAAAGCCAGTTTTTATATGTATGAAAAACTATAAAGCAGAAACAGGAGAATATGACACCAATGTCTACAATGAAAAGGGAGAAGAGATATTTACAAACTTTTATAAAGTAGAAGCAATTTATATAAATGAACCAACTGATGGTAATTTTTATCAAAAAAATGTATTGAAATATAAAGAAAATGGAAAATATGGACTAATTAATCTTGAAGGAAAAAAGATTACAAAAGCATTATACGAAGATATTGAATCACTAGAATATAAGCAAGGAATGCTCCTTGTAAAAAGAAATGGAAAATTTGGAATAATAAATCTAAAGGGTCAAAAAATAATTGATTTCAAATACGATAAAATAGAATCTGACTGTTTCTTTTCAGAAGAAACTGGTTCTAATAAAACACGGATTTATTGTTTCAAATAAAACAAGTGAAGGATTTCGTTATGGTTATATAAATTACTTAGGAAAAAAGCTGCTTAATACAGAATTTACAGAAGTAGCTAGATTACAAGAGAAATCTTTAGATGAAGATATTTATTTAGTCGCATTAAAAAAGGGACAAGCAGGTCTTTTCAAAAATAATAAGCTAATAATAAAAAATGAATATGAAGATATTCAATATGACAATATAAATAAACTACTTATTTTGCAGAAAAATCAAAAACAGGGTATTGCACAGTTAGATGGAAAAATAATAATACCACTTGAATATGATAATATCATAATAGCAGGAAACTGTATAAATGCAGAAAAAAGTGGCAATGTAACATTATTTCGCACAGATGGAACTGAATTTCAAAATAAGGAATTTGTAAGCAGAATTCCTACTGGAAATGACAAATACATTATTTGTGTTAATAAAGAGGATAAGTATGGAGTAATAGATAATAAAGATAACAAAGTAATTGAAAACAAATATACTTATATAAATTATTTATGGGATGATTATTTTATTGTGCAAAAAGATACGAAATTAGGAATTATTAGTAGTGATGAAAGAATGGTAGTAGATTTTAAGTATGATGTTTTACAAAGAGTAGAAAATAGTAAAATAATAGAAGGAATTGAAGAAAATACAACATATTTATTTGATAAAGATTTTAAGATTATAGAAAGTCTCAATGTAGCAAATATTGAAGAAAAAAATGACTACATAAAAATATATTCTATTCAAGATAAAAAAATGATATATCTAGATTACTATGGTAATATAGTTGATAATAAAAAAGTACTAAAAGAAAATAAATTATTTGCGAAAAGGGAAAATGGCAAATGGGGCTTTAGTGATGAATACGGAAATATTAAAGTAGAAAGTAAATACGATATGGTTACAGAATTTAATGAATACGGTTTTGCAGGAGTAATGCAAAATAATAAATGGGGAGTAATTAATGACCAAGGAATTGTTATACAAGAGCCAACATATAAAATGGAAAATCAAATATTTCCTACATTTATTGGTAAATATTATAAAGTGAATTTAGGATATGGCGAAAATTTTTATAAATCAGAATAAGAAGGGAAAAAATATGTATAGTGAATTTGGAATAAATAAAGATATAATAGAATTATCTAAAAAAGTAGAAAAGGATATAGAACCAATTTTTAAAAATATACAAGAAGTATGTGAATACAATAGTTTAAAAGTTTTAGAAGCATTTCAAGAATATAATATATCAGATATGCATTTTGGAACTACAACAGGATACGGATATGGGGATGTAGGAAGAGATACTATAGAAAAAATATTTTCTAAAGTTTTGGGTGCAGAGGATAGTTTAGTTAGAAGTCAATTTATATCAGGAACACATGCACTAACTGTTGCTTTATTTGCGGTTTTACGCCCAGGAGATACTTTGTTAAGTATTTGCGGAAAACCATATGATACATTAGATGAAGTAATAGGAATACAAGAAAATCCAAGTTCTCTAAAATCGTTTAATGTAAAATATGAACAAATCGATTTAATTGATAATGAATTTGATATAGAAGCTATAAAAGGAAGAGTAGCGAAAAAAGATATAAAACTAATTGAAATTCAACGTTCAAGAGGATATGCATTAAGAAAGAGTATTTCTCTTAAAAAAATAGAAAATATAATAAAAATTATAAAAGAAATTGATAATAATGTTATAGTTATGGTTGACAATTGTTATGGAGAATTTGTGGATAAAATAGAACCATTACAACTTGGAGCAGATGTTATTGTAGGCTCATTAATAAAAAATCTTGGAGGAGGAATTGCACCAAATGGAGCATATATAGCAGGTAAAAGTTATCTTGTAGATCTTGCAAGCCAAAGATTAACTGCACCAGGTCTTGGAAAAGAAGTTGGACCAACTCTTGGAATTAATAAATCAATTCTTCAAGGTCTATTTATGGCACCAAGTGTTGTAAAAAGTAGTTTAAAAACTGCTGTATTTGCAAGTAAAATGTTAGAAGAATTGGGATACAAATTAGATCCAAGATTTAATGAAGAAAGGTCTGATATTGTTCAAACAATAGAATTCCAAAATAAAGAAAAATTAATAAAATATTGTCAAGGAATTCAAATGGGATCTCCAATAGATTCAAATTCTATACCAGAGCCATGGGATATGCCAGGATATACAGATAAAGTTATAATGGCAGCAGGTGCGTTTACACAAGGTTCCTCAATTGAGCTTAGTTGTGATGCACCAATAAGACCACCATATGTTGCGTTTATGCAAGGAGGATTAACATATGAATATGGAAAACTTGGGGTACTAAAAGCAATACAAAATATATATTGAAAGATAAAAGAGGAAGAAAATTGAAAGTAGTTGTAATTGGTGGAGGACCTGCTGGAATGTTAGCTAGTATTGCAGCAGCTCAAAACGATAATAAAGTAATTTTACTTGAAAAGATGCATTCACTTGGAAGAAAATTATTAATAACCGGTAAAGGTAGATGCAATATAACAAGCAGTTTAAACATTTCCGATTTCATACAAAATATTCCTGGAAATGGTAAGTTTCTATATAGTAGTTTTAGAAATTATACTAATTTAGATATTATAAATTTATTAAAAAAACATGGAGTAAAGGTTAAAAATGAAAGAGGAAATAGAGTTTTTCCGGTAAGTGATAAATCTAAGGATGTTTTACAAGCATTAATTGAAGAACTAAGATTATTGAATGTACAAATAAGAACAGATGCCAAAGTAAAAGAAATTATAACCAATAATTCTAAAATAGCTGTAGGCGTTATTTTAGAAAGTGGTGAAAAAATAATTGCAGATAAAGTTATTTTAGCAACAGGAGGAATGAGTTATCCAGCAACAGGTTCTACAGGAGATGGGTATAAAATAGCAGAAAAATTAGGACATACTGTTACAGCAATAAAGCCATCATTAGTGCCAATAATTGCAAAAAATAAAAATGAAACTGAAAATCAGATAAAAGAAAGCATTTACAAAAATTCATTGGATATATGTAAAGAATTACAAGGATTAAGCTTAAAAAATGTAGGAATTAAAATAAAAAACAAAGAAAGAGTTATATATGAAGACTTTGGAGAGATGATTTTTACACATTTTGGAATTTCAGGACCTATAATTCTTAGCGCATCTGCACATCTTTTAAGAGCCAAAAATATAGAATCAGAACTAAGCAAGGGAAATATTAAATTAATTATAGATTTAAAACCAGCATTAACATATGAAAAGCTAGATTTAAGAATTAGAAGGGATTTTGAAAAAGAAATTAATAAACAATTCAAAAATAGTCTTGATAGCTTATTACCAAAAAAGTTAATAGATGCAATAATAAACTTAAGTAAAATTAATCCAAATAAAAAAGTTAATGAAATAACGAAACAAGAAAGAAGCATACTAGTAAAGTTACTTAAAGAATTTTCTATTACATTACAAGGATTTAGACCGATTGATGAAGCTATTGTAACAGCAGGAGGAATTAATATTAAAGAAATAAATCCAAAGACAATGGAATCTAAAATTATTAAAGGATTATTTTTTGCAGGCGAAATCATAGATGTTGATGCATATACAGGAGGTTTTAATTTACAAATTGCTTATAGTACAGGATATACAGCTGGAATATCTGAAAGCGAACAGTAAAATAAAATGTAAGTGTATAAAGTATAAGAGGTAAAAAATGAAAACAATAAAGCAAGAAGAAATAAATGCTGAAATAACAGAGAAAAAATCAAAATTCATAGTAAATATTTTTTATGTAGAGTCAGTAGAAGAAGCTCATGAAAAAATAAAAACAATAAAAAGAAAATATTATGATGCTAGGCATAATTGTTATGCCTATTCTATTTCTGAAAAAGGAGAAATTATAACAAAGGCAAGTGATGATGGGGAACCAAGCAAAACGGCAGGAGCGCCGATATTAAATATTATAAAAAGCGGTGAACTAATCAATGTGTTAGTTATAGTTACAAGATATTTTGGAGGAATATTATTGGGAACAGGAGGACTAGTAAAAGCATATACAAAAGCAACACAAGAAGCACTAATGAAAGCTCAACTCGTTACTCTAGAACATGGAATGGAAATAAAAATAAAAATAGATTACGAAAATTTGGAAGGTTTAAAATATTATTGTAGAAAAAACGAAATAAATATTATAAATTTAGAGTATAAAGATTTTATTGAATGTACATTAGAAATAAATAACGATGAAAAAGATAAAATTATTACAAGTAATAATGATAACCTATTTAAAGTACTAGAATATGAGGTAATAAGAGAAAAAAACATCAGAAAAAATCATTGAAATATAAACTAAAAATGGGAAAATTAGAAAAAAATTCCAGAAAAAGTATTGCAAATTTCTGGAAGATAATATATAATACGAAATGTAAAAAATTTACAAATTTATTAACGGGGGGAATTTAGTGTGAAAGAGAAAATAACAGTATTAGTTGCTGATGACAATAATGAATTTGCTATGACACTTATGAGTTATTTAGAAAAAGATGAGGACATGGAAGTAGTTGGCAGAGCCAAAGATGGTGAAGAAGCATATGAGATGATTGTAAGTACAAAACCAGATATTGTTCTTTTAGATGTAATTATGCCACATCTTGATGGACTTGGAGTATTAGAAAAATTAAACTCTACAGCAATGGAAAAAAGACCAACATGTATTATGCTATCAGCAGTAGGACAAGACAAAATTACACAAAGAGCACTTAATTTAGGAGCACAATATTATGTAGTAAAACCAATAGATATAGAAGTATTAATAAAAAGAGTAAAAGATGTTCGTCATTTTCAACCAGCTCAAAATAAAGGAAGCTTTTTAAGCAGAGAAATTAAAGCACAATATATAGAAATAGATTCAGAAAAACAAAAATCAGAAGAAAATCTTGAAGCCTTGGTAACAAATATTATTCATGAAGTTGGAGTACCAGCTCATATTAAAGGCTATCAATATTTAAGAGAAGCAATTATGATGGTAGTAAATGACATAGATGTAATAAACCAAATTACAAAACAGTTATATCCAGATATTGCAGTAAAATATAAAACAACACCATCAAGAGTTGAAAGAGCTATTCGTCATGCTATAGAAGTTGCATGGCGGAAGAGGACAAACAGATGCTGTAGAAAATATTTTCGGTTATACTGTATCTGCAACAAAAGGAAAACCAACCAATTCAGAATTCATTGCAATGATAGCAGATAAACTAAGACTAGAATTAAAATCAGCATAAGGTAATAAATCATATAAAACAAATAATTACATACATTTAATATATACAACCCAAAGAAATTTAAAACACTGTTTACAATTATTTAAAAATAAATTGTAGACATATGGAATTTTTAGTAGTAAAATAAAAAATAAGGGGGAGATATTAATGATATGTAAAAAATGTAATAGCAATAATGATGATGGAGCAAAATTTTGCAGAGTATGTGGAGCAAGTTTAGAACAACCACAATCTGCAAATCAAAGTAACAAAAATGTATATACAAACAATACTAATAATGTAAGTTATACAAATAATTCTGGAGTTGTACCAGTATACAAACCTGTTAGTGCTATAATCGCTATAGTAGTATCTGTACTTTGCTGTGGTGGAATATTTGGATTAATATTTGCAATATTATCATTAGTAGAAGGTTCAAAAGTTAAAAATTATGTTCAACAAGGTGATTTACAATCTGCTAATGCAAGTCTAGCACAAGCTAAAAAATGGAATATGATTTCATGGATTGTTATAGCTGTGTTCATGGTAATAATGTTAATTTATTGTGCATTTGTTTTTGGTAGTGCAATTATATCAAATATGTAATTGTGTGAAAATTAATGTGGAACATATAACTATATAAAAGTTGGTCAAAAAAGGCCAGCTTTTTTTAGTGTTTATATAATATTTGCAAATTACTAAAATTTGTAAGCAAAAGTGTTGACCAAAATAAAAAATGAGAGTATACTATTATACTATAAGAGTATACAAGAGAAGGTGGTATTTTGAAAGAAGAACAGATTATTCAAGCTGCAAGAGAATTATTTACAGTTTACGGATATAAAAGAGTGTCTATGGATGAAATAGCTAAAAAAGCAAATGTAACAAAAAGAACAGTATATTCGTATTTTAAAAGTAAAGAAGATTTATTAAAATATTTTATTGATGAAGAAATAAGAACAATGAAGAAAATTGTAGAAGAAACAGAGAACCATGAATTATCATATTTTAAAAATGTTCATAATGTAATTTATAGGCTTTTAGAATACAAAGGAGAAAGCAAATTTCTAAAAAGTATTATAAAAGAAAGCGAAATATTTGAAAATCGTATTATAATCGAAAATTTAAAACAGATTGATTTAGAAATTCAAAAATACATCAAGCAAAGATTACAAGAAGCAATTGACAAAAAATATGTTGAGGTAGAAGATGTAGATATAACAGCTTTTCTAATTTACAAAATGTATATTGCACTCATGTTTGAATGGTCTGAAAATAAAATTGATAGACAAAAGATAGCTGATAATATTATTAAAATTTTAAAAGATGGTTTAGAAAGAAAGGATGTTTAAAATGAATAAAAACAAAATTATGAAAACAATTATATTTATAGCAGTTTTATTAATTCCTGTTATTTATAGTTTCTTTTATTTAAAATCTTATTGGGATCCATATGGAAATTTACAAGATTTAAAAGTTGCGGTAGTAAATAGAGATACAGGTGAAGATCGGAGTAAATCAAGGAAAAGAATTGATAGACTCATTAATTGATTCTAAAAGTGTTAACATATGTGTTGTAGATGATGATACAGCACAAGATGGCTTAGTAAATGGAAAATATTACGCAAAACTTATTATTCCAGAAGACTTTACAAAATCACTTAATAAAGCGCAAGATTCTGATAGAGAAAAAACAATAATTACTTTTTCTCCAAATAAAAAATCAAATTATTTAGCATATCAAATTATTAATAATGTAGTAACAAAAACCGAGCTAAGTTTACAAGCTAAGGTTTCTGAAAAAATAGTTGCATCATTAAAAGAAAAACTAGAAGAAGTTCCAGGTAAAATGGAAGATATAAATAATGGTGTTAATGATGTTCTTGATGGAACTACTACCTTAAATAATGGATTAAATACTTTAAATGAAGGAACAAAAAAATTATCAACAAGTTATGATACGTTCGATAAAGGGATTACAAATGCATATGAGGGAAGTTCAAATTTACAATCAGGTATCAATTCCGTAAAAAGTGGAACAGAAAACTTAGTAAGTGGAACAGAAAGTGCAAGTGAAGCTATAAATAAAATACAAAGTGGTGTACAAAAAATTTCTTCTAAAACAGAAGATGGAATAAAAAATATTAATGCAGGAGTTACACAACTTGTAACAGGTACAAATAATTTTAATACAAACTTCAATAATTATGTAAATGGGGTTAATGAGTTAAATAAAAATACAGAACAGATTTTAAATGGAATTGTTTTAATGGGAAAACAAAACCCAGCACTATTACACGATGAAAACTTTAAAAAAATGTATAGTGGAGCAACTGCAATATTAGAGAAACAAAGTTTTAAAAATCTTCAAACATCTGGTGAAAAATTAAAAGTTGCATCTGGAAACGTTAATTCAGGTATGAATAACTTAAAAAATAAAATGAGCAGTGTAGAAGAAATTGCGACAGGACTTCGGAGAGTTAAACGGAGCAATAACAAAATTAAATTTAGGAGTTCAAAGTTTAAATTCTGGAACTAAACAATTAAATAGCGGTGTAGAAAAAGTAAATGCAGGTACAGCTTCATTAAATTCAGGATTAAAAACATTAAGCACTAGCTCAGAAGAAGTTAAAACAGCAATCACATCTATAGCAAGTGGTACAACAAAAGCTTATGACGGTGGTATTACACTTGCAAATGGTGTTAAAACATTAAAAACAGAAATATCAAATGGAATTGAAGAAACAAAACAAAGTCTAAAAAAATTAGACGGATTAGATAGTTATGCAGAAGACCCAATTGAAATAAAAGAAGAGAGCTATGGAGAAGTTAAAGAATACGGAGTATCTTTTACACCATTATTCTTATCAATTGGTTTATGGGTTGGAACACTTATGTGTTATGTAATATTATATTATGACCAAGAAAAGAGATTTAAGATATTAGGAAGATATGCAAACAATAAAATGATACAAATTGCCTTATATCTGGGTATAGCTGCAGCTCAAGGATTAATAACTGCCGCATTATTAAAGCTTGGTCTAGGATTTAATGTTCAAAATACATTCTTATATTATACATCTTCTGTTATTATTGCAGTAACGTTTATGAGTGTAATTCAATTTTTAATTATTAATTTTGGAGATATTGGAAAGTTTTTAGCACTTATTGTTTTAGTATTACAACTTGCAGCATCAGGTGGAACATTCCCAGTTGAAACAATTAATAAAGGTTTCCAAGTTCTAACAAACTTTTTACCAATGACATATGCAATAAGATTATTAAAGGAATCATTAGTTTTAATTGATAAAGGTTTTGCAATGAAGAATATATTAGTTTTATTAGCATTTATAATAGTACCTTTAATTATTACAACAATTACAAGTTATATTAAACAAAAAAATGTGAAGCAAGAAGTAAAACAACAATAAATTAAAAAAGTTATAATGTCTTTTATGTATATAGTTTAAGGCATTATAGCTTTTTTATTATAGTCTGATATATATAAATAAAAATTCAAATTTATTTTTCATCAATTTTTCATTTTGATATTTTACATATATAATAGACTACTTTTAATTTATATGATAAAATATCTAATGTTATAAAAAAAGAGGGGAAAAGAATGGAAAAAAAGATAGAGAAAAAAACAATAAAAAATTTAGAAGAATTAAGAGGACTTAGTAAAGAAGAAGTTGAAAGACAAATAAGTAGAGGGCTTGTTAACTATGATACATCACCTAAATCTAAGAGTATCAGGTCGATTATATTAGGGAATGTTTTTACTTTATTTAATATTATAAATTTCTTATTGGGACTTGCAGTATTTGCGGTAGGCTCATATAAAAATATTTTTTTCCTAGGAATAATAATTTGTAATACTGCAATTAGCATAATACAAGAAATTAAATCAAAAAGAGCAGTAGATAAATTATCTGTATTAGCAGAAACTAAGGTAAGTTGCTTAAGAGATGGGGAAAAAAAGAAAATTGGAATTAATGATATTGTATTAAATGATTATTTAATATTTGAAACAGGAAATCAAATTATTACAGATAGTACTATTTTAAGTGGCGAAGTCGAAGTAAATGAATCATTTATTACAGGCGAGTCAGATACTATTATAAAAAAAGTGGGTGATACATTACTTTCAGGGAGCTTTATAGTAAGTGGAAATTGTATTGCAAAAGTTATACATATAGGAGAAGAAAATTATACATCTAAAATTTCGAGTGGTGCAAAATATGTAAAAAAAGTAAATTCGGAAATTATGAAATCATTAAATCAAATTATAAGAACGATTTCAATAGTTATAATTCCAGTTGGAATTTTACTGTTTTTAAACCAAATTAATTTAGCAGATAATAATTTACAAAATGCTGTTGTAAATACCGTAGCTGCAATTATTGGAATGATACCAGAGGGTTTAGTTCTATTAACCAGTACTGTTTTAGCAGTTAGTGTAGTAAGATTATCAAAAGATAAAGTTTTAGTACAAGAGCTCTATTGTATAGAAACATTAGCTAGAGTAGATACATTATGTTTAGACAAAACAGGGACTATAACAGAAGGCAAAATGGAGGTAAAAGGAATAAGATGTTTTACTGGCAATGAAACGGAAATGAAAGAAGCACTACGAGAAATTGCTCGGTGCGTCTGAGGATTCTAATTCAACCATTGAAGCAATTAGAGAAAAGTATAATGGGAAAACCGAATGGGTTTCGAAAGAAAAAGTTGCCTTTTCATCACAAAAAAAATGGTCCGGAATTAATTTCGAAGAAAAAGGAAGTTATATCATAGGTGCTCCAGAATTTATTTTAAAAGAAAAGTATAGTAATTATAAAGAACAAATTGAAGAATATTCGAATGACTATAGAGTAATTTTAGTAGTTCATTCAGAAGAAAAATTTAATGAAAAAGAGTTACCAAATAATTTAGAGGTTTTAGGTTTAGTTCTAATTAGCGATAAAATTAGAAAAGAGGCAAAAAGAACATTACAATACTTTAAGGAACAAGGAGTATGCGTAAAAATTATTTCAGGTGATAATCCTATTACAGTTTCAAAAATTGCAAAATGTTCAGGAGTAGAAAGAGCTGATAAATGGATAGACATGACAACTATTACTACACAAAAGCAAATGCAAGATGCAGCTAAAAATTACACTGTATTTGGTAGAGTATCACCAGAACAAAAAATGAAGCTTGTACAATGTCTAAAAAATGATGGACATACTGTTGCAATGACTGGAGATGGAGTGAATGACGTTTTAGCATTAAAAGAGGCAGATTGTAGTATTGCAATGGCATCAGGAAGTGATGCTACACGCAATGTATCGGAGCTTGTACTATTAGATTCTAATTTTGCATCTATGCCTAAGATTGTTGCAGAAGGAAGAAGAACTATAAATAATATAGAACGATCAGCAACGTTATTTCTAGTAAAAACAATTTATGCAAGTATTCTAGCACTAATATTTTTAGTGGCACATATGCCATATCCATTTATGCCAATTCAACTTAGTTTAATTAGTGTGGTTACAATTGGAATTCCTTCATTTGTATTAGCATTAGAGCCAAATAAAGAAAAAGTTAAAGGACATTTTTTGAAGAATGTAATTTCAAAAGCAATACCGACAGCACTTACTGTTGTAATCAACATTGTGATAATTGCAATAATTTGTTATAATATGAAAATATCTGTAGAAGAATATTCGAGTTTATGCGTGATATTAACAGCATTTACAGGACTTTGGTTGTTATCTAATTTGTGCAAACCATTAGATATATTTAAAATAAAGAATAATCAAATAGAGAATAATTATGTATCACAAGGAATTAAAACAGCATTATTTATTTGTATGATAGTATTATTTACATTTGGAATTACAGTTTTGAAAAATTGGTTTTCAATAACAATCAGTCTTAAATCATTGAAAATTCTTGCAATCATGGTATGCATAAGTTCTATTTGCTTTTTGGGGTTAAAAATGATATCAAGGAAAATTTTTAAAATAGGTGTATAAAATCAGAAATACTAGAATAGCACGAAGCAAAGAGAATATTAAAATAAAGTTTTTATTATTTAAAATTCTCTTTGATTCTTTTATTTTATATATCTGATACAAGAGATAAATGTATCTATAATGAAGATAATAATTGATGTATTTAATATTATTTGCTGAAGAATAAAAGGAGTCTTTTCTAATAAAAAGTTAACCTTTTTTTCGAGAAATGGAAAAATATGATTAATAAATAAAATTGCAATAATCCCCCATGCAAATGAATAAAAAATACTTATTCTACCATTTAAATTAAAGAAATCGTTTGTATAATCCCACCAATGTGCTGAAAAAAGTGCATCTAACATAAAACTTACAAGATATTCAAAAGCAGAAAATATTACAATTGAATATAAAAATAGTTTGATGGAGTTATTCTTATATTTTTTTAAAGTTGTTAATAAGATGATTGCTCCGCAACCATAAATTGGACAGATTGGACCATATAAAAATCCTCTATTATAAAAATGTCCGAGTTCAAAAATACAATATATTGTCTCTAGAATCCAGCCTAAAAAGGCGAAGATAAAAAAGTATAATATTAAACTTTGTATATTAGATAATTTTTTTGTGTTATATTTTTGCATATGTGTTTCCATAAATAATTCTCCCCCATGAATTGTGTAATATAATATCAAATAAAATATAAAAAGTAAATTAGAATAGAAAAAAAATTAAGTTTTATGTGTAACTTTTTTGTCTTACTTTGGACTTGGACTTCTTTATACTAGACTTTTCCATATTTATATGATATATTATATTAAATTTATTATTATTATTATATTAGGAGATGGAATTTATATGAAAAAACCAGAATTATTAGCTCCAGCAGGATCATTTGAAAAGGCAAAAACTGCATTTTTATATGGGGCAGATGCTGTATATGCCGGAACAGCTGAATTATCCTTAAGATCAAGGGCGGAAATGCAAGATGATGATTTAAAAAATACAATTGAATATGCACACAAAATTGGAAAAAAAGTGTATACTGCAATAAATATATATGCATGGGATGAAAATTATGAAGAAATAAGAAAGCAAGCTAGAATGCTAGAAAGACTTAATAGTGATGGTATTATAGTTGCAGATGGAGGAGTAATTGATATTTTAAAAGAAGAAGCTCCGAATATTCCAATTCATATTAGTACTCAAGCAAATACAGTAAGTGCTCATAGTGCTAATTTCTGGTATAGAAATGGAGCTAAAAGAGTTATTTTAGGAAGAGAACTTAATAAAGAACAAATTAAGCAAATAGTAAAAAACACTCCAATTGGATTAGAAACAGAGATTTTTATACATGGAGCTATTTGTTTTGGATATTCTGGAAGATGTTTTTTAAGTGACTTTTTAGCAGGAAGAAGTGCAAACCTTGGAGATTGTGCACAAAGTTGCAGATGGGCTTATAATGTATATGTAGAAGAAAAAAACAATCCAGGAGAATTTATGCCAGTCGAGAATGATGAAAAGGGAACTTATATTTTTTCATCAAAAGACTTATGTTTGATAAAAGAAATTCCAGAAATAATGCAAATGGGTGTTGATAGTTTAAAAATAGAAGGTAGATTAAAAACAGAATACTATTTAGCATCTGTTATAAATGCATATAGAAATGCAATTGATGATTATATAAAAAATCCTGAAGGATATGATTATGCAAAATATTTAAAAGAACTTGAAAAGACAAAGACAAGGGGATTAACAACATTTTATTTCAATGATAGAAAAAATAAGGATATTCAGGAATATGAAGGAAAGCAGTATAATCCATGTTATGAATTTGGAGGAAAAATATTAGATTGTAAAGATGATATTGCTTTAGTAGAAGTAAAGAATAGATTACAATTAGGTGATACTTTAGAAATCATCTTGCCAAATGAAATAACAACAATTGACTTTAAAATAAGTAAACTATGGGATAGCGAAACAAATGAAGAAGTAGAATTTGTAAATCCAGGAAAACAAGGGCAAACTGTGAAAATGAAGTTACCTATTGAAGGAAAGAAAGGTTTTATTTTAAGAAGAAAAAAATAGTTTATATTTAATATATAAATAAAAATAAAGACGTAAATTTATATAAATGCTAAGTTTACGTCTTTTACAGTGCTATTTAATGTTTTAAATGTTGTTATATTTTTAAACATATTTAGATAGACAATAATTTAATATTAAATTTAGAATGCATATTTAATCTAAGATGTTTTTTCTAAAGAAAATGATATACATATACATATTAAAAATAATAAAAGCGAACAAATTCCGCTAAAATTAAATGTAATACCAGGATATAAAATTAGCAAAGAACCGAATACAAATCCAATGATGCTATAAAAAGTTTGAGTATAGAATTTGGATAGTAAAACTTGAATAATTTTAAGCCACATAATACATCCAACAACAAGCCCTATACCCATTGGAATTAAAACAGATAAATTTAGACATGAAATAGATTCTAAATAAGTAGAATATATTCCAAGTATCATTAATATGACAGTACTACTAACTCCAGGAACAACAACGCCAATTGACATGAAAAAACCGCAAATAACAAGGTAATATGGAGAGCAAGTGTATTCTATAGTTGCCATAGAAAATGAAGCCTCATATCTAAGAAGTATGACAGTTAAAAGAAAAGTAAATAATGCATACAGTAGATAATGTAATTTAAATCCATCTTTATTTGAGTTTTTAATTAAAGCAGGAGTGGTTCCTAAAATTAGCCCCATAAAAGCAAAATTTGCTTGCATAGGAAATTTAGCAAATAAAAAGTTTAGACTCTTACCAAATAATAGTACCCCAACAAATCCACCAATACAAAGTGGAAGCAAGAATTTAAAATTTGTTTTAAAATCTTTAAAGATACCAAGCACACTATTTACTAGTTTTTCATAAATGCCAAAAATGACGCATAAAACTCCACTACTTATACCTGGAAGAATTGCTCCTGCACCTAAAAAAATCCCTTTTAGTATATTAGTACAAAAATTAACCATAGTATCCTCCTGTAATAATATATATTATTAATATTAAGAATGTAGAAGAAAAAAGTATAAAAACATGATTAAAGTATGCTATATTATAATGATATAAAATAAAAGTTATAAAAAACATTTATTAATAAGGAAAAATCTAATTTGGTTCAAAAATCTAAAAATAAAATTTGTAAGCCATGCACTTTTAAAATTAAAAAACATATATTTACTGTATAGTGAAAAAATGGAGGTACTTATATGTTTGTACTATCAATATCAGGTTTTTTAGCGTTTTTAAAAACAAGTATTTTTCTTGTAGGCTATATTTCAAGTAATAATTTATTTCCAGAACCTTTAACTCGGAGAAGAGGAAAGTATTTATTTAGAGAAATACAAAGTAGGAGATGAGGAAGCACGTAACATATTGATTGAAAGAAACTTAAGACTTGTTGCTCATGTGTGCAAAAAGTATACTATAACAAATGTTGAACAAGATGACTTAATCTCAATTGGAACAATTGGACTTATAAAGGGAATTAATAGTTTTGATAAATCAAAAGGAGTAAGACTTGCAACTTATGTAGCAAGATGTATAGATAATGAAATATTAATGCATTTGAGAAGCACAAAAAAACTTGGAGCAGAGGTTTTTCTTGAAGAGCCAATTGGAAAAGATAAAGATGATAATACAGTTACCTTGCAAGAGGTTTTAGAAAATAACGACAAAAGTGTGGAAGAAATTGTAGACTTTAAATTTAAAGTAAAAACACTTTATGAAAAAATGAAAGAGGTACTAAAAGATAGAGAAAAAATGATTTTAGAATTAAGATTTGGCTTAAATGGTGATAAGCCAAAAACTCAAAATCAAATTGCTAAAATACTTGGAATTTCGCGTTCATATGTTTCAAGAATTGAAACAAAAGCAATTGGAAAATTAGCAAAAGAAATAAAAGAATAATTACATATGAACTTAGCAAAAAAAGTAAAGACTAATTATGAAGTAAACCCCGTTTAGTGTCCACTAAACGAGGTTCACTCCAATTATACATCTTTACTTTTTTATTATTTCAAATAGATTATAGCCTAAATAGCAACATAAAAATGTAAAAAAATAAAAAAAATGTTTTTAGCTTCTTGCTATTTTAGATATTGTATTGTATGATATTAGAAGAAAAAAAGTTGGACAAGAATGTATAGAAATAAAAAAAGAAAGGAGCTAAAAAAGTGAAAAAAACAATAGCTTGCATAATGCTTATATTTATAGCTTGTATTATTAGTTTGTCACCTAATGTATATGCAACTGAAACAGCTAATAAAGAAGGAAATGAAGTATTAAAAAACGAAACAACAAGTAAATTAATTGAATTAAAAGAAAAAGATTTAAATTCACTAGAAGATTACAAGTTAGCTTATGGTGGAGATTCATATGGAATGGCAGCATTCATATTAAATAAAGTTAGAATTTATAGTATACCGATATGTTTTGTTGGAATAGCAATTAGTGCTATTTATCAATATGTAATTGGAATAAGAAAATTAGACGTAAGAGATAAAGGCTTTAATGTTATGATTGCAATTATTACGGTATTTGTTATATGTCAAGTACTACCATTAATATTTGCAATAGTTGTTAAAGGTTGGAGGGGTTAAACAAATGAAGGTTTTATTTGCCGTAAATAATGACAAAATTTCTGAATCAATAATAAGAAGATATCAAAAAAACTATAAAGAGATTATATCAGGTAAAAATGTATATTATTTCAATGCTATATTGAAAGAATTACAAAAAGATAAATCTTACGATAGAATTGTTATTAGTGAGGACCTAGAGCCATTAGCTAGTGACGATAAGGAATCAATTGATAAATTCTTATTTGATAAATTAGACAAAATAAGTGATGAAGCTTATAATACTGTTGGGAATGATATACCAATTATATTAATTGGTACAGATAGACGTACAAGACCAGAGGAAATACTTGTAAAATTATTTGGAATAGGTATATATAATACTTTGATTGGTCAAGATAGAAGCATAGACGAAGTATGTGAGTTAATTAGTAAGCCAAGGAGTAAAAAAGAAGCAAAAATATATTATAAAATTGATTCAGAAAACGTTGAATATAAACCAGAAAATGAAAGTGATGTAAGTGAAACAGAAATTCAAAACATATTAGCGCATTACAAAAGGCTTGGAAAAGATGAAGCAAAGTATATTAGCAGTTTCGATAGTATAGTTTCACAATATAATGATGAACAATTAAAGTTAATTATAAACTTCTTACCTAAAGATGTAAAAAAGGTACTAGAAAAGAAATCGGTAAAATACAGAAGCTTAATGGGGCTTAGTACTATTTATGGAGGAGAAGATACTAACGTAAATTCAAAAAACAAAATTAGTAATGAACATAAATTAGATATACTTGATAAGCAACTTAACAAATCAAAATTATCAAGTCCAGTTATTATACCAGGTTCAGTTAATACAAAAAAAGTGAAAAAAATTGTACAGCCAAAGCAAGAAAAAAGCGAAAAAGATGATAAAATAGGAGAACTAATACAAGAAATAGTAGCAGTACCAGAGCCAATTCAAAAGATAGAAGAAGAGCCTGATATAAAGCCTGTAAAAAGAGGAAGAGGAAGACCTCCTAAGAATAAAAAGATAGAAGAAGAACCTGAAGTAAAACCAGTAAAGAGAGGAAGAGGAAGACCTCCTAAAAAAATAAAACAAGAAGTAGAAGAAAATCAAAATGAAACAACTGAGCTTCCAGGATTAGATGATGATGATTTATTTGATGAAGACTATTCAGAAGTAGTAAAAAAGAAAACATTAAATAATACAAAGATGAATGCAAAACATCATGAAAGTGATAAATTACCAGGTTTTGAAGAAGATGATGAACTTCCAGATTTTGAAGAAGACGAAGAATTACCAGGACTTGATGATGATGATGAACTTCCAGGATATGATGATACCGATGATCAGGATGATAGTTATGACGAAAAGAGTAACTACAATGGTCCAATACAAAATGTTAATTTTAATCACTTTAAAGATGTAGAAAATGTAAATAGTATACAAAATAAGAGCTATTCTAATTCACAGATGGATTTAACAATTGATAATTTATTAACTGGAGATAAAAAGCTTGTTTCTTTTATAGGAACTTCAAAAAATGGAACCTCTTTTTTAGTAAATAATTTAGCTCAAATGCTTTCTGAAAAAGGAATAAAAACTGCAATTCTAGATTTATCTCAAAATAGAAACGCATATTATGTATATACAGACAATCAAGAAGAATTAAGAAATATTGCATATAGATGTATTGAGAATCTAAAAAACGGAATTCCTGAAGGAATAAACATTAATAAAAACTTAACGGTATATACATCTTTGCCAGATGATATTGAAGGCTTAAAAGATTCAAAACCAATTATTGAAACATTACTTGCAAACTATTCATTAATTTTGCTAGATTGTGATTATACAACTGACTTTTCTTACTTTAATATGGCACAAGAAATTTATCTTGTACAAAGCCTTGATGTATTAACGATACAACCATTAACAGCATTTTTAAGAGAATTAAAAGCAAAAAATATATTAGACGCAAATAAGTTAAGAATTGTAATTAATAAGCATGTTAAATCAGAAATTAGTAATAAAATGCTTATTGGAGGAATGTCATCTTATAATGATCCAAGTATGTCATATATGACAGAACTTTTTGATAGAGATAAAATAAAATATCTAACAATTCCATTTGAAATACAGACATATTCTAGGTATTTAGATGCTTTAGCAAATTGTAAAATTTCATTAAAAGGATATTCTAAAATCTTTCTAAAAAGTTTAGAAGAGTTAGGAAATATGGTGTTTCCATTAATAGGAAACTCAAAACTAAACAAACAAAAAGATTATAACAATTACAATAATTATTTTTCAAAAAATACTAATAATACATTAAGTAAAATGAAAAATAGATATTAATTAGTCGCAGATGGTGAGGGGATAATTTTGGAAATAGTATTTATTATAATAGCATTATTATTAGTTATAACAATTGGAATACTAATAATGTACAACATGTCTTTAAATAAAAAGATAAAAGAGTATAGCAATACAAATCAAAAAATTAACAATTTAAATGTGCTTCAAGATTTTATAGATACAATTGGAGAAGATAGTTCAACTGATGAAAAAATCAAGAAAATTAATAATATTTTAATAGAACGTTATGAAATTAAATATTCAACAATTGTTATTTATGATGGAGCAGAATATACAATCAGAGCATCCAATGTTGCAGAAAAACATTGGGATAATTTAAAAAATTTGCATAAGGAAGAAGTATTTAGAGAAAGTATCCAAACTGCAACTCCTAAATATATAACCATAAATCAAGAAGGGGAAACTTTACCATATCTAAAAATGGAATTTGCAAGAGCAAAATCTGCTATGTTCTTTCCTATATATATGGATAATATTTATGTTGGATACTGGATTATTGAAGGAAATAAACCACATGAATTTGATAATGTGGATACTACAATATTAGAAGTAATAAAGAATAATATAGTTTCTGCACTAAAAACAGTAGCAAATCAAAGCACTATAGAAAACATAGTTAGAGAAGATAAATTCTCAGGCTTGAAGTCAGCTGAATATTTATATGGCATTGCAAAAAAGGTAATAAATAAATATTCTACATCTACCGTATGTTTATTTAAGATTACAAATCTATCTGAAATAAACGAAAAAGTAGATAGAAAAGTTGGAAATTACATAATAACTAAAATTAGTGAGTTGTTTAAATCAAACTTAGCACAAGAGTATTTTTTTGTAAGGTATATGGGACCAAAATTTGCAATTGTTTTCTCAGGCACTGATGAAGAAGGTGTTGTGAATTTCATGAAAAGTATGAAATTGCAAATAGAAAATATAAAAATAGATGTACAAAATTTTGGTAAATCTAATGTAAAAATTGTCAGTCCTAAAATAAATGTTGCAATTACAACATATTATAAGGGAACAGCCTTAGAAGGCGTTACAAAAAAGTTAGAGGAATATCTTGATAATGCAGATTCTAATGAAAATAATATAAATTGTTTATAAAAAGGGAGGTATGTAAATTATGGCTATGGATGAAACAATGAGTTTTAAAGTAGAAAGGGATAAAAACATTAAGGCAAAAGAAATTTTAACTGATGTTTATAATGCACTTGTGGAAAAAGGATATAATCCAATAAATCAGATTGTAGGATACATTCTTTCAGGAGATCCAACATATATTACAAGTCATAATAATGCTAGAAATTTAATTAGACAAGTTGAAAGAGACGAACTCCTTGAAAAAATGGTAAAAAGTTATATTGGATTGGAAGACTAAATATATGAGAAAACTTGGAATTGATTATGGAGATGCAAGAGTAGGAGTTGCAATAACAGACGAATTAGGAATTACAGCTCAAGGATTAGAAACAATACATCATAATGGTAATGATAAATTGGTTTTAAAAAGATTAGAAGAATTATTTAATCAATACCAGATTGATACTATTGTAATAGGGGTTCCTATTAACATGAATGGGACTAAAACAGAACGAGTTGAAGTAACAGAAAAGTTTATTCATAAACTAAAATGTAAATTTAATAAAATAAAAATTGAAAAAATTGATGAAAGACTTACTACTGTTGAAGCACATAAAACAATGAATTTTTTAAATATCAATAAGCATAAAAAAAAGAATATAGTAGATACTATTTCAGCAGTATATATATTAGAAACATATATGAAAAAAATGAGCTAAACAAATTGTATAGCAATAATTAAAAGGTAAATAATAGATATAAAGATATTATTATTGTAGAAATACAATTTTAAATATAAAAATATTGAAAGGAGAATAAAAAATGAGTGAAGATGTAAATAACATTCCAGATTCTGAAGAAATTGATAATATCATTGTTTTAAATGATGAAGATGGAAATGAGGTTGAATTTGAATTTTTAGATTTAATTGAATTTGATGGAGAACAATATGTTGTTCTACTACCTACAGATGAATCAGAAGAGGATGAAGAAGCAGGAGAAGTTGTTATACTAAAACTTGAAGATTCAGAATCAGAAGAAGAAGAGTCTTATGTAAGTGTAGATGACGAAGATATTTTAAACAAAGTTTTTGAAATCTTCAAAGAAAAATTTAAAGATGATTTTAATTTTATTGATGAATAGAATTATAAAGTAAAAATAGGCAAAAGACATCTTGTTTTTATGCCTATTTTTTATATTCATTATTAATGTTCAAATTATATAATTTAATTACTCGGGATGATTATAAAATCTAGAGTAAATTTATTGCAATTAAGAAAAATGTATTATATAATCCAAATAAGTGATTTTGTGTCATAAATAAACAAAAAAAGGGGTTTATAATATGATTAAAAGAATAGATACAAGAAAAATAATGGTTGGAGATGTTCAAATTGGTGGTAAAGATCAAGTAATAATTCAATCAATGACAAACACCAAAACAAAAGACGTAAATAGTACTGTAAAACAGATTTTAGATTTAGAAAATGCAGGGTGTCAGATTATTAGAGTAGCATGTTTAGATATTGAAGATGCAAAAGCAATCAAACAAATTAAACAGCAAATTCATATACCAATTGTGGCAGATATACACTTTGATTATAGGATTGCTTTGCAAGCAATTGAGAGTGGAGTAGATAAAATTAGAATTAATCCAGGAAATATTGGTAATGAAGAAAGAATAAAAAAAGTTGTAGATGCATGTAAAGAACATAAAATACCAATTAGAATTGGCGTAAATGGAGGCTCTTTAGAAAAAGATTTGTTAGATGAAAATGGTAGACCAACAGCTAAAGCAATGGTAGAAAGTGCAAGAAGACATGTAGCCATTCTTGAAAAATTAGATTTTTATGATATTTGCATTTCACTTAAAGCTTCTGATTTAGATTTATGTATTGCTGCATATGAGGAAGCAAGTAAAACCTTTGATTATCCACTACATTTGGGAATAACTGAAGCTGGAACAGCGTTTAGTGGTACTGTAAAATCTAGTATTGGATTAGGAGTATTATTAAGGCAAGGAATAGGAAATACTTTAAGAGTTTCTTTATCAGATAATCCTGTTGAAGAAATAAAAGTTGCAAAAGAAATCTTAAAAGATTGTGGATTATATAAAAAATCTCCAAAATTAGTTGCCTGTCCTACTTGTGGAAGAACTCAAATAGACTTAATACCTATTGCAAAGGAAGTAGAAAGCTTTTTACAGACAATTGAAGCTGATATTACAGTAGCTGTTATGGGATGTGCTGTAAATGGACCAGGTGAAGCAAAAAATGCAGACATTGGAATTGCCGGTGGAATTAATGAAGGACTATTATTTAAGAAGGGTGAAATTATAAAAAAGGTTAAACAAGAAGATATTGTTCAAGTATTAAAAGATGAAATTATAAAAATGATAGAAGTAAAATAAATTATAGAAGGGAATAGTAAATTAAATGGAAATTATACTTGGAAGAACAGCTGGTTTTTGCTATGGAGTAAAAAATGCTGTTTCAAATGCAGAAGAAAAGTTAAAAGAATATAAAAATTTATATTGCCTTGGAGAATTAGTACATAATGGTCAGGTAGTAAAAAAACTAGAGAATTTAGGACTAAAAGTAATAGAAAAACTTGAAAATTCGGATAATAAAGTTATTATAAGAGCGCATGGAATTGCAAAAGAGGTTTATAATAAGGCCAAACAGATGAATATTGAACTACTTGATTTTACATGCCCAAAAGTCTTAAAAATACATGATATTGCACAAGAATATTCAAATAATGGATATTATATATTTTTAATAGGTGGAAAAAAACATCCGGAAACGATAGGAACAATTAGTTTTTGTGGTGAAAATTCATATATAATCGAAGAAGAAAAACAAATAATGGAAGGAATAAATCTGCTTAAAAAATCAAATATAAAAAAATTATTAATTATTGTACAAACAACTTTTAGTTTAGAAAAGTTTAATAAATTTCTTGAGATAATTAAAGAAAATGTAGGAGAAGATATTAAAATCGATGTAAAAAATACAATATGTAATGCAACGAAAATAAGACAAGAAGAAACAGAGAAAATTTCTAAAGAAGTTGATTGTATGATTATAATTGGTGGAAAGAATAGTTCTAATACAAAAAAATTATATGATATTGCGAAAAAAAACTGCGCAAATACATTTATTATTGAAACGAAGGATGAAATAGAAAAAGAACAAATAGAGAATTTTGATAAAATAGGAATTATGGCAGGTGCTTCTACTCCAATAGAAAGTATAAATGAAGTAATTGAAAAGATTGGTAAGTAAATATGGTAAATTATAATGTGGAAGATAATGAAAATTCTAATATACCAAATTTTTTGCTTGAAATGTTACAAAATCAATATGGTATAGAATTAACAAAAAAAATAATAAATGGATATGAAAAAAATAGAATAGTTAGCCTTCGCGTAAATACAATTAAAAGTGATGCAAATAAGGTAAAAAACGAATTAACAAAAGCTGGAATTAAATTTGAAAATGTACATTGGAGTAGTAATGCTATTATTATAAAAGATGCTAATGAAAGGCAAATTGAAGCTTTAGATATTTACAAAAATGGCGATATTTATCTTCAAAGCTTATCATCAATGTTACCTGCCCAAATATTAAATCCAAAAGAAAATGCAGATATTCTGGATATGGCTGCAGCACCTGGAGGGAAAACTACGCAAATGGCTGCACTATCTAATAATAGAGCACACATTACAGCTTGTGAAATAAATAAAATTCGTGCAGAACGCCTAAAATATAATATAGTAAAACAAGGAGCAAATTGTGTATATGTTATGCTAAAAGATGCTCGTAACATAGATGACTTTTTCTCATTTGATCAAATTCTACTTGATGCGCCATGTAGCGGAAGCGGAACATTAAATTTAAAAGATCAAAATTTAATAAAATTCTTTAATTTAAAATTAATACAAAAGTCCAAAACTACTCAAGAAACACTTTTAAAAAAAGCAATTAAAATTTTAAAACCTGGTCAGGAAATGGTATATTCTACTTGCTCAATTCTAGAATGTGAAAATGAAGATGTTGTAAACAAAGTAATAAGAAGTAAAAAAGTAGAGATTGTCCCAATTGAATTTGATGGAAAAGAAAATTTACCGCTATTGCCAGTAAAAATAAAAGGTACAATATGCGTGTGTCCAAATGAGATGTATGAAGGATTCTTTATTGCTAAAATAAAAAAAATATAATATGAAAAAAGCTAAAATCACAATAAATGATTTCAGCTTTTTATAATTTTATTAATTTTTTCTTTTCCCGAATAAAGATAAGATTCTCAAGAATATGTTAATAAAATCAAGATATAGTTGCATTGCACCATAAATATATAATTTATCAGATTTCATTGTTTCATCATATTGTAATTGTTTAATAGAATTCATATCATAAGCGGTAACACCAAAAAATACAAATAAAATCACCCAATCTAATGCAATATCTAAAATAGAATTTCCTAAAAAGATATTAATGATGCTTAGTACAAGTGCTGCAAGCATAGTACCAAATAATAAATTATACCATTTGCTAAAATCTATTTTAGAAACATATCCAATTATTGCAAATAAGGCAAATAATATTGCTGATATACCAAATAATATTATAATTGAGTTTAATTCAAAATATGCAAAAAGTGTAGATAAAGTAACACCATTTAGCAGTGAATAAACAAAATATAATATGGCGACAGCGACTGGTGGTAATTTTTTAAATAAAAAAGAAAATAATAAAACAACAACTACTTCTAAAATAAGTATAACTTGAAAGTAGTTAGTTATAACTAAATTAACCCATAATCCAGACGCATAAGTATACCAAGCAACACCAGCTGTGCCAAGTAATCCAAGAAACATCCAAAAGAAAGTTTTTGGAATTAGATTATTATCAGTTTTTTGCATAATAACATCATCTTCCATAATCTTCACCTCCAATATATATATTATACTATAAAATATAGTGTGTATTCAAGAGGAAAATACACAGTTTGACAAATTATGTAAATAATGCTATACTATTATCATAGTGAAAGTTTCACTAAATTTTATTATATTTATGTGGTCAAAAAACATAGGAGGTTTTAAGATGCAAGAATTCAACATAGTGTATTCAATTGATGGAGGATCGGAAAGCTTTGCAACAATTAGCTGGGATAATGATTCAGGACAGAGTTATTTGAATTCAGACAATAAGATTTCAGTGATTGCTGGACTAATGCTCATAGACAAGATTTTGCAAAAAAATGTTGTTTATGAAGCTGGAATTAGCAAACTCGGAGTTTGGGAAGAAGATACACCAAAAGGCAAAGAAGTTATAGTCAAAAAGTATGCAATGACTAAAGGAGGAAAATTGTTTGAGATTCAAAAAGAGCCTGTAATAATTCCAACATATGTTTCAAGATATTCGTTTAAAACGCATATTAGTGTGGCATATGCAGTGTGCAGATATATGGAGCAATTTTCTGACAAAAGTCATGAAATAGAGTATAAACTTGCACAGCTTATTTCTGAAGAGGATCTTACAGCTAAAGGAATCTTCCTCTGTGGACCTGGAGACCCAACATAACAGTTATTAATAAGAGCCAAAACATTTAAATACATGTTGGCTCTTATTGTTTTTTTAAAATTATTAAATAAATATATAAATATCAAAAGTTAGAAAATTTTAAAGTAAATAATATAAAAAAATCTGAATATAAATTAAAAAAGCGTCAAAAAATAAATATGGTGATAAAAATGAAAGTATCTTGGATAAAATATGAAAAAGATAAAAATAGTTTTAAAATACCAGAAAGCCTAGGCTTCGACGTTTTCAAATTGGAAGATTTAGAAAATATAGATGAAAAAATAAGACAGTTAGTAAATGAACAATATAATACAATTATTATATCTAATGAAGCTGCAGCATTTTCAGAAGATATAATAAAAAAATACGCTCGGGGATGAAAAAGTAAACATTATAATTTCTAAAAGAAAAAATTAAATGTAAAGTCATAAAATAATATGAAAGTCATAAGTTGTACTATTAACAATTACATATATTGGAGGAGAAATGGCAGATAAAAAAAATAAAATAAAGTACAATAAATTTATTTGTGAATTTTATAATGAACTAAATGAAAAAAATAAAGCATTTTCAGATTTAATATTTTTATGTATTGGTACAGATAGATTAACAGGGGACTGTTTTGGACCATTGGTAGGAGATAAATTAAAAAGTAATATTAATAATATTACTATGAATGCGAGGGTATACGGTTCTTTAGAAGAACCAATTATACAATCAAATGTAAATAGTAAAATAAACGAAATTTATATAAAATATGATAATCCATGTATAGTTGCAATAGATGCAGCACTTTCAACAGAAGAAAATATTGGTAAAATTATAGTTACAAATAATTCGCTAAAACTTGGAAAGGGATTACAAAAAAATATAGCTCAGATTGGAAATATTAGCATAAAAGGTGTAATTGGTAAAAAAAGAAAAAGTAGAAAGAAAAATATGGAAATATTACAAAATACATCTCTAAATATTGTTATGAATATGGCGAGTATTGTTTCAAATGGAATCATGGAAGTATTACAAGAAGAATATAACTTTATTTGAGATTTATTGTATAAATGTCCATAATTTGGAAAAAATCTATATAAACCAGAAGTACGTGTTGGGAGGTATATATGGATATTAGTAATATGAAAAATATAATTATTCTTAAAAATTTACCATCTAATTTAATAGAAGAAGCAATTTTTATTTTAAAACAAAATAAAAAAGTAAAAAAACCTGAACTAATAGAAAATAAAAAACAAAAATTTTCTAACGAAGAACATATGAAAGACAATAAACAAAACTTTATAATAAATGAAGCTCAGTCGGTAATTGCGGATTATATATCTAAAGTTGAAGAGCAAGATAAAAGTAGCAAAAGACAATTAAATGAATTAAAGCAAAAGTATAAAAAATTGAAAGTTGTTTCCATAACTTTAGGAATACTAATGTTAATCTGTTTTGTAATAAATTTATTTTAAATCATGAATAAAACATCTCTTAAAAGCATATTAATTAACAAATTAAAATGCTACAAAGGAAGAGGTGTTTTTATAATGGAAAAAACAGCGAGTGTAGAAGAAAGAATTAGGAGAGCAGAAGAAATTTATCAAAGAAGAAGATCTCAGGGTGTAAGGGTATATAGTAATAGTGCATCTGCTATGAGAAATAGCCCAAGTATATCATTATTTAAAAAGATGATAATTAAAATTATAATTTGTATTATTATTTATTCTTCATTCTATTTAATAAAAAATTCTAATTATTTTTTTTCACAAGATGTAATAAATAAAACAAGCCAGATTTTGTCGTATGATATGAATTTACAAGGAATGTTTAATGATATAAAAAAATATTTTGATAATTTAAAAACAAGTGGTTTTATAAGTACACAAAATACTCAAAATGTGGATTCTCAAAATAAAGAAGAAGAAAATAAAGAAAAAGATTCAGAAAATATTAATGAAAATGAACAGGTTAATCAAAATGAAAATAATAAAACAGAAAATGAAAAAAGTAATTTACAAAACGAAGATGCTAAACAGATGCAAAATGAAGATTCAAATAAAAACGAGCAAACGACTGGAGGAATAGGAGGAGCGGATGAACAAATTAATATTAGTAATAATGAAGAAATTAGTCAAATGGAATTGGATGCAAAATATATAATAAATAATTTTGAATTAAATATCCCTTTGAAAGGAACAGTAACTTCAAGATTTGGGATAAGAACTCCAACAGATATAATTTCAGCAAATCATGCAGGAATTGATATAGGCGCAAATGAAGGAACAAAGATTGTTGCTGCGATAGATGGAAAGGTAATGTCTGTATCTGGGGTAGGAGATTATGGAAATCATATTATAATAGCAAATAAAAATGTAACCACTTTGTATGCACATTGTAAAACAATATATGCAAAAGATGGAGATGAAATAAAAAAAGGAACAGAGATTGCAGAAGTTGGTTCTACAGGAAGAGCAACACGGACCACATTTACATTTTGAAATAAAAGTAGATAATAGACTAGTTAATCCAGAAAATGTATTAAAATTTTAGAAGAGAGGAAGATTCATCTAGAATGCAAATAAGAATTGATTTAAAAATTTGTATAATTTTACTTATTTTTTTAGTAACTAAACAAGCCGATTTATATCTAGTATTCATGCTATTTGCAATTTTACATGAATTAGGACATTTAATAACAGGACTCATACTGGGATTTAGACCAAAATCTTTTTCTTTAATGCCTATGGGATTATCAATTTGTTTCAAAGTTAAAAATCAAGATTATAATAAAAAAATAAAAAATGCAAAATATATTACTTTAAAAAAATTATTAATATCTTTTGCAGGTCCGCTAACTAATTTTACAATAGCTTTTTTAATAGCTATTTCCAGTTTTGAATTTTTAAATGTTGCAAAAGAAACGATAATTTATGCTAACATATTAATAGGTTTATTTAATTTAATTCCTATTTATCCTTTAGATGGAGGAAGAATAGTAAAATATATTATACATATGCAAAAAAATTTAAGAAAATCTTATAAATATACTAATCTAATTTCAAATATTACATTAATAATTATAACTGCAGTTTCTAGTATAGCTATTTTATATTTAAAAAATATAGCAATTGTGTTAATTGTAATGTATTTATGGATTTTAGTAATTAAAGAAAACAATATTTATAATAAGAAAATGCATTTATATAAGTTAGTAGATAATATAGAACAAAATGCCATCAAATAGTAATAAACCAGTAATTTTATTTAAATTATTAGTTGCCTTTACAATGAAAGTATTATATAATACATAAATATACATAAAACAAATAAAAGGGGGAAGATAATTTATGGCAAAAATATTAGAGGACGTATCAAGAACATTTAATGAATTTTTATTATTACCAAATTTAACAGATGAAAGATGCATACCTAGCAATGTAGATTTAAAAACACCATTTGTAAAATTTAAAAAAGGAGAAGCACCAAAATATTATGGGAACATTCCATTTGTATCTGCAATAATGCAGGCCGTTTCAGGAGAAAAAATGGCTATTGCTTTAGCACGTGAAGGTGGATGTTCTTTTATTTATGGTTCTCAATCCATAAAATCACAAGCAGAGATGGTAAAAAGAGTAAAAAAGTGTAAAGCAGGTTTTATTGATAGTGATTCAAATGTAAAAAGTGGAACGACTTTAAGAGAGGTAATTGAACTAATAAAGCAAACTGGTCATTCTACAGTAACAATTACAGAAGATGGAACAAGTAATGGTAAATTTTTAGGTCTAGTTACAGATAAAGATTATCGAATTACAAGAGATAATTTAGATACTCCAGTAGATAATTATATGACTCCAAGAGAAAAAATAGTTTGTGCTAAAAAGGGAATTAGCTTATCAGAGGCAAATGACATTATATGGGAAAATAAAATTAGTTGTTTGCCAATATTAGATGAAAACGATAATCTAGAGCATTTAGTGTTCAGAAAAGATTATGAAGATAGAAAGAATAATCCATATTCATTATTAGATGAAAATAAAAGATACATAGTAGGAGCGGGAATTAATACAAGAGATTATGAAGAAAGAATTCCTGCATTAGTAGAAGCGGGTGTTGATATGCTTTGTATGGATTCATCAGATGGATATTCTGTTTGGCAAAAAAAGACTATAGATTGGGTAAGAGAGCACTATGGAGATGAAGTTAAAATTGGTGCTGGAAATGTTGTAGATAAAGAAGGCTTTTATTATTTAGCAGAAGCTGGTGCCGACTTTATAAAAGTTGGTGTTGGTGGAGGTTCAATTTGTATTACTCGTGAGCAAAAAGGAATTGGACGTGGACAAGCAAGTAGTTTAATAGATGTGGTTGAAGCAAGAAACGAATATTTTGAGAGAACAGGAATATATATACCTATTTGTTCAGATGGTGGAATTGTACATGATTACCATATAACTCTTTCATTAGCTATGGGAGCTGATTTTGTTATGATGGGAAGATATTTTGCACGTTTTGATGAAAGTCCAACAAGAGTTGTTAAAATAGGTGGAAACTTCGTAAAAGAATATTGGGGAGAAGGTTCAAACCGTGCAAGAAATTGGCAAAGATATGATTTAGGAGAAACTGGAAAGAATAAATTAAGTTTTGAAGAAGGTGTAGATTCTTATATTCCATATGCAGGACCTTTAAAAGATAATTTGGAAATAACAATTAGTAAAATTAAATCTACAATGTGTAATTGTGGGTCAATTTCAATTCCAGAATTTCACGAAAAAGCAAGATTAACTTTAGTATCTAATGTGAGTATTAAAGAAGGCGGAGCACATGATGTTCAATTGAAAGAAATTCAAAGTAATAATAATGAATAAGGGAAGGTTTTTATAAATGGAAGAAAAAGAATTAATTTTAATTTTAGATTTTTATGGTCAATATAATCAATTAATTGCAAGAAGAGTGCGTGAATGTAATGTGTATTCTGAAATTGTGCCATTTAATACAAGTATAGAAAAAATAAAAGAAAAAAATCCAAAAGGAATAATATTTACAGGTGGTCCTGCAAGTGTTTATACAGAAAAATCACCTAAATGTGATAAGGAAATATTTAATTTAGGAATTCCAATATTAGGAATTTGCTATGGAATGCAACTTATGACATATATGCTTGGAGGAACTGTTAAAAGAGCAGATAAAAGAGAATATGGAGTAACTTCTGTAAAGATAAATAATTCATCTAGATTATTTAAAGGATTTGATAATTCTAATGATTGTTTAATGAGTCATACAGATTTAGTAGATAAATTACCAGAGGGATTTGAAAAAATAGGATTTACTTCACATTGTCCAAACGCTGCAATACAAAATGTAGAAAAGAATTTCTACGCAATACAATTTCACCCAGAAGTGGATCATACGAAAAATGGAATAGAAATATTAAAAAACTTTGTATTTAATATTTGTGGTTGTAAAGGAAATTGGAAAATGAATTCATTTGCAGAAAAAACAATAAGAGATATAAAACAAAAGATTGGTAATAAAAAGGCATTATGTGCTTTATCTGGTGGAGTGGATTCTTCTGTTGCAGCTGCATTAATAAATAAGGCTATTGGAGAAAATTTAACATGTATATTTGTAGACCATGGCTTATTAAGAAAAAATGAAGCAGATGAAATAGAAGAAGTATTTACTAAGAATTTTAAAGTTAATTTTGTTCGTGTTGATGCAAAAGAAAGATTTTTAAATAAGCTTTCAGGAGTTTCAGACCCGGAACAGAAAAGAAAAATAATTGGAGAAGAATTCATAAGAGTTTTTGAAGAAGAAGCAAAGAAAATAGGAATGGTAGATTATTTAGTACAAGGAACAATTTATCCAGATGTAATTGAAAGTGGGGTAGGTGTTGGTGCTAAAATAAAAAGTCATCACAATGTTGGTGGGCTTCCAGAACATGTTGATTTCAAAGAAATTATTGAACCATTAAGAGATTTATTTAAAGATGAAGTAAGAAAAGTTGGACTAGAATTAGGACTTCCAGAGTTTTTAGTGTATCGCCAACCATTTCCAGGTCCTGGACTTGCAATTCGTATAATAGGAGATATTACAGAAAGCAAACTAGAGATTTTGAAAGATGCTGATAGCATTTTTAGAGAAGAAATTGCAAAAGCAGGACTAGACAGAAAAATAAATCAATATTTTGCAGTATTAACTAATATTAAAAGTGTAGGTGTAATGGGAGACGAAAGAACATATGATTACACAATTGCCTTAAGAGCCGTTACAACATCTGACTTTATGACTGCTAAATGGTCAAAAATTTCATATGAAGTATTAGAAGCGGTTTCAACTAGGATAGTTAATGAGGTAAAACATATAAATCGTGTTGTATATGATATTACAGGAAAGCCACCTGCAACAATTGAATGGGAATAAAAGAGAGTGGAGGAAAAATGGAAAAAGAAAAAATAAAATTTGAAGATTTAGGAATAGCAGAAAATATAGTAAAAGCTTTAGAAGATTATGGATATGAAGAGCCAACACCAATTCAAGAAAAGACAATTCCGTTTATAATACAAGGAAGAGACTTAATTGGTCAATCACAAACAGGAACTGGAAAGACAGCTTCATTTGGGTTACCTCTAATACAAAAAATTGATATAAATCTAAATAAAGTACAAGGATTAATTCTATGTCCGACTAGAGAACTTGCTTTGCAAGTAACCCGGCGAATTAAGAAAATTCACTAAATACCAAGAAAATATAAAATGTTTAGCAATATATGGTGGTGAACCAATAGAAAGACAAATTAAAGATTTAAAAAAGGGAGCAAAAATAATTGTAGGAACACCAGGAAGAGTAATGGATCATATGAGAAGAAAAACATTAAAACTTGATAAAATAACAATGGTAGTATTAGATGAAGCAGATGAAATGTTAAATATGGGGTTTGAGGAAGATATTGAAACAATTTTGAAGGATATTCCAGAAGGAAGACAAACCATTTTGTTTTCAGCTACTATGAACAAGAGAATTTTAGAGATTACAAAGAAATATCTAAAAGAGCCTAAAAACGTAAAAATTAAATCAAAGGAATTAACAGTAGATCGTATTGAACAAATTTCCTTAGAAGTAAAACAAAAAATGAAAGATGAAATAGTAATGAGATTGATTGACCTAAATGATCCTAAAAAAGCAGTAGTATTTTGTAATACAAAGAAAAAAGTTGATAATCTAATTGAAAAATTAAAAAATAATGGATATAAGGCAGAATGCTTACATGGTGATATAAAACAAGCACAAAGAGATCGTATAATGAAAAGATTTAAACAAGGAGAATTTCAAATACTAGTTGCAACAGATGTCGTTGCAAGAGGAATTGATGTAGAAGAATTAGAACTTGTTATAAATTATGATATTCCACAAGAGGAAGAATATTATGTTCATCGTATAGGAAGAACAGGAAGAAATGGCAAAATTGGAAAAGCATATACTTTTGTAGTTGGTAAGGAAAAAAGTAAATTACTTAATATTCAAAAATATGCAAATACAAAAATTATAAAAGGAAAGATTCCAACATTAGAGGAAATAAATAAAGTTAAGAATCAGAAAATAGTTGATAATATCGAAGAAATGATTGAAAAAAATGAAGAATCAGAGTTAGCAGAAAAAGTATTAAATAAGTTAATGGAAAACAATAAATTAGAAACTGTTGCTAAAGCATTAATTAATATTATAATTAATGAGAATAGTTCAGATAAAGAATGTCAAATAGATATTAATCCAGATGAGATGGTAAAACTTTTTATTAATGTAGG